>Ga0137415_10000154_pt1 | contig 57126 bp, 53 predicted proteins | sample CZODoug3_1_1_16f_FD_183082 | JGI IMG/M metagenome (GOLD analysis project Ga0137415, IMG submission 183082) | Vadose zone soil fungal communities from Angelo Coast Range Reserve, California, USA - CZODoug3_1_1_16fungal (Hybrid Assembly) | ecosystem: Environmental > Terrestrial > Soil > Vadose...
GCGGCGAACTTGGTCGGCGCATCCTTCGGCGACAGGTTCTCCACATTGAACGAGCCGACCGTCAGCTGGCCCGGCGTACCCACGAGGCTGGTCGTTTCGGGACTGACCTGGGTTCCGGTCGGCGTCACCGGCGCCGTGATGTCGAATTTGAAGTCGCCAAAGCTGTAGTCGACGACGGCGGTGAACGATGCGAAAGTGGCGCCGACACCGACTTCGGGTGTGGGTTGCAGCGTGCCGGCCAGAATCAGCCGCTCCGGGTTGAGGTTCGTGCTGCTGATGAGAGCGCCGCCACGGACACTGCGTTGCGCGGCAGCCGCGCCGTTGTCAGCCAAAACCGGAATCTCGCCAAATGAGTTGGTGGGTCCCACGACGACTGCGTTGTTGATCTGAACCCGCATGCCTTCGAGGCTCTCGTAGAAGTCGATTGCGTTCACCGCGGGATTGAACGTGCCGCCGGTCTCCACGTTGCCCGTTCGGTTGGCGTCGATCGCACCCGCGGGTATCGCGCGGCCTCCTGCGCCGAGTATGACGGGAGGAGGGAGTGGATTGCTGCTGCTGAGCAGCGTGATCGCCGGACCGTCGATTTCGGTCTGGGTGAGATTGGTCGGATCGCTGCCAGGGCGGAACTCCGCAACCGTTCCGCTAACCAGCACGGAATCGCCCACGTGGACGGTAGGGGCCGTGGAGGTGAACACAAAGAGGGCCTCGGACGTGGCCGGATCCGAATCAGGTTGAGGGTCCTGAAGGTTGAATCCGCTGCTGCGAACAGCGGTCACGATGCCCGGAACCGAAGAGACCGCCTTGCCGTTGAGAGGCGAGATGTGTGCGGCGCCTTGAATGTCATGTATGCGAGCCGTCATGGCTGCCGCCGTGACGCTCACACTGATCGTGCAGCTCGCTGTCTGCGGAGCGGGATCTGAATTGCTGAACTGCACAGCGACCGGGTAGGTGCTCGCGGGCACCGTTGAATCCACCAGCAATTGAGCCGTCAGTGTCGAACCGGGCGTTACCGCAGCGAGCGAAATTCCTGGCACGGGCGGGCTGGTAATCACCGCGGATGAAACGAAGCCATCAGGGTCTTTCGCGCTCAGATTCGCTGTCCCGCCACTGCCGACAGTCGCTTGAACGCTGCTCGGGCAGTTGGCTACCACGGGAAGGTTGACCGTTCCCGAGCAGACAAAAGGAGTATTTGGGGAATTGCGCGGGTTCGGTGCGCCGGCAGTGAAGTCCGCAGAATTGGAATCCGTGTCCGTGCAGCCACTGTTACCGCGGCTGTCGGCCGTGCTGTTGGTGAGCACCGGAGCCGGCGAGCCTTCGGAGAAGCTTGCGGTGGGTCCATAACCCACCAGGTCGACAATCTGTGCCAGCTGATCCGCAGAGCAGGTCGCTGCGCTTGCGCATGTCAGTGCCGTCACGCTGGAGACCAGTGCTACCTTGCCGGAAGTAGCCGACATCGCAATGGTTCCGGATGCGTCCGGCGTCGGCAACGGAGTTGCGCTGGTGTTCGCCCCGATGGCCTCCTGAACGAGATAATAACCGCCGGCGGCCAGCGTCCCTGAAAGGCGAGTCACCTGGTAGCTGTTACCCGTGGCGCTGGCGTATTGAACTGACCATCCGTCGAGGGCCAGCGGTGCAGTCGATTGGTTGTGCAGCTCGATAAAATCATTGGTGAGCGGCGCGCCGCTGTTTCCGCCTCCGCCGTAGACCTGGCTGATGACTACGCCAGTGGCCGCATGCGCCGCGAAGGTGACAAAGGGGAGGATACACCTCAATACGCGCGCTTCTCGGTTCACTGGCGGTCTCCATCAATATGAAAGGAATCCATGCGGGGCGTCCCCCGCGCCAGTAAGCACAGCCAATGTGAAGTTAAGTTTGCGCTTTTCTTAAATCTCGCCAGGCCGTTCCCGCACAACCAACTCGCTCGCCCATGCCGGCGGGGGTGCGGTAAATGTCACGGTTTGATTGTCCAACGGATGCCGGAAGCTGATTCGCCAGGCATGCAGGCACAGTGGAGCCGCGCCTACCTCCAGGGTCTGACTCTCACCGAGCTCGCTCCCCGGCAAATAGGCTGGATCACCCCACACCGGAAAATCCAAGTGCGCCAGATGAATGCGAATCTGATTCGTGCGGCCCGTCGCAGGACGGGCTTCCAATAGCGCCGTGCCGTCACTCGAGCGCTGCTGAACTCGAAATTCGGTCCGCGCCGGCAGCCCGGATTCCGAGTCCACCGTTCGCGAGCCCAGCTTACCTGCGTCGGCGCTGATGGGCGCCTCGCAGTTGAGCTCGCCCCAAGCCGGATGACCCTTGACTCGCACGAGGTAGACCTTTTGCACCTCGCCTGCAGCGAATTGTGGCTGGATGTGCCCGGCGAAGTGCCGGGTCCGAGCGACTATCACCACTCCTGTCGTGTTGGCGTCCAAACGGTGAGATGGTCGTGGCTTCTGCGGCGCATAAACCGTATCGAGGGCGTGTTGTAACGTATTCCGAAAGAAGCGCCCGCCAGGGTGCATTGGCAAGGGCGCGGGCTTATTGAGCACAACAATGGCCTCGTCCTCATGCAACACTTCAATCCGCATGTTGACATCCGGCTCAACAACCGCGGGCACCCTATGCAGATACCGCTCCCCGGCCCGCACCACCTGCCTGGCCAGCACGCTCTGCCCCGAGCCGTTCGACATCCGGCCATCTGCAAAGCGCTGTTCCCAGGTCTGCGCCGGTATGTGGGGAAAGATTCCGGTGAGCGCTTCCAACAGCGTTTTGCGGTCAAATCGCGCAGGGATCGTCACCGGCTTGTGATGATCGTAGGGCTGACTGCCCGGAAGTGCTGCTGCGAGTCGGCTGATCTGCTCGTGGCGCCGCGCAATGTTGGCGGAGCGGATCTGCGTGGGCGTCTTGAAGCAATACGGACAGGACTTCCCGGGCACATAGTGCGGATGTTGCTGATCGGCCGCAGTCAGCGGAGTCTGACAACCGAAACACTGCGCTGACCCGGTCTCATGCAGACTCGGATCCAGGCCCACCCGTTGGTCGAACACGAAGCACTCGCCATCGTAGTGCTCCCCACCGCATTCCTCGAAGTACTTGAGAATGCCCCCGTCGAGTTGGAACACCGACTCGAATCCTTCGCGCTCCATGAACGGACCCGCTTTCTCACACCGGATCCCGCCGGTGCAAAACATCACGATGGGTTGCTTTTTCAACTCGGGCGACAGTCGGGCCACCGCTTCGGGAAACTCACGGAAGTGATCTATACCGAGGGCCAAGGCATTCTTGAACGTTCCGAGCTTGACCTCGTAATTGTTGCGTGTGTCGAGCAGCGTGACCGGGCGGCCTTCATCCAGCCAACGCTTGAGCTCCTTAGGCGACAGCTTGGGTGAGGTTCGCCGCGCTGGATCGATACCCTCAACGCCGAACGCAATGATCTCCTTCTTCAATCGGACCAACATGCGGCGGAAGGGCTGGTGGTCGGTCTCACTGAGCTTGGGCTGCAGGTCGGCGAGCCCGGGCCAGCTTCGCAGCTCCGCCAGCAGTTGTTCGATGCCGTGGGCCTCGCCCGCCACAAAGAGATTGATGCCTTCGGGACTCAGCAGGATCGTCCCTTTGAGGTTTTCGTCCTTACACAGAGTTTGCAGGCGTGCACGCAAGGACCTCAGGTCCGATAACGGCAGGAACTTGTAGGCAGCGATGTTGAGAATCGGCGTCACCGGGCTCATGACCCGGCGCCGTCCGCAAAATTCACAGTCACGGTGTTATGCGTTGGGGCTCGGGTGGCTTTCATCGTAAAGTGATATTCAGACGGCCCGCTGGTTACATACTCGGCGCCTGTGGCACTGCGAATCGTCCAGGGTGTGCGCAGCTCAAAGCTCGACTGCGCGGCCAGTTGGTCGAGCTCGAGGGTGAGTACCCGATCTCGCAAATTCACCCCCGTTATCTTGATTCCCCGGCTCGGTTCGCCGATTTCGGGCTGCGGGGGAGGGGACACAATCGTAACGCCTCCTGAGAAACTCATTGTCAAAGTGGTGTTGCCTTCCGGCACGGTGAATTCCATTCTCGCATGGGTGTCCTGTTCGTTCTGTTCCAGCTGCGCGGCAAGCGGCTGAGTGCCTGCCTGAACAGCACGCAATTGTGCACCGAAGGGCAGTTGCGGCGCGAATTCCAGGCGGATGGGCGTCCCTCCATTGCGTACCTGAAGTTGGATCTCGGAAACCGACTGAGTCAGGCTCAGGGCCACTTCGGCGCCGCCCACGTGCAGGTGTCGAACATTAACCGCGTTCCAGTTCGGAGGCAGATGCGGCGCAAAGGTGAGGTGTCCCGATACGCCGTCGACACGAAGTCCCAACAGTCCCTGAACAGTGGTGGTGAAAAACGCTGCGGAAGACCAGGTCTGCTCGGGCACGGATTCGATCTCTTCATGATAATAGTCTCCGGCCAGCGTCTCATGTATGTGACCCGGCGAATCGAGGCTGCTCCAGGGAACGAGGGCGCGCCAGATCGGCAGTGCGGTGAGGGGGCGGTGCTCCGCCCAGAATGCAGCCGCCACTTCAGCTGAGCCGATGGCCCACACGCTCCCACTGGCATACGAGTTGGGGTCGTAGCGCGCGCTTTCCGAGGACTTGCCCCGGGTGCCCCAGTCGGTTTGAAAGGCGTGCCCGGCGAGTTGATCCAGTCCGGCGGCGCGCTGTTGCGCTGAAAAGAGGGATTGCAGAACGGTGCTCGCCGGGTGGCTTTCACGCATCAGTGCCGGGGCTCCGGATCGGGTGTGGCCGCTGATCCAGAACCGCTGTCGTTCATCCCAGTAGCGTTGACCGATTGCCTGTCGTGCGCGTTGGCCGGCACTTCGGGCGTCTTTCTCCGCTGCATGATGGCCTGTGGCGGCAGCGAGCTCCGCGAACGCCTCGGAAGCCGCGACCCAGCCCGCGGAAAGGGATAGCTCATCACTGAGGGCATCCTGCTCGTTGGCGCCCTGTTTGTTGTCAGGGATGTGGGGCAGTCCGCCCTGCTTCGCGAGCAGCGACTGGCAATATCGATACGCAAGCTGCAGCACCTCCCAATGCTTCCTCACGAACCCCAGGTCGCCGCTCGCCGTGTGGTAACTCGCTACCGCGGCCAGAAAATCGGCGGTCAGCCCAACATGGACGAACATGTAGGGATATTGATTCCAGTTCAGGGTCGCAGCGCTTTGTGACAGCTCGTGCCAGATCATGCCGCTCTTGCGGTCCTGGTAGCGCAGTATGAATTCCAACTCCTCACGTGCGGCGTCGTACTGCCCGGAAGCGATCAGGGCATGGGTGGATACGAGTCCATCACCAGCGAAGAACCAGTCGTACTGCGGCCGCCTCGCCCGGCGCGACGGTCCATACCCACCAACCTGACCACATCCCAGATCGGGGTTGCAGACCCAGGCCTGGTCGACCGCGATTACGGACCACAGCAGCGCTCGATTGGTCGCAGGATCCGGGGTCTCTATTTGCAACGCCCGATCCAGTACTTCGTCGTAATGCCCGACGGCCGCCTTTTCGAGCGAAGCGCTGTCTGTCAGAAGTTTCTTTGCCACTGTAACCGCGTCCTGTCCGGCGATACCGCCCGCAATGATAACCTGCGCTTTGCGGTCAGTTCCCGCGCGAATCGTGAATTCGACACCGGCTGAGGGTTTGTTGGTGTTACGTATCTCGTCATGCGCCACGATGTCGGGCGAACTGACAATTGCCGTATACCGGTGGGTGGCTTCCGACAGCACGTAGCCCGATGCTGCGGCATTCCAACTGAATTCCTGGCCGCCCACAGAAGCGGGCCACATCAGATCCAACACCGGTGTGAAATGGACGACGATGTCGACCGCGTGCGTGCCGTTAACCTCGTAGGTCACGATCGTTCCCGGCTCCTCGAGCGGCACAAATATTTTTTCGCGGACGATGAAGTCGGGTCCGGCATAAATGCGGGTCACACCTTCCGGGCTGTAGATCACGCGGCGCAGGACGGTCTGTCCATCGATCGCGGCGCTCGTACCCGGTTGGCGAAACGACACGCTGAACGAAGTCAGGATCTGCACGGGATACGCCCAGCTCTCCAGGCCATTCTCGGAATAGCCGAACGTGGCGGCGCGCCGTCCATGCACGGCCATGAATCGCCCGGGTTGGCTCGAATCCGTGCTCCAGGTCAGAGCGGGCCCGGCCTGCGCCGAGCTGAGCAGTGTGCATAGCAGGAATAGAGCGAGAGGCAAACGAGCATTGTTCGGCAACTGGCGCGCCTCCCGGCCACGAGATCGAGGCTCCAATTATATAGGGGCCGGCCGGCCTGGAGCGGGTTACCGTCGAGGCGTCCCGGCTGTGGCTGTAAGCCGGGACATGTTACGTTCAGGCCCTTGGAGCCAGGAGCTGAGTGTGCCCGTGAAGCGAATCGGAATCGTGATGGTCGGCCTGGGGCCGGGATCTCAACCGCATCTGAAAAGCCTGCGGGATTTGAGTGAACGCGTCGACCTGCGCTGGGCGGTGTGCCGTCGGCCTGACAATGCTGATCGCTCCTTTCTGCCGCCCGCCGTGGAAGTGACAGCGGATCTCAGCCGTGCCTTGTCGGATCCTGAAGTTGATATGGCGATCGCGGCTACACCGCCCGCGACCCACCTGCCGATTGCACTCGAATGTTTGCAGCGCGGTAAACACATTCTGCTGGAGAAGCCGCTCGAGGTGTCGTTTGAACGCGCCCGCGAATTGGCGGCTCTCACGGCGCGCAGCTCGCTGTCCTGTGGGGTCGTATTGCAACATCGATTCAGGCCGGGCAGCGTCCGTCTGCGCGAGATTCTCGCGGCGGGAATGTTAGGTCCGGTGCAGGCGGCCTCAGTGCGCGTGCCCTGGTGGCGACCGCAGGAATACTATGACCAGCCGGGGAGGGGAACGCTTCAGCGCGATGGGGGTGGAGTTCTACTCACGCAGGCCATCCATTCTCTCGACCTGTTCCGCTCGTTGGTTGGTGTCAGCACGGTAGAGGCCGCTCAGGTCATGACGACCTCGATTCACCGCATGGAAACTGAGGACTACGCGAGCGCGCTGGTGCGACTCGGAAACGGCGCGCCGGGATCGGTATTCGCGACCACCGCGATGTATCCAGGGGCCGCCGAAACAATCGAGATCATCGGTCAGCTCGGTGTGGCGGTTCTCACCGGCGGTGATCTAAAGGTCTCGTTGCGCAACGGCGAGCAGATCGCCGTCAAATCGGAAGGCGGAACCGGGGGTGGTGCCAACGTAATGGATTTCCCCCATGATGCACATCGAGCCCTGATCGAGGACTTCCTGGCGGCCACTCATGAGGGTCGGCAGCCGCTGGTGTCGGCCGCTGAGGCGCTGGAATCCCAGCGCGTTATCGAGCAGATCCTGACGGTCAGCCGGTCGTAACCGGGGTCTGCTGTTGCAGCCGCAGCCGCTGTTCTTCCTGAACCTGTTCGATTTCCAGATCCGTGGCGATCGCGATCACGCTCAACAGGTTGTGATGTGGGTCGCGGGGCAGTGCCAAACCGTGCATTCGCTCCCAGATACGGATGCGTTCGCCCGGGGCATTACGGATCGAGGACTGCTCAGCGAGATCCGCCTGGCGGCGCTCCTCTCTCTCGGCGTGCTCATGCGCAATCCGAGCTCGCTGGTCGGCAATCGACTCACCCGCGCTGATGCCCGGCACGAACGACCGGTTAGAATTCCTAGACTCGAATACCATGAATCACTCCTGCGAAGTGCTGCCACGGTAACACCCTGACAGGGTGTGCGCTTGCAGATCGTACGGCTTCAGCCGGCGGGGCTGAGCTGCAGGGGCTGCGTGTCCGTGAAGCCCGTTCGCGTGTCCAGATCCAGGTGCATCCCGATCAGGCGCCTTTCCAGCTCGATCCGCGCCGATTCCGTCTGCTGTTCGTCCATTCGGGCTGGCAATTCCATGGGCTCGCCGATGAGGATGCGAATTTGGGCGCCGGGCTTCGGAATGACGGTCCGATCCCAAGATCCGAGCACCCAGGACTTCGATGCCGATGCCGCGACAGGCAGCAGGACCCCGGCATTCTTGCGTGCCAGCGTCAGGATGCCGAGTTGGGCTATTCCACGGGGCCCCCGCGAGCCGTCAACGGCCAGGCACGAGTTCAGATGCCGGTCTTCACGTTGCGCCTTGATCATTTCAGCCAGCGCGCGTGCGCCGCCGGAACCTGACGACCCACGTGCGACACGGTATCCGAGCCCCTGTTCCACTTTGGTCATCAGATCGCCGTCGCTGCTGCGAGAGCACATCAACATCCAGCGACCCCGTTGCGGGCGGCTGAAATAGTAAAGAAGTTGAAACGTGCGGGCGTGGAGAAAAGCGCCGACGATCGGCTTATCTCCTGCGAGCAGGTTGGTGAGAATCGACTCGTTCTCGGTCGTGTAATGCCACGAGCGAGCCATGCCACCGTAAACGCCACGCGCGATGGGCGGCAAAATCCGGCGAACGACGAATTCTTTGACGGGCTTTTTGCGTCGAGTCGAAACGGGCGCAACTGGAACGGCTTCCAGGACCTCAGAGTCGCTCACGACTCGTGACTTCCGTTGCCGACCCGCTTCTCTTCCGCGGCGGCTCCCTTGCGACCCCCCGACGCGTGAGCCGCGGCAAATTGCCCGCTGGCCATCGCACCGACAATAGCCAGCTCACCGGCCAACGCCACTGCTGCACAGATCTCCGCAAACTTCCGCCCATGCCCACCACCGGCGCAGCCGAGCATCGACAGGCACTCGTGCGCGGTCGGCAGATACGTTCCCCCGCCCACCGTCCCAACGATCAGATTCGGCAACGTGACAGAGGCATACAGCTCATTCGCAGGTGTGCGCTCTACACGTGTGAGCGCAGTAGTCGCTTCGGAAACGCATGCGACGTCCTGTCCGCAAGCAATGAAAATCGCCGCGAGCGCGTTTGCCACGTTGCCCTGCAATCCGACAGCACCCGTTTGTGCTGCACCATTGACGGCTTGTCTCCAGGCGCGCTCCATTTTTGCCGTGTCCGTGCGCCAGTAGCGCTCCACCTGTTTTGCAGGGAGCACGATTTCCGCGCTGACATTCCGTCCACGCGTCATGCGGAACGCCATGGGCGTAGCCCGCTTGTCGCCTGACATCATTGATTCCACCAACCAGGCGCGCGGCGGAGTCGGCATTTCGTCCAACAGCTTCGCGCAGATTGCCTGAGTGGCCAGCGTGACCATGTTCTGGCCCGCTGCATCGCCTGTTGAAAATTCGAACAGCACGTACACCGTGTTGCCGACGATGGCTGCATCCGCTGACAGGAGCCGGCAGAAGCGGGATGTTCCGGCTGTAATTTCCTGCAGTGACGCCAACTGGCCGCGCAGCCAGACTACAAATTCACCGGCCTGCGGGAGGCTCGCGAATTCGAAGCAGGGGGCACGGCCGACCTGCTGGTCGCCACACAGTGCAGTGGCCCCGCCGGCGCGGTTCATTGCGTTGAAAGCGTGCTGGAAGGAGGCTACGAGCGTGCCTTCACTCGTCGCAAAAGGGACGAAGAAATCACCGACGGCCGCGCTTCCAACGATGCGCAGGGGGCCGGCTACTCCGAGCGGGACGCGCGCGAAGCCAATGAATCCTTCGACGCTGCCGGCCAGCTTTTCCGGGTCTATTTCAATGCCGGCGCCGCTGATTTGCTCAATCTCGTAGCCCGCTGCGCGCAGGCGGCGGCGGCGTTCCAGGACGGCTTCCTTCGACGGATCGGTCGTCGCCGGCAATCGCTGACATGGAAGCGGACCGCCGACGGAAGTTTCGCGAGCGGCATCATCCGCTGGTCGAAGGCGGATACCCTCGGCAACGACATCATTCACTATTTGCTTCTTCCAGATTCGCCTCGCGGACGAACTCGAGGCCCCACACAGCGTAGATCCTACTCTGGTGCGCAGATGTGCGTACAGGAGTTGAGTTCTGTCGGCGTTTGACTACTTTCGCAGGCCGCCGGTCTGCGGCGCCCGGACCTTGCAGCCTTACTGCCAAAGAGCCGTGGAGGCGACCTCGATTTCGTTGAAAAGCCGTTCCGTCCTCGCAGCTTACGCAGATCGGCCGTTCTGTTGCGAAAGTGGGATAACATGGCTGCCACGGTCTGGGTGGAGGGGGGGCTGAAAGCCACGATATGTCAGATCACGTCTGTCCCCGGAACTGACCTTTTTCCTATGTTCGGTACCGTACAGACGCCCTGAAAAGGCCGCCGTGTTGCTTTGCGAAATGAAGTAAACCGGCGAAAGCGACAGCGACTGCAAGGGAGTACAGTGGCGCCATGCCCGCTCATGGGCTCGAGGGAGAGGGCCCAGTGGCAGTCAATACCGCCGTTTCACGATCTACGCGATCCACCGTACTGGAGCACCTCCGGGTACTTCGGGGCAGTATCTCGCGAGCCCGTGACATGCTCATGCACTACAGGGACGACCGCGTAGATCGGGACACGCTCGAGCCGGCTGCGCGCCGGGTCGATGAGCTGATGAACATGTTCGCGACGAATGCCAATGACCCGGCGTTGATAGCGCTGTGGTCGTCTGAAATCCAGACGGCGATCGGCAAGGTTCCCAATCCGAAGTCTGCCGACGCCCTGCACGAGGCCGGCACGGAGCTCGCGGCCATCCTCGATGTGATCGAGGCTGAAGAAAAACGCTCGCAGCTCGAGACGGACTATCGCACTCGCTTCTAGCGCTCGCGGTTAGAAATAGGTCACTGTGAGCAGGGGCGCGCGGGCGCCTCGATTGGAGCCGGTCGAGTCGTCAATCGCGAACAGACCCGCAATCGGCGGCCCCAGGTCCAGCATGATGCGAACCTGAAAATCCGGTAGTCCACGGCGCTGGGCTTCCACCATCAAACCCGTTACATCGATCGGCACATAAGTACCCACGTCCGCGTGAGCGAGTGCGGGTGACAGTTTCGTGAAAGCGAGTGGTGGCTGCAGCGTACGGTCGAAGTCAGTGGCCAACAATGTTGGTGGTTGAAATGTCACGAGCTCAACACGCACAGGCACCACGGCGTTCGCGGGTTGCAGGTCGTCAATAAACACCTCGAGGAATGCCGAGTCGATGCCGGCATTGCCGGGGACCCCGCCGGGGCCCGTCAACGGGAAATCCAGGAAGGCTCTGAATTCCGTGTTCGCGACGGGATCGATGCCGGCGAGCACGCTCTGTACGGTGGGCGACATGCCCTGAGTGATCTGGAAGGTATCCGGCGTGGTTTGCTCGATGTCGCCGTCGAAACCAGAGTCGCTGAGAATCTGGGTGGTGAAGGTTTCCGGTGGATTGTCATTGCCGCCGCCGCAGCCGGCCAGAGTGAGGACGGCGCAGGCGGCTGCAATACGTAACATCTTCAGGTACATCATTTTTTTCCAGACGGCTCACTGCTGCAGAAACCTCGAGAAGTGTATTATAGGCGTTACTGAACGTCACAAAATATTCCAGCCCAGCTTCCGGATGGGGAACGCTGCGGCTCGTTGCGCTCAATCAGCACGGAGTCACCGAACTCGTGGGTGCGGTAACCGTGAGCATCGAGTTGCTCGTCCATCCGTAAAAGCACTCGTCGCGGCACGAATGCCCGCAGCATCTCGTGATGGCTCGTCCCGTTCTCGTGTGTGCCGGACAGGATTGCGTCGACCACTCGCAGCCGCGTTTCCGGGCCCAATTTCAGCCTCGCGAGTCCGGGACCAGCGGATATCTGCCCGTTGGCCCATGCTGCATCTTCGAGTGCCCTCACGACGGTTGTGCCAACAGCGACGATGCGGCCATTGCGAGCCCGGACTCGGCTGATCGCGTCGCGCGTAGCCACCGGGATAATGTAGGGCTCGTCCAGTGGCAACCGTGCGTCGAGCCGCGGATCTCCAGTCGATGACAGGCCTGCCGCGTGTGTCAGTGTTGCAAACTCGATGCCGCGAGCCTCCAGCGCTGCCAATGTCGCCCAGCTCAACACGAATCCCGCCGACGGTGGCTCGAAGGCCGCCGGGCTCGCCGCTATGGCACTCCACGTGTCGAACATCGCCAACGGTTGGGGGATGTGTGCATATTGGACTGGTTTGCCATGATGCGCGAAGCCAGCCCATATTTCTCCCGATGTGCCGTGAAAGTGCAACGCCACCAGCCTCGGGTGATCCAACACGCGCGCAACTGTCGCGCGCAACTGCCCCAACTCGAGGTCGTCTCCCGGGTTTAGAGTGGGTGGCGCGGCGCGATCCTCGGTACGGGCTCGAAAGTCCCCCGCCCCGAAGACAACTGCAGTAAAGCGATCTACCTGAGTTGGATCGAGCGAGCGCCGACCGGCCAGTCGCACCTCGATGGAACGACCACTGGGACGATGGATTCCGGATAAACTCGCTGGCAACGTCGCCGCGTCGTTGGCGATGACGAGATCTGCGGGCTGCAACAAGCGGACAAAGTCCGCCCGCGGCCGGTGCTCCAGGAATCCGCTTCGACGGACAAACAACAGTTTCGCGTCTGGCGGCCGATGTACGGGTTCACTCGCGGGAATCACGCAGACTCCCGCGCACTGACGCTGTCGTCCTCACTGACGGAAGCGGGTAGGGCCGCGGCAATGGCATCCGCGATTTCACGAGCCGCGGTCTCCGGCCGTTTGAGGCCGGACGTGTCGGCGTCCGGCATGGCTGCGGCGTGCAGCGCGGTATCCATGTCGCCTGGATCGAAGGACATGAAACGCACCCCTGTGTCGGCCAACTCCTGTTCCCAAATCAATGTCATGTGACGCAGTGCTGCTTTGCTTCCGCCGTACGCACCCCATCGCGGATAGGGCGTAACGGCGGCGTCGCTCGAGACATTCAACACCACCGCTCCACGACTCGCGCGCGCAGCGGCGGCCAGTGACCCCAACAGTGTCTTAGTCAACCGAAACGGTCCGACAACATTGGTTGCGAGTGCGCGCTCGAGATCCTCACATTCCGTATCCGCCAGGAGTTGAAGGGGTACTGGACCGAGGTCCGATGCGTTGTTTATCAGGACGTCGAGCCCTCCAAGGGCCCCCAGCACCTGTAACGCTATGCGATGGGTATCATCTTTGATCGAGACGTCCGCGACGATCCCATGAGCGTGGCCATGCTCCTGCGCCACTCTCACCACACCCTCCGGCGTGCGGGCGATGAACGCTACGTCGGCTCCGCGGCCCAAAAACTCGCGGACCAGCGCGAGGCCGAGGCCGGCGGTCCCACCGGTAATCGCCACCCGTTTACCTGCACATTGATCTGTCTTCTTGGCATTTGTCTTCATGGAAAACCCCGTGAGCTCCGATTCGCTGCACTGCAGGCTAAAAGTTAAAGTGAACTTGAAGTCAAGCGTTTCCCGCTGCTACCCTGTTCCGCATGGCGGATGTGCTGACCATTACGGAGATCTCCCGACGCAGCGGCGTTGCCTCGTCCGCGCTACGGTTCTACGAGGAGCGGGGACTGATTCACTCCGAGCGCGCGGGCTCGGGGCACCGGCGCTACAAGCGGGAGGTGTTGCGGCGGATTGCGTTTATTGTTTTCGCCCAGAAGATGGGGCTGTCACTGGATGAGATCGGCACGGAGCTGGCCAAGCTGCCCGAGAATCGAGTTCCCCAGAGCGCCGATTGGGCGCGGATCTCGGCGAGTTGGACGCGCCGGATCGATGAGCGCATTGCCGAGCTCGAACGCCTGCGCGCAGGTCTCACCCGGTGTATCGGTTGCGGCTGCCTGTCGCTCAAACAGTGCCAGTTGTCGAACCCTGCGGATGAGGCAGCGCGACTAGGGCCGGGCCCCCGGTTCCTGATGGGCCGCTAGAGCCATTTGAAACCGCGCGCCATGACTCCCAACATCGCCGCACACATGAGCAGCCACCAGACGCGATTGTTCGCTTGACCGACCTTCAGACTCGTCAGCATCTCAATGACGCTGTCGAACTTGTCGCTCAGCTTCTTGTCCACGGCATGGATTTCGCCGGTGAGCTTCTGATCAACCGCGTCGATCTTGTCATTCAACCGACGGATGTCGGTTTTCATGTCTGAAATATCCGACCGGATGTGCTCTACGTGTATCTCCAGTTTCGCGACACGTTCTTCCACGGGCTCCTCCAGTTCAGACATCAAAGCGGGCATGGCCATGTGCGTAAGTCCTGATCACACTGGGCTGTTTGATGCACATCCTACTATGAGATGTAGCCCGATCGGCACCTGTGTTATTCGAGCTTTTGAGGAATTTTATAACGTGTGTGTGCACGAAAATCGAGCCGCATACGCCTCCCAGGTACGTCGTTTACGGCGTCTGTATTCGCAGCGCGTTCCCGTAGCGACTCATCGCCCCTTCCGCGGGCTCGAGCCGTTGACGCTGTGAGTGTCGCAAGGCTTTCGTGGGCGGTGTAAATTACCCGCCCATGAACGAGCCCGATCCGCGGCCGCTATACCTGCTCGCCGACAGCCAGCCTCTGTTTTGGCACAGCGGCGCGTTTCTTACCGCACTGTGCCAGGCGAGCGGAAGCGCGGCCCCCAATGTCGCCTACATCGGCGCCTCCAATGGCGACTCGCCCGAGGCTCACGGGATTTTCGAAGCGGCGATGGAGCAGGTCGCAACCGGTGCGACGCACTGGGTGCGCGCTGAATTTTCCGCAGCAGACTGCGAGTTCCTGGAAAAAGCCGACGTCCTCGTTCTCGCTGGCGGAGATGTGGAGGTAGGCTGGAACGCGTTTACCCGGACGGGACTGCGCGAGTTGATTGCGAAACGGTATCGCGCTGGCGCCGTACTGGTCGGGGTATCCGCAGGCGCGGTCCAGTTCGGAAAGTACGCATCCGTGGCCGATGGAAACGGCGCGCAGAAACTGGTTGAGACCTTCGGTTTGATCGATGTCATCGTGGATGTCCACGATGAAAGGCGGGACTGGCAGAGCCTGGCCTCCACAATCCAACTGTTGGAAGGGACTGTGAAGGGGATTGGCATACCCCACGGGGCCGCACTGGTGGTGCATCCGGATGGGACCTTCGAGCCGGTCGGCCGTGCCGTGGAGGAGTTTGTCATGACCGAGGGCCGGCTGCGGCGCTCGGTGCTGTTGGCGGATCTGGCCACGCCCGTTGCAGCGAGTCAGTGAGTCAGTCGCCTCACCACACCTGGGTGTCAGAAAAGGTCGCCTGACTCGATCTCGATGACGGTCTTCCCCAGTACCCGGAAGGCAGCGCCACCCGGGCGAGCCTGCGAGGTCGCGGGACCAGGCTGCGGCCCTCCCGGGGAATGCCCGCAAGCGCTTGGGCTGGGTGGCCTTCTCGAGCTAGACTACCCGCCGATCCCCGGCCGCCGCTGCATCCAATGAACGATCGATCCTGAAAAGCATTCGCCGCGTCCGGCATCGCCGGCTGCGGACCGCAATTGGCCGGACCCCGGCCTCTCTACGTCAGGCGTGAACACGAGCTAATCGGTCGTGACCCAATGCGCTTGCGCCTTGGGGTTCCTGTCGCGCGCGCCTAAGACGACGGCCCCTTCTGGAGCAAGTCATGTTTTCGATCTTTGAACGCGGGGTAAACCCCTTTCCCGCTGACGTTCCGCCGCTGCCGCGCAGATTCCTCGGCTTCATGTGGATCTGCTCCCGCGGCATGCGCGGCTACATCGTTGGGATGATGGTGCTCACCGCCATTTTCGGCGCCTTCGAGGCGTGGCTGTTCAGTGCCCTCGGCCAGGTTGTGGATTGGCTCGCGAAGACACCGCCGGCTGAGCTTTGGGTGCGTGAGCGCGGCCACCTGCTGCTGCTGGCCGGTATTCTGATCGCGAGCATCGGGCTGGCCGCGGCGCAATCCCTCATCAAGCAGCAGACTCTGGCCGGCAACTTCGCCATGCGACTGCGTTGGATCTTTCACCGCAACATGCTCGCCCAGAGCCTGAGTTTCTACCAGGACGAGTTTGCCGGGCGAGTCGCCACGAAGGTCATGCAGACCGCGCTGGCGGTGCGTGACACGTGGATGATCGTCACCGACATCCTCGTCTACCTGGTCATCTATTTCGTCACCATCGGGTTGGTGGTCGGGAGCTTCAACGCCTGGCTGCTGGCCCCTTTCTGCCTCTGGCTGCTGGTCTACCTGCTGTTCATCCGGTTCTTTGTGCCGCGACTGGCCAAAGTCGGAAAACTGCAGGCCGACGCCCGCTCCCTGATGACGGGGCGGATCACCGATGCCTACACCAACATCACCACCGTCAAGTTGTTTTCCCACTCGAACCGCGAATCCGCCTATGCCCAAAGCGCTATGGCCGATTTCCTGCATGCCGTTTATCGCCAGATGCGCATGGTCACGGGCTTCGAAGTCGTCAATCAGGTGCTCACCGTTCTAATGATCGGCAGCATGGGCGGTATGACGTTGGTGATGTGGACGCGGGGTCACCTGGGCGTGGGGGCCGTGGCCGCGGCGATCGCGATGGCCATGCGATTGAGTGGCATCTCGCACTGGATGATGTGGGAGATGTCCTCGCTGTTTGAGCAAGTGGGTGTCGTTCAGGACGGACTGAATACGCTGGCCAGTCGTCCCAGCGTGGTTGATCAGGCGGATGCCAGGCCGCTGGTCGCGACCCGCGGCGACATCCGGTTCGAGCACGTGAGCTTCGCCTACGGATCGACCCACGAAGAAGCGCAGATCATCCGGGATTTGAACCTGCATATCCGGCCCGGCGAGAAGATCGGGCTGGTGGGGCGCTCGGGTGCGGGCAAGAGCACCCTCGTGAATCTGCTGTTGCGGTTCTACGATCTGTCCGCAGGCCGGATCCTGATCGACGGCCACGACATCGCGGCCGTCACCCAGGAGAGTTTGCGGTCGCAGATCGGCATGGTGACGCAGGACACGTCGTTGCTACACCGGTCTGTGCGCGAAAACATACTCTACGGGCGGCCCGATGCTTCGGAAGCGCAAATGTTAGCGGCGGCACAACGCGCCGAGGCCACCGATTTCATCCGCGCCCTTGCGGACCCGGACGGCCGCTCAGGCTTTGATGCTCGCGTGGGCGAGCGTGGTGTGAAGTTGAGCGGCGGCCAGCGACAGCGAATTGCCATCGCGCGGGTGATGCTGAAAGATGCTCCCATTCTGCTGTTGGACGAAGCCACGAGCGCGCTCGACAGTGAAGTGGAGGCGGCCATTCAACAGAGTCTGTACCGTTTGATGGAAGGCAAGACCGTGATTGCCATTGCCCACCGGCTGTCGACCATTGCCGCCATGGACCGGTTGATTGTCATCGAAAAGGGCCGCGTCGTCGAAGAGGGCAGCCACGACTCCCTGCTCGCGCGCAATGGCCTGTATGCACGCCTCTGGGCGCACCAGAGCGGGGGGTTCCTCGGGGAGTCGGCCCATCCCGCTGTGCCCAGCGCGCTCGAGCTCAGCGAGTAGGGGACTGCTATTCTTCCGTAGGATGGCCGAGCCACGGGGCGGCCCTAGCATCGGAGTACAAATGATCTTCGCGGACGCGCGGCTGCATTTCTTTCGCCCCCTCACCGGAAAGTACCGGGAGCAGACGGTGGCCTGTCTGCGGGGGCTGTATGCGCGGCTCTACAGCTCCCTGGCAGACTACAACCGGGTCGTGCAGCGCGAGCTGGTGCTGGAAGTCTTCCAGGAAGCCATCACCCGCACGCCCGTTTTCGATGAGGCGGATGATGAGCTGACACCCGCGGTCAAAGGGGAGCGCGAGCAGTCCATCTGGATGCTCAACCTGCTGCTCGAGCACGGCTGGATCGAACGCAACGTGGATGAAGTTACGCTCAGCAGCACATACGGATTCTCGCGCATCGGCCGCCTGTTTACTCAACCGATGGAGGAGCTTGCCGGCAACCGCTTCCGTACGCGCCATCGCAACACCCGAAATACGTGCAGCGCCCTGCGATCGTTTCTCGACAAGCACGAGGTTTACGATCTGCTGGATGCCTACGAATATTCGGAGCGGATCGTCTCCGACTTTTCAGACGTGATTGCGGAGTTGGAAGATCGGAAGCGACAGCTCGTGCGTGAAGTGGAGGCGCAGCAGCTCGTGCGCCGTGCCAGCGACGAGTTCTTCGAGTTCATGGAAAAGCGCTTCATGCCCGATCTGTCGCTGCGATTTTCCGAGGACAGCGTCGTCAAATATCGCGAAGAGTTGGATGGGCTGCTGCGAAAGGCCCGCGCTCAACGACGCGAGACAAAGGCAACGGTGGAGCGCGAGCTGCGCCGCCTGGCGCCGGAGTTGAACACAGACGCCAAGCGCTCGATCTATCTGACGATTCTCGACCAGATTGAGAGCCGCTTGCACAGTGCCGCTGAAGTCATGCTGCCGGCCTTGCGCCAGTCGTTGCACGGATTTACGCGGCGAGCCGACATTCTCCTGCGCCAGTTGAGTTTCTCGCAGGCCACCCAGCACGCGCTGCTGGACGCCTTCGAGATGCTGGCCGCGCTTTCGCCGGAGGAACAAGGGACCCATCTCGAGGCCGCGGGCGAGCATTTTGCCGTATTGGAGGTGGGATTCGTGGATCCGGACAACCTGCGTCTCTACAACACTGAACGCCGCAGAGCGGTTGAGACGCTCGCGGAGGTTCCGGAAAAGGACGACCCCGAGGCACGCCGCCGGCTGTTTGTGCAGCAGGCGTTGGAGCGTGCTTTTGCCATCAACAATCGCCATTTGTACGACTATCTCGTGGGAGCGCTTGCGGGCGGGCACGGCAGGCATTCCCATTGCTGGCACAATAGGCAACCCGTGACCGTGATCACTCACCCCGAGGGGCTGTCATGAAATATCGCAAGCTGGGCCGCCAAGGCCCGCAGGTGTCCGCATTGGGTCTGGGCTGCATGAGCATCGGCATCGCGGATGTCTACACGAGCAGCGTGCGCGAAGATGACGCTGCAGTTGCGTTGATTCACCGGGCCATGGACCTCGGTATTACGCTGCTCGACACGGCTGACATTTACGGCAATTCGGAGCGGCAGGTCGGCAAGGCGCTCGCGGGCAGGCGCCGCGAGCGGGCGGTGCTGGCGACGAAGTTCGGTTTTGCCATGGGCGCCAGCGCTGCGGAGCGCCGGGATGCGCCCCAACGCATGGTGAACGGCACCGCCCCCTACGTGAAGCAGGCTTGCGATGCCTCTCTGCAGCGATTGGGTGTGGACCACATCGACCTCTACTACCTCCATCGCGTTGACCCGAACACTCCAATCGAAGAGACAGTGGGTGCCATGGCGGAACTGGTGAAGCAGGGGAAGGTTCGACACATCGGCCTGTCGGAACCCTCCGTTGCGACAGTCCGACGCGCGATCGAGGTGCATCCGCTCGCGGCCATACAGACGGAATATTCTCTTTGGAGCCGCGACCCCGAGGATGAGTTGCTGCCCTTGTTACAGGAACTGGGAATCGCCCTGGTGGCCTACAGTCCGCTGGGCCGCGGGTTTCTGGCCGACCGCTTTCGCAAGCCGGAAGACCTTGCAGCTGATGACTGGCGGCGCGGCAATCCGCGCTTTCAAGGCGAGAACTTCCAAAAGAACCTGCAGCTGGCGGATCGCCTGCGAGCGATCGCGCAAGACAAAGGTTGCACCCCGGCCCAGCTCGCTCTCGCGTGGCTGCTGGCACGGCACGACAACGTGATACCCATTCCCGGCACGAGCAACCCGCAGCGGTTGGAGGAAAACGTCGGTGCCGCGGATATTGAGCTCACGGCCCAGGAGTTGGATCGCATCGAGGCGATCGTACCGAAAGGTGTCGCGGCGGGGTCGCGTTATAATCCGGCAATGACGACGCTACTCGACGGCTGATCTCGCCGCCGCTTCGCTGCAGCATTCGGTTTTTAATGTCCGCGAGTGGCCGGGACGTCTACCGGCGCGCCGGGACAATTGCTGCGCACGCCCGTCCCGCAGGACCGGGGTACGAGATCGCGTGCCAGGCACACGCGCACTTCAGTGAGCTCACCCCGACCACAGGCCACAATCAGTCCCTCAGCGGGTATCGATGGGTTGGCCTTACGAAACGCTGCGGCGATCTGTGTGCCCGTCAGCGACTGGTCTGAATTCGGCGCCTCAAATTCCGCGGGCACGCGCACTGAACCCAGTGCTTTGTCAGCCGTCCGAAAATAGGCAACTGCATCCAATCCGCTGCACGTTCCATGACGCTGCCACTCGTGCTCCATCAGTTTGGGATTCGGAAAGAGCGTGTTTCCGAGCTGCTGCGCCTCGGGCGACAATGTGACAGCGGATGAGCAGAACTCCGGCCAGTTGCCGGCGTCAAACTGAGGCCACAGTCCGTGCAGAACAAATCCGTAGCCCTTTCCGCTACATTGCGCGTGGTCTCGAGGGTGCGTCAGGCAATAACTGGGTGACCAGGAGAGCGTGAGAACGTAGTAGTCGAACTCCCCGGGCGTACCGGTCGCAGGCTTCGCGTGGTGATGGCGCCCAAAAGAGGCAGCACAGGCGAGCACCAGGAGCACAGCGAGAGCGTAACGGGAACGAATGAGTCGTGCAGATCGTTGCGTATTCATGACCCATCTTAACTTGCAGGGACGAAGCTGACCGCAGCACAATGTGACGACATTAATGCCTCTCGATCATCAAATAAACATAATGGGAGTGACGAAAGGCCGCTTCGCCCTCGTCAGCACCTACGCCCATCTGAGTCGCAACAGCATGGAGCGGATGTTGACGGCGGGTTTCCCCGAATTCGAGGTCGAGAACTTCTCGGTAGACGAGGTGGTGAAGCGCAATTGGCGCTGGATCGTCCCCAACATGTGGTATGTGGCCAGGGAATTTGGTCGGAAGTTGGTTCGCCGGCAGATCACGCTGCGCCCCGCCTATTTCTGGACGACCCACAACTTTGTGCGGGTGCACGCGGCCATGCGGCAACTCATTCAACCCGGACGCCACCTGTTTTCGTTTCAGATGCAGTCCCTGTACAACACGAGTGTTCCGGGTGTCCCGCACTTTGTGTATACCGACCACACGCACCTGTCGAATCTGAATTACCCCGACTTCGATCGTCAGGAGCTGCGGTCGCCCAAGTGGATTGCGCTCGAGCGCTCCATCTATGAAACCGCAACAGTCGTCTTTACGCGCAGTACGGATGTGGCTGCCGACCTTGTCCGGTTCTATGGCATCCCCGCTGAAAAAATCGAGTGTGTCTATGCCGGGAGCAACGTGGATGTCAAAAACGCCGGCCTGCCGAACAATGGCGGATACAGCAACCAGCGGATTCTGTTCGTAGGTGTCGATTGGGTGAGAAAGGGAGGGCCCGAGCTGCTGGAGGCATTCGAGTCAGTGCTCAAATCTCACCCGAACGCGCACCTGACAATCGCCGGCTCTGACACTCCCGTGGATCTTCCCAATTGCACGGTCCTTGGACCGGTGAATGCAGATGAGCTATCGCGCCACTACGCGGAGGCGTCCATATTCTGCTTGCCCACCAAGCGAGAACCATTTGGTATCGCGTTTGTAGAAGCCATGATGCACCGGTTACCCATCGTAGGAACCCGGATCGGTGCCGTGCCGGACATGGTGGAAGACGGGGTCAACGGCTACCTGGTGGAGCCGGGTCAATCTGACACCTTGGCGAAGGCACTGTGTCGCCTGCTCGACTCCCCTGAGACCTGCCAAACATTCGGGCAGCGTAGCTTTCAGAAAGCTGTCGACCGTTACACTTGGGCCGGAACTGGACAGCGAATCCGAAAGCGGATTCTGCGCGAGCTGGTTGCGTCGGGTCAGCCGCGGCGTGAAGCGACCCTCTAGGTTCTGCGGGCAGGAGTCGACCGTAGGACCGAGGAACCACCGGCATTTTTGCCATTTGCGTGGGACAAGTGCAGCGCCACGAGCAACCCTCGGAACGACGCTCGCCGCTCAGGATCTCGACGGGGTAGTTCACCTGCACAGTGCATGCAGATTTGCGAATCGTATTCGTCCATCAGCCCGCGACCGCAATTCAGACACTTGTCCATTTCATTCGCTCTTGTCCATCAGCCAGTGTCTTGAGACTTCTGGACATGTTGGAATGCAACAATAATCATACTGCGCCAGCGATTGGATTCTTACGCTCTCCCGGGCTGCTGCGCAAGTTCATTCGAAGGGTGACTCATTGGCGCTATCTACCCGGGCCTGTGGCCGCGAGTCTCGTTCGCCGGATCGCTGAAACCGGGCGGACCGTTCTCCAGGTGCCCGGACAGGCGCTGCAGGAAGTTGGTCTTTGACTATTCGGTACTGCTCCGGTGTTGGTTCCGTGCAGTGCCTTTTTGAACAATGGACTTGCTGGCAGCGTGAGCGGATGCGGGTCGCCAAAGCCCCGCCGAGGGGCCGTGGGCGAGCGGTTACGGTTTCATTGTTGGACCAACGGGCCCAAAATCCATTGCATGCCACCTCGTATCCCGCCCCCGATCGTCATGCTCATCGCAGCAGCCCTGATGTGGACACTCCATCACGGGTTGCCGCTGGGTCACCTGATTGACTTCCCGTGGAATTATCTGGGAGTGCTCCCGGCCGCGATCGGTCGCGTGATCACCGTGGCCGCGGGCAACCGCTTCCGTCGGGCTCGAACGACTTTCGATGCCTTCAGGCCAGGGGATGCCTCGAGTCTCGTGACGGACGGTGTTTTTCGCTTCAGCCGCAATCCAATGTACTTGGGATCATTGCTGCTGCTGAGCGGATGGGCGGTCGGCCTCGGTACGGTGAGTCCCTGGCTCGTTCTGCCGTTCTTCGCGATGTTCACGTCTATTGTTCAGATTGTGCCCGAGGAGCGAGCGCTGGAGGCGCGATTCGGAGAGACTTACGTTGCCTACCGGCATCGCGTGAGGCGTTGGGTCGGCTACACCTAGGTCACAACTAACCCGAACGCCCCTGCACGTGACCCCGATTCTCTACTCGTTCCGACGTTGTCCCTACGCCATGCGGGCCCGGCTTGCATTGGATGCGAGCGGGCAGGCATGTGAGCTTCGCGAGGTTGCGCTACGCGAGAAACCGTCGCAGATGCTTCAGGCATCGCCGACTCAGATCCGCATATTGAGAGTGCCGGCCCATCGCCAGGTCCGGGCAGTCGATCTGCAACAGGATGCCGGCGTTCACAATCGACTCGTACTCGTGGCGGAGCGCCTCCGCCAGCGCGCGTTGCATAGCTCGGCTTGGGCCATTCGCCGTCATTGACTATGTCCACGCCCGCCGCGACTTGACGAGCGACGGCCTCGTCGACGGCACTTTCAACGCGCGCTGCCAAGGCCGCTCGATCGATGGGAATGCCGTCTTCACGGGCGAACATGATCTCAATCAGATCATCGGGCCGGGGCAGACTGCCCACGTGCGTGGTCAGAAAGCGATTTGCCATGGACGCCCCCTTGTTGCGTTGTTGGAGTACGACGCGACAATAGCGCACGGGAGGGTTTAGCGTGTCGCTGCGGTGCCGCGCCTCACCGGGCTAGCCGTCCTTTTTCCGAAAGGCAGCCTCTCCGGCATCCGACACCGCCACCCACTTCGGGTCTGGTGGGACGTCGGGAACGTAACTCTCGTGCCAGTTCCACCACTTGTACGGTCGGCTCTGGGGGTAGCCCTCCGGCGAGTTCTCCCATATCTCCTGCCGTCCGAGGGCCGTCATGTCCAGGTAGCTCCACACGGTTCCCATGGCCTCGTCGCCCCGGCCATTGATGAAGTAAGTGCGGAACACGCGTTCGCCGTCGCGGATGAAAGCGTTGTGGCCGTGCCACTCGTTTACCCCGAAGTCGGCATCGAAAGTATCGGTGATGGTGTACCAAGGGATGTTCCACCCCATCCGCGACTTCAGGCGCCCAATGTCGGCCTGAGGCGCGCGCGAGGCATACACGAGGGTTGTGTCGCGCGCGTTAAGGTGGGCGAGGTGTGAGACTTGGTCGGCACCTAGCGAACACCCAATGCAGGCGTGCTCCGGCCAGCCGTGCACACCGGGCTCAAAGAACGCGCGATAGACGATCAGCTGACGGCGACCCTCGAACAGGTCTAGCAGGCTTGCTTTGCCCTTGGGCCCGTCGAACGTATATGCCTTTTCGACGGCCATCCACGGCATCCGGCGTCGCTCGGCGGCCAGCGCGTCGCGGGCACGGGTGAAGGTCTTCTCCTTGACCAGCATCTGCTCCCGCGCCGCCTCCCACTCCTGCGGCGATACAAGCGGTGGCGTGTTCATGGCTTGGCCCTTCTCTGGTGATTTGTTCGTCGTCATTGCAACCTCCGAATCGCTCGCTGTTGGTCAGGAGCTAGTTTTGCCGCCGGACGTCGAACGGTGTGAGTAACAAGTGTGACGGGATTCATTGCGTGGCTGCGAAACCGGCAGGGGGCGAACCGATGCAACCGCTCGGTGGGGCAATGACCTTGCTCGCCGGCAGCGCTTGCGCTTAACTTCGCAGCTGGGATTTGAATTCAACAATCATCGGCCTCGAGCGCCGCCGGTTGCGGCGAAGGTGGGTATGAGCGGTTCGGGAAGTTTGGTCTGTGTGGGAATCGGCATGACGCTGGGCTCTCACATCACCCCGCTGGCCAGGAGCTATATCGAAACGGCCGATGTGGTGTTTACCGGCTTGTCGGACGGGATCGTGGAGCTATGGCTGGCCAGGATGAACCCGGATGTCCGCAGCCTTCAGTCGTTCTACCAGGAAGGCAAGTCCCGGAAGGTCACTTATCGGCAGATGGTCGAAGCCATGCTGACTGAAGTCCGTGGCGGCAAGAAGGTCTGTGGCGCCTTCTACGGCCATCCTGGCGTGTTCGCGTGGCCTACGCACAAGGCAATCGAGATCGCGCGCAGCGAAGGGTATCGGGCGCACATGGAACCGGGGGTTTCCGCCGAAGACTGCCTGTATGCCGACCTCGGAATCGATCCGGGCAAATACGGCTGCCAGCACTTCGAAGCCAGTCAGTTCATGTTTAATGTACGTCGCGTCGATACGTCGTCGTACCTCGTGCTGTGGCAGGTGGGGGTAGCGGGTGATCAATCTCTTGCCCGATTCTCCACCGGTGCAGCCTACCGTCAGGTCCTGATCGACGTACTTGCTCGCGACTACGACCTGGATCACGAAGCCATCCTCTACAGGGCGGCGACGCTGCCGGTCGACCGACCGCGAATCGAACAAATTGCACTCAGAGCATTGCCGGCCGCGGACATCGACATGCACGCGACCCTGGTGATACCTCCCGCCAGGGCCTTGCAACCCGATGAGCAGACTCTGGCCCGGTTGGCCGCGCTCGACCTTGCGGAAGAGTCTTGAGCTCCCCGGCCCCGACCGCCAGCAGGGGTTCGCTGGGCGAGGTTGAAACGGAAAGACTCCACCTGCGGCCCTTGTCCGAGAGTCACGCGTCACTCTACTGCAACATTTGTGAAGATCCGGACACGATGCATTTTGTTGGTCGGCCGATGTCGCGGGAGCGGGCTCAACGCAGCTTCCGCAAGGCACTCGAGTCGCTGCACTGCCAGCCGCTCGAACGGCTCTTTCTGGTTGTCGTTGAAAAAGCCAGCCAGGAGACCATCGGTATGAGCGCTTTAACGGGCTTCGATGCGCATCGGCGGCGGGTTCAGGCAGGAATCATGCTCGCATCCGAATCACGGGGGCGAGGATTCGGAAAGGAGATTCTGCGCGCGTTGGTGACCCACGCGTTTGCCGTGTTTCCGGCCGATGAGGTCTGGGTTCAACATGCTGCGGCTCACGCGATGGCCGAAACCCTGCCCGTCAGCCTGGGGTTCTCGCGCAGGCTCGACGCCGCGGATTACGGCGAAGAGTCTGAGAAGTGCGTTTGGTCCGTTTCCCGCGAATCAGGGTGCCGGGATTCAAAAAAGTTGACAACTTCGTTGACGGCTCTGTTGCCTAATGCTCGGTCCTGGGCTTAGGCTCAAACTGTCGGGATTTGGCAGCATGAGGCTAAAGTCTCGACTGGACCAACATCGAGCCAGCTCACTCACAAGGCGAACAATGTCGAATGTAATCGATTTTCTGGAGAAATTAGGGCAGGACTCGCAACTGCGCCATGCCACGAGCACGGAAGTGGATCGAGCGCTACTCGGCGCCGGGATAGACCCCGCCGTGCGAGCAGCCATTTCGGGCTCGGACTGGCGCATGTTAGAGGCTCTCCTGGGTGCGACCCACAACATCTTCTGCGGGATCAATTTTCCCGAAGAACGGGAGGATGAAGAGCAGGAGGAGGAACACGAGGAAGAGGAGGAAGGAGAAGAGGAAGAGGAAGGCGGGAAAGAAAAATCGCGTGGTGGCGTTGTCACCCATGCCGCGTAGGCGATTTACGCTAACCCGGACGAGCGCGCGTACCACCGCGCGCTTGCGGCCGGGCGGCCTTGCGCTGCTGCTGCTGTTTGTTTCCAACTATGCTGCCGCGATTCAGCCGGACGAGGCTGCGCGGCTGCTCAGGAAGGCAGACACCATCAAGCTGTCGAGCTACGGGGAGTTCGCTGCAATCGTGCAGTCGCTCGAGCAGCAGTCAAAGGACCTGTCAGTCTCCCAGAGGGAATACCTGCGCTACTTTCAAGGGTGGAAGAGCGCATATGACGGCGACTATGACACCGCCATTTCCAAGCTCGAGGCACTCAGGAAGGAGTCCAGTGACCTCACTTTGCAGCTGCGGGCGGACGCCACCGCGGTCAATGTTCTGGCACTTGCTAAACGCTACGAGGGGGCCTATTCGCGCCTGACCCGGGTGCTGGGGTTGCTGCCGCGCGTTGCCGACAAGGATGCCCGCGAGCAGGCTCTGATGGATGCTGCGGAGCTTTACAACCTGGTGGGCCAGAACGATCTGGGCCTGCACTATGCGCAAACAGTGATCGATGAGAATTGGGCCGGCAGAGGCCTGTGCCGGGGCGGCCGGATGAAGCTGCAGGCGTTGTTTCAGAGCGCGCGGATCAAGGCGGTGAGCCCGGAGATTCAGGCGGGAATCGACGCCTGCGTCAAGTCGGGCGAATTGTTTTACGCCAACATCATTCGAATGTATGGGGCCAGGGTCTACATCGATGCAGGTCAGCTCGACGACGGCATCAAGTTGCTCACCGAGCACTACGATGAGGTCAAGCAAAGCCACTACTCACTGCTGCTCTCGCAATTCGATGCGCTGTTGGCGGAGGCTTATCGCAGGAAGGGCATCCCCACGCTCGCGCGGCAATTTGCCTTGAATGCAGCCGGCAACGCCGTCACGAGCCAACATCAATATACCGAGCCGCTGGTGACCGCCTACCGTCTTTTGTACGAGCTCGCGCGGCAGCAGGGGGATTTCAAGCTGGCGCTGGCTTTTCACGAGAAGTTCGTCGACGCGGATAAGGGCTACCTGGATGACGAAAGTGCCCGGCAACTGGCGTACGACAAAGTCACTCACGAGGCCATTGCCAACCAGCTGCAGATCGCGTCCCTGAACAAGCAGTACCAGGTGCTGCAGCTTCAGAAGACGTTGGGCGCCGAGGCCGTCGAGAACGGTCGTTTATGGATAGCGCTGCTGATGGCGGTCGTGCTGTTCATCGGACTGTGGGCCTACCGGACCAAGCGCTCACAACTGCATTTTATGACCGTGTCGCAGCTGGACGGATTGACCGGGATCTGCAACCGGCCGCATTTCATCAATCAGGCTGAGAAGGCGCTGGAGTACAGCCGCAAGACCCAGCAGGAACTGTGCCTCGTTCTGTGCGATCTGGATCATTTCAAGTCGATCAACGACCGCCATGGGCACGCTACAGGCGATTTCGTGCTGCGGCAGACGGTGTCGACGTGCCGGGTTCATTTGCGGGCGGACGAGGTCTTCGGACGTTTCGGCGGCGAGGAGTTCAGCATTCTGCTGCCCGGAAGCGATTCGCAGACGGCTCGTCAGCGGGCGGAGCATCTGCGCATGGTTATCGCGGAAATATCCGCCGGCTCAGGGAACACCGAGTCGAAGGTATCTGCGAGCTTTGGCATCGCTTCAACCGCCTCGTCCGGATACGAACTAAAGCAACTCCTGGCGCATGCGGACGCGGCTCTGTACCAAGCCAAGCGAGACGGCCGTAATCGTGTCGTCACGTTTGACGCAACGGCCGAAGCTGACAAACCGGCCGTGATCCCCTTTGATGAGCAACAGGTCTACACGCCTCGCTCGTCTGCAATGCTTTGAGCCGCGCAAATCAACAGCACCGGGTTATCTTCCACCCGGTGCCAGGGTTTTAGTCCCCAAACCAGTACGCTATCGCACGCGTCTCAATGCTCGTCCGCGGCGCAACCGCCGGGGGACACGTGGGATCGTTGAAAGCGCAATGGGGCACCTGGCTCGGCTGAGCAGGATCGGAGTCATGGGTCTTGAAGACGAGCAGCTCATCCCGGCTCATGTCCGGGAAGTACGACCAGCGGTGGTGCGGGCTGTAGCGGATCAACAGGCTTCCGTACGAGGATTCCGGCTTTCCCGGGACGTCCATCATGGCATCGGCTTCGACCAGATCGGCTGCAGATACGCTGCGCGAGTCACAAACCGCCAGGGGTATGTCCTGGGGCGGCGGCGAGACCACACGCCAGCAGTTGTAGTGGGCGGAGCGGCGCACTGACCCTCGATGCCCCTTGGGTTGCCAGCGTTTCGTCAGCGCTGCGGCCGCGGAATCGTTGACGTCAATGTGTACGAAGTAGGACGGACGCGAGTTATAAAGCTTGCCGGAGGTCGTAATCTGACCCGAACCGTTCCAACTCTCAGCAACTCGACGTACGACAGGGGCACTGAGCACCACTTCGTCCGCGTTGGTCAGCTCGAGAAGCAGCCGCTGCGTTTCCGCCCGGTGGACACGGACTATTTCCTCGGTATTGCGGAAATCCGCCACCGCGCTTTTGTGCGCAATCAAGGCAAACCCTTCGCGTGCCAACGAAGGCGGTTGCGGCCGGAACCGGCCATTCGCGACCTGGAGGGTCCTGGGATCGAGTGTGAGGACGTCACGCGAAATGTCGTTCACATAGTACCGCGGCCGTTCAGACATTCGGCCGAGGTAGTTGAACCGGCCTTCCACTCGCCGATCCAAATCGAAATTGTCGCAAATCGCGTGCAGAGCCGGGGACATATGTTGGCTGAGTGTAGCCAGGCTCTGCCGTGATTCGCGTGATCGCCGCCACGTTTCCGGCTAAAATGACATCACTCATAGCGTGGGCCCGAGCGTACGCACGCCGGGCCCCCGTGGTCCTGTCACTTTGTTGTTACGGCGCAAGCTCACCGATGAGGGCGGGCTTCGGACTGCCCCAACCGGTCACCAGGTCGTAGCCTGTCACGGCCGAGAAACTGCCGGATCTGCCGCTGGTGATGTCGTGGAAGCCCGTGCTGTAGGCTGATGTCACATTCTGCGAATAGAGGGTCGGGTTCAGGAAGCCAATGGTGGACATGCCCAGCGAAGCCCGCTGTTGGTTGACCAGCGCAATGAAACCGGCCCACATGGGCGCAGCGAAGCTCGTGCCACCAAACTGGTTCGCCATGCACGTCGTCTGGTTCGCACAGGTATAAAATGTGAAGTTCGCGTTAGCGGATACATCGGGCCCGTTACGTAGTGTGGTCGAACCCCTGTTGGTCGAGTTGATCACGCCCGTGAGCTTCTGCCACGAGGGAATTGCAATCCGATCCGGCGAGATGCCACCGCCGCTATCCACCCATGCGGTCTCCGATCTCCAGGCGCCACCCGCGCTGGCGGTAACCAGGTCCGTACCTCCCACGGAAACGATGTTGGCATCGTCTGCCGGCCAGGCCTCGTTCCGGGTTGACCAGGTGGAGCTGTCACCCGAGGCGGCGAAGAAGTTTTGCCCCTGGGCTGCCATCCGTTGGAAGAAGGGATCCAGCGTGCCGGGGTCGGCGGGTGTCCATCCCCACGAGCAACCGATGACAGTCGGGAGCGGATTGTGGGTCGTCATCGCGCTGATCATCGCGGTATCCGTGGAGCCGATATACATCACCAGGCTCGCCAGTCCCGGCGCCATGCCCAGCGCCTGAGTCATATCGAGCGTCTGTTCGGTGTCATCACACTGGCCGGCGGCCGTACAGGAGGTGCTGGTGCCGTCGGTTGACAGGAGGGTGATGGGCACAGTGTTGGTTTGACCCACATTCCTGTAGTACGTGTTGAGGTCAGCCAGATCGGTACCCAGAAACTCGAGCAGGCCCAGATTCTGGCCTGCGCCGGTGAGGGCGGTGCCACCGTAATAGGCGGCGCGCATGTCGCTGCCGAGGAAGGATGCCGAGGGTCCCGACCCGGTAGTAGCGTGGGGAACCACGGCATCCGGCTCGATACCATGAGCGGCCGCGTAGTCACTCTTCCTGGAGTACAGAGGATGCGGGATCGAGAAGTTGTCGAGACCTGAAACGTGCCACAGATTGACGTGCAGGTTCGCAGTCGGCTCGCGATCGGGAGCATAGAAGGTGCCGAGTCCTGACGACCGCCGGTAAGTGGCCATCTTCACATGAAAGGCGCTTTCGACCGCGGAAACGGTGCCTTTGACCTGGACTTCCATGCCGTCGCGGCTGCCGCCGGTAACCGTCAGGCCGTTGGCTTTCGCGTAGGCGACGACGGAATCGTAATCCTCCTGTGTCGGGCCGAAGCGCGCCGTGAATTGCGACACCGTCAGAAACTTGTGGAAGGAGGGACTGGCAGGATTATAAAGCTCGCCCAACAGGGTCTGCAGGCCGGCTGCATCGCGCAGTGGCAGAACGATGTCGAGGCTCATGAGTTGCTGCGCCGGCAGTTGCCCAACCATCGGCGCGATGCCGCTTCGGACCTCCTCGCGCATGTGATGCGTCATCACCGACTGTGCCTGCGCTATGGCCGGGGCGGCCAGCGCGATCGCGGCCATCAAACTCCAAACAGAGGCGGTTCTGGATATCACGGTAATCTCCCTTTTCCGTAGTTGGTTTCGGTGTGTCCTGGGGAAACAACACCGCAGCTGACAATCCGGCCAACTGCTGATGGCGAAGGACGCTACGGCGAATCCGGCTGGCTGTCAATCAGTCCAGAAGTACTAGTTGCACGGGAACGAGCGCGGCTTCACGGCGCTCGATCGGAGTCGATGCAGGGATTGCAGGAACTGACTTTATGTGAAGAAATGTTAATGAAAGGTGGGGAGTGTTGGTTGGAGTCGATACACCTGGAAGGAATGACCATCGCGATCCGTGTCGTGCATCGAGGAGTTGGTGACCAACACTCGATCCTGGTCCGGGAGCACTACGAGGCTGTAAGGCATCAACAGAGCATCCGGCCACGCCGGATCGGCGGTGGACACGGACCTGATTACGTGGCCTTGGTCATCAATCTCAACGAGCCCGCCGGAGCTTCCCAGAGGATGGAAAGCCAGCCGCCCGGCGAGGTCGGAACGCCCCGGGCGTCAGCCTCACGCGCGAAAAGCCCCGGTCATGAAAGTCGGGTTAAAATGGCATTCATGACCACTAATCGCTCAGCTTCATTTCTGCTGCTCGCCCTGCTGTCGGGCGCGGCGGTCGCCGCCCCCGATCCCAAACCTTTGACGGCGCAGGAAGCCACTGATGCCGCTGCGGAAACGCAGATGCGCATCAACGACGCCATCCCCATCGTGGGCAAGCTCAAGGAGGATTCCAAGGCGAACGATCTGCTCGGCAGGGCCAAGGGCATCGTGATCGTTCCCCACTATATCCAGGCTGCGCTGGTATTCGGGGGCCGCGGCGGATCGGGTCTGCTGCTCGTTCGCAGGGGCATGAAATGGAGCGACCCCGTCTTCTACAGGATCAGCGGTGGCACCTTCGGTGCGCAGATCGGTGGGACCAAGGGCTCGCTGGCTTTTTTCCTCATGAGTGACAAGGCCATCGAGGCGTTCGAGAACAAGGCGAGCACCTGGTCCATGAACGCCGGCGCGGGGCTCGCTGCCGTGAGCTTCTCCAAACAAACACCGGAAACGGCGACATTGACCGATGTGGTCGTCTGGTCAGACACCAAGGGAATTTTCGGCGGCGCGGCCGTGGGTGCCAGCAGGATTTCGCGTGATGTGCAGGCGAACCAGATTTACTACAACAACCCCGAGATCACGGCGCAACAGATTCTGAGCGGCGCGGTGACCAGCCCGCAATCGAAGCTGCTGCTCGATGTCCTGCCACCGCTGCAAGCGCCGAAACCAACTCAACCCGCTCGTCCGCAATGATTTCCCTGCTTCGATATGCCGCAGTTTTGAGCGGCGTGACGTTATGTTGGAGTCTGGGTTACACCCAGGATATCCATCCCGACATCCCGACGCATTCGCATGCCATGGCCACCGATCAGGGATGGACATGTAACGACGGATTCAAGCAAGTAGCGGGATTTTGCGTCCAGGATATCCAGGACCCGCCGGCCCAGAGCGCCTCCGAGGTTTTTGATGGGCAGTGGCGCTGTCGCGCAGGTTATAGCCGCACGAACGGCATTTGTGCGCCTCCCACCGCCCCCGAGCACGCTACGCTGGTCGGAGAGGGGGATCGCTGGGAGTGTGACTGGGGGTTTAGAAGGGTCGCCGCGCGGTGTGAGGAGATCATTCCGCCAGCACACGCTTATCTGGATGCATCCGGGCGTGATTGGCTGTGCTTTCCGGGATTCGAGCGCACGGCCGACCATTGCGTTCGACCGCCGGGCGACGAAACCAATCCCGGGCCCGCCGCAGACGCTCATGAAGAGGCGCCCGCGCCGACTCCCAACTAGCCCCCTAAGAGCGGTCCGGGAATCGGTCCGGGCGACTCGAATCACCGCTGCGTCGCTCCAAAAGCGACATGCCCAGGGCGATGAGCGGGAATATCGCGCCGATCCCGTAAAGGGCCAATGTCAGATCGTCTACGCTCATGATGTGAGTGGCTGGACAGTTACCTAAGTCTTGGAATACCAATGCTATTCCAATGTACCGCCGCATCCCTCTATCGATCGGTAGATGAGCACGGCAACTAAGAGATAGAGCCGGCATTGCGGGGGTGCTGCCGGGGTTGCGTGTCGATTTCGCAACGTGTCTGCCGGCGCCGACCACCCTGGATACTTTGGCTCCATGCGTCCAAGGGGCCACCGCCGACCCCCCGCCGCGCCGCCGCGGACGCCACTACCGGGCGCCCATGGCCAAACGACGCCTGACGCGACAACAAAGCGACCCCGGCGGACACCGCCACAACAAGGGGCCACTGGCTACCCCGACCCGCGGACACCGCGACGAAGCGGCCGGCCGTGCCACATCGACGCCACCACAAGGTGACACCGGGCGCCGTGACCAGGCAACACCACCCTTGCGGCGCCAGAACTAACGCCCGATCTCGTTCCGAAGTCCGGCGCTGTCATACCCCCCGGTTGGCGCTCGCACTTGCACATACGCGACACGCGAAACCAACACCCAACCGGGTTGGATCCCTCTTGACCCCATCACGACGGCCAACGTTCCAGCGAACCGACGCCCGGCGTTGGTCACTGTCCCCCGTCCGAGAGTTAGTTGTGCTCGCAACCGTCTGTGACATTGCAGCGGCGGTGTAAGAAAAAATGCAATCGGTGCGGGCAACGAACATCAGGTTGACTCGCGCCGGTCTGTTTCCTAAGCTGCATACTACAAAACACATATAGAAAAGCACGACCATGTCACGGTCGACGCGCACCACCTTTCATTCGTCCCGCCGCCGGGGACACTCAGCACTGGGGTATTTCCTGCGCCTCGGTGTTGTCTGTTGCTTCGTGCTGCTGATGATCCGGCCGCTCGCAGGGCGGGCGGCTCAGGCGGCACCTGCGCTGCAGCCCGCTATTGTCACCATCCTGCAGGGCAAGGCTACGGTGATCCGGGGAGTATCGGAGTACGACGTACTCGAGGGGATGCGGTTCCTCGCAGATGACATCGTCAAAACCGAAGACGACACCTTTTTGCGGGTGGAATATGCGGACCAGTCCTGGCTCGAGTTGGGTCCGCAGACCGAGTTGCAGCTGCGACCACTCACCAGCCGGCGCGCCAAGCGGCCGGGTCTGTATCTGCTGCACGGTTGGCTCAAGTTGGAAGGCAAGCCCGGCGCCGACACCGGGCAGGGCATCGCCGTTCCCGGTGCTGACCTGGCCGACATCTCCGGGGTGCTCGTCGTGCACCTCGAAACACAATCACTCGTTGTGTTTGCCGAGAAGGGCGCCGCTCGCTGGGTGGATCGAGCGCCGCACAGTGCGAATGCCATCCCTTTGAGGAACGGCGACTTTCTGCTGACCGACCCCAACAGCGCCCCGAAGGTTCAGAGCCGGCCGACGGCGCAATTCGTGGCGGCGCTGCCGCGGCCCTACCGCGATACTTTGCCGGCTCGTTACAGTATCTATGCAAATAAGATTGTGAGTCCGAAGGAGGAGCGCAGTTTCTCGTATTCCGAGGTGGAGCCCTGGGTCAACGGCGAGCCCACCATCCGTCGGCAGTTTGTTGCAACGTGGCGGCGCAGAATCCGCGAAGTGGATTTCCGCGATTCCCTGGACCGTCAGATGCAGTTGCACCCGGAATGGGATCCGGTGCTGCATCCGGAAAAATATGAGCCGCCGGCGCAGGTCGAAGCGACTCACCCGAAGCCGCTGATCCAGTCATCGGCGGGCTCCGTGTCCGATCCTAGATAAATAAGACGTTTTAAAGGGTGACGGCGCATTACATGGTGGGTGTCCATTGAAACTACTTTTCAAATTCAACCTGGTGTTCATCGCGCTCTTCCTGCTGGGGATCGGGGCGAGCGGCTATGTTTCCTGGACGCTGCTGCAAAGGAACGCACGCGAAGAGGTTGCCGAGAATGCGCGCTTGATGATGTCCGTCGCTGTTGCAGTGCGCTCGTACACCAATCAACAGATCAAGCCGCTGCTGAAGACGCAGATGATCTACAGCTTCCTGCCCCAATCGGTGCCGGCATTTTCGGCCACCGAGGTCTTGAATGAGCTACGCAAGAAATACCCCAGCTACGGATACAAGGAGGCTCTCCTCAATCCCACCAATCCACGCGACCGGGCCGTCGATTGGGAAGCGGACATCGTCAATCAGTTCCGCAATTCCCCGACCCCGGAGCTCTACGGAGTGCGGGAGTCGTCGACGGGGTCGTCGTTATATTTCGCGCGGCCGCTCACTATCAACGATGGAGCCTGCCTGGAGTGTCACAGCACCATCGAGGCCGCCCCCAAACCGATGGTCGATGTGTATGGACCCGCCAACGGCTTTGGTTGGAAGTTCCACGAGACCGTGGGCGCGCAGGTCGTCTCGGTGCCCTTTGCTGTCGCCTACGGGCGTGCTGAGAAAGCATTCATCACGTTCATGGGGTCGCTGATCGCAGTTCTGGTGACCATCGGTGTCATCCTGAACTTCGTACTGTGGTGGATGTTCATCCGGCCGGTCAGCAAGATCTCCTCACTCGCCGACCGGATCAGTCTCGGGGAGCTCGAGGCGCCGGATATCGAGATCCGCAGCCGCGATGAGATTCATACCCTGGCTGAATCACTGGCAAGGATGCGCAAGAGCCTCGTCCAGGCGATGCAAATGCTGGAAACCTAGGGCTTCATGGAGCTTCCGCCGGGCGGCAAGAGCAGCGCAACCCTGGACCAGGCCATCCCGGAGCGGCTTGGAAAGTACCCTTTGCTGAGCGTGATCGGTAAAGGCTCGATGGGCGTGCTCTACAAGTCGATTGATCCGCATATCAAGCGACCCGTTGCGCTCAAGACCATCCGCCGGGACCTGTTGGATGACGGCGATCCGGAGAATTTCTCCGCGCGTTTTCGCGTTGAGGCACAAGCGGCGGGCCGACTGGCTCACCCGGGCATAGTCGGCGTCTACGAGTACGGTGAGCAGGACGCCTTTGCGTTCATCGCGATGGAATTCATAGAGGGCCGAAGCCTCAGGGAATGTTTCGAGCGCAAGGTCGCCTTCAGCATCGCTGAGGTTGTCAGCATCGTCTCGCAGTTGCTTGCGGCACTGCAATACGCGCACGAGCGTGGCGTGTGGCACCGCGACATCAAGCCAGCCAACATTCTCATGACGCCGTCCGGACAGGTCAAAGTGACCGATTTCGGCATTGCGCGTGTCGAGTCCTCCATGCTGACCCAGGTTGGCGCGATCATGGGCACGCCCGGGTTCATCGCTCCCGAAATGTATCTGGGGGACAGTTTCGACCATCGCGTGGATCTGTTCGCCGCGGGCGTGGTGTTGTATCAACTGCTCGCCGGTACTCCACCGTTTTCCGGCACGGCCGATAAAGTCATGTTCAAGGTCTGCTACGAGATCCCGCTGCCCCCGTCGGTGGCCGGGCGCTTGCCCGCGTTGCAGTGCTTTGATTCGGTGGTCATGCAAGCGCTGGCGCGCGACCCCGAGGAGCGCTTCGCCAACGCGGGTCAGTTCCTCGCGGCGCTGTTGCAGGCGCAGACCAGTACCGGTCGCACGCTCAACACGGACGAGACCATCATTGAGGCACGGCCGTCGGTCGCTGCCGTGCCCGGCAACGCCGCCAACAGTGCCTCGCTGCCGCCTGCCTCGACCAACACCCTGGTCGCAGCGGGATGGAACCTGGAGCTCCTGGCTGACATTGAAAGGAGGTTGGCGCGCTACGTAGGGCCCATCGCGAAGGTGATGGTGCGGCGGGCGGCCAAGGAAGCGCGGGATGTCGTGCAGCTGACCCAGGCGTTGGCTGAGAAGATCCCCAAGTCGGCACACCGGGAAGAATTTTTGAAAGGGGTTGGCGTGCTGAACAACCCGGAAAATTCCCTGGCGCGCGGTCCTTTTGAGAATGGCGCTGCGAGCCATCCCGCGGCAACGGGGACCGGGCCCGGGACCGCGCAGAGCATGGTCTCGAGGCAGCGATTGCTCACTCCCGAGGATGTTTCCCGCGCTTCGCAGTTGCTGACGGCTCATATGGGGCCCATTGCGCCTTTGTTGGCCAAGCGGGCTGCCAAGCCCAGCGCGACCCGTGAGCAATTCATCGCGGCCCTGGCCTCCTACTTTAAAGATGACCGGGCGCGATCCCGTTTCCTCGATGAATTTCGCTGAAGGGCGGTAACCTATGGAAACCAACAAGAAAGTCCTTCTGGTCGATGACCACGATCTGGTTCGCTTCGGCACCAGCATGCTGCTGGAGTCGCTGGAGGAAGTGCGCTGCACCATCACGCCCTGCCGTTCGCTGGAAGAAGCCCGAACCGCCTGCCGGGAGCAGGGTGCATACGATCTGGTGCTCCTGGATCTGAACCTGCCCGACGCGAAGGGGTTGCAGGGGTTGCGCACACTCCTCGATGAATGTCCCAACGTGCCGTTTGCAATGCTGACGGGTACGCAGGATGAATTTGTGGTCCGCCAGGCTCAGGCCATGGGGGCTGTGGGCTACCTGCTCAAGTCGTGGACGCCGGAGCGACTCAAGCAGGCGCTCAAGTCGCTGCTGGTGACGCGGCCCGGTGCGCCGACGACCACGATTTCCGAGCGCTTTCCGAAACTGGCCGGCAGCTCGCACTATGACCGGGTGGCTGAGTTGGGCTCCCGGCACCTGCAGATCATGGAATTGATCCTGGAGGGATGCAGCAACCAGGAAATCGCCCAGGCCACCGATCTGTCTTTGGGTACCGTCAAGAACTATGTTTCTGCGATCCTTCTCGCGCTCGATGTCGAGTCGCGTTCGCACCTCATCAGCTTGTTTCATTGAGTGGACTCCAAATGCCCTCGAGCGCTGCAGAGGAGGGCGCCGCTCCACTCGTAGGTGATAGTGGCGAGCAGCCGGCTGCAGATGCATCCCGCGCAGACGGACGTGTCGCCGACGTTCTGTACCGGACGGCGCTGGCGGGAGACCGACGTGCTGCGGTCATCACGGTACTGAGTGCGGTGTTCGTCACCTCCCTCGTGCGGCAACAGGCCCCGTCTGAGGCTGGATGGGTTTGGTGTCTTGCTTGCGTGTTGATTGCAGGATTGCGCTTGCTCGTTAACCGGCCTCCGCCTGCAGGTAGTGCCGCGGGATCGGGCTCCTGGCTGCTGGTCGTGTTTGTGGCCTCCGCCGTCTGGGGTATCGGGCCGCCCCTGTTTCTGCGTGACCTGCCGTGGGCGGACAGCCTTTTGACCGGTATTTTTCTGGCGACCGCAGGACTGTCCGCGCCGCTGGTGGCTGCGTGGCGCCCGGCCGTTTACGTCTCGCTCCTGCCGGCCCTTTTGCCCCTGTTGCTCACCCTCGTCATACGACCGCTCATCGGTGTGTCACCGGCTTCGACGAACACGGTCCTGTTGGCTGTTCTGGCTGCGGCGTTCCTGCTGGTGTTGGAACGACTGACCATGGCGCAGAACGATTCGCTCGCCCTGCAATACGCAGGTCAATTCCGAAACGAGGACCTGGTGCGACAGTTGCGCTCCCAGATCGAGGTGGCCGGGCATGCAAACGAGGAGAAGACACGCTTTGTTGCTTCGGCGGCCCATGATCTGCGCCAGCCGTTGCACGCCCTGGGGATGTTCTGCGCCACGCTCGATCAGCGCCTGATCAATACGCCTGAGCGGCCACTGGTTCGCAACATGATGAGCGCGATCGAGTCACTCGAAGAGTCCTTCGGCGCGATGCTCGATATTTCGCGTCTGGATGCAGGCGTGGTGCAGAAGGCGCCGCAGACCTTCCCGATCCGGGACATTTTCCGTCGCCTGCTGCAGCAGTTCGGCGGCGATGCCGAGTCGCGCGACCTCGCGCTGCGTTTCCGCGCCACCCGCCGCATCGTGCACAGCGACCCCCTGCTGTTGGAACGAATCCTGGCCAATCTGGTGCAAAACGCTTTGCGCTACACCCGGCGAGGCGGGGTTCTGGTCGCCGCCCGGCGCAGTCCCGAGGGTGTTGCCCTCGAAGTGTGGGACACCGGGGTGGGAATCCCGGCGGACAAGCAGGAGATGATTTTTCGTGAGTTTTATCAGCTCGACAACCCGGAGCGGGATCGTAGCCGTGGATTGGGGATGGGTTTGGCCATCGTGATGCGGATCTGCAGTTTGCTCGAGCACCCGCTGTCATTGCGTTCCCGGGTGGGCAAGGGAAGTGTGTTCCGCGTGTTGGTGCCCGCGGGCGATATCAGAGCGATGGATGCGACCTCGCCCGAAGCCGACACGGTGCCGCCGCGCAAAGTGGGAACCATCACCGTTCTATTGATCGACGATGAACGGGCGATCCGCGAGGCTACCCGGGAGCTGTTAAAGCCGATGCAGGTGAATGTCATCGCGGCAGGCAGTATTGCGGAGGCCACCGATCTCGCTCGTGGCTCGGCCGCCTCGGTCGACATGATCCTGTCCGATTGGAGGCTACGAGGCCAGGAGAATGGCGTGGAGGCAGTTAGAGCGGTTCGGGCCATTACCGGCGCGGCGACGCCAGCCGTGCTGATCACCGGCGATACGTCGGTAGATTTGCTGAAGCTGGCGCACGAGAACGGCCTCGTGGTCTTGCACAAGCCCCTGCAGCCGCGGCATCTGGTCAGGCTGATCAAACACTTACGGCGCTGAGCAACTGATGACACCGGGTCCGCCAAGTCAATATGACTTAAGTGATTTGCGGCACGGTGACCGCAGGGGCAGATTGTCCGCGGGAGGCTGCGACCGTCACGGCCCAGCCGGCAAAAGTCACGCCTTTTGCCGGCGGAAACGAAGGCACTGTCTGAAAAAGCGCCGTAGGCGACTTTTTCTGATGAACGAGCGAATAGGTGACATGAGCCTGGTCCTGCAAGGTATTGCACTGAACGAAGAGCCTCTTAGCCAGCCGTTGATCGGTCGGTTCGACGAGCGCGGCGGCACGGTGGGCCGCTCGGACAACGCAACATTCACGCTTCCGGACCCGGAGCGGATGATCTCGCGCACGCAGGCGCAGATTCTCTACCGCGACGAGGGCTATTGGATCGAGAACGTCAGCTCGGCGAATTCCATTCTCCACAACGGCAGGCCGCTGAGCGCAGGCATGCGGGTGATTGTTCGCGATGGGGATGAAATCCGCATCGGAAGCTACACGCTGGTGGCGTCCTCCGAAAACGACGAAGCCACTTTGGCGATCCTGCGCGGGCGAACAGCGGTTATCAGGCCGCGTTCGAGCAGCTCGGCTGCATCCAGTGCGCCCAGTGCCCCCCCCATCACTTCACCCGCCAACTCTGCCCCCCCCATCGCCGCGCCGCCGCCCGTTATCGACAGCCAGCTCGCGGCACCTGCGCCACTATCGCCCGCACCCATCGCGCCATCGACGTTAGAGCCTGATGCGTTGTGGGCAGCCTTCCAGCAGGGAGCAGGGGTTGAATTGCCGCCACCCAAAAACGGACTGACACCGGAAGTCATGGCCAACATCGGCTCCGTCCTGCACACCGCTGTCGACGGCATCCACCGGCTCCTGTCAATGAGGGCGACCGCCAAGGATGAGATGGAGGCGGAAATGACGATGATTCAGCTGAGTGGCAACAATCCCATCAAAGTCGCTCCTGATGCGGCTGTCGCTCTGCAGTTGTTGCTGCAACCGCCTGCGCGCGGTTTCCTGTCGGGGCGGGAGGCCATCCAGGAGACGATGATTGATCTGCAGGCGCACCTGATCGGCCTGACGGCGGGTCTGCGATCCGCCCTGGAGGCCGTGTTGGATCGTTTCGATCCGGCGAAGGTCGAAGCGCAGCTGACCAAACGCTCGGTATTGCACTCTTTGATGCCCAGTCATCACCGGGCAAAACTGTGGGAGTTGTACCTCGAGCACTATCGGTCGCTGCGCGATGAGGCGCGCGAGGATTTCCAACGGCTCTTCGGCGAGGCCTTTCGCCAGGCCTACGAAGAGCAGGTTCGTACCCTGGAAGAGGCACTGGCGGCTGCGCCGTCCACTGATTCGAGCCCACGGGATCCACAGTGAAGTCCTTCGTGGTGCAGGTCGCCGTGCGAAGTTACATTGGCTCGCGCCTGGTGAACGAAGATTGCGTCGCTGTTCGAGAGGAAAGAGGTTTCTGGTGTCTCGTGTTGTCCGATGGCGCCGGCGGACACGGGAACGGCGAGGTAGCTGCGCACCTCGTCGTGCAGCGCGTCATTTCAGGTTTTCGGAGCCGGCCGCCGACCGACCCCCACGATCTGTCCGAGCTGCTGCTGGACGCTCACGATGCAGTCGTCGCCGGACAAAGGGAGATGGGATCGCTCAACACCCGCTCTGCGATGCACGCTACCGTCGTAGTCCTGTTGATCGACACAACAAATGGCGTGGCCCTATGGGGCCACGTAGGCGATTCCAGGCTGTACTCATGGCGGGAAGGGACGCTGAATTCCGTTACTCGTGATGACAGCGTTCTGCAGTCGGTGCTGGACACGGGGGTAGTGGACGCCGAGCGCATCAAAAAGCTGAAGAGTCGCGGGGTCTTACTGGCTGCTCTGGGATCGGCGGAGGAAGCGCAGCCGCACGTGAGCGGCCCGTTGCAACTGCAACCGTCGGATGCCTTCCTGCTTTGCAGTGATGGTTGGTGGAGCAGCCTCGAGGCGGAGGCTCTGTCAAAGCTGTTGAGCTCAGCCGCCACCCCGGAAGGATGGCTGGACAGCATGAGCGATGTCACCAGCCAGCAGGCCGATCCGCGCCAGGACAACTACTCGGCGATTGCCTGTTGGATCGTGAGTGAGGCGGAAGCGCACGCGGCGGTGGATTGCGCGACCGAGGCTGACACATTGTGGCCGCGTCCGGGGCCCGAACCCGTGCAGCCGAGCGGGGGCGACTAGCAAGAGCGATAAAATCATGGCGCGCAGTGTCCAAAGTAACTTTCGCTGATCGGCGACATCGTCCACAGTCTCGACAGATGTCTCCAAACACCGAAACGTTACTGCAGGCAGGCAATCATGGTGAAGAACGCCGTTATCTTGCTGAGTGTGTGGGCGGGACTGGCCGGTTGCGCCAGCGTACGCGTCCCCGAATACCAGCATCCGGAAGTTGCGGCCAAGACTAACTGGTCGCGCCCGCCGGCCGCCGGCGTGTCAGCCAGTGAAGCCATCACGCCGCAGTGGTGGGCACAGTTCGGCGATCCGTACCTGGATTCGCTGGTTGCCAAGGCCATTGCCGGCAACATCGACCTGAAGGTCCTGGCCGCGCGCACTTCGGTTGCCAACGCGCAGATCGCTGAAGCCCGTGCCGGCTCGTTGCCAACATTGGACCTTGCCACCGGTGGCAACTTTCAGAAGTCGACCGGCGCGCCGCTCGCCAAGCAATTCGCTGTGGGCACCCAGGTCAGCTGGGACATCGATGTGTGGGGCAAGACGAAGAAGGGCGTTCAGGGACAGACGGCCGAATTCCACGCGACCGAGGCCGACTGGCGGGCCGGCTACCTGCAGATCGTAGCCGATGTCTCCACCACCTATTTCCTGATTCTGCAACTCGATGAGCAGGTCGAGCAGCAGCAACGTGCGATCACCAAGAACGAACAGATCCTCGCCATTTACGAGACACTGCACAGCAACGGCCTCATCTCCGACACCGACGTTTTGCGCCAGCGGGCGGAAAACAACCGCCTGACGAAGGATCTGCTGGAGTTGCGCCGCAGCCGCGACGTGACGGAGAACGCGCTCGCGACCCTGCTTGGCGTGCCTGCCGGAGACTTCAAGGTCCAACCTGACCGGCTGCAGCAGCGGGTGCAGGTACCTACGGTGCCCGCCGGATTGCCGCTGGAGCTGCTCGCCCGTCGCCCTGATGTTGTAGCGGCGGAATTCCGAGTGCTGGAGGCCCACGATCTAATGGGCCAGGCGCGCCTCGCGCAACTACCGTCGGTGAGTCTCACCGGCAACGGCGGGACATCGAGCCTGGCGCTGTCGGATTTATTCAAGGCGTTCACATTCGGGCTGATGCCGAGCATCAATCTTCCGGCGCTCAATCCCGGCATCAAGGCGCATGCCAGGACAACCGAGGCGCAGGTCAAAGTCGCCGAAGCGGACTACCGGCGCACGGTGATCGCGGCGTACGAAGAGGTCGAGAACGCGCTGGTCAACGTGGAGGCGCATCGCCGGCAAAAGGAGCAGTTGCAGAAGCAGGTCGATCAACTACAGTTGGTATCTGCCCAGACTGAGGCGCAACTCGAGATAGGTGTTGTGTCGCAACTGGACGTGTTCGAAAACGAGCGCTCCTTGTTGAGCGCGCAGGATGAGCTGCTGGCCAGCTACCAGCAGGTGTTGTCTGACACGGTTACGCTGTACAAGGCGCTCGGGGGCGGTTGGTCCGGTATGGAGGTTACGAATGCAAGTCGGTGAAAAATCAACGTCTGCGGTCGACATTCATGCGCAGATGTGGGCGGGGCTCCGGCAGACCAATCGTCGCACCCGCAACGAAACCAACCTGACGCTGACGTTGACCCCCAAGTCGGGCGACGCGCGTCTCGACATACTGGTGATCTCGAAATTTCCTTTCCTCGTCAGCAACGCAACGTTCTCGCGGTACAAGCGGGAACACGGTGAGGAGTTGAGCAACCTGTCGCCGCTGCACGCCTCCATCTCGCACAAGGCAGGACTTGCCTACATTGAGGATCTCGGCAGCAGCCACGGTACTTTTGTCGACGGCGTGCGCCTGCGTGAGCACGCCGTTCCGCTGCAGGATGGCGTCGTCATTGCGTTTGGCGGCAAGCACTTTGTCTATGAGGTGAGCATCAGCCGCCAGTCCGCAAGCGAGTCCGCCGAGGGCGGTGCCGGCCCTGCGGTACCGGAGGCAAGCCAGCCGCAGGCGTATGACAAAACCATGTTCATGGCCGCGCCGAGCACATTCCTGCAAGTCTTCTGCGACGAAGACGAACCGAAACGCGAGGGCGCCGCACCGACCACTGCGTTGGTACCTGCTGCCACTTCCAAGCCGCTAGCGGTCGCGCGCCCCCGGCGGTTTGGAGGGGTCAGATCGCTGCTGTCGGAGCTCGCGTCGCTCGATGACGGCGGCGATCCGCGGCGCAAGTGGTGGGTAGCCGCAGCGGTTGCGAGTGTGTTGTTGACCTTCGGATTGACTGTGTATTTCTGGAATGGCACGGAGCGCGACCTGAAAGGAGCCATGGCGCGGGGCGACTATGCACGGGCCACCGGGCTTGCCGGTCAACTCCTCGAAAAGCACCCCGAGGACGGGGAGCTCGAGGCGCTCGCCACCGATGCGGCGCTGAAGGCAAACGTGCCGTCGTGGCTCAAGAAGGTCCGGGCCCGTGACTTCGCGGGAGCCCAGGGTGTTGTCACGGGCATGTCCGACATTGCCAAACGCGATACTGACCTGATACCCATGATCAGTGAGCTGCGCTGGCTGGGCGATCTGGAAAGCTCGATCAGCCGGCGCGGGGGTCCCGCGGCACCGATCCGCATCTATGCGGACGAAGGCAGTGTCGAGCAACTCATCGGGCGCTGGAATGAAGACACAGGCGAGCACCAGCGTGCCCTGGACCGTATCGCCTCCCATGTGCCGCAGTTCGGTGACTGGTATGCCGAGGCGCTCGCGCACCTGCGCAGATTGCAAAGTGAATCCACGGTCTACCTGCCGGTGATCGAACGGCTCAAGGCGAACATCACGACCGAGTTGGGGCGGGACAACGCGGAAGCGTTGGAACCCATACTGAAGGACGCCGAGCAGAAGTATCCCGGTCTCGGTGGGCTGACTGGCGTGCGCCAGGATCTGAAGCGATACATCGACATCCGGCGGGAAGCACGCACTCGCAAGACGGGGCGGTTGTTCGCGCTGGTGCGAACGGCGCACCTGGTGACCCCGCCGTTCAAACAGGGCCTGCGCGAGCTGACCGAGAGCGGCCAGTTGCCCCCCGCGAACCTCCTGCAGCAGTACGAAGCCGCCACTGAAGCCTGGAAGGCTGGCAAAACGGATGAGTCATTTGCTGGGTTGCAGAAGCTGTCGAGCAGCCCCTGGGCTGAAGATGCCGGCAAGGAGTTGGAGCGTCGGCGAGGAGTAGCCGCCGGATTTGCTGCGCTGCATGCGGCGCGCACCTCGGGTGACTTTGTCGATCAGCTGCTGGCATTTCGCACCTCACTCGATTCCGAGGAAGACGTGTACTTCGTGCACGCGACCGCGCCCGACCTGAACCAACAGAAGGACACCCTGGCGGCGCGGGCCCGTGACGATATGAACCGGGCTTCCGGGTTGTGGCAGGAGTATCGCAGCGGCGGCGCTATCGACGCGTCGCAGCGAGTCGAATCTTCGATCTCGGATCAATTCCGTACTCGGGCGCGCTTGTTGGCCGAGGCGAACCGGAATGTGCAGCAGGGTTACCAGATCTACCGGCAGATTGACTCGGCACGGGCCGCGCAGTGGGCGCCTCTGCGCGACGAGATCGAGTCGGAGGCGGCTCAGCAGCGCAGCCGGCTGCAGGATCTGAGCAGAGTAGTCGAGCCGGAGCTGTTGCGGACCAAGTTGGCGCTGCTGGGGGATCCAGACAAATGACGCGCGTCAATCGTCTCGTTCCGCTGGCCGATGCCTTGGGGGATCACAGCTCGGAAGGGATCTCCATCCTCACTGCGGAGCCGTGGCGTGTGCTGCACGCTCTCATCTACACAATGATCACGTTGGTGCTGAGCGGGCTGGCCTGGTCGTTCATAGGACGTGCGGACGTGATAGTGACGGAGCAGGGCGCGTTGGCGCCTGCCTCGGAGGTCAGGCGTTTCTATGCGCCCATCGACGGCGAGTTGGCGAATCTCTATGTCGCCGAGGGTCAGCCGGTCACGAAGGGCGACGTGTTGGCGCGCCTCAATGCCAGGGGAGCCGTGGAGGCGGCTGGCAATGCAATGCAGGCACAATTGAAGCTCGAGAATGCCGAACGGGAGTGGCGGCAATTCCCCGAGAAGAAGGCATTGCTCGAACAAAAAGCGTCAACCCTCAGACAGGCCATGGATCTCGAGGAGCGGCAACATCAGAAGCGCACGGCGCTCGGAACGAGCACGTTGGTGGACGAAGAGAAAGCGCAGATGGCCGAGGCGCGCACCAACGTCGAAGAGACCAGGCGGGCGCGCGATGCGGCCCAACTCGAGGCGGAGAAGTTCGAGCGTGTCTATGCGGCAGCCAGCGGAGCCGGCGTGTCACAGCTGCAGGTCGAGGCCAAGAGGAACGCCCGGCAGGCTGCCGAAAACGCCTATCGTCTCGCCCAGTCGCGCGCCGCCGAGTTGGCCGCGCGCCAGAGCCAGGAGCTCATGCAGGCTGAAGTTCAACTCGAGAGCAGCGGCGAGCAGCTCAAAAAGCTGCGGTTGGATTACGAGGCCGCCACCAACGAGCTCGCCACCGCCGAAGAGAAGTTGCGGCTGCAACTCGAAACGGCACGGGTCGAGGCCGATGCCGCGTCCCGGATCCGTTTTGAGAATATCGACAAGGACAACTACCTGCAGATCATCGCGCCGGTCTCCGGTATCGTCACCGATCTGACTTCCACGCAGGCGGGCGACAAGGTCCAGGCCAACTCCCCGCTGGGCGGCATTGCTCCCAGCGGCACGCGGGCTGTCGTCAAAGTTGAGATTGCCGAAAGCGACCGCGCCTTCCTGCGTGAAGGCCTGCCGGTCAAGTTGAAGTTCAATGCATTCCCATACCAGCGGTACGGGATAATCAACGGCACGCTGGAATATGTGTCGCCGGCCACGAAGCCGGCGTCGCAATCCAAGCAGCCTGTCTACGAGGCGCGGGTCTCGCTCGAGCGCGACTACTACAAGGTCGCGGAGACGAAGTATCCACTGCGCTACGGGATGATGGCCACTGTCGAGATAGTCGTCCGCGAGCGGCGGCTGATCGATCTGGCGTTGGACCCGTTCCGGCAGGTCGGCGGCTGAGCGCCAGCACGCCGACCCTTCAAATAATAAGGGGCGAATGAGATGACGACTATCGTAAAGATCGATGGCAAGGCAATCCAACTCGATGAGTTTGTGCGCACCTTGAAGCTGACCGGACAGTTCGAGGCTCTCCTCGAGCAATTCGTCCGCGACCGGCTGGCTGCCATGAGTGCCCGCAAGGCGGGCATCCAGGTGTCGGAGGCGGAGATCCAGGAACGCTGCGACCAGTTTCGCCGGGTGCGCGGCCTGCACCGTGCGTCCGACACCAACAGGTACCTGGATGCGATGCGCGTCAGCCTGGAGGAGTTCGAGGCATTCATCACCGACAGCCTGTACCAGGAAAAGATGCTCGCCAAGGTGTGCAGCGAGCAGGCAGCGCTTGGCTACTTCAAGCTGAACTCGCCCAAATTCGACAGCATCGAGGTGAGTCACATCGTGCTCGACTCCGAGGCGAAGGCGAAAGAGATGGTCGCGGTGCTCGGCGACGATCCCGACAGCTTCGACGAGATGGCTCGCGAGCACTCAATCGCGGACACCCGCGAGCAGGGCGGTGTGATCGGCAAGGTGTTGCGCGGATCGCTCCGGGCCGACGTCGAGGCAAAGGTATTCAACGCAACGGCTGGCGATCTGCTGGGTCCCTTCGCTTCGGGGGATCGGACGGCTTTCGAGATCTTCCTGGTGAATGCCAAGAACTCGGCGCGCCTCGACGAGGATACCGCCGTTGAAGTGCGGCGGTTGTTGCGCGAGGACTGGTTTCGGGCCAGGGCCCAAGAACACGTGATCGAAGCGAACTAGGTTTATTGGCGCGGCACTGGCCGCGCGGAGCCCGGGTTCTAATACGCCGGCAAAAAGCGTGGTTTTTGCCGGCTGCGCATCTGCAGGGCGCCTGCGGCGCTTCGGGGCCGCGCGAAGCCCGGGCCGATTTTGAATTGCTTTTTACTTCCGGGGCATTTGCCGCATGAGTACGCAAGAAATTCAGTCGCACGTCGAGTTCCTGGCGTCAGTCGAGCTGCTGTCGGCGCTGACACGGGCTGACCTCGAGCGCCTGGCGCAAAGCGCAGAGTCGCGGCTGCTGGCATTCGGTGACGCCGTGTGCACTGCTGGTGAGGTCGCGACGGGCCTGCTCATCGTCAAGTCCGGCTCAATCCGCGTGTTTGCTGCCGAAGGCGACAAGGAAAGAAGCCTGGGTGTACGCAAGAAAGGCGAGGTCGTCGGCGAGATGTCGATGCTGCGCGAATACCGGCACGAGTGGTCGGCGCGCGCCTCCGGCAAGGTCGAGCTGTTGGTCATCCCCCGTGCTGTCATTGGCCCGATACTGACCGCCAACGCCGCAGCCCGTGCCTTCGTCGCCGGCCGCGTGGCCGTCAGTACGGCCGGTGGCATGATCAATCAACTGTTCGATCTGAAGACCCAGGTCGACAAGAGTGAGTTGGAAGACCTGACGCGCAATGTCGGGGTCAAGCGGGTCGGGGCCGGAAAGGAGATTCTGAAACAGGGCTCACGGGACGATCGGCGGCTGTATGTCATCCGGCAGGGCGAAGTGCGCCTCGTGCGCCACGAAGACGGCAAGGAATATCCGCTGGCGACCCTCGGTAAAGGAGAAACCTTTGGTGAAAAGTCGCTGCTGATGCGACAGGAACAGCTCGCCACGGCGATCTCCACCCAGGACACCATTCTGCTGGTGATTCCTGAGAAGACCGCGCAGATGATCCTCGAGCGCAACCCGAAGGTCCGCGAGGCGCTGGAGGAGCGGATCCGGGTCATCGACAGGGAGCTGCAGCGGCAGAAGAAGGTCGAGGAAAGACGCAAGCCCACCTCGGTCATCGATCTGGACTCCGCGCCGGGAGTGGGCAAGAACGTCATCCGGCGATTCGCATGGATCCAGCAGGCCGAGGAAATGGACTGCGGAGCGGCCTGCCTGGCGATGATCTGCAAGCATTACGGCATCGGCATGACGCTGGGCAAGTTGCGCGAGCTTGCCAATGTCACAACGCAGGGTGCTACGTTGGAAAGCCTTGCGCGCACCGGGGAATCCATCGGCTTCACCACCCGCGGCATGCAGTGTTCGTTCGAAGCGCTACGCGGGTTCGAGCTTCCTTTCATTGTGCACTGGGAGGGGTACCACTACATCGTCGTGTACGGGGTATCGAGCACGCATGTCTGGGTTGCGGACCCGGCGGTTGGATTCCGGAAGTTCAGCGTCCAGGAATTCGAGAAAGGTTGGAACGGTTTGTGTCTGACCTTCACCAAGCGCCAGGAAATGGCCCAGGTCGGGACGTCACAGTCACCGTGGGTGCGTTTCGCCCGGTATCTGCTCCCCCACAGGAGAATCCTGCTGCACCTGTTCCTGGCGACCTTCGTGATCCAGATGCTCGGCATCGTGCCTCCAATGATCATCCAGAACATCCTGGACGGGGTCATCGTCCACCAGAATGTGAACCTGCTGCATCTGTTGATTGTCGGCCTGATCATCTCGAACCTGTTCACCCAGATCACCGCCACAATCCGGGCGATGCTCGGTAACTTCATGGTTCGCAAGCTGGACTTCACGATGATGTCGCAGTTCTTCCGGCACACCCTGTCGCTGCCCTACTCGTTCTTCGCCAAGCGCAAGACGGGCGACATTTTCGCGCGCTTCCAGGAAAACCAGACGATCCGGGCCTTTCTGACCGAGTCGACCATCAGCACGCTGCTCAACCTGTTGATGATCTTCATCTACTTCAGCGTGCTGTTCCTCTACAACGTCAAGCTGACTCTGTTGCTCATCGCCTTCGTCATACCGATCCTGGCATTGACCGTAATCGTGACGCCACGGGTCAAGAAGTTCGCACGCGAAGTGTTTGGCGCGATGACCGATGCGAAGTCGTATCTGATGGAAGCGCTCGGCGGAGCTGAAACCGTCAAGGGCATGGGCATCGAGCGCCCGGTGCGGCTGAAGTGGGAGACCAAGTACGCGAAGGCGCTCGAGGTCCAGTTCCGCTCGTCGTCGTTCAACATCTCGGTTGGCTTCGTCGGCCAACTGCTCAACGCCGCCACTACGATCGCGATTCTGTGGGTCGGTGCCGACCTGGTGCTCAACCGGGAGCTCACCATCGGCCAGCTCATCGCCTTCAATGCCTTGATGGGCAGCGTACTGGCGCCGCTGATGGGATTGGTGGGCTTATGGAGCCTGGCGAATGATGCTTCCGTTGCGATGGAGCGTCTCGGTGACGTCCTCGAGCTCGAGCCGGAGCAGAAGCCCGAGGATCTTGCCTCGCGGGTGGCGATTCCCGAGCTGCAGGGCGACGTCAGCTTCCAGTCCGTTTACTTCCGCTACGGCGGCGAGGACACGCCTTACGTCCTCGAAAACATCAGCCTCGACATCAAACCCGGGGAGTTGGTCGCGATCGTGGGCCGCAGCGGTTCGGGAAAAACGACGCTGGCGAAACTGCTGGTCGGGTTCTATCCGCCCAGCGAGGGCAGACTGAGCATCGACGGCTACGACATCAGCGTGATCGACAAGGAGTATTACCGCGCGCAGATCGGCTATGTCATGCAGACCAACCTGCTGTTCTCCGGGACCATAGCGGAGAACATCGCCGGCGGCAGCGACGAGCCCGACCGGCGGCGCATCGAGGAAGTCGCCAAAAAGGCCGACGCCCATGGATTCATCAGCAAGATGCCGCTGGGTTATCAGCAGATCGTCGGCGAGCGGGGCATGGGCCTGTCGGGCGGACAGATCCAGCGCCTGTGCATTGCCCGGGCACTGTACCGGGAACCTCGTCTGCTGGTGTTTGATGAGGCGACGTCCGCGCTCGACTCGCAGTCCGAGAGCGAGATCATTGCCAACATGAACGACATCCTGAAAGGGCGCACCGCCGTGGTCATTGCGCATCGCCTGAGCACCATCATGCGCGCCGACAAGATTCTCGTGCTGTATGAGGGCAAGATCATCGAGCAGGGCAAACATGACGAGCTCGTCGACCGCCGCGGCATGTACTACGAGCTGGTGCAGAAGCAGTTGAACGCCGCATGAAAATACTCGACCAGGATGCCGGCGCCAGCTCGGCCGTCTCGTACGCGGGACTCATCGAGAAGATCGAGATATTCCGTTCCACACTGCGCTGGACTTCCAAGCTCGAGCGGCCGGAAATCGAAAAGCTGCTGCGGCAGGCGGGCGCCTTGCGGGATGAGGTCATGCAACTCTCGCACAAGGAGCGCTTCGTCAATGCCGCTGCCGCCGAGCCCACTCGCAGCGATCTATCGCGGCGCGAGCGGCGCAAGGCGTTGATCGATCGGAGCTTCATCTTCGAAGGCGCGTTCGGCGACAACCCCAAGCTGCTCGAAGCGCTGGAAACGGCGGAGAAGGCCGCGCCCACGGGCCTGCCGGTCCTGATCGACGGTGAAAGTGGCACCGGCAAGGAGCTGATGGCCAAGGTCATCCACGCCAACGGCGACCGCTCGCAACGGCCGTTCGTGTCCGTCAACTGCGGCGCGATTCCCGACAATCTGCTGGAGTCCGAGCTGTTCGGGCATTGCAAGGGCGCCTTTACGGGCGCGGTCAGCGACCGCAAGGGCAAGTTCGAAACCGCCCATACCGGCACGATCTTTCTGGATGAGATCGGCGAGCTGCCGCTCGCTGGGCAGGTGAAGCTGTTGCGCGTACTGGAGGCTCACGAAATCCAGAGAGTGGGGTCCGACCAGCCGATCCGCGTCGATACGCGCGTGGTCGCCGCGACCAACCGCAATCTGCGCAAAATGAGTCAGGAGGGCCGGTTCCGGGAGGACCTGTTCTACCGGCTCGGCGTGATACACGTGACACTGCCGCCCTTGCGGGAACGCAAGGACGAGATTCCGTTGTTGATTCAATTCTTCGGGGATGAAGCCGCAGAGGTGCTCAAGCGTCGCCCGATCGACATGAGTCGACAGTTGCGCGCATTCCTGCTCGACTACGCTTACCCGGGCAACATACGCGAGCTGCGTAACATCATCTACCGGCTATCGTGCCTCGCGGGGCAGATGGCCGATATGGAGCATCTGCCCGTCGACATCCGGCCTGCGGGACAGACGAAACCGACAGTGAATGCGGAATCGGCTGATGAGACGCCGTCGCTGAGCGGGGATGCGTTGAGCGAGGCCAAGCGTTCGGCAAGCGACTCGGCTGAGCGCGAGTTTCTGGAGCGCGGGCTGCAGGAAGTGGGCGGCGTCGTGGTCGAGTTGGCGAAGCGGTGCAACATGAATCGATCGCACCTGCAGGTCCTGCTGAAAAAGCATGGCATCCGTTCCAGGGAGTTTCGCGCGTCCGCGCGTCCCGACAAGCCGGTCTGAACCGGTCAGCGGCCCTCAGCCGTGCGGCAGCATGGTGGCGATGTTCACCGGCATTGCATTCTGGGCGGCGCCTACGTTGATTGCGGCGCCCGCAGCGGAATTGTTGACGTTGATGTTGGCCGTCTGCAGGGTCAGATTATCGGCGATGTAGTTGATCTGATAGAAGTTGATGGTCGGCATGACCGAGGCGGTCGGGGGCTGGTAAGGCAGGAAGGCGTACATGACCCAATCGCCGAGGCCTGCGCCGCGGATGGCGGACATGGCCTTGTAGTCCAAGGCGCGGCTGACGGGCAGATCGGTGATGGTGGTCATGTGTGCAGTCCTGATTATCTGGCTGGGCTTTTCGAAAGGTAGGGGCCCGTGAAAGGCCCCACCTCAGGTCAGCATAACTTACCGCAATCCCTGAACCGTACCCAGGAAGGCGGCGAACTTGTCGCCCGAGGTCTGCTCGGTCGAGGTGCTCGCACTCTGGCTGGGGTCGATGTGGATGAAGGTGTTGCCCGCGGAGCCCGCACCGTAGCCGACGGCGATCGGCGCAATGATTCCGAGTTGCTGCAGGGTGGTCGAGACGGCCGAGTTGCCGTTGTCACCGCCGCGAACGGCCGTCATGGCCTGCGCGTCGAGGTCTTTGCTGAGGTTTTCGATCTTCATTTGAGTTCTCCAGTGAGGTTTGTTGACAGGGTGTTAGAAGTAGTAGGGCAGGCCGGCGATGAAGGTGTCGCCCGAGAACTGCTCGTTCCAGATCTTCGCGTTCTGCGTGCTGTCGACATGCACGCTGGTGTTCGACGGGCCGCCCGACAGGACGCTGACCGGTACCGTCAGGTTCGTGACCTGGCCGATCGTGTTGACAGCGGAATTGCCGTTGTCGCCGCCGCGCACTGCGGCCATGGCCTTGCTGTCGAGATCTTTGCTCAGCTCCAGGTCTTGGATCAGCAGCATGTCAGTTCTCCGAAAGTGAAAGTGAGTGGAATTCAGTTCAAGTCGTGGTATCGGTCCGCCAGCGATGCTCGCGGGGTGTTGCCGGCAGAGGGTCGTTTCGAACCCCCTGCCAGCATTACTGACAGTTAGGACAAGGAGGGGAACAGTGCGAGGAATGAGTCGCTTGCGTTCTGCTCGTTGTAGATCTTCGCGTTCTGCGTGCTGTCGACGTGCACATTGGTGTTCGACGGGCCAGCGGACAACACGCCCACCGGTACGCGCAGGTTCGTCAACTGGCCGATTGTGTTGACAGCGGAATTGCCGGCGTCGCCGCCGTGCACAGCAGTCATGGCCTGGGTATCGAGGTCCTGGCTGAGGTTTTCGATCTTCATGGTCGTTCTCCGGAATGTTGAAAGTGAAAGAAGAGGGTTTAAAAATTTTGAGTCGTTGCTCGCTGATCTACAGTGCAGGGGGCGTGCCAGGGCGCGCGCCGCCGGCCTCATAATTTTCAAGTGCTTGAAAATGCGAGATATAGTGTCGGTGTCGAGCTCGCGGCACGGGTAGCGGACTGCCGGTGACTGACGGGTGGCGGCCAACAGTGCGCGCGTTATGTTGGTCTGCCGGCAACATTCGAATGCATCAGGCAGCGAGCCGCGCAGCGCAGCGCGTTGCTCGCGATCACAGTCCCGGTCACGAGCACTTCCGTGCCCGGGTGCTCATCGCCTATAGTTCGAGGCACGGAGGTACCCATGGCTCGCATCACAATCAAAGACCTGCAACGCAGCGACGATCTCGACCGCGAGGCGATGCGATCGATCGTAGGCGGCTCACGGAAAGGGTCGCGACCGGTCGCGATGAATCCGGCATTGGCCAATACTGGCCGTGTGGTCGACTATCCGGCGGGTTTCGGCCTGGGCCCAAACGGGCTCCCGACAAAGTCCAAGCGGACCGCCGAGTAGGCGCCGCCCTTCGCACTCATAACCCGGGCGTAACCTTCGGCTACGCCTCTGTGGTCGTTCCGGACTGCCCGGCGTTGGACCCACGCTCCTGAGCATCGCGGGATGCCCCATGCGCCCACAACGAACATGCGCCCGCAACGAAGGCAAGGGGGCTCATTGAGCCCCCCCACCTTTGTCGGCAACTTAAAGGTCTATCAGCGACTTACGCTTCGCGTTTGACCTCACCCAGGAAGGCCGCGAACTTGTCGCCCGAGGTCTGCTCGGTCGAGGTGCTCGCGTTCTGGCTGGGGTCGATATTCACGAAGGTGTTGCCGGCGGAGCCAGCACCATAGCCGACGCCGATTGGCGCATCGATTCCCAACGCCTGGAGGGTGGTCGAGACGGCCGAGTTGCCGTTGTCGCCGCCGCGCACCTCGGTCATCTCCTTTTTGTCGAGGTCCTTGTTGAGGTTTTCGATTTGCATGTGAGTTCTCCGAAGGTATGGCTGACGGTTCAGTTAGCGTACGACTGGCAGAATCGCGGCGAAGGCATCGCCGGCTTCCTGCTCGTTGAACACTTTCGCGTACTGGCTGCTGTCAACCGACACGTTCGTGTTCGACGGGCCGCCCGACAGGACGCCAACGGGCACCGTCAGGTTCGTCGCCTGGCCGATGGTGTTGACGGCTGAGTTGCCGGCGTCACCGCCACGCACTTCGGACAGTTCCTTGGCGTCGAGGTCTTTCTTCAGGTTTTCGATCTGCATTTGTGTTCTCCAGTAGTTCGAGTTATCGATGTTGAGTTGTATTGACGTTTGAGCATCCGCTCGCCGATCCATGGTGCACAGGTCGTGCCAGCTGCGCTCACTTCAGAAGCGAAAGGTGCGCCAAGTGCTGAAAAAGAGGCAAAAATAGCTGCACTGAGCCTGCGCGACGGGTTTTCCTCGGTAGTTGGATTGATGGGCGTCAGGCAACAGGTGCAGGCAATCTGTTGGTCTGGCGGCGACACTCGGCACAGCGAAGGCGCGATTGCACCACCTATATAACGGGTTGTGGCGGAGCGCCACAAATTATGTTGCGGTTGCATCGACCCGGGGAGCGAAGATCACAACTTCCGGCTCTCGAGAACGTGACGGGACGCGCGCAAAATTCATGTGGGCAACGGCTGTTGGATCGAATGGCGCGACGCGCCGAACAGCGTTGGGATGTTCCGATGTCTGGTGAGGATGGCGCAGGGGTCGTCGGGTGCGCGGGTCAGTGCAGGACTGGCAACCGCAAGGCCCGACCATGCTCGCGAAATCCCAGAACAATGAGCGCGCGAGCGGCGATGAATGTCTTGCGGTTGCCAGTGGCCATGGGTGTGATCTTACTCATCCGCGCGCGGTCCGATAGATGTCGAAAGTCATGTGGGTGGTTGTGACCTTTGGCACTGCGTGAGATGTCATGGGACAAGTAGCTTTGAAGCATGAACACCAACAGCCGCAAGGACATCTCCCGCCGCTCGCGAGCTCACTGCTCATCGAGATGTTGGTATGGCAGCCTGGTACGATCTCTCGATGCATGTGCATACGCTCGCGGTCGAGACCAACGGCGAAAAAAACACTGACAGGACACTATCCGCGCCGCTCGTTTGCTGTGCGCTCGGGAGCCTGCGAGGAGGCAATCAGTGCCAGCTCACCGTCGCAGGCACCCATCGCCTGCGCGTCTGCCGTGATTGGAGCGTTGAATTGGCAATGGCTGGCGGGTAGTTGCTGCGAAGGAAGTTGCGCAGACCGGGCTGATCGAGCGCTTTTAGCGGCGCAATGGGGCCGGGGGAAGGGTTCGCCGCTCTTCGATGAGCAGCCAGCTCGAACGAATGGACTACTCGAACCGTACAGTCGAACCAGCAACCGGGCCGGCATAGTCGAGCGTAGCTTCCTGCGAGGCGCAGCTGTCGGGCCTGACCCTTTCAATCATGCCCAGATCGCGATTAGCCACCACCGCCCTGACCATCTTGTGAGAAGCCCGTACCGCGGATTCAATTTCCGCCTGGTGCTCGTGGGATATCTTGTTGCTCAGGACGAGAGCGAGCACTCCGAGAACCGCCAGGTTCAGCAGCATGATGCCGCTGGGTTTGGGGAGTTTTGTGGTAGTCGCGATTTTCATGGTCGTGTCCGAATAGGGTTTCCTCGATCTGTTGGACGCAACTGTGCCCCTCGGCGGCGGCCGCGCCCAGTGTCCTTAGTCACGGGGGGTTGGTCGCGGCAGAGCCCGTGGCAGCTGCCGTCGAACATCAATTCCAACAGCTGCGCGACCCAAAGGGCGCAAACGCGAGGGACGATCGGTACGTGGGTGATTTGGGGCCCGTCAGCGATCCGGGCCGAGTTGACGTCAGGCTGCGCTAAACACGTCCGGCGCGCGCGAGTAGGGTATGCAACAATCCAAGGCTGGTTGCGGACCGATAATCTTCGATCATTTCCAGAGTGTCGAAACTGGAGCCGCGAACATCCGCTCGCCGAAGGGAACCAGCACTTTGTGGTCGTGCAACACCAATCCAAGAGCAAAGCGTTTCCCACACGCCTCAGCGAGCTTGCGCAAGCCGGAGAAGTCGCCGGTTGTGACTGTTGCTCAGGCCTTGACTTCAACTCCAACAATGTGGCCATGCGGATCCTCGATCACGATGTCCACCTCGTAATTGTATCGGTCGCGGAAGTGAAAAAACTCGATCCTTTCCTCGTGCCAGCTGGCAAGTTTGAGCAGTTCGGCCAGTACGAATGTCTCGAGCAGAGCGCCGAAGGGCATGCGGTCCGTTGCGAGCCGAGCAGGGGACAGCCCTCGCATCGCCGACAGCAGTCCCGAATCGAGGAAGTGCAGTTTGGGCGTCTTGACGAGCCTCTTCAGCTCATTCGTATACCAGGGCTGTGGAGATGTGATGAGAAACAACTGTTCGAACACGCCGATATATTTATGCGTTGTCACATGCCCGAGGCCCAACGGAGCACCGATCCCCGAATAGTTGGGTAGTTGCGCGGACGGCTGAGCGAGCACGCGTAGTAGTCGAGGCACCTGTCTGATGTGCTCGATTTGAGCAATGTCACGGACGTCACGTTCGATGACGCCCTTGGTGTAATCCATAAACCATTGTTGGCGGCGTGGCCAAGCTGCGCGTTGGAGCACTTCCGGGTAACCGCCTGATAACACACGCTGAACGAGATCTGTTCCGACGACCGGCTCGCCGACCGCAGGCGCTTTTCCTTGCAAAACGCGCGCGAGAAAGTCGCAACGCTTTTGGCGAAGCTCGCTTTGGGAAAGTGGCAGCGGGCTTGCGCTCGTAGTCGTCGACCCATTTTTCGGTTAGGCGGTCGAGTTCATCGAGTTGGCCCTGTGAGTAGGT
>Ga0137415_10000155_pt1 | contig 57063 bp, 57 predicted proteins | sample CZODoug3_1_1_16f_FD_183082 | JGI IMG/M metagenome (GOLD analysis project Ga0137415, IMG submission 183082) | Vadose zone soil fungal communities from Angelo Coast Range Reserve, California, USA - CZODoug3_1_1_16fungal (Hybrid Assembly) | ecosystem: Environmental > Terrestrial > Soil > Vadose...
CATTACAGCTGGTTCATTATCGCTGCCCTGATCGCGTTCTCCCTCAGCGAACACTTTCGTCAGGTAAACCCGAGTTGGGGCCCGGGCCTGATCTGGATCGCTGCGCTGGTCACGGCAGCCCTGTTCTTCGTCACCCTATTGTTGCATGAACTCGCCCATTCACTAGTGGCCCAAGCCCGCGGGTTGAAAGTCAGTGCGATCACCCTGTTCGCACTCGGCGGCGTTTCCCAAATCCAGGACGACGCGACCGACGCGAAAACAGAACTCTTGGTCGCGATCGCCGGGCCGATCGCCAGCCTGATTATCGGTTTTGGCTGTCTCGGCATCGCGCTCGGCCTGGGCTGGCAAAGTTCCACCGAAGCGCAGACTGCGGTAACTGGGGTCCTGGTCTGGTTGGGGTATATCAACATCGCTCTCGCCGTCTTTAACATGATTCCCGGCTTTCCGCTCGATGGTGGCCGGGTGCTGCGCGCGATCGTATGGGCGATTACCAAAAACGCCGACCGCTCCACCCGCATCGCCGCGCGCGTCGGGCAATTCGTCGCGTTTCTCTTCATTCTCGATGGGATATGGCAATTTTTTTCCGGCGCCGGCTTTGGCGGCCTGTGGATCGCATTCATTGGCTGGTTTCTGATGGACGCGGCCAAGGCCAGCTACGCCGACGTGGAGATTACGGTTGCGCTTCGTGGCGTGCGAGTCTCCGAGGTGATGTCGCGTGATTGCGCCATCGTGAGCCCGGAAATGAGTTTGCAGGAGTTTGTTAATACCTACCTTCTGAGGGCCGGCGAGCGGTGTTTCGCTGTGGAGGACCAGGGTCACTTCGTGGGCCTCATTACCCCCCGCGATGTGGGCGGCATACCGCGCGACGGTTGGGACAAGACCACCGTGCGAGAAGCCATGCGTCCGCTGCAGGAGTTGCACGTCATCACTCCCGACACGCCAGTTCTGGATGCGCTAAAACTCGTGACCAGCAAGGATGTCAACCAGTTGCCGGTGGTCGCGAATGGTATTTTGCAAGGGGTCGTCTCCCGTTCTCAGCTGGTGCAGTTATTGCAGGTTCGTTCGGAGCTGCACCTGCCGGCCGCGTATCATCCGCCACTACATCGCGACAACGAGGCGAGAAACGATCATGACACGACGCCTCGTGAAGGTGGTGGAAGCGTACACGGCGTTAGTTCAGGGAGAATCTAGAATGCGGCGCGAACAGGGTCCAAGCGCCTGGAGCAATTTGTGAGCAGCACTCGAGAACAGCGAGGTGCATCAGGGCAGAAATCATCGACTTGGCTGGCCAGCACAAGTCCAAGCGCGCAGCGCCGGCGTCACGGTTCTTTGAAAACGCGTGCCGCTGGCAGGCCTTATTTTTATTGCGTGTAGGACCAATCGCGTTGCCCGCAGTTGGAACACGGCGCGCTCACTGAAAGCCTAGGCTAGATGTCCCAGATGCACTTCCCGTGCTGAAAGAATGAGATCATCCCGTCTTCGCTAATCTTGAGGACGCTTCCGAATCGCGAAGCGGAGATGGCGGCCGTAGTACGGCCGCCTTCAATGTTTTCCGGATGCAGGTCCGCCAAGTCCGAGTGGCGGAGAATGGCGCCGAATGCCAGGAGATTGGAATCGCGGTCCAGCACAATTCCACCATCGATCCGGGCTACGGTTTCCAGAACTACGCTTGGGACATCGAGCACTCGCTTCTGGTGCAACAAGTAGTGGAGCTGGTCCTTCGTACCCGCGACCGGATGTTCGCCATGATCGGGCAAGGGGGAAAGTAGATCGTTCCTCGACACTAGCTTCCGGGCGGTGCCTGGATCGTCGAGAACAACCAACAGGCCGCCACGGCGGTCTTCCGCCAGGTTGAGGGCCGAACCAAACAACCGCTCCGCAAGTTCGACATTCCCAAGGGCCTCGGTCCAGAGGGCATATTTGCGCTCGGCGTCGGTGAGCCTCCATCGACCATCCCAGAAATGAAAAACCTGCACCCCGTTGGCAAAAATCTTCATTTCCCCGTTGGGCGTGAGAATCATGCAAACATGTCCTCCGCACAGCGTAGCCCGGCTATGGGTTTGATATCGCGCCGGACTGGGCACGGGAAGTTTGGTGCCTGAATAAGGCTGCGCCCACTGTTCAACGTCCACGATCTCCACGAGGAACCCATTCCCATCGACCAGAGCGAGGGTCTGCAGCCCATCACAGAGCCGGTAGAAGCTCCGGATAGAGGTCAAGGCCGGAGAATAACGCAAGGCACCCGAGGGAGTAACCGGCAGTTCGTGGCAAGGATCTGGATCCTTGCCGAAGAGCAGCGCTCCCGTCGAGATGCGCCGGTTTTCGTAGGTGCTGAGGGAACTAGTGCGAAGGACCTCAATGGCATCCTCTACTCGATCCGGTCCTTTCCACACTTTCTGCGCGTACGGAGTGCCGTCGATGTAGGCGGAAACATATCGGTCCTCGGGCAGACCGCGAAAGAGTTCGAATCGCTGTTCAACCCGGGTAGCATCAACGATCATCCGGTAGCGGGAGTCCAAAACCGCGTCGACGCCCGTTAGCAGTTTCAACTCCGCGTCAGAGAAAGGTTCATTCCGCGTGAGCGAATACCTGGACCCGAGCCAATTCAGGACCAGTGATGTCCCGCCAGAAGTCCGCGCGATCCGATGTTCACCTGGATCCGGGTCAGGCCCAAGCCAATCGAACTTTGCGGAGGGAAAGAAATAGCTGATCCCGCCTTCAACCAACTTTCCATACAGTCCGTCGATGAACGGAGCCGTCTGTGTCTGTTCGGGCATCGTGTCCTACAGTCTGTTGCTGACAAGAGTCTTCTGGTAGAGATGATGGCAGGGCCGGGAAGGGCTCATGAATGAGCAAAGGTTTGGGTGTTTTACACAAGTGCAGCTGCCCTCTTCGGTTTCGACCTGGAGCAGGCGCCGTGCTCGAGTCAATCCTCACACTCGAACTGCCGGAGCAGGTATTTCAACGCCGAGCGCCATGCCGGTGAGGAAGCACACGGCGCCAGCAATCGGGAAGACGTCCGGTTAGTCCGCCACCTCGCTGCGTGCCGCACTGTTTCAAGAACTGCTCAGATCTTCCGGCGCGCGTGCTGATATTGTTCACGCCGGATGACATCGAAGGGTTTTTCGACTACGGCAGGTCGCTTGCGGACGACAGCGCGCCGTCGGACGAGATGCTGATCGAAGAGATCGCCGCGTTAGGCCCGGTCTATGGAATCGAGCTGCTCGGACCGTCACCGCTGCCATGATCGGGCGGATGTTTTAATAGACCCAATCCCCTGGTGGCGCAGGGCGAAGTCGCGGCGTCGAAGAATACACGCGAGATTACGCGCGCTTCTGCCAGCAACGCTGCAATCGCCGCCGTTGCCCTCGAACCGTTCGACACCGATCCCAAATTACAAAAAGACTTCGGCGACCGCACTTCTGCCAAACTCGTCGGGCTTTCTCTATTCAGAATTTCTGCAATAGTCGGGCTAAATCGCGTTCTTAGAAGTCAAGTCTCTCGGTTTGACTCAATAGCTTTTGTTTCTAAAGGGGTCTCAAAGTGTGGAATTGTCTGCGGCCTCCGATGAAGGGCGGCGATTTGCCTGCTCCATTCATCGTGAAATCTTTTATAACGGCTGGCGCAATACTCTTGTTCGTGTTTCTGGCGACGCCCGCGGACGCCGAGAGGGGTCAATCGTCGTATAAGCAGGGCCGAGACCTGGAGGCCCGTCAGAATTACGAGGCTGCCTATGAGGCCTACCAGGGAGCTTATGATGCGAACCCGCGGAACACGCAATATCGCGCGGCACTCACGAGAATCCGATTCTTGGCCGCCGCCTCAAAAGTGCACCGTGCCACACTGCTGCAGCAAGCGGGAAAGCTCGCAGAGGCTGTGACACTGTTTGAACAGGCCGTGAAGATTGACCCGTCTAGTCCCATCGCCTCGCAGCAAGTGATAAACACTCGCAACATGATTCAACAGGCGCGTGGGGATCATGTCGCCAGAGCGGCTCAGTCCGAACCAGGACTCAGCCCTGACATTTTGGATGCCTGAGGCCCTGTGAAGCTCAGCGGCATTTCCAGTCTTCCCGTCACGTTGAAATTGTCGGAAGACACTAGAGTCGTCTATCAAACCATTGGGAAGCTGGCAGGCCTCAACGTGCTCTTTGACCCGGACTACACTTCGCGGCCACTCAATATCGAACTGAAGGGAGTCACGTTGCAAGAGGCGCTTGATCTCGTGGCAGTCGAATCAAAGACGTTCTGGAAACCGATGACCGGCAATACCGTCTTCGTGGCGGCAGACAATCCTGCGAAACGGAAGGAACTGGAGGAAAATGTCATCAAGATTTTTTATCTCTCAAACCTCACAGCCCCCGCCGAACTCCAGGATCTGGCGAACACACTGCGTACCATCCTCGAGGTGAATCGCGTTCAGCAAGTTGCTTCTCAGCAGGCCATAGTGATATTCGGCGCCAGGATCTGGATGAATTCAATGGCAGGACTCTCGATGTCGGAACGGCAAATTCCATTCATCTGCGGCACGTGCCAGGGGCAGTTGCGGACCGGGAATCTGGCAAAGCATCTGAGGCCATGTCGCAGCCAAGTCCCCCGGTGAAGGAAATGTCGCTCTGGAACTTGATCCCACCGCAATCTCTGTGGCCAAGGGAGAAACCTTCACTCTCAGCGTAGTGTTATCCGGCGCGCAGAATGTGCATTCTGTTCCTTTGCAAGTGACCTATGACAAACAGGGTCTACAACTCCTGAATATTTCAAACGGCAATTTTCTGTCTCAGGGAGAACAAGTCGTTGCTTTGGTCCATCGGGAAGACCCTTCTAACGGGGGGTCGAGATTACTGCATCCGCCCCCGTGAGTCGGAAGTAGTATCGGGTCACGGCGTCGTAACGACTCTGACCTTCCTGGCGAACACCACCGGCCGCTTCCCTGTGAAAATCACCAGGGCCGCTGTCGTTCAACCCGACCAGCAGCTGACCGCGGCGTCCGGTTCCGAGATCACTATATCAGTGCAGTGATCGCATTGAGCAAGTAAAACAGCTGCCTGGCGCAGCAACCTACTGCGCTATATCGGGAGGCGCATTTTCTTGAGAAGTTCCGTGTATCTCGGGTCGTGACGGAGATTGTTCAACAGCGGATCGATCTTGATATCGGGAAGCCCGGTGTCTCGCTGTTTGTAGGCGCGCTCCAGCCATTCGAACGATTTGCCCGACTCGCCACGATACGCGTACACCTGAGCGATCTGATAGGCGGAATCAGTGTCATGCTTTGCAATAAGCTCGGCCAGAGAAGCATTCGAATCCTGTTCACGGCCGAGCGCGTGATACACCAGTGCCAGGTCCGTGAGTTTCTCCCAGTCGTTTGGTTCCTTCTCAATTTCCGCGAGCGCCTGCTGCGGCCGTTCTTTTGCGACGAGAATCTTACCCAGATTGGCATGGGCAAAGGCAGCCTGAGGGTTCAGGTCCAGAGCCTTTTGTAGCGCGAGCTGCGCTTCATCGTATCGGCCGGCCATGTACAGCAGGTACCCCAGGCCCAAATGAGAATTGGCTCGAAGAGGGTCGAGCGCAACGTCGTGTTCATAAAGCTTGACTGCCGGGTCGAGATTGCCCAGTGCCCTGGCTAGATACGAACGAATGCGGAAAACTTCGGCGCTACCCGGCTCTAAGGCAGCTGCTTTCGTAAGGCAGGTGTCGGCGGTGTCCCAATCCCAGTCGTGATAGATCTGCGTCCTGGCTAGCGCCAGATAGGCTGAGGCCGAGGTGGGGTCGAGCGCAATCGCCCGCTCGGCGTCGTCGCGCGCCTTTCGAAAACCTTCTGTAACGTCGGTCAGGCCGACCTCGGCCATCATATTCTGCACAGACGCTCGCAAAGCCCAGGCTGATGCATATCTCTCATCAAGCTTGAGAGCCGTGTCGATATAGGCGAGCGCCTTGCCAACGTCTTCCTTGCCCGTGCCACGCCCCAGGAAGTATTCCGCCTGGAGGTAGGCCTGATAGGCCTCAGGATTGACACTGCGCAAGGTTGACGCAACAACGGGCAGGCCGTTGCCGCCCAACAGCTTCAGTCGCAACGCCTCGGTCGCGGCCATGGCGATTTCATCTTCCACGGCGAAGATGTCCTTGATCTCCCGATCATAGGTCTGCGACCACATCTGAAAGCCATCGTCCGCCTTGGTCAGTTCCGCGGTGATGCGTACATGATTGCCCTCGCGGCGCACACTGCCCTCGAGAATATTGGCCACGCCGAGTTTCCGTCCCACGTCGCGCAGGTCTTCGTTCTGGCCCCTGAACTGAAAGGCCGACGACCGGCCGACGACCTTTAGGCCTGATACTTTGGCGAGGTCATTGATCAATTGTTCGGCGAGTCCATCTGAAAAATACTCCTGGTCCTTGGCCGGACTCATGTCCGCAAAGGGCAGCACGGCAAGGGAATTGTTGGTTAACCTGGGAACATTCGCCCCGTTTGGTGCAGCCCGGAAGTACGCACCTATTCCCGCTGCAGCACCTAACACCAACAGAAGTATGACGGCAAGCCTCCACAGCAGGCGCTTGCCAGAAGAACTCTCCTGCTCTAAAGATGTCGCCTCGGCTTCAACCGCCCCTTCGGGCGCCCGCTCTTCTGTTGGAAGTGAGGTGGGCGAGTCTGTCGGCTCGGCCGCGCTTTCATCGATGACAGAAGCGACGAACCGGTATCCCCGTTTGGGCAGCGTTTCAATGAATTCCGGATTGTCGGGCCGGTCACCCAGAGTCTTCCGGAGTTCCTGAATGTACTTTCTGAGGACCTCTGGGTTGACATAAGTCTCTGACCACAACGCCTCGAGAATTTCGTCCTGCGTCACAACCCGCCCCGCGTGCTCGACCAGGTACGCCAGCACGTCAAAGCCTTTGGGAGCTACTGGCACACGATCTCCATTGCGCCACAGGCTGTGGTTCGCCGTATCCAGACGGAACTCCCTGAATGACTTCACGACAACGACCCTGCTCACCCCTTATAACCCGTAAACTAGCTGTTATCTGTCGGTTGCGGCGTCGTCACACTTGTGAACCCGCGCTTCACAAAAATTCAACACGAACCCCACCGAGACTTCACACCTTGAAATCGCTCCCTTTCATATTCTCGTGACACGGTGCGCGCAGCCTTCTCATTTCGGCTCTCACCTGAGACAACTTGGGGCGAGGCCATAACGAGGACGGCGCCTCTCAGTTTGATATTGGCGACGGCACCGCAGGTTTCGGCAGGCGTACTCGCCAGAAACGAAGCAAGACTCACCGGCCAGGACATTGTGAAGTTAATTGCTAGCCGACTCTCCGACAGCGTGAAGCTGACTGGAGTCGAAACCCCGATAAGGCATTCGATGTTCCCCGGGGTGGGTCGCTTCACAATTTTGTGGGTTTGGCGCGTTTGGCAGTCACGGAGAGATTTCTGATGCTGTTTTTCCGATCAGAAGGTGCAATCAACCACAAAACCAAAAGGAGGAGTCACAATGAGGGTAGGTCGACATGTCACATCGGTAGTAACGGTCATGGTGTTCGCCGCGATCGTCATTGCCGGAATGTTAATTAAGTCTCCACCCGTACAGGCGCAGAGTGATCGGAATGATCAGGAATCGAGAATTGAGCGCGGTTTCGACATTGCGCCAGTCCCGCTGAATCTCGAGGGAAAAAATCGAGCATTGGTGGGATTGGGCAGCTATCTGGTCAATGCTGTGGCGGTCTGCAACGATTGCCACGATGCCGGCCCCCAAACCCAGTTTGCGCCCGGCGGAAACCCCTTCTTCGGCCAGTCGACCAAGATCAATTCGGCAAGCTACCTGGGCGGTGGCCAAGATTTCGGTCCTTTGCTTCCTACGCCCGGATCTCCACACCTTGTCTCCCGCAACTTGACCCCGGACAAAACCGGGCTTCCCGAAGGGGGCCGACCATTCTCAGAGTTTCTCCAGATCCTCAGGACGGGGATTGATCTGGATCACCTGCATCCGCCGTGTTCCTCAACTGCAACCTCCAACTGCCTGCCGCCGCCGTTCGACGGCAATCTCCTGCAAATCATGCCTTGGCCTACCCACAAGAACATGACTGAGCATGACATCCGAGCTATCTACGAATATCTAAGCGCAATCCCCTGCATTGAAGGACCACCGCCTCCCAGCGTGCTGCACAATGATTGTCAGTGAAGCTCTGCGCCAAACGCTCGAAAGATCTCCCCCAGTGGCTCCCCAGCCCCTGGGGAGATTTCTCCCCGGCAGGGAAATAACCGCAACCCACAATGGTTTCGAGAAACTCGCGTGATCACACAATTTCTTGTCAAGATGTTCCAAACCTTGCCGTGCGTGCTCGCCGTAAAAGAGAAAAGCTCATTTCTCGCGACCACTCGAAGTGCAGCGCGAATCAAAACTTGAGGTTTGTGCAGAAATGCAGGACACGACTTTATCCTGCTACATCGATGGGCTGTTTGGCTACGCGATGGTTCTCACCCGCAATCCGGCGGAGGCAGCCGATCTTGTTCAGGAGACCTACGTTCGCGCTCTCAAGGCAAAGGAGAGCTTGCGGCCCAGCAGTAACGTGAAGAGCTGGCTGTTCACCATTCTACGAAATATCTGGCTCAATCAGCTTCGCCATGAGCGCACTGCGCCTCAAATTGTAGAGCTCGAGGCGGACGAAAGCATTGCGAACAAGCTGACTGAAACAGCCAAAGACCCCCATGGGCAGTATGTAAGCAAGATGGAGCAGGAAAAAGTGCGTAACGCCATCCAGCAGCTTCCGGCGGAATTCCGCGAAATCATTCTCTTGCGCGAGTATGAAGAGCTTTCCTATCAGGAGATCGCAACCGTGTTGGACTGCCCGGCAGGGACGGTGATGTCCCGCCTGGCCAGAGCGCGCTCCAAGCTTCGGGTGTTGCTCTCAGTGAATGACCAATCGTTCCAACGAAACAAAAATCGAAAAGCGAAGGGACGTTCCTAAGGAAAGATTGTGCGCGGGCCAGCCGTTTTAAGGAGTGACCGTGTGCTTCAGCAAACAAAGGAATGCCCTGCCCAGGGGAATATTTTTCGAGCCTGGGTGTTCTAACTGTGAGTCATACCCTATCGGTACACGGAATGCTACCGAATGAACTCCTGCGATCACGCGGTTGAGGTCCTGCGCTATCTGGACAACGAACTCGGCGGCCGGGACTTGGAAACGTTTCGCGCACACCTGCAGAGCTGCCCGATTTGCAAGGTGCGAGTTGAGGAAGAGCGAGCATTCTCCAGCGTGTTGCACCGATCTCGTCCGCTGTACCGGGCGCCCGAAGAGCTTCGACGCCAGGTGTCCGAGATCCTCCAGCAGCGTCCTGCGGCGAGCGGAGCACCGGAAATCTACGAGCGGCTGCCAAGAATTCTGAGGCAGCCACTTCGGAATCATTGGCTTCATCTTCCAAGCCGGAGCCTATGGGTGACCACGCTCGTGGTAGGCTTCCTGGGTCTTCTTTTTGCTCCTGGCGCGGTGCGGCGGGTGCGGGCTGCGAGCTATGTGGAGACGGCGATAGCGGCCCATCGCAGCTATCTCGAAGGCAGCCTTGCCCCCGAAATTCAGTCGGATTCTCCAGCCTCCGTTACCGCATGGTTCGCGGGTAAAGTTCCGTTTGACTTCCAGCTGCCAGCCGCCCGCGATGGCAATCCTGTCTACCGGCTTGCCGGCGCCAGGCTGGTCAACTACAGAGGGCACGATGCGGCGTTGGTCATCTACGAAACCCAAAGAGAAAAGATCAGTCTCTTGGTGGCGCCAAGCAAGTTTGCCCCAGTAGCCGGTGGAGATGAGGTCAGTTTCGGCAATCTCGTGTTTCACTATTTCAGCCGGGACCAGTTCAAAGTGATCACTTGGAGCAATCATGGTCTTTCCTACGCCCTTGTGTCCTCACAATCAGCTTCGGCGCGAGAGTCCTGTCTCGTCTGCCATCAGAACTTGGCGGACAGCGATGTGTTTCGGACGCGGCCGTGGCGACACGCCCCTCGAACGGATTTTTGAATCGCTCTCGCGAATGTTCTCAATTTCGCCGCGGCATGCGAGCAAACCGACAATTTGACTCGGCTAGTGATTTGGCGAACAGCAGGGTCGTCTGTCTTTCGCCTATTGCTCTTTGGAATAAGGGGGCGCTGATCGTGTCTTTACGTATGAGTCCGGAAATAGCGGCTGCAAATTCCAAGACACAGGGGAGAGTTCATGATGGAGGCAGGCAACTTGAAATACGTGCTGAAAATCAAGCAGATGCAAAGGAGAGCACCCATGGACGTGAATACCAACTTCAGATTACGCACGTCCCAGAGCGTCCGCGTGTCGAATGATCTCCGGGAACAGTCCGCGTTATTCAAGGATCGGTTTTCACGATGCCATGAAATGCTCTGCTTCCTGGCTTGCCGCGTGCTCGGCAGTCCTGAGCAAGTGCATGATGCAGTGGAGAACTGCAAGATCACGGCCTCTCGGAATCCCCCCACTTTCGAATACGAAGGAGCTTTTCGTAGATGGCTGGTAAGAATTCTTATCGACGAAGCCTTAGCGATTGTCCGCCAGAGAAAAAGCGACATGACCAAGGTCGGAACAAGTCTGAACCCGTGCAACCGTTAAAGCCAGAGATCAACAAGCAAAATCCTGTCGCGTCGATCTCGATGCCTCGAATGACTTTGCTGAGCAGCGGATGAGCAGTTTCCAAAGTGGGTACTTCTCTACCTTGTCCCTCCTCTCACATTGAAACGTTCACGCCCGAGTGAATGATGTCATCGCTTGCATTTCGCGATTTGTCGAATTCAGGTCCGGACAGCCTACACTTGTGCAAAACCGCCATCGACAAATAAGTCCGTCCCGGCGACGTAGCGGATGCAGCATGGCGGCGCTCGCCGCTGAGATTCGACAGGAGTCACCAGTGAAAGGCACGTTCAACGTGCATGTAAGGGCCATCATCGAAGAGATGGTTTCCAAGTTTTCCCGGGGATCGAAACGTTCCGGACGAGGGCAGGCGTTTCGTATGCGCTGCACCATGGTGGGGCGCGCTGATACTGGCCCGGGCCGTGGACGAAGAGGCATTCTCGAACCAGATACTGAGAGAAGCGCGACTGGGACTGGCGCGAGGATTGACATTTCCTCTTCGCGCTGAGATGCCCAGGAAGAGTTAGAAAGAATGCTTATTGTGGACTACAATCCGTGACGCCACCCGCCGTTCAGTTCATGTGACTTCGAACAAGTCGCCCGGTACGATGTACGGAGATATCAATGATTCAACGCTTCCTCGCTGTAGCCCTTTTTGCTTTGGCAACAGTTTCAAGCCAGGCCCAGCCTTCCTTGCCGTCCAGCTTTGCGGCAAAAACCATCCCCAGTCCGGCAGGGGCAGACATTTTTGTGCGTTCGGGAGGAAGCGGGCCGGTAGTGGTACTCATTCATGGGTACGCGGAAAACAGCGATTCGTGGGCTCCTCTGGCCGCAGATCTCATGAAAGATCATACGGTCGTGGTGCCGGACCTCCGCGGCATTGGACGCTCCTCCAGGCCTGGCGACGGCTACGACAAAAAGACTCAGGCCAAGGATATTCGTGCCGTTGTGACTTCGTTGGGATACGACAAGACATTTGTTGTTGCCCACGACATCGGCAATATGGTCGCATACGCCTACGCAGCGACTTACCCCGACAAGGTTGAGCGGTTGGTTGTTATGGATGCGCCGATCCCCGGTATTGATCCCTGGAGCGAGATTCTCCAAAATCCCGGAGTGTGGCACTTCAACTTCCATGGACCTGAAGCGGAACGGCTGGTGGCAGGCCGGGAGCGTATCTATTTTGACAGGATATGGAACGACTTTACCGGCGATCCGGGTGAGCCTGACGAGGCCACCCGAAATTTCTTTGCTGCTACTTACGCGCAACCGAGTGGAATGCGGGCTGGGTTCGCGCAGTTTGCCGCGTTCTCCCAGGATGCGAAGGACAACCAGGTCTTCGAACAAACGAAGCTGACGATGCCTGTGATGGCAGTGGGTGGAGAGAAATCCTTCGGCCCCCTCCAGGCAGTGATCATGCGTCATGTAGCGATCAATGTGCAGGAGGAAGTCGTCGCAGGTTCAGGACATTGGCTGATGGAAGAACGACCGGCTTACACAGTTGCGCTGATTCGTAAATTTCTGGATGGTCCGCCGGTTGATCATCGCGTTTCAGGCGGCGCGAAGGACGACTCAAACGAAAAACGCTTTACTCCTGCGGAGTATAAGTTCCCGCAAGTGGGCAATCCGGGTACGGGAAGCTCCGGCATCGGCGGTATCGAGACCGTTGCTCTGAAGGGCAATCCAGACCAAGCAGGTGTATACACGATCATGCTTCGGGTGCCAGCACATACACGCATCGCTGCGCACTCCCACCGCGATGACAGGGTTGCAACAGTAATCTCTGGCACATGGCGTATCGGGTACGGCGATAAGTTTGACCAGACCAAGCTCAAGGCCCTGCCACCAGGCAGTTTCTACACAGAACCGCCCTCTCGGAACCACTTCGCAGAGACCGGTGATGAAGCTGTTGTCGTTCAGATCACGGGTTTCGGGCCATCTTCGACCGAGTACGTGGATGCCACTCAAGACCCTCGTAGTCGGTCCGTGCGAACCGAGTAGCCGGGAGCGCTGCAAATCGCACAAACCATCAGGAATAATACGAGCTAATGAAAGCGAGCAGAGGCTTTTCCAAGGATGTATTAGCCACTCTCCAGCAGGGCAAGGGTCTGCGCATTCGGGCAGGCACTGGTGCGCATCGCTTCATCGGCATCTGGTGTGTGATCGTACGGGACCGCGTCTTTGTTCGATCGTGGAGCGTGCAGCCGAACGGTTGGTACCGAGCATTTCTGAAGGAGCCCCGTGGGTCGATCCAAACGGCCGATGGTGAAATCGCGATCCGCGCCGTCCGCATACAAAGCGAAGCCCTTAGAGATGCTATTGATCATGCATACCTGGATACATACAATACGCCGGGAGCGCTCAAGTATGCGAAGGACCTGTCACGAGCGAAATCCAGAGCTACCACGATTGAACTGGTGCCGTTCTCGCCGATTCCTTAGTCAGACAACGTCCGCGGACAGCGTTCGATATCAATCGGTGCGTCTCGTTGTTGCCCTGTCACGGGCATTTACGGTAAGTTCTCGGATCTGACGGGACGCGTTAGAAACAGTAAGAAACTTTTGGCAATAGCGGCGTTGTGGTTCAGCTGATCAGAACGCCTGTCACGCAGGACGCGCGGGTTCGAGTTCCTCCGCTACCGCCATTGTTTGAAAACTCGCGCCGGTCGCGATCACAAGGTGGGTCTTCCGCTTACTTTCAGCTTCTCCGTGATGCCGCCGTAATCGACAAGTTGCTAGCTCTACAATCGTTGAATGGACCACCATACGGTCGCGGCCGTCAGCATTACGGGCACGAGCCTTGATGTTTTGGGTAGTCTCTATCTTGCCTCTGACCTGTTGGGTGGATAACACCGTCCATTGCGACTGCTCACTCGCGCGGTAACCTACTCCGTTGTCTTCGGCATCGGCTACGGCGTCGGCCTTGGTCTCTCGTTCGGCTTGGCTTCCGGCATTGCGACTGGTCTCACCTTATCAATTGAACTCAATCGAGCGGCTCGTGGTCTAGATCATTATTCCTTGCCTTGGGAAGGGCTGTTTTCTACGATCCGCGGATTCGCTTTCGGAGCGGGACTGTACAGGACCCTGGGTTTTGAATTCGCAACCGCCTTTGCCATTCTCATCACGGTCGGTCAAGTATTCGCCTACTCCCGCGGCATGCGTCCCGCCATCGAATATGCGGCGTCTCGCCGTCCGCGCCTTACACGACGTCAACTTTGGGGGACTGTCGTCCGTCTGTCGGCTACATTGCCACCGCTCTCATTGCAGCGCCTTTATCCATCACGTGGACCAGGCCTGGTTTTTTGCGCTGCGCGTCGGGCTTGTGACCGGAATCGTCACCGGCGTCGGGGCGGCCCTCAATTCTTACATCGAATACTACGCTGACAACCTTCCGGAGCGATGGCTTGGGGCATTTGGCATCGGACTGATCCTTTGCGGCTTTGCTCTGCAGTCTCTCCAGTACTGGCTGGCGCTATTTGATGTGCGGCTGAGTTAAGCAGCTGGCTCCCAACGTTTACGGGTCGGCGATGTGTACCAGGAGAGGCTTTCAGGCTGGCCCGTTATCCGGGCGCATCCGCTTAGATGGGTTCGGAGGCATCCAGCCTGTGATGTGGGTACGTCGCTTTGCGCCGCAATGGCGGCAGTAATGATAAGCAAGGCGAAGACGGTGACGGTCAGCTTCGGGTTCCAATGCTCGATAAAACGAGGCCGAAGATCAGCCAGCATGCTGCCGCTGTGAGGCTCAGTGATATATGGCCTGCCACTGGCTCATCACGTTGAGAGCCTGCCGGGCCACTCGGGACCGGATCCACGTTTGCCGCGCGCATATGGCGAGACGACATCGACGAGGAAATGTAACGAACCGGCTGGCGTCAAGCAGTCGACAGCCGAGAACACCAGGCGCAAACAAGAGCATTCCGCTCAGCCGAAAGGAATCAGCCGACGTTCTGTTCGAATCGTCGCTTACGTGAACAGAGCGACAACTCCTGCGGCAAACAAAGCGATCGCCCACAGAAGATCGAAGTTGAACCAGGCGTGTTTCAGGAAGCTCAGCCCGAACTCATCGTAGGTTTCATAGACGACCATCGCGACTGCCCCAGCCACTCCCAGCAAACTCGCAGTGTGAACGACCACAGCCCCGATTGCGAACCAGTGTGAACTCGGCAAAGGGTGTAAGGGCATCGCCATGTCATGAGCGGCCGCCTGTCCGGGATGTGCCAGCAGAATCGGCATCAGCATCAATCCGGCGCCATGGGAGCAAGCCATCATAAAGGACCACAAAGAGAGGTCCCGGAAGCCGACTCGCATTCCTCCGCCCTGTGGATGCCGGGAGCGGAACAACCGATACGCTGCCATCGCGAACAGCGAAAAGGCAACCGCGATCTTCACAGCGCGAATAGGCAGGACTGTCTGCACGAATTGCACAACAGCAACAGCGATTGCAATCGCGACCGCATGACCCAGAGCAATCGGCACCAATGACCAGGCAACCGCGGCTCGACTCCGCTCCTGCAACCCGCGAGCAACCGCGAACAACCATCCCATGCCGGGGTTCAGCCCGTGATAGGCGCCCAACACAATGAGTGGAACCCAAGGCCATGAGCCGCTCATGGATAGCAATAGAAGTCCGAAGACGCATCGCCACCCTGGAGCCGGACCTGGTGACTCCGCAAGTCCCCGAACTCCACGAAGAACTTGGGATCCGCTTGAATGCCGCCGGTTGGCCCGACGTCAAGTTTGACCATCCATCCGTCGATTCCGTCAGGGTAAAACTGCCTGTCCCACGCCGCGTAAAGCGAGTTCGTGAAGTACACACGACGTCCGTCGCGACTGACTTCCACCATCTGCGGACCGCCATTCAGCGGCTGTTTCGGCTTTCTGGGGTGCGCACTTCGCCGGACAATGCCGCCCAGGTGGACAGAACCGGTCTGTTTGGGGTGGAACGGGTCAGAAACGTCATACTGTCGAATTTCTCCCGTGCCCCAGCAGCATGCGTACAAGTACCGATCATCCACCGACAGATTGATGTCGGTGAGCAGAGGTGGAACGGCCTTGAATCCTTTCAGGAGTGGAGGGAGTTGATCCGGCTCAGCCGGCTCGGCGGGAATCTCAATGACTTTCTTGATCTCCCACCGCTCGTTCACGCGATGCCATAACCAGATGGAACTCGACAGATCTTTGAGCGAGACGACGACGCCCACGAAGCCCCATGCTTGGGTCGGATCGTGCGCCGGACGCAGTTCGAGCACCATCTGTTGCTCCGCACCCAGATCCAGCGACTGCACGTGGCGGCGTTTTCGGAGATCCCAGAAGTGGAGATTGTGCCCGTACTTGCCCGCGAGAAGCAGTTCCGGGTTTACACCGTTTTCCACCATGTTGGGCGTACCCCACTCGCTGGTGACCGCGGTGTCATATCCCAGATGCCAGGCAAAGTCGTACCCGAAATATTGCGGCCCGCGTTCGACTTCCCATCGGCCCAGAGGCTCAAAGGTGTAGTGGTCGAGCGCAAAGATTCCGCCCGGCCCCTCGCCGTTGGGCGAGCCCAGGGCGCTGACGTAGATGCCATCGGGTCCACAGTGGAGCGTGTGCGGTCGGCTATAGCCAGTCCGCGCTGCAAGGTCTTCCGGTTCGATCACTTTCACAATCTTCGGCTGACGCGGATCAGGCTTGGTGTCGAGGATGTGAATGCGCGACGAGCGAAGCCCAGGTACTACCAGGTACCGTCGTTCGACGTGCGGGTGCGGAGCATACGGACAAAGGGCCGAACTGCAGGCGTTCCATCCGAAGTGGTGCAATTCGTCCCCCGCGTTCGGCATCTCAACCTTGCCCACGATCTGGCCGTAGGAGCTCGACGAAGAATCCAAATCAACGACCACCAGCGCGTCATGGCCGGCACCGCCATTCGGATTCAGCGCCGCCACGTACGCGAGGTTCTCCTTTGGCGACTGGCTGGCTAGTCTCGGAGAAGGATAAAATGTTGGATCGGCCTTCCAGAGCATAAAAGTCTCCTTGCGCTTGGTTTGGGCTGTGATCATACTAAACCCTTCTGCCGAGGCCTGGAGTCGTGCTGATCGCCTTCGTCACCGTGTTGTTGAGGGTTTAGAGTGGTGGTAGACCAGTGTCTCAGAGGCGAGTCCGTCACAGAACAGCAGTGGGTTAGCCTTGGACCTGGAACTCGTAGTGTCGACGACCCAAATTGGCGACGCTCTTGTATCAGCAGGCGACAGAGTTTGCGCATCCCATCTGGGGTAAGGTACAGTTTCCAAAGTGGCCCCGAGAACAACAGCGTCGATACTTGTTCTGACCGCGTTTCTGGCAGGGATTTTGAGTCCGACTGGTATGTGCGCACTCATGTGCGCACGCCACCCTGGAGCGGAAAGTCAGCACCACTGCAGCCGCGCTTCAGACCCCATGCCTGGAACGGTCCACGATCACACAACCATGAATCACCCAGGTGTCGCCGCAGTGAGGTCTGTGATGATCTCGCAATTGTGTCCGTCAAATTGCGATACGGCTGAACGTCTCAACCTTTCGCGAACGGTCGCCCCTCAAGCGCCGGTGGCCCACGCGTGCCTTGTAGTCTCGGATACTACGACCAGGTTTCTGGTGCCCGATGCCGCGCTCGCATGGAGTTCGGGCGGCAGCCATGCCCCGCCGGCCGCATGCACCCCCTCTTTCAGCGTTCTTCGCATCTGAGTTCTCCCTTCTCCTTTAGCCCGGTATAGCCACGGTGACGCGTATCGGTTGCTTGGCGGTGGTCTTGGTTCGCTCCAATTCCATTGAGCCTTCTGAAGACAGTTGATCCGTTGACTCGTGAAGAGGAAAAAACCATGAAGAACAGACGTGATTTCCTTAGAAATGCTTTTGGTCTGGGTGCCGGCTGGGCAGCCTCGTCCCGCTTGCTTGCAACTCCCACGCAGGCGAAGGGAGAAAGCATGGACATGGCGCACATCGACCACGCGACCCGGCACGGTAGTGGCATCGTTTCCGTGGAAACGCCGGACGTGCCGCGACTCCCTTGGCGAATGGTCGACGGCGCTAAGGAGTTCCACTTGATCGCTGAGCCGGTAAAACAGGAACTGATTCCCGGCAAGGTCGTAAACCTATGGGGATACAACGGCAGCGCCCCGGGTCCGACGATTCAAGTGATTCAGGGCGACCGAGTGAGGATCATCCTGGACAACCATCTTCCGGAGCCCACGTCGATGCACTGGCATGGATTCGAAATCCCGGTCGAGGTGGATGGAGCACCAGGGAGCAGCCAAGATCCGATTCCGCCCGGCGGTCGTTTCGTATATGAGTTCACGCTACACCAGGCGGGGACCTTCTTCTATCACTCGCACATGGCGATGCAGGAAATGATCGGCATGATTGGGGCCTTCATAATGCATCCCAAAGAAAGCTACTCCCCTCCCGTAGACAAGGATTTCGCACTCATTCTTCAGGAATTCGCAGTGCTTCCCAACAATCCCAATCCAAACTCCATGAACATGGAGTTCAACTGGCTAACCCTCAACGGCAAGTCCGGGCCGGCGACTACTCCCCTGGTCGTTCGCCTGAACGATCGGGTTCGTCTGCGCTTCATCAACCTGGGAATGGACCACCATCCCATCCACCTGCATGGGCACACGTTTGTCGTCACCGGCACAGAGGCAGGCCGGCAACCCCGGTCGACTTGGGGTCCCGGAAATACTGTGTTGGTAGGAGTTGCGCAATCTCGGGATGTCGAGTTTGTAGCCAATAATCCCGGCGACTGGATGATCCACTGCCACCTGCCGCACCACATGATGAACCAGATGTCAGCGGTGGTGGGCCCGATGACCCGAGGTGGCCACGGTATGGCGGCGGGTTTGGGCATGGAAGAAGGGATGGGCATCTTGCGGGAGGGCCATGCTACCTCCGAGGACAAAGGTCCGAGTCTGGGTCGTGGGATGGGCGTGGGTTCCACTCGCGACGGGAGCACCGGCAACGGACCACTCTCCACTCAGCAGGTCCGGCAGTCCATGCACGACGTCTCGGAAAGGGCGCATGACACGATGCCCGACATGCAGCACGAGGGAATGCAAATGACAGCACCAGAAGTAGCTCAGGACGCCAACCTGGTTCCCGGATTCCCGCAAGACGCTTTCATGGAAGGGCCCGCGATGGCGATGGACAAGATGGTGGAGAAGCCGGAGAACTTCGGGCTTCGTCCCGGTTGGAGCGGATTCATGCAGGGGATGATGACTTTCCTCCGGGTGCTTCCACCTGAGACGTACGACAAGGTGATGGCCTTGCGGCAACAGCAGAACAGTAAGCCGGAACCCATGCTGGACATGCCGCACCAGCACGGCGGGTAGCTCGATGAAATTGATTCGAAAGGAACACGCAATGAAGTTACAACAACTTCCGGCATCGTGTAGCGTGATGGCAGCTATTTTGTTAACCGTTCTGGCGATATCGCCGCTCGCATCAGGTCAGGACCAACCGATGTCAGGCAATCCGGCACGGGCAGCTGCGCCGTCGGCGCAGGATCAAGGGAGATCGCAATCCGGCTTGACGTTGGCTGAGTTGGAACAGATGGCTCTCAGTAGCAATCCGACACTGGCTCAGGCTGCTTCTGAAATCCGTGCTGCGACTGCTCGAGAGCTGCAAAGTGGACTCTATCCCAATCCTACGGTTGGCTATCAGGGAGAGCAGATACGAGGTGGAATCCAGGGGGGAGGCGAGCAGGGTTTCTTCGTCAGTCAGGACATCGTTCTTGGCGGTAAGCTCGGCCTTAACCGGAAGATTTTTGAGCAGGAAAAAAGGCAGGCCGAAGCCGAAGGAGAGGAGCAGCGCCTCCGCATCATCAACAGCGTGCGAATTTTGTATTACCGGGCGCTGGCTGCACAAGAGATGGTTGACCTCCGGCACAAGCTCAGCAAGCTTGCTCAAGATGCTATCGAAACCTCACACCAGCTGGGCAATGTTGGCCAGGCAGACCAACCGGACGTCCTTCAGGCAGAAGTCGAAGGGGAGCAGGAACAGCTAACCGTTGTGGCGGCTGAGCAGAACCAGATCCGTGTCTGGCGGGAGCTGGCAGCAACGGTCGGCAAGCCGGAGATGCGGCTCACACGCCTCGACGGCAACCTGGAGGATATACCTCAAGACAATCCTGACCAGTGGCTGCAGTCGATTCTCAGGGAAAGTCCTGCGGTGAAGATCGCCCAATTGGGAGTGCTGAGGGCGGAGGCTTCACTTGCCCGGGCGAAGCGTGAGCCGATACCCAACCTGCAACTTCGCGGAGGTCTCGAGCGGAATCTGGAACTTGAGACGACGACTAACCACGCCATCGGCCTGCAAGGTTTTGCCGAAGTAGGCGTACAAGTTCCTATTTTCAACCGTCATCAGGGAAACATCGGGGCAGCCAGAGCCGAAGTCGAACGGTCGCAGCAGGAAGTTCAACGGGTTCAGCTCGTCCTGCGGGAACGTGCTGCCCTGCTACTGCAGAATTATGTGACTGCGCGCTCGACAGTGGAAAGGTACCGGGATCGAATGATTCCCCGTGCGCGGAAAGCGTACGAACTTTACTTGAAGAGCTATACCGGAATGGCAGCCGCTTACCCTCAGGTGCTGATCGCCCAGCGGACTCTATTCCAGCTTCAGACTGATTACATCACTGCCCTCGACAACCTTTGGACAAATTCGACGGCTTTGAAGGGTTTTCTTTTGACCGATGGCCTGGAGGCGCCGACCCGTGCGGGCGAGATGGATCGGCCGGTTCGTGAGCTCAACGTGCCATCGACCACTACCGTGCGGCCGCAGTGAGGAAGAAACATGACAAAAGCCAGAGTTCTGTTGCTTCTTGTGCTTGCGTCCGCCGTTCTGGTAATCGCTGGAGTTACGTCCGCCATACGTCGAGGATTCAGCGCCCGTGAGCAGCCTTCGACCTTTGAGACCTATTTAGCTCGGGCGGTTCGTACCCTTGCGGTGCCCTCGCGAGCCAGGAAAGAGAAAAACCCATTCGTGCCATCACCTGAGCTGCGGGCGGAGGCGAGGGCTCACTTCGCCGATCATTGTGCCATCTGCCACGCCAACAATGGCAGCGGCAAAACCGAAATTGGTCAGAACTTATACCCAAAAGCTCCAGACATGCGCCTGCCTGGGACCCAGGGGCTGACCGACGGAGATCTTTACTACATCATCCACAACGGTGTCCGACTGACTGGAATGCCGGCCTGGGGCATGGAGGAGAAAGACGACGACAGCTGGAAGCTGGTCCTGTTCATCCGGCACCTGCCTCAGCTGACGCCAGCAGAGGAACGCGGGATGGAGTCGCTCAATCCGAAAGGCCCAGCAGAGAAGGAGGAGCAGCAGGAAGAAGAACAGTTCCTCAATGGCGAACCCCATAAGCAAGCACCCGAACAATCCACACATCCGCATCCCACGGAGGACAAGCAATGAAACACGCAATCGCGATTCTGGCTATAGTCTCGGCAATGTCGTCAATCGGATTTGCCCATGGCAATGAGAAGCATGTGGTGGGCACCGTCACCAGCATCTCGGACAACTCCATATCGGTGGAGACCACATCAAGAAAAACCGTGATGGTGGGTCTCAGCGACACGGCAAGGTTTGTAAAAAGCGGATCGCCGGCGACCCTAAAGGATCTCAAAGTTGGCGATAGAGTCGTGATCCATGCGACCGGCCCTGAGGACAAGCTGGTTGCCTCTGAGGTTCGCTTTGGAAGCACGCCGCCTGACGGTAATTCCGGGATGAAGGGAATGGACCATACCCATCCGTAGGGCCTTCGCGGAAGGCAATACAAACCTGGATTTCAACAAAAGGCGACGGGGGCCATGAGGTACTTCGTGCGCCACGAACCTGTAATTGACCGCCCGCGACCGGGGCTCGAGCCGCCTCTTTGCACTAATCTGGTTTTCATTCAACCCCTGCGACGACAATGACATCCCACAGCCGGGACAGCCAACCAGCGACTCCCCCGGGCTTTTGGCCGCTTGCATGCACACATGTTATATGTATACCATCTAAGGAATGACTGTAACTCGCACACACGCCATTCCTTGGTTGCTGCTCGTCTTTAGCCTCCCTGCCAGGAGCGCCAGCCAGCGTGTTCAGATTTGGCGAAAGCTCCAACGCTACGGAATGCTCGCCCTCCGAAGCTCCGGTTATGTTCTTCCCAATACCGCCGCAAATCAGGAACGAATGGAGTGGCTCGCCGCCGCTATTCGCAGCTATAAAGGACAGGCGTCGGTTGTTCAAGCACAGGGCTTCGATGATCTGCCTCCAGAGCACCTGAAACAGCTTTTCGTCGAGGCACGATCGCGTGACTATCAGAAGCTTCTGCACGAGGCGAAGAAGGTTCTCGCACTCTCTCCCTCACGAAGACCTGGCGGGCGCCTGAATCGGATTCGCCGCCGGTTCCTGGATCTTCAAGATATCGACTTCTTCGAGAACTCGTTGCGAACCAAGGTTGAGGACCTGCTGGCTCAAGCCGATCAGGCCGACACCCGAACGACTGGCCGCAAGGGCCGCGGGAAGTCTGGCCAGTACATCAACCGCCTGTGGATCACCCGCCCTCGGCCAGGCATTGATCGGGTCTCGTCGGCGTGGCTCATCCGTCGTTTTGTCGATCCGAAAGCGCGCTTTATCTTTGGTGCTGAGCCCAGCGCCCACTCGGACGCGATCCCCTTCGACATGTTTTGCCCGCAGGGCTTTGGTCATCGGGGAGAGGACTGCACATTCGAAACATTACGGAGGGAGTTCTCGATCAGGGATGGCAGGGTCAGGCGCATCGCGCAGATCATTCACGATGCCGATCTCGGTGACGAGAAAATTCGGCCGGGTGGAGGGACAGGGTTTGGACAAGGTGCTGAATGGCTGGGCCAAGCAAGACTTACCGGATGACGACCTCCTGCAGCGAGGAATGGATCTGATCGAAGGCCTGTATGAGTCGCTCGCGTGAGGTCTGGGAGGCGAGATGGCGAGGATTGATGATGCTAAACAGTTGCTGCTGATCAGCAACTCGACCTTGCACGGCAGCGGTTATCTGGACCATGCTGAGCGGGAAATTCGGGATTTTGTCGGCGGCAGGACACGCGTGGTGTTCGTTCCCTACGCGGTCCATGGCCGCCGGGAGTACGTGGCGAAGGCGCAGGAACGCTTTCGCAAAATGGGCCTCTCACTCACATCAATCCATGATGTTTCCAACATGAGGCGAGCGGTCGACGAAGCGGACGTGATTTTCGTTGGGGGTGGGAATACGTTTCGACTGCTGAAGGGCCTTCACGATCACGATCTGCTCGAGCCGATCCGGCGAACAGTGGCGGCGGGTGTGCCCTACATCGGATCAAGCGCTGGCGCCATCGTAGCGTGTCCGACTCTGAAAACGACTAAGGACATGCCCGTCGTGCAGCCCCCTTCATTCGAGGCTTTGGCATTGGTCCCATTCCAGATCAGCCCCCACTACCTGGATCCAGATCCCTCCTCCACGCACATGGGGGAAACGCAGGAAGAACGGATCATGCAGTTCCTCGAAGAGAACGAAGAACCAGTGGTCGGCTTGCGGGAAGGTTCGATTCTGCTGGTGCGGGAAGGCACGGTGCGGTTGAAAGGATTAAATGCGGCACGCATATTTCGGCGTGGGGAAAACGCTGTCGAAGCTCCTTCGGGTTCCAATCTCTGCCCGGTGCTGGAGAAAGTGGTCGCTCCCGGAGAAAGGGTCGCATGAAGTCGGACGAAATACTGTTGCTGACCTCACGAGAGATTCAAAGCTTGCTCACCCTCGACGAGTGTATCGGGGCGGTAGAGCATGCTTTTCGTGCCTACGGAGAGGGCAGCGCTGTCCCCCCAGCAGTCTTGAGCATGTACACCGCCGGTGGTGGGTTTCATGTCAAAGCCGGGTTGCTGGAACTTGACCGACCGTATTTCGCGGCGAAGGTAAACGGGAACTTCCCGGAGAATAGTTCGCGATTCGGGTTGCCCACCATTCAGGGAGTCATCATTCTCTGTGATGCCGGAAATGGGACTCCACTGGCGGTGATGGACGCCCGTTACATCACTTCGCTTCGTACCGCTGCGGCAACCGCGGTGGCAGCGAAATTTCTGGCACGGCAGGATTCGCGGACCATCACCATTTGTGGCTGCGGAAATCAGGGACGCATTCAGCTCAGAGCGCTGTCACGTGTGCGCCGCCTCGAAACTGTTTTCGCCTGCGACACGGACGGCGAGCGAGCGCTGCGGTTTTCGCAGGACCTCACATCGGACCTGAGCATCTCCGTAGAGCCTGTGTCGGATCTCGCTGCTGCAGTTCGACAGAGTGATATTTGTGTGACGTGCACCACGTCACGGCAGCCGTTGCTGGGTTCCGACGATGTCTCGTCCGGAACGTTCATCGCAGCCGTAGGCGCAGACAACCCTCAGAAACAAGAACTCCACCCAAGCCTGATGGCAAGAAGCAAGATCGTATGCGACATCCTCGAACAGTGCGCGGTGATGGGAGACTTGCATCATGCGTTGGACGCAGGTGTCGTGACCCTGGCGAGTGTGCACGCAGAACTGGGTGAGGTCGTGGCTGGAAAAAAGCCAGGCCGCGAATCAAGAGAAGAAATCACCGTCTTCGACAGCACGGGAATGGCTCTGCAAGACGTGGCCGCCGCGGGCTTCCTGTATGAAAAAGCCCGGCGCAACGGATCCGGCGTTCGGTTAAATTTCGCAGCCTGAGAAAAGGGAGAATGGAATCATGCATAGCATCGTTCGTCAGAGTATCTCAGTCCGAATGTCAACAGTTCTCGCGATGGCTTGCCTGTTTTGCGGAGCTTTCGGTGTGGCGCAAACAGCCAGTTCCGCTTCTGCGAGTGCTCCTGCCAGCAGCTGGAAGCAGGTCGAGGATGCGATGGGCAGTTCCGGCCAGATGCAGCCTGGTGACGTGATCAAGTTCGGTATGCCGCGAAAGGACCTTCATATCGTGCTCGATGGCGTCGATATCAAACCGGGCCTCGCGTTAGGTTCGTGGGCAGCCTTCAAACGGGACCCCAGCGGCGCGATGGTGATGGGCGACCTGGTCCTCACCGAGGACGAGGTCGAACCGGTGATGATGAAGCTTCAGGAGGGTGGAATCCACGAGTCCGCTGTCCATAATCACCTGATGGGCGAATCGCCACACGTGATGTACATGCATATCGCCAGCCAAGGTGATGCTGTCCAGATGGCGAAGGCCATCCACGACGCGCTGGCTTTGACCGGGACTCCTGGTCCAGATACCGCTGCGGCAGCCCAATCAGCCTCCCAAATTGGTTTTGACCAAAAGCAGGTCGAACAGATCCTCGGCCACGCTGGAAAGCTCAACGGCGGAGCCCTTCAGATCGGAGTGCCGAGGGCCGAAGCAATTACCGATTCGGGTATGACTGTTCCGCCGTCGATGGGCGTAGCAACCGCCCTGAACTTCCAACCCACCGGCAACGGAAAAGCTGCTGTCACGGGAGATTTCGTGCTGCTCGCCAGCGAGGTCAATGCGGTCATCAAAGCGCTGCGAACAAATGGCATCGCGGTAACAGCGTTACACAGCCACATGCTGACCGAGGAACCTCGACTGTTCTTTATGCATTTTTGGGCGAATGACGATGCGGTGAAGCTAGCAAAAGGCCTGCGCGCCGCACTGGACAATACAAACTCTGCAAAGTGAAGCCCGATTCCAATTCGTCGGGACAAGAGCCAAGCCGAGCGTCGCCCGCTCAATTCGTCGGATATTTCCTGTGGCTTGGAACCGTGGGATTCGGCGGGCCGATTGCTCTAGCCGGACACATGCAGCAGGACCTTGTTGACAGTCGCGGTTGGGTTCGCAAAGAAGACTACCTTGAGGGTCTCGCACTGGCGCAGCTCGCTCCCGGCCCCCTCGCTGCTCAGCTCGCGATTTATCTCGGCTACATTCGCGCTGGCGTGCTCGGAGCTACAGCCGTAGGAGTGGCGTTCGTTTTGCCTTCGTTTTTGATGGTGCTGGCTCTCTCGGCAGCCTACGTTCGCTTCGGTGGGCTGGCCTGGATGCAGGGAATGTTCTACGGCATCGGTGCCGGCGTGATCAGCATTATTGCCCGTTCCGCGTTCAAACTCACCAAGCTCACGCTCGGTAAAGACAAGCTGTTGTGGGGAATATTCGCGGTTCTGGCACTCTCAACCGCATGGACGTCACGGGAGATCATATGGCTCTTTCTGCTGGGCGGAGTAGTGAACTTGTTTGCCAGGGCGTTTCCCACGCGTTTGCCGGCCAGAAGCCCGGTGTCGTTGCTTTTCGCACCAGGAACATTGGCGACAATCGGCGCAAGCGGCCCTCTGCTGCAGGTCTTTGTGTACTTTGCCAAGGCTGGGATGTTCGTGTTCGGAAGCGGGCTCGCGGTTGTGCCCTTTCTCTATGGCGGTGTGGTGCAAGGACATCATTGGCTGACTGACCACCAGTTCGTGGACGCGGTCGCAGTGGCAATGATCACGCCCGGACCTGTGGTCATCACCGTCGCCTTTATCGGCTATCTGGTTGCCGGTGTCAAAGGGGCGACGGCGGCAGCTCTGGGGATCTTCCTGCCTGTCTACCTCGTGGTGGTTTTGCTTGCACCATCCTACAAACGATGGGCTAAGAACCCGCAGTTGAATGCGTTCGTGCGAGGCGTCACCGCGGCGGCCACCGGCGCGATTGCGGGCGCGGTCGTGGTTCTCGCCCGGCGCTCAGTCTACGATCTACCTACCATACTGATCTGTGCGGTGAGCCTCGCCGTACTGTTTCGCTGGAAGGTTCCAGAGCCGGTTCTTATAGCCTGCGCGGCAGCAGCAGGGCTGGCCCTCCGGCATGCTTGAAAGCTGTGCGAGATTGTCAAGGACGGAGAAAACATTGAGAAAACCGTGTGATCTTGGACCTGTCTTGGCCCTGATTGCGACATTCACCATACAGGTGTGTGCCCAGAAAAACTCGCCTCCTCCGAGCGCGGCGGCTCCGCTCGTGTTGACCGGAGCCATCCCCTTGCCGAATGTGAAAGGACGCATCGATCATTTCGGGTTCGACGCAACGCACAACCGGCTTTTTGTTTCCGCGCTTGGAAACAATACCGAAGAGATGATTAGCATCAGTGCGCAGACAGTAATCCACACCATTTCTGGAGTGCCGACCCCGCAAGGCGTGGCATATTCACCGGAGACGAACAAGATATTTGTGGGAAGCGACGCAGGGAAGCTGTACGTCTACGATGGCACCACCTCCGATCTGATCACTTCCATCGACTTTGGGGATGACGTGGATAACCTCCGCTATGATGCGGCGGAGAAGCGAGTTTACGTCGGCTACGGAGACGAAAAGACGGGCGCAATCGGGATGGTCGATGCGGTAACCAACAAGCGCATCGACGGCGAGTTCAAACTGGGAGCGCATCCGGAGTCTTTCCAGTTGGCAGCCTCTGGCCCCAACATATATGTGAACGTGCCGGACTTGAAGCAGATCGCCGTCGTCAATCGCAGCACGCACTCCATCACTCGCTGGCCGCTAACCTTCGAGAGCAACTTTCCAATGGCATTGGACGAGCCTGATCATCGGCTGTTGGTCGCGACGCGGACACCGCCTCAACTAGTCGTCCTTGACACGAACTCGGGCCACCTGGTTGCGGCGCTTGAGACGGTTCAGGATGCGGACGATCTCTATTACGACTCCGCCCGCAAGCGCGTGTATATCTCGGGCGGAGAGGGCTACATCAGTGTGATTCAGCAGGACGATGCCGATCATTACACGCTTCTCGCCAAAGTCCCCTCCGCGCTGGGCGCACGCACTGCCGGGTATTTCGGAATAGGGAGGAAGGGATTCGATCGCTTCTACCTGGCTGTTCCCGCTCGCGCTGACCGGGGCGCCGAAGTGTGGATCTATACGGTGCAGGACTAGGGCGACGAAGCAGCAGTCGCACAGGGGATCACGCTGTTCGGCCCGGCTTCGTGATCCGGAAAACAGGGTCGCCGTCGATACTTTGCAAAGGGGAACCGACCCCTGGATGGCTACACGAATTTGGCTTCAAGTTCGGCAAAGAACGCTTTGAAAAGGGCAACGAAAGCCGACTCAGTCAGCTTGATCTCATCGCCAACTTTCAGCTTCAGGCTGACTCCTCCGGACTGTATTTGATCGTCTTGTTCGTCATGTCGGTGCACATCACGCCACGGTTTTCGCGGAGCGAAGTGCAGATCATCCGAAGCTCATTCATAGGATTGCCATGCTTTCCCTCGGGTGTCCTGCTTCGATGAACGAAGAAGGCGTCCAGGACCACGACTAGGTTGTTGAAGAACAGCGGCTCAAAAGAGGCAACGGCGGAGTTAAAAGCCGCATTGCCGGTTCCTGTTTTTGCTCTCGCTGTGCTGAGCAAGGTCTTGTAGGCCGCGAGCTGCGATTCCATGTTTGAGCGGCATTCGTCAATGTAGTCTTGTTGGTAGCTGTTGACGCACAGCACGAGAGCTCTCCTTTACCTTCCGCGATCGCACCGCCGGCCGGCCCGCGCAATTGGACGCGGTTAGCGTCGTTCAGAAATCATCCATTTGTCCGATTACCGGCTTTATATCGACAACCGGAGTTCCATCGATTACTTCGATTGGACCGATCAGGAGCCTATTCTCAGCGATTCGCCGTACAGTCACGCGATGAAGGCCCAACGGGTTCGGCCGGTCAGGGGATCGCGTCGCGAAGACACCAGTAAGTGGACGGCGTCTGTCCGAGCGCGGGTGAACCTTCAATACGTCCCTCCGGGCCTTGTGCAGCCAGGACACAACAATGATGTCATCACCAACCTTGAGCCCGTCGAGGCCCTGCGTCAGTGAAGGACTCAGTTCCAGCCAGGCGTCGGGAGCACCCTCTGAACCAAGTTTGGGCGCTTGGGCGCGCGTCTTAAGGGTGGATCGGATTGTGCCAATCGCATCCAGGCGCGCAAGTCCGCCAGGCTTCACGAGTGGACTCTTCTTTGTGCTCAACTCCAGCTCCTTTCTCAATCGAAAGAGGCCAATTCGCAGGCCTGCCGTCGTAGCGATACCCAGGTACGTAACGCCCTTGACCACCCGCGGTACTCGCATCACGTAGAAGACCCCGCTCGAGACGAAGATAAACGCAAGCGGTGCAAATCCAGTAGCCCACTGCCTTAGCCCTCATGGTTTTTCTCGGGTTGCGACACGCTCGAGCCATCATCTGCGCCGATATCTCGTCCAAGCTCGGCGGGCCATAGGTGCGCTAGCCATCCTGCCGCGTCTTCATGGCAATGCCAACGCTGTCGTCACTCTATCCGAGCGACTACTTTCTCAAGGCCGTCGACGAACCGCCGCCAGCCATAGCACACCCTGATAGTTGGCCTCTTGTTCGGGTCGGAAGCCCGACTGCTCCAGGCGCACGCAGGTGCCGCTCTTGGTCGGCGTCAACGTCCACGTGACAACCGTCTTCAGTCCTCCCTCCGCCTCTTCACCCGACGCATTCCAGCTATAGGAGAGCCGTTCATTGGGCTCGACGACTAGGACTTCGCAGTCGGTCACGCCATTCCAATGCGGAGCAGGCGTGGCGCGAAAGTTGAACTTATGGCCCACGACGGGCTGGAAGTCGTTCTTCACCAGCTACTCCTCGATCAACGGGCCCTGTGTAAGGGCGCGCCAGACCTTTTCCGGCGGATACGGCAACTCCCGTTCAACCACAAGGGGAACGAGTCGAGGCAGACTTGGTCATTGGTCCATCCTTTTCAACAGAGTTTCGAGGCGATCGAACCGGTCGCGCCAGAAGTTGCCATAGAGGCTCATCCAGTCGATCAGGGGGGCCAGAGCTTTCGGCCGGGCGCTGTAGTGGGTCTCGCGTCCTTCGCGCCGATCACGACCAGGGCTGCTAGTTTCAGGACGGCCAGGTGCTTGGAAATTGCTGGTTGCGAGACTCCCGAGCCGTCGGTCAGGGCCTGTACGGTCTGTTCGCCATCGCGGCTCGGCCGCTCGAAGATCGCCCGGCGGGTCGCATCGGCCAAGGCCTTGCAAAGCTGGTTCGGCGCGGAAGCCATAGACCGGCGTATAACCCGTTGGTTATGGGTTGGTCAAGAGTTTCTCGTCCAATAGAATCGCGATCGATGCCCGCAGAATTCCAAGGTGGCTGGATTCGGCTGGATCCAGCTAAGCATTGCGAAATGCTGGCCCAGGAAGATCCACCACCGGCCGGATTAAGCGCGACATAGGTCGGCAGCCGCCACTGAGGAAAGGAGCAGTCCTGCGGATCGTTCCTGCCGCGCATCTTCTTTTTCAAGCACCGCCAGCGCAGAGCTACAGATCTCGAAGATCGAGTCCAGCTTGGTGACTCGCAAGACCTCGCAAATTGCTTTGCTTGGATTCTTCAGCTGGAGATAAATCCCTGCAGCCTGCAGCGAAAGCAGAGCGCCGACTCCGGCGGCATCCACGGCATCCACCTTGCTCAGGTCCAGAACGACGTTCCGTCCGCGCTGTCTCACCGCTGCGCACAAGATTGCTGTTTCATGGCCACGAACCATCCTACCGACGCAACGCAGAACGGCAGTCTTTCCCGACTCTTCGATCGCCACATGTAGCACGACTAGATTCTCCGAAACGCGTTTTTCTGAAAAGGATCTTATTCCGGCCGCTCTTCATTCGAAATATTCAAGCCTTTGGCTCGGCAGCAGAAGAGCCAAAGTGTCCACATCGTCCGCGTATGGTATTGCGGAAGTTCTCCCGCTCCTCGGGCGTCATTTGCTCCCACCGCTCCATCATCCTCCGGCGCCATTGCCAACGGCGGGGCGGACCACCTCGGAATCCGCCAAAGAGGATTTTGCTAAGAACCAGAAGCCCAAACGCCTGCCAGTAGCTGATGAGATGCCAGCCGAACAAGGCCGGCATGAGCCAGTTCCACAGACTCATGAACACAAAAGTAGAGACCGCCAAAAACAGTATTGCGACGAGCACAAACCTCAATCCTCGTAGAAACCAGAGTCTTCTCATGGCTGCGTCCTATCGTTTCGTAAATTCATCGTAGATGGCTTGGAGACGCTCGCGCAGGTGCAGAACCGCATAGTGCTTGCGCGACAGCAGCGTGTTGACGCTGAGCCCGGTTTGGGCGGCCAGCTGTTTGAAGCTGTATCCCATCAGCTCGTGGGCGACGAATACCTCCCGCTGTTCAGCGGGCAATTCATCGAGCGCGTCATCGAGCTCATCAAGTAGCACGCTGCGAGCATAGGCGGCATCGGGGCCGGCGTCAGGGGAGGGAAGGAGCTCCTCGAGCAGAAGCACCTCACCATCTTCGGCGACCCGGACCGGTTCGTTGCGCAACGCCTCCCGCCTCTTTCTGCGAAACAGATCCGTGATCCGGTTGCGGGCGACCCGGAACAACCAGGCGGTGACTTGCTCGACTGGTTTCATCATCCGGTACGCTTCCACCAGTTCGTAGAAGACGTCTTGGAGGATGTCTTCGGCATCGCCAGGGTCGGCCACGCGCCTCCGAATGAAGCTCCGGAGCCGCGACTGCTCTCGTGAAACCGCTTCGGAGATCCGTTGGTCTTGCTCCACCATCGGCCACTGTTTTCTCAGCGCCTCGTCCATCTACCCCTGTAGACGAACGAGGGAGAAGAATATTTTAATAAAGGGGGCGCGTGTGAGGGCGTCGGGTGAGCTCGGCTATGCCGATTGACATGGGGATCACATGAAAGTGCGTTTACAACATGTCACAGATGATTCAGCCTCATAACGTGCCTGATGCCTTGCATCGCAGCCGGAAGGCTCGCGCTGCCTTGGCGGGGATGTCGCTTTCAGATTATCTGTTGGCGGAGATCAAAGAAATCACGGGGGCGGCTAACGCTCGCAGAGTTGCGGGACCGCCTGCATCAGCGTAAACCAGTTTCGGTTCAGATCGATATCGCTCGTCTGGTGCGCGTTGACGACGCATCCTTCTGGGTCGAGCATCGTAGAAATGTCGCGAACCTGCTGCACGGATAGGGCGTGATCATTGCTGCGCGAGAATGACTATTGGAAATCGCAGCTGCCCCGGTTTGCTTCCGTGAGGAATAACTTCCGAATGCTCTTGGCAAATTCCAAGAACTCCGCGGCGTGTTCAGTCCCGTGGAATCCGTTCTTTGGATAAGCGCAACGCAGCGAGAAGGAATGCACCCGTGCCAGGTCGTTCCATACTTGTTCCAGCCGGAGTGCAGCCTCGTAATCTCCCCTGGCCATGAGCAGAGTAACCATCTCACTAAAGACAACCACACGAGGGGGATTGCTTTGGGCGTTCAAGTGGCTCGCGCAAGCGCCTCGCCGATGAGGTCAGAGAAGCGTTCGCTGTCCACTCGTCCGTTATCCGCGAAGCCCGCCAGTGTTTCGCACGCATCCATTGAGACAAACCGCCCCTCTTCGAGCGCTCTGTCTGTTTCCAGACCTCGCGCCTGTAGTCTCTGTTCGAGCTGACAGCGACGTGCCGGGGTGGCGATCAGGACCTCGGCGTCCCTAACAATCAGAGCGTACCGACCAGTGGCTTATGTCCTCGCTCAAAGAGTCGTCGTCTGCATAAAACTGGACGATATGCGTGCTCTGGTCAGAATTGTGTCTGGGAAGGCGTGAACTCGGAATCTCGACGGTATTCATCGCCACTCTCGATTGACCCTGCATCTAGGACGACGGTTCAGCCGGGCCTAAAACCACGAATACGAACAACGGCACGAATCCAAACTACTCTGCGATTTCCGTGCGCAGGTGTCGATACAGTGAAATCTGTAAAAACCTTTGTCTCCAGGATCCTTAGCGCGACTGAATTTGCCGCTGCCGATTCGCCGCCACTGGGTGCTGATCCTCATGATGTCGACGACCAACATTATCCGGGGCCGCGGCCCCGACACCCTTGAATTTTCTTGCGAGGAGCTTCGCCTCATGGCTTAACGGGTGCCTGCGGTCCCGGTAGCATAGGGGAATTAGGGAAAGCCTACCGTCCGGCATACAACGCTGAAACGCCCCCCAGGCACGCTCGCCAATTCCATGCGGCCAATGTGCCGGCACGATCACGCGGCCCTTGCTGAATCTCTTCCGCCTCGGGCCCCTGAAGGCGTTGTTCTGGGCTGCTGTCTGAATGGACGGGTCACACGACCCCTCATCGTTGTGATCGTGAGTGTGCCTTCACCAAGAGGGGATAAGAAGGGGTTGTCCCTTCGCACGTAAAATGCGCTGCCTGACTGGCGACCGGCGTCGTGATGTGCGTCTGCATTCGTGTTCTGGTTGCGGGAACTGGTAATTGCCCTCAGTTTACGATTCGGGTCGGCGGGAAGGATGATGTCGCTGTGAGGTCTTTCAAGCCGAATCGTCTGGACAGGTCTCGCCCGCGACGCATCGGTGGTACAGGCAACCCTCGACCTTCCGCCGTAGCAACAACCTCTCGCCGTCGACCGAGCATCACAGATCAGCGCCTCGCGCAACACGGCTTCCGCTTCTGTCACGCATGCAGCGTTGCCGTTTACTCTATGGCGGGCCTATGCGATCAATCTTCTGCTTCTTCCTATTTGTCGGGACCTGCGCAGCGCTGCCACAACTTGCACCCCAGGCTCCACAGGCTGCCTACGAGGGTCAGAACGTGAGTGCCGTCTCCCTGATCGCAAACCCGCATCGCGACCTTGAACCCTACCGTGCGGTCCTTACTCAGAAGGCTGGCGAACCCTACTCCCAGAAGAAAGTTGAAGAAAGTGCGACCGCCCTCCAGCAAAAAAGCGGTTTCGAAAAGGTCCGAGTCGACGTGGTCCCAGAGATCCACGGACTGCGCCTCAACTTTGTCCTGGAGCCAGCATGGTATTTGGGTGTGCTGGAGTTTCCGGGCGTTGCGAAACGCTTTTCCTATACGCGGCTGCTGCAAGTTGTCGATCTGGCCGACGAAGATCCATACGATCCTGCGCGCAATCCGGTCGCCGAAAACGCGCTGCGGGACTTTCTGCACAGAAATGGATATTTCCTGGCGAACGTGCATGCCGAGCCTCACATCGACGATGGTCACCAGCTCGTGAATCTGACCTTTGTGGTGGACATGGGGAAGCAGGCTCGCATCGGATCGGTGAGAGTGGAGGGGCCTGCCGGTCCGGAGGGTGTGCGCCTGCTGCATGCGGTGGGGTCGCTTCGTGCCCGGCTCTCGGGAGGGCTTCTGAAACCCGGGAAGCCGTACAGCGCGGAGCGAATCGGCGCGGCGACGACCTTGATGAAAAAATCGCTGGTAAGCCGGCGGCGATTAGCGAGCCACATTCAGGAGGATGCTCCGAAATATCACGCCGACAGCAACCGTGTCGACGTCTCATTCAGGATTGAGGTGGGTCCGGTCGTTACGGTACGCACGACGGGGGCTCGGATTAGCATGATTCCGTTTCTGACAGGACGCGAGAAAAAGAAGCTCATCCCGATTTATTCGGAAGGAACCATTGACCGGGACCTGGTGGAGGAGGGCCAGCGCAATCTCGTCGACTATTTCCAGAAGAAGGGGTATTCCGACGTCAAGGTCAATACAACGTTGCATCAACAGGCGGATCAGATTCTCGTGGTGTACGAGATCGATCGTGGAAAGAAACACAAGGTCGATCGCATCATGTTTCGCGGGAATCACGTCCTCTCCGAAAAGGAGCTGTCGGGTCAGGTGACGGTGAAAAAGTCGCACCTCTGGAGCCACGGGAGCCTGAACCAGAAATTGCTGAAACAGAGCAGGGACAACATCGAGGCCCTGTACCACGATCGAGGATATGAGGAGGTCAAGGTAACGTCCCAGGTAATCGACCGTGAACCGAACGTCGATGTTGCCTTCGACATTCAGGAAGGCCCGCTCACTCTGGTCGACGACATCCAGGTAACGGGAAATCAAACCCTTTCCTCTGAACAACTGGCTGCTCCCACGGGCTTCCAGCTTCGTTCAGGCGAGCCCTTTTCTCCCCGCAAACTCGCGAACGATCGCAACCGCATTTCGGCGACCTATCTAGATCACGGATATCTCAACGCAGAGGTCAAGACTTCAGTCCACAAAAACGAGGATGATCCTCATCGGGTAAATGTGGCTTACGCGATTACCGAACATCAGTTGGTTCGTATCAGTGACGTGGTTTATCTCGGCCAGAAACACACGCGCCTTTCCCTGATCAGTAAGACGGCGAAGCTTTCCGCGGAGGCGCCGATGCAACGTGGACAAATGCTCGAAGCGGAAAGCCGGTTGTATGACCTGAATGTCTTTGACTGGTCGAGCGTAGGTCCACGAAAACCGATTACCGACCAGAGCGACGAAGACGCAGTGGTGAAAGTGCACGAGGCGAAGCGCAATGAAGTTGTCTATGGATTCGGATTCGAAGTGTCGCACCGCGGTGGAAACACTCCCGGCGGAACCGTTGCGATTCCGGGAGGAGGGCCCACGATTGGCTTGGGCTCAAACCGGATCGCGCCCAGCCAGTCGACCTTTGCCAGCCCGCGAGGGCTCATCGAGTTCAACCGCCGTAATATGCGTGGATTGGGCGAGACAGCAAGCGCCTCGCTGCTTTTGTCCAGGCTCGATCAGCGAACTTTAGAAACCTATGCGCAGCCCCATTTTCTCGGCTCACAGTGGAGTTCGCTCACCAGTTTGTCGATGGAACGAACGAGCCAAAACCCGCTGTTCACCGCCGGACTGGGCGACGTCTCCTTTCAAGTAGAGCGACTGATCAGCCAAATACAAAACACGCGCCTGCAGCTTCGCTACGACTTCAACCGAACAGCCCTTTCACACCTACTCGTTCCCGACCTGATTCTCGATCGGGATCGGCACGTTCACTTGTCTACGCTTTCGGGAAGCCTCATCAGAGACACACGAGACAAGCCGCTGGACGCGCAGCGCGGCGTCTACTCGACTGTTAACCTGTCGCTTACGCCCGCTCCATTCGGGTCAAGCGCGAGTTTTGGCAAGCTCTTTGCCCAGTACGCCTTCTACAAACCAGTGGGGTCGCTCGTATTTGCCAATAGCATCCGGATTGGTATGGCCAAATCATTTGCCGGAAGCTTCGTGCCCACCAGCCAGCTCTTTTTTTCAGGAGGGGGCACCTCGCTGCGCGGCTTCCCCGTCGACGAGGCCGGTCCGCAGCGGGTGGTTCCTTTTTGCAACGTTTTGAAAGGACAGTCAGGATGCGTAAACGTGACTGTTCCTTTAGGGGGAAGGCAGCTGTTCATCGTGAACTCGGAGCTTCGCTTCCCGCTTCGGATTATGAAGGCGTTGGGGGGAGTGCTTTTCTACGATGGCGGCAACGTCTACAGCGCCATCAATTTCAATAACGTTCTCAGCAATTACACCAACACCGTGGGAATCGGTCTGCGTTATTCGACTCCGATTGGTCCCATCCGCATCGATCTTGGACATAACCTGAATCCTGTGCCCGGGATCAATCCCACCCAGTACTACATTACCGTCGGCCAGGCGTTTTAGGAGCAGTCATGAAGTGGAAGCGAATCATCGTTTGGGTTTTGGCAGGTCTTGTCGCACTGGCTCTCGTGGGCATCGTTGGCGGACTGGCGATCCTGAGGAGCAGCCGTTTCCAGAACTATGCGCTCCGCAAGATCGCCGAGCAGGTGCGTGTCGCTACGGGCGCAGCCACCGAGATTCGTGGTTTCGATTTCAGTCTGTCCCCAGCGACGGCGCATCTTTATCACATCACCATGCGCGGGACCGAGCGACCAACGGAACGCCCTCTGCTCCAGGTCGACAAGTTGACGGTCAGCTTCAAGATTCAATCGGCGCTGCACCGCCAAATCGCGCTGAGGGAAATCCTGATCGAGCACCCGGTGGCGCATCTCGAGACCGATCGTGCGGGACGGAGTAACTTCCCGCAAGTGGCGCCCAGCCAGAGCCACAGCCAGATCAGCGTATTCGACCTTGCCGTCGGACATGTGCGACTTACGCATGGAGAAGTGAACTACAACGATCAGAAAATTCCGCTGGACGCCGATCTCTACAACCTTGGAACGGAAGTGCACTTCGATCGGTTGACGAACCGGTACAGCGGCGCCGTTTCCTATGCTGGTGGCCATCTACGCTATGCGGACTACTCGTCCCTGCCACACAAACTAAGTGTGAAATTCAGCGCCACGCCAGAGCGATTCACGCTGGAACCTGCGGTGCTGACGGTAGGGGCGTCGGAGGTAGTTCTCCACGCCGGGCTTTCCGGCTATTCGAACCCCGTGGCTGACGGCGACTACGAAGTTCGGATTCGTGCGCAAGACATCGCTGCGCTATCGCCATCCGTCCGGCCTGCCGGAGACCTGATGCTGACGGGCAAACTGCACTATCAGGCCGCTGGGAAAAAGCCGTCGCTGCGGGGCATCTCGGTGAACGGACAGGTCGCCAGCGAAGCACTCACCGCATTTGTGTCGGGAACAAAATTCGAATTGCGGAAGCTGCAAGGTCGATATCAGTTGGCGAACGGAACGCTTCGCATGCGTGACATCAGCCTGCAGACATTGGGGGGAACCATCTCCACTGCTGCGGAAATCGAGCATCTCGATGCAACTCCGAGTTCGCGGGTGCGCGCGGCGCTGCACGGCATATCGCTGCGCGCGGTGCAACAGGTGCTGCACAGGAGGGAACTGAAAGGCACGGCGGTTTCGGGTGCGCTGAATGGCACAGCAGACGCTTCCTGGAGTGGCAGCATCAGCGATGCACGAGTGCGCGCTGACTTGACCGTCACACCGACGGCGCGTGGCGTGTCAAATTCATCCGCGGCCGACATTCCTGTAGACGGCGTAATTCACACGGTTTACGACGGTTCGCGGAATTCACTTGCCTTTAAGGACTGCGTGCTACGGGCCTGGTCCACCACTTTAACCGCGCAGGGAGAGATCAGCGATCATTCGAGTCTGCAGATTCAGATGTCTGCGAAAGATCTGCATCAATTGGTCACCCTGGCTGCCTCATTACGCCCGGGGCCGTCGACCGTACCGGCGGTCTCCGGATCTGCGTCCCTCAACGGAGTGGTTCGTGGATCGATGCACGAGCCCGAGATCGCTGGGCACTTGAGCGCACAGAATCTTCAGGTGCAAGGCAGTGCATGGTCTGCGGCCAACATCGACATACAAGCCAGTCCGTCCCAGTTTACGGTCCGAAACGGTGTTTTGATAAATGCACACAAGGGACAAGCATCGTTCGACGCTACAGTGGGGCTGCAGCAGTGGTCGTATCAGCCGTCCAGCCCCGTTCAAGCCAGGTTGTCAGCGCGCGGTTTGGAAGTAAGAGACCTGCAACGATTGGCGAACCAGCACTATCCAGTCTCCGGCGAGTTATCAGCAAGGCTGTCCGTGCAGGGGTCACAACTGGATCCTAAAGGTTCGGGTTCGGCGCAAATGGCAAATGTGCGCGCCTACGATGAGCTAATCCAGGACCTCTCCCTAAAATTCAACGCCGCAAATGGCTCAATTGCTTCCACCTTGAACCTGACGGCCCCGGCCGGCTCGATCACTGCGGAAGTGTCCTACACCCCGAAAACCAGGGCCTACAGAGTGCGACTCGATGCTCCTGCAGTCGTTCTGCAACGTCTTCGGACCTTGCAGGCAAGCAAGCTAGCGTTAACCGGAACCGTGACGGCCTCGGCAAACGGGGAGGGAACGCTGGATGATCCGCGACTCACGGCATTGGTCCAAGTACCGGAACTCGGGGTGGGGCAGCGCTCTATGGGCGCATTGAAAGCGGACGTTCGGGTAGCCGATCAGCACGCCGATCTCAATCTGGATTCCAATGTCGCTCTAGCGTCGGTCAGGGCTCGGGGACGGGTTAACCTGAATGGCGGCTACTACACCGAGGCTGCTCTCGATACCGGCGCAATACCGCTCGATCGACTGATGGCCACCTTCGCGAACGGTGCCGGAGAAGGCTTCCAGGGTCAGACTGAATTGCATGCCACCTTGAAGGGGCCGCTGCAGGACAAATCCCGCATCGAAGCTCATCTGTTAGTTCCAGCGTTACAGGCAACCTACCAGTCGCTGGAGATCGGAATCGCGAACCCTCTTCGCGTGGACTACGCCAATTCTGTCGCGACGCTGCAGCCGGTACAGATTCAAGGTACCGGTACATCTCTCCAGCTGCGAGGAAGCTTGCCGGTGGGCGGAAATGCCTCCCCGAACCTAACCGCCCAAGGATCGCTAGATGTTCGCGTGCTTCGAATCGTAGCGCCCGAAGTCCAGAGTTCGGGCCTTGTAACAGTCGACATCCACGCATCAGGAACCACGACCAGGCCAAGCGTCCAGGGGCAGATGCGTGTGAACGACGTCTCCTTGGCAACCAGCCAGGCTTCGCTGGGTGTGGAAAAGTTGAACGGCACCCTTGACATTGGCAGCGACCGAATCCAAATCTCCGACCTGAAAGGACAGATGGGAGCCGGTCAAGTCTCCATCGGTGGCTCCGTCGCATATCGACCCAGTCTGCAATTCAACATCGTGGTGCAGGGGCAATCGATACGTTTGCGCTATCCGGAGGGGTTGCGGACCTCGCTTGACACCAATCTCGCGTTCAGCGGCACAACCAAGGCTTCCACTCTGAACGGGCGAGTTCTGATCGACAGTCTGAGCTTTGCTCCGGAGTTCGATCTTGCGAAATTTGCCGATCAGTTCAGTACCGGGACCACAACTCCGTCCCAGCCAGGATTTGCAGACACCGTCAAGCTTGCGGTCAGTGTGCAGTCCAAAGAAAGTCTGAGCGCCATCAGTTCGCAGGTGAGCATCGGAGGGAGAGTCAATCTGCAAGTAGGTGGAACCGCCGCAAGCCCTGTTCTCATGGGCAGAACGAGCCTTACATCAGGCGAGCTCTTCTACCGGAATGTACGTTATGAGTTACAGCGTGGTGTGATTACCTTCGACGATCCAAATCAGACCCATCCCGTGATGAACGTCTCGGTGACCACAACGGTGGAGCAGTACAACCTTACGCTGACCATGCGTGGCCCTTTAGACAGGCTGACCGTGTCGTATGCGTCCGATCCGCCGCTGGCTTCCGCGGACATCATCAATCTGATTGCGCGCGGCAAGACCACGCAGGAAGCCACCGCTAGCAGTCAGAGTACAGATTCGATGATTGCGTCCGGAGCCGCAGGGCAGCTAAGTAGCAGCGTACAGAAATTAGCGGGAGTCTCGAGCCTGCAGATTGATCCGCTGATCGGGGGTAACAACCAAAATCCGTCCGCGCGCGTGGCCATCCAGCAGCGCGTCTCGAAGAACCTGCTCTTCACTTTCTCCACCGACGTCTCTCAGCCCGGGAGCGAGATCGTCCAAGGGGAGTACCAGATTAATAAGCGTTGGTCGGCGAGCGTAACTCGCGATCAACTGGGAGGCGTGTCCATTGACGGAAAGTATCACACGAAATTCTGAGTTCCGGGCTCAATTTACAGTCTTGCGGCACCCCCGCCCCTCCCGGGCTAAGCTGGTACCAATCGCCAGGGTACCTGGCACCGACCGAACCCCAGCTTCCGGCCGTCTCGCACGAAGACCAGGTATTCCACGCGATGGAAGGAACGATCTGGCTGGACACAAGCAAAACAGAATGGCCCGAAATCGAGGGTCACCTGACCCACAGCGTGAAGTCGGGGACGGGTTCGGGGACACTTGGACAAAGGCGGCGAATTCCTTGTCAAGCAGTCGGAGGTAGCGCCCGGGCACTGGGAAATAACTGGGTTGCAGGTCGAGATGAAGGGCAGAGCCCTGTTTTTCAAGACGGATCACCGTCCACCAGGACGAGTGCGCGCAGCGATGTCCAGCGGATAGCTGACGATTTGACGCTGGTGCAAGGGGTGGCCGAGCTCCGCCAGCAAATCCGCGCCGCTGCCCGTCGTCAAAGATGACGACTGCTTTTTTCACGTGCCTAACTGCTTGCATGCCAAGGAGATTGTCTTGCCAATCGGCTCAAAACCCTTCGCCGGGCTGAGGGCATCAAAAGGAAAGATGCCGAAAAAGGAGGCTGCCATGAAGTGCATGCGATGGGGAATTGCGCTGTCGCTGGTTACCTTGAGCTTTGGCCAGCAGCCGGGCCGGCCACAGACGTCGCCGCCTTACGGCACTCCCCCAACGTTTCCTGAGGGTCGACAAGCGCCGACTCAGCCGACGCCTCCTGACCAGGAGGCGCCTCGGAGCCGGCGGCTGTCATCCACCGAAGCCAGGCAGCAAATCGCGGAGCACCTGAATTCAGAGCCGGCCCTCGAGAACACCAACGTTGACGTCAAGGTTGATCAGGATTCAGTTGAGCTCAAGGGCACTGTTTCTACGGCGGAGCAGCACGATCTGGCGCTCCGGATCGCGCAGTCCTACGCAGGTGACAGAAAAATTGTGGACAAGATCAAGCTTCGACGGCAAACGTGAAAACAGGGAACCCGGACCCAGAAGGCAACCGTGAAGATCAAAGAAGCTGAGCGACAGGCCTTTGCTCGAGTTCTAGTTGACCTCCCCGAATTCCGGGGGCGGAGCGTTGACGCTCGAACGCTCAGGCCGAACGTGTGACGCCCGCGCCCCGGTTGCCTTGAGTTGCTTCAGGGCGATTTGGGTCGCTTGCCATTGCCGACCCTTCAGGTTGTTCTGAGCGAGGCCGTTCGCGAAGTAAGCCAGGATGTTCGCCCTCAGCGCTGGCGTCGTAAGCGCGAAGTGGTTATGGGCGAGACGGCGGACGAGCTGACTGTAGGTTTTATCAGCCAGCTTGTACTGGCCGGCGCTGGTGAGCGCTCCGGTGTCAAGGTTGCGATTGGGGAACCCAGGTTCACCGGCTGCCAGTTTCTCGACCTCTCGGTGATACTGATCGACAACGGTATCCATGCTCTTGAAGTAAAGATCCTCGGTCTGCGCCGTTGGGTCGCGGTATCCCAGACTTTTAAAGGGCCCGAACTTGGGGATCAGCCTCAGGAAGAAGCCGAAGATCCGGGCGAAAATTCCGGGTTTGCGGTATTTCGCTCCAAAGTCCCTTTCGTAGTCGGCTCGCGAGACGTGATAGAGGAATGCAGTCCGCGCCGCATCATCCTTTTCCACCTGAATTTTGTCCTTGCGCGTGGCCAGCGCGACCTGGGTCATCTCCGGGATGACGCGGCTTACTGCGAAACGATAGGTCTCGATGGTTAGATCGTCGAAGCGAAGAAGTTCATCGAGCTTGATGCCATAGGTGTCCTCGAACGCGCGTTCGAGCAACGCTTCGGAAACCTGGAAGCCGACAAAATCGTGATACTGCTTCGATATGTAACGCTTCTTCGCGACCTGGATAACATCGAAGCTAAACTCGGTTTTCAGGTGGGCTTCGGGATCTTGTTCGTAGGAAACCGTGGGACCAAATTTCTCGCGCAAGCGGGGATACTCGATGGCGACCCCGGCGTTGACCGCGGGATGTCCCCAGACATCGGCAGCGTAATGGCTGAGCGCGCCCATCGCAAAAGCATATTCGTTGAGGTTGCGGGCGTCACGCAGCATCCAGGCCACGAAATCGCCGGTGCGCGCGTAGTGCAGGAGGTTGGTGAATTGCTGATTGCCGAAGGGGTAGTAGCCAAGATCCTGAATCACCGAACCGCCGTAGGCATAAGCGTGTGCCCGCTCGACCTGATCTGCAGTGGCCGCCGGGAAGCGCCTGAGCAGAGCCGGCCGGATGTCGGTGTCCCATGCGATGTCAACCAGTTCCTCATGAGACAGGACTCCGTAGCCGAAAACCGCTGGAGCCTCCAGAGCTGCCCCCAGCAGTAGAACAGTCACGACCTTGACTTTTCTTCCCATCGAAATCGCTAAGCGCCGCCAGGGTCACCCATCTCCGTCAAACCTCCTACTTGCTTCCTGACGAGCGGAATAGACTCTGACAATGTGCGCATGCTAGCGCAAAAGCACTGAATCCGAAACCTTTTCAGCTTTCTCAACGGCGTGGCTGGGGTTGCACCGCCTGGATCATAATCCTCCTGGACAATAGGTCAGGAGCCAGTCGAATAGAGCCTAGGAGATGTAGGTATGCAATCGGGTGAATTCCCGATCCACTGCCACGTTTCGTTCCGCAACGAGATCGCGGCCCAATCGTCTTAGCGTCCCGCGACAAATAGGGACTGGCGGCCGCGGAAACGCCAATCCCGGTGGCAACTTCATAAAGCGCCCAGGAGCTTCCTGCTGTCCGGGTGTGCCTAACAGCGGTGCCCATGGGCTCGCAGCTCCGCATCGCCTGCCGGGCGGGCGCATGCCGAAGACAGAATGGGGATGTGACGCACACTGCCCCCAGGTAATCAACAGGCGCAGGTTGGCATCGTCTTGCTGCCGGGAATGTAAAGACCACAGTGGAGCAATACTGTGAGCCTGACTGTCAGAGATTTCGGTTTGTTGTTGTCTGCGTGGTTTTCACTGCCGCTATCGGGGCGTGCACGCGGAGAGCACCAACACTGGTACGACTTCGCGTGCACAACCCTAATTTTCCTCAAGAGGGAGCGAGGTGCTTATTCGGCCCCGCGGAAGAAGTAGTAGTCGGCAGAGTACCGCACGAGCGTTTGCTTACCCACATCGCCGGGGACTGCGCAACCGTCAGCGGGGGCGCATCCCTCTTTGGTGTTTAAGCGTTGGATGAAGGTGGTTCGGGTCATGAACTTGCCGCCAGTTGGCCCCGGTTGCGACCCGATGGACTGGAGTAGGAGGCAGCCAATCGCGCCAGCATTCGGGCAACTCGCGTCGGAGCCGGCGGCAATCGATGCCAGCTGCTTTGCCCACACCTTGCTGCCATCGAGAGAACTCTGCCAGGTCGCGTTGCCGAAGGGTAGTGGGCTTGGGGCCGAGCGCCAATGACGGTCCAGGAAGCGGCGCCTGTGCCCGTGGGAAGGCAAACATAGCCTTGCGTACCGAAGGCGTGGCCGACCAAAAATGCAGAGTTTCCCGTCGTTGGCGTAATGATGGAAGGAGTGGTTGGGGGCGTGACTGTCTGCGCCGCGGCGCGGCTGACTGTGCCGAATGAACATGCGAGGACGAGGGCGGCCACGTACAGCCTCCGAACTCGCACAGTCTTTTTGGTCTGCTGACCACCATTGTTGCTCATTTGTCTCTTCTCCATTTTCTATGGGTTATTTCGAGGGTTACAAATGGTTGAGATTGTTAAGACACACAACTCGCTCGAAGGCTATTCGCCGCACTATTTCATACGAATCAGAATGGCCTTACATGTGACAACTTGTTAGTGTCTGGTCTGCTAAACAATTGCCGTGCATTGGGAATGCCAAAGTTGAGTGGAGCAGGAGATCGTGGCAAGTCATTAAATATAGGAACAATCGGACTGCCCAGAACGCACCTCTGAGATCCTGGCGATAGGCCTCTGTCCCTCTTTCGACAGCCGTCGCCCCGCGATCACTCAACAGAGGGGACCATCTCACACCTCTGCACCGCGGAGTGAGACAGAATGCGCAGAGATATTCCCAGGCGCTGACCGTTGTTAAACGGCAGTCATGGCTGCCAGCTCGAACAGAACGTCCACAGGTTTCCTGACTTCGACTCACACGCGCCTTGGGCAGGTCAAATGAATGTGCGGTAATGTGCTATGAGGACTAATCTCCCCACCGTATTAGACCCCAACGCTTCGCAGCCGGGACGCAGTTGAAAGGAAAACACCCTGCGCAGAGAATCGTTGGCCAGAGCCGAGCAGTAGAAAAGGTCGTGGCGGGACTAACTCCGCCTGGACGTCCCGTGGAAAGCTGCTGTTCCTTGGACCCACCAGTCACGTTGGAGAAAATCCGCCGACCCTGGGTGAGTTGTCGCTAAGCCTTGATCGGCAACATCTCGGGGCAGAGCTCTTGGGATGGAGCAGATTCTCGATCCGAGGCGTTTTCGATAAGACCTCTATTTTGTGCGGTGGCGTAGAGGGAAGAGGCCGACAAGGCTGCAAATCTGGCAAGGTGAAAGTCCTTGTGCCGTCAATTGCCTGAATTCGGACGGCTCGCATATCCGGTGCGTGCAGAGGCGACGAAGTATCTTCTGGGCCGACTTCTCACCATGTGACTCGACCATTTTATCAACGGTGGCCGGAATCTTCGGCGAAGGTGGCGTAAGGCCGGTGTAGTCGCCAATTCGTTTGGCGTCGTAGGGCGAGTTGAGTTCCTCGTCGGCGACGTTCTGGGCGTTGTAGCCCGGGGAGTTGATTTTGCCGAAGGTGCGCACGATACGCTTGGCGCGGTTCACCTCGACCACCCGGTGGTTGTATTGGTCGCTGATCAGGGTGTATGACCGTTCCTTAATCGCACGGCGCGCGTAGGCAGCGGGCCGTTGCCCCCGCGCTGGTTGCTGTTTGGATCGGTATTGGTAAAGTATTCCCACACAACGTTCTTGTCGCGGTCGATCTCGACGATGCGGGCGTGATTCGAATCAGTGATGAGCGTGCCCTGCTTCAGCCGGCTGGCGAAGGCGACACCGCTCACCGGATCGTTGACGTTCGGGTCACCGCTGCCCTATTGCCATACAATGTGTCCGGCGCGGGTGACCTCGATCGCGCGGTTGTTGTTTTCGTCGCAGATGAGGATGTGACCGTTCTCCAGAAGCTCGCGCCGTTCGGGTTGTTGAGCTGCTCGGGGCCGTTGCCGGAGACACCGGTGGTGCCGTATTGCCAGATGATTCGCTTGGCTAGATTGACCTCGATGACGTGTTCGTTCGCCTGATCAGTGATGAGTACGTGGCGGTTGGGAAGCCAGGTATTTTGTACCGGAGTGTTGAGCTAATCGAGGCCGTTACCGGCGACGCCGAACTGCCCGTATTGCCAGACGATGTGTCCCGCGCGGTCGACCAACACTACGCGGTTGTCGGGGCAGCCGTTGGGATTGGTGCAGTTGGGCGCTTCGGGCTGACCCCCGGGGGTGCCCGTGCCGGCCATCAAAGTGAGATCGCCGACGCGCGGGGCATCGTTGACACCGATGATCGACGCAGGCGAGAAATCTGCCGGGCCCAGGCCAAATTGCCAAACGATCTTGCCAATGGAATCGACTTCAATCACACGATTGTTGAACTGGTCGGCTATCAGATATTGCCGCGAGAGTTGAATTCGCTATCCTGCGGCGTAGCCGAAGCGCAGCCAGCGATCAAGATTGCCAGGACGCACGCCGATTTCAGTAAACTGGTTTGAAGCTTCATACACGCCTCCTGGCACCGACCTGCATAGATAGACTGCCGTGCATATTGGGTTGTCACCGGCGTGTAAAAAGAGTCTCACCTTTTTGCTGTCCCGATGACCGTCCCTTTCGTCGGGTCACGACGTCGCAGGCGACACTGGCCGGGGCGTATCAGAGCCTTCTCGCGATCGCGACGATCTGCCCGAGCACCTCCGCATCGTGGCGATTTCGCAGATGCTCTGGTCGTTGATGGTTCAATGAGTACGGATGTATGACCAATGTTCCGTTCTCGAGGCTGCAACAGGCACACACATATGTTCCGTCACGTTTCAGGAGTACGTACAGAGGCTGCTGCCACAACGGCCGTGATCGAAAGTGAAGGGCTCTCTTTTTGTGCCGATTCACAACCACGATTAATCCTTTTGCAAGAAGAGGGTGTAGCGGATTCTGATCCCCTCCGACCCAAAGGTAGTCATTCAGAGACGAGGTCTTCAGGCCAGACAGGCCGGGGAGACACGCTCGCAGAAAAGTCGGCACGTGCTCCGATCGCCTCAGCAATTGCTCTAGAAAGCCACTGTCCATCGGTTCTGGCTTTGGCGCGCCACGGGGCCCGCTTGGAAGTTCGCGAGGAACAAGATGGTCGGGAATAGGATGTTCACCGGCTTCTTCCACGTGCAGGCCAATGCTCTTCAGCAAAGTTGAGAAATGCAGTCCGTAGACTGCGCAGAGAGTGATCACCTTATGAATGTGCCGTGGAGAACTGTCGCGTGCCTCATAGTCGGAAAGAGAGCCCGGTGCAGCGAAGTATTGCTGGTCGCCCAGTTCCGCGGCGACACGGCGGCTCATCGCCGAAGCGTCCCGCAACGACAAGCCCATTTTCAATCGGGCACTGCGTAGCAGCTGGCTGAGCTTCGATGCTTCCAAACCCAGTGCCGGAGGCCGCCAAAGTGTCGCCAGTTCCTTGGGCACGTCCGCTTGCTCGGATTGGAGCAAAGACCGTATTTCAAGGTCCAGGACACCGATCACCCGTACTTCGGTCGGGATCTCCAGCTCCAGCTGGGCATAGGGAAGCTGGGTGCTGAGCGGCATGATGCGGTGCTTGCCGAGGGCGCGGAGCCGGCAACAGCAAAACCCTTTGGCATGTTCGATGAGGAAAAAGCATTCCGGTCTTTCTTCATTTGCTCCGGGTAGCATCGATTTTATGAGGCGAGCATTCGCACGGACAATGCTCCCCGGAAGCAGCTCTGGGAATGCAAAAGCATCCTCCGCTCCAATCTTGGCGTACACAAATTCTCGTGCTTTGGTTTGCGGGAGGGACCGGAGGCGCACTTGCTGAGCCGATTCCAGAAGCCGTCCCATGGGAGCGATGTCTGGAGCCGGAAAATTTCCCGGCTTGTTTCGGAACCAGCGAATCCAGGACTCCGGATCCTCCAGCGACGAATCCAGAATCATCGTTCGCTTCGAAGGCAGGCTGGCCTGCAATTGGCCGATGTCTTCCAGGTGAAACCCGAACACGCGCAGCCAGTCGTGTAAACGGTAGTTCGAGATCCGGCTCAGCGCAAACAGCTGGTGGATACTGGGGCTGAGGCTTGCCCGCCTGAGAGAGTAGTAGAAATTGTGTGGCACAAAACTGGGGGATGATCGTCCGTAAAGGTCGGATGTTTTCTGCGAGACTTGGTACAAACTAAGGTTTCTGCTTGCCAGAATTAGGTTTACCCGCTCGACCAGCCTCTCTTTGGACTCCATGATCCCACACCAGATTCTTGTCGATCTTCCGCGGACAATCTGCGTGTTCCGAGGCGTGTTGCGGAGACTTGTCCTGTATAGCCCGAAATCGGATCCGTCACGACGATTTTCATAAGAATGATCGCTCTTACGACCAGGCCACCTATCTCCTCCGACAGGCACTTAGTAGCTTAGGTGCCAGCCGGGGACGGTCGCATTCGCGACCAGCCGAAAATGCTGGCTTCGTGACTATTCCCAAGGAGTATCATGGCGCATCTTCCGCGTCATTCCGTTTTTGTTGTTCTTCTAGACCTTAACGTATTCGACAAAGAAGGACGTACTGCCTGCCATGCGGACGCCGAGGCTGGGGTCGACTCCGAATCCGGAAGCTGGCAAAAAGCTCCGAGCCGAGCGTGTCCGTGTGGGATTGTCAACCCGGGCCGTGCAGGAGCTGAGCCTGGGCATTGCGCGAGAGAAAAACAACCAGGAATACTACATTTCTCATGCCTGGCTGACCGACGCCGAAAATGGGAAGTTTACGCCGAACATCTACAAAGTCTGCACCCTGAGCCTTATTTACAAATGTAGCTGGATTGACATTTTGGCCTTCTTCGGAATTAATGTCCTGGATATCGCCCGAGAGCAACGACTGGTCCGGCTGCCGCATACCCATTTGCTCGGATCCAGCCTGGAACTGCCCGGGCAGAAGATCGTCGTACCCGTCGAGCTTCGCAACGACGTGGACCTGGCGCGCACGAACCTGCTGTCCCGTATGTTCGAGACTTACGCTCAGATTCCTGTCGAGCTTCTGCAGCAGCTCGATCCGGAACGCTGTCTTTGCGGATACGTCGGGCTTGAGGACTACACACTCGATCCAATCATCCGTCCCGGATCCGTCGTGGCCATTGATGCCCGACAAAACAAGGTAAAGATGAGTAGTTGGCGGAACGCAGCGGATCGACCCATCTATTTTGTAGAGCTCAGGGATGGCTATGTCTGCTCTTGGTGTGAGCTGGATGGAAACCAGCTGATCCTGATTCCGTGCCCGCAATCGCCCGTGCAGGTCCGGCAGGTTCGCTATCCGACAGACGGTGACATCGTCGGGCGGGTGATCGCCGTCACCATGTCCTTGGTGTCGGTCGATCCGGATCCACCCAGTCAGCCGTTTCCCCGGCTTCGCCCCGGCAAAGACCAGGGTCGGAAAACGTGAAAGATCCGTGTCCCGTCCTTGAGCAATCTCTTCATTTCGAGCAAATTCCTCCCGGACAAGTCAGGACGGACGATCACTGTGGGAACGCAGGAGCGCATTCTCCACGGCACGGAGATCCGACGTTCGCTTCTCGAGTTCGGCGCCATAGATCTTGGCACACTCGAACATGCGGGCATTCTGAATTGCTGCCGCCGCCGGAATCGCCAGCAGCTTGGCAAGTCGCAGATGTTCCGAAGTGAAAGTGCCGGGGACAGAGTGGCCCAGGGAAAACAGTCCCAGCGCATAGTGTGACACGAGCAATGGAACGCCCAGCCAGGAGCGAGGGCAATCGGAGCCTCCGGAACCTCGCCATTCCTGCTCCTGCGCCGTGTCGGGGAGCAGGATGCCGTCTTGATTTTCAAGCACGCGTTCGATGAGTGGGTAATCGGTTGCGTCGAGCGCGACCGGATATCTCGGGCGGAGCTTCGCAAGCTCACAAGGATGCGCGTCGCGCGCCAGAAACAGCCGGGAGTCCGACTCAACCAGCAGGATTTGCGCGGACTCGTACGGAACCAGTTCCAGCAGGGACTGCAGTAGCGTGTCCAGCACACTGTCCATCTGCAGGTCTTGAGTCAAGGCCAGCGTCGCCTTGCGCAGCGCGTCCGCTTCGGCCCATGCGCCCTGAGCCATCGCCAGACTTCTGCCGATCTCTTCCTCGGCACGCTTTTGCGCGGTCACGTCCCGAGCCGTTCCGACCAGCTCTCGTATCTTTCCTCGTCCATCCCGCACCGCAAATCCGCCGACCCAGATCCATCGCGAATCTCCGTCCGGTAATACAATCCGAAACTGATCGTTGAATCCTCCCGCCCCGGTCTCTTCGCCAAGCTTGGTAACCACCCGCCGGCGATCCTCCGGGTGGATGAGGTCTGCGTAGGAGAGCGGGTCGCGCCGGAGCGCCTCTCTGGAGCGTCCGGTTATGGTTTCATACGCCCGATTCACGTACAGGACCTTCTTGGTACGGGCATCGATCATCCAGAAGATCTCCTGGATGTGATCGGCCATCTGCCGGAAACGCTTTTCACTCTCCAATAGGGAGGCGTTGCTTGCGTCGAGCGCACTGGCGGTCTCACGCTGCTGCCGGTGGGCCACCCACAAGGTTCCGAAGAGGAAAGACAACACGACACAGAGGGTTGCTAGCGCGCCCCCCAGCAACATCGAGGAAACGTCAATGCTGTGCAGTCGCGCTGCGAGAAGGGTCAGGAGGAGGATGACGAGAGCCAAGCAAAAAAGGGTAACGCTGACCAGCCAGCCAGAACTCGACCTCTGGCTGCCATCGCACGATCCGCGGAGTCGGTCAACTCGCGACATGTTACCCGGAGCGTTTGGTACGTCACAACCATCGCGGGCGCCAGACGCTCGCGTTGGCCCCAAACAGACAAGCAGGCTAGGGCTTGCGCGATGTTATCCGTGTACCGGAAGTGCGTCAAGCCCAATGCCCATCAGCTCCATCAGCCCAATGCCCAGCAGACCCAGCAGAAGCCAGCAGAAGCAGCAGAAGTAGCGAGGCCCCCCCTGCACACACGGCTCCCATTCGCGCCATCTCAAGGTTTCCCGACACCGGCTGACATGACTACGGCTTGAGGATTACCATTCCCCAGACTTGACACGCGCGCCTTCTCATCAATGCGCAGGAAAACAGGCGTATTGACGGGAAGCTCGACATTCGAACCTTTAGCGAGAAAAGCATCGTATATCTTCACGGCTCCGCCGAAGTAACCGAAGCCAATGGCCGTAGCTGCCGATGCTTGTGCTGCGCCTGCGCCAAGCAAGCCGAACCCTTTACGCCCTTCTCCTGATCGTGCCCAAGCAGTTTTATCGACGGTCATATCAGCAACCGCCCTTGAGGGACCAACAAGCGCCAGTGGCCCTCGCAAGCGCGAAAAAAGCGACGTCGTTGCCCTGACGTTCCCTTCGAGCCCGACCGCAAGCCGTTGGCCACCCGCCGCCTGGATGCCGGCGACGGTTGCGATCATATCGGTCGTGGTCCCATCAGGCGTCTGTGCGGAATGAAAGGAGAACAAAAGTTCACCATTCTTCTTCATCCAGCCAGCGGCAACGGTTTTGGTGACAGTGCCTTCGAGCTTTGTGCCTGCCGGATAGAGCAGGACGTGATCCGAGTTGTAGTACGGCCGTGAGACCGCTGCTTCGATCGCCGCCCCACGCGCGATCATGTCCGATTTCAAAGGCGTCAAGAGACGAAGGTGGAGATAGTTATCGCCGAGCGCGGGATGAATCTCCGCCGTTTCGAGGGGTATCGGTGTTCGAATAGGGTCGAGCAAGGTTGCATCGAAGATTGTTCCTTGATCGAGATATTCGGGGTGATAAGGCAAACTCGTGATGGCAGCTTGGCGCAGCCTTTGGAATTTGTTTGGTTCCCGCAGAGGTTTAGCAGCCTCTTTCATCTTCTGGTGGATGCCGGGACGTTGCGACTTGGGAAGATACTGCGCGGTTTTCATGTCACGAATTCCAACGGTTGTATCAGTGTGAATCTCTAGCGTGGTACCGTTGGGAAGAATGACGTGATCGAAGGTTACATTTGCAGTTCGCGGAGGCGTGAAATCGCCACTCAGGAGTCGTCGTGCGCGTTTGCTCAGGGGAGCGTGGGAAACGGAGGAGACATGTCCTTTGATGGTCGCGCCCTCGGGAATCGCAAGGGTCGTTCCGGCGTAAATTGGCTCGATCAGCTTTGCTGTGATTGGCTCGCCGGGCTTGGTGATGCGCAGTCCTTTTTCGAGTCTGCAACGAAGGTCATTCCCCGATCCAACCACGACCGTATTTGGTGAAGGTTGAACTTCCTGCGCAGCCGTAACCGTTACAGATGCGACCAAGAATGAAAGGAACATAAGCATGCCTGTGATTTGCGACTTCATGATCACCTCGTTTGGGTTTCACGGGTCCATCGTTTCCAGCCTGAGCTGGACGATTGCACGATCATGAAGCTAGCTGGGCTTATAGGACGATGCGGTCAGGATGTGTGAGGGATATGTAAGGATTTGTACTGAAATGATGCTCTGCAAAAGCTCCACTTTGCTTGCCAGTCGACGTGTAATGGCGCCCTTGCAGACCGGATATCGTCACTCGGTGTAACCGGCTGTAGGGTTGCCGGTGCAGGCCTCGGCTGGCCGAGAAAAGTCCTGGCCGCCTGCTACTCTGCTGGAGCTAAAAGATCACCTTGGCTCCGAGCTGGACTTGCCGGGATGGAGTCGCGGTGGAGTCTAACAGGCCAGCCGTCCCGGGAGATTCCTGATTGAAGCCGAACCGACCGCCGAAGGTGTTGTTATGCGTTGGCGCCTGAAAGTTCGCATGATTGAAGATGTTGAAGGCTTCCACCCGCAACTGAAGATTGAACGCCTCCGAGATGCGAGGAATGTGGATGTTCTTGACGAGCGACAGATCCACGTCCACCAGGCGCGGACCAACGAGCTGGTTGCGGCGTTCGTTCCCTTGGGCATTCAGGCAGAGCACCTGGCCACTGGTCGGTGTCGTTCCTCCCTGGTCGCAGAGCGGTGCGATCGCCGAACCCATGGGAACTGTGGGAAACACGAAGCAAGCCGGGTTGACGTAGTTCAAGCCTGAACTCTTGAAATGTTGATTGATGGGATTGCAATTTGGGACCACATCCGGCACCGCACCAAAGCTCTGACCTTGTTGCCCAAGAACGTCCCCAGCCTGAATCAGGGAAAAGGGGACGCCTGTGCTCGCGGTGACGATTCCTGCTATGAGCCAGCCACCGGCTACCGTCCGCATTAGCCCGTGCTCCGGAGCGGGGAGTGCGTAGAGGAAATTTGCGGAGAAGTTCCGGGCGATATTGAAGTCGCATTCTCCCTTCCGCTGGTTCTTGTCGTAGTAGATGAGACTGGCGAAGGAATTCTGATAGGTCGATGGAGATTGCGTGCCGGACCCGAGATCTGTGCATCGACCCCAAGTATAGGTACCTTGAGCGGAGAGCCCATGGTACGCCCTGGCCCGAATCTGAGTAATCATTCCGTTGTAGTTCGCGTTGCCATCGAAGAGCAGGCCGAAGATCTCAGTGGCATTAGCATCCTGCTGCACGCCTCCCGCTGGATACACGTAACGGCCATCGATCACTTGGACATTGGAGGGTGCCACCTGGTTCATATCCTCAGCCTGAAACGGCGTATGCAGGGTATGAGACCCAACGTATCCGATCAGTGCCGTAAGAGTTTGGGAGATTTGCCGTTCAATGTTGAGGTTGTAATTTAGCGAGTAGGTTCGCTTCGGGTGTTGCTCGATGTAGTGCCCAATACGAAGGAAGGAGGTGGCTGTGCCAACGGCGGCGACCGCACTTGGAAAACCGCCCGGCGGAAGCAGGAACCCAGGGACTATCTCATCCTGCGAGTAAGGAGCGGAGATGGCCGCATAGGTCGCATAGACGTAAGGTAGGGGGAGCATGTCATAGATCCCGAAGCCCGCGCGAATCGCGGTCTTGCCATTGCCAAATGCGTCGTAGGCGAATCCCAGCCGTGGCTCAAAGTTATGAACCGTTGGGTTGCTCTGCCAGAACTGCGTGACGGGGACCACACAGCCCGGCACCGTTGTCGGCATGATCACCGCTGGGCATGGTCCGCTGCCTGGAGAAGCCGTGAGCGTGTTGATCAGGCCCGCGCGATTCTTCCGGTCAGTTGGGATGGTGAGCATTTCGTATCTCAATCCCAGATTCAAGGTCAGATCTCGGCGGATGCGCCAGTCGTCTTGAATGTATCCACCAAACAGGTTGTCCGGTACTTCGATAGGCGAGGACATTCCACCCGGCAGAACAAGAGCCGAGAACAAGTTGCCCGTGAGGAAGTTTTCAAGAGCGGTGACGTTGCCTGTGGTCTGAAAGTTGGCGGTGCCGTTCTGCAATTTCGCTTTCGCACTCGCAAGAATTCTCTCGAACGCGAAACCCGCTTTCAGCAAATGCGCTCCCCGGGCGATCGCTAGGTCATCATAGAACTGGAAGGAGTTATACCTGACCGATGCCTGCCGGAGACTGCCCAGGCCGCCAGCCGACGCGAGCCCATCAATATTGATGGCTGGAGCAAAGGTTCCGCTCGTATAACCGAGCGCCGCGTTTCCTGCTGCCGGCGTAAGAGCTTTCAGCGGTACGAGAATGTCCCCGACGCTGCGGTTATATCCGAGGCGAACAACGTTCAGTGCCTTGGAACTGGAGATGTGCCGTTCGGTGATACCAACCAATTGGCGGCCTGCATTGAGACGGCTCTGCGTATTTCCGAGACTATCTGGGACCGTTTCAGGGCCATTATCGTAGAGGTAGGTTGCGGACAGGCTGTCGTTTTCCGAAAGATTGTGGTCGAAGCGCGTGGTGACGAAGTTCTCCGTTAGGTTGAGTAGACCTGTCGTGACATAGTTTCCCGTATCGCCAAAAGTTCCCGGATTGAGGCCGAAGTTGGGAAGAGGATAAAGTCCCAGATAGGAAACAATATTGGGATCCACCGTGACCGTTACCGGGGTTCCATCCGCTCCATGCAACCGGCCCATGCGAGCGGCGGGCGACGGCACCACGCTGTTGAAATTCACACTCTGTGATTGGCGGACTCCTTCGTAGTCGCCAAAGATGAATGTGCGATTCTTCCGTATCGGGCCGCCCGCTGCCCCTCCAAACTGGACGCGGTGGAAGGGGGGGATTCGGGGTGCATCAAAGAAATTTCTGGCATCGAATATCTTGTCGCGATCGAAGACATATGCGCTCCCGTGTAGATCGTTGGCGCCTGACCGCGTGACTGCGTTGATGACAGAACCCGAGGTACGCCCGTACTCGGCGGTGTAGGAGGTGGTCACAACATTAAACTCCTGGATGGCGTCTACGCCAAGATTGGCGCCGATAGCGCTGCCGGGAGCCCCGTTCGAATAATCGTTTTCGTTGATGCCGTCGACACGATAGGTGTTCTCGTAAGGACTATGGCCGTTGCTTGCCAGCTGATTGCCGAAGCCGCGGACACCGCGGTTGGAATTACCGGTGGTGGGTTCCTGGGCGCGAACGCTGACGACGCCCGGCTGTAGAACTGCGAGCTGCGTCCAGTCTCTGCCATTCAGAGGCAGATCGACGATGTGCTGCTGCTCGACGGTTGCACTGATGACGGAGGTATCCGTTTCAACATCCGCCGCGCCTGTTCTTACCTCGACCGTCTCGGTTTTCGTTCCAACGGCCAGAGACACGTCTAAGTTCCGGATCGCACCCACCGTGAGCTGCAGGTTGCGCTCCACGTGGGTCGCAAAGCCCGAAGCCGAAACAGTAACCGAATAGACGCCGGGCTGAAGACTCGGTGCGTTGAATATCCCCTTAGTATTCGTGGTCACGGTGCGCACATCGCTAGTTGCAATGTTTCTGATGGTCACGCTCGCCGACGCAATGATGGTCCCGGACTGATCCGAAACTTGGCCGGACAGGGTCGCCGCGGCGAGCTGCGCCCGGACGCTTGGATCGCCCGACAACAGGATGAAGGTGAGGGAAACGACCCAGAGAAACACCGTCGTGACGTTTGAGATTCGTCTAGGGACCATGAGAACCTCACCTGCAACGTGGAGGCGCGCCTAGAAATGTCCACAGTAGTGTAGTATATCTGTAGACAGTTTTTAACCACGTGGATTCTAGGAGTGCTCGATCATTTCTGTCAAGGGAAATTTGGCGAATTATGGTTAAGATGGATTTGGTGAAGGCGGTTGTGCAAGCGGGTTGTCTCGATTTGCCGCTGCAAGGCAGGTCCGTTCTGTTGACCTCTAAACTGAAAAAAGAGACGCCCCAAACGCTGGTGGATGATCTGGTCTCAAGGCTGGAAGGAGCCATTTTCCGTGGGGAGTTCCCGCCCGGCACGCGCGTTCGTGAGGCCAGAATCGCAAGTCAATTAGGCGTCGGCCGCGGTCCATTACGGGAGGCAGTTCGCCGACTTGAAGGCCGCAAACTAGTCGTTCGGCATCCCAACCGGGGGACATTTATCGCGACCCTTACTGCAGCGGAGCTTGCCGAACTGCTCGAAGTGCGTGAAGCCCTGGAGGTAGAAGCTTGCCGGCTCGCGGCTAAGAGGGTCACGAAGGAAGGGCTTGAGAAGCTCCGCCTGACTTTGCGCCGGCAGATGGAGGTCGAGGCCGACAAACTGTTGGATTTATACAGCGAGTGGCACAACTTCGATTTCCACTACCAGATTGCCCTTGCCAGTGGGAACCAGCGCCTGATTGACATGCTCTGCGGAGATATTTGGTGCATCATGCGTCTCTACCGATACCCAGGGATTCTCAGTCGCGGACGTGTCCCGCTCGGACAAGCCGACCACGAGGCCATTCTCCAGGCGCTGGAGGCGCACGACCCCGAGGCCTGCGAACGGCTGATGCGGCGGCACCTTGCCCATGCTCAGGAGACTCTGTTGCACAGCCTGCCTGCGACCAGTCCCACCTTACGGAAGAAATGAGCTGAATGAGCTTAATATGTAGACAGTTATACGCTGAATATGTATACATACTTTGAAGGTCTTGTGTCAGATCATGGCCAAATCCGATTCATCGCGCCTGTCGGAAGCGTAGGTGGAGGAATCAGTGCCGTTGCTCTGGACGAGGCACTGGCGCAGCCGACCGACTTTATCGCCTGCGACGCAGGGACCACCGATGCAGGCCCCTTTTCACTGGGAATGGGGATTCCTGCCTTTCCCCGAGAGGCCGTAAAGCGCGACCTGTCTGTGATGTTGCGAGCAGCGCGAAAGGCCAACATTCCCGTAATCGTCGGATCTGCAGGCACAGCAGGCGGAGATGTACACGTTGACGGGGTCCTCGAGATCGTGCGTGAAATCGTCGCGGAATACAAGCTGAAGCTGCGCACGGCCGTAATCTATGCCGAACAGGACAAGACTTACCTCAAGGACTTGCTCAAGCATAACCGCATCGTTCCGCTGAACCCGGCACCGCCCATCAGCGACCACGTCATCGATCGCAGCAGTCGCATCGTAGGCATGATGGGCGTGGAGCCGCTGCAGCAGGCGATCGGGGACGGGGCGGACTTTGTTCTGGCTGGACGCTGCAGCGATTCTGCTCTCTTTGCGGCGATTCCGGTCATGCGTGGATTCCCGCCCGGGCTGGCCTGGCATGCCGGCAAAGTGTCAGAGTGCGGCACGCTGGTCTGTGAAACTGTTGGCAAAGGCGTGATCTCTACTACCGTGAGTTATGACCAGATCACAATTCGCCCGTATGGAGAGGGCTTGCGCTGCACGCCGCAGAGCGTGGCGGCTCATGGTCTGTACGAAAATGCCGACCCTTTCCGGCATCGTGAGTGCTCGGGAACCCTTGACCTGACGAATGCAACTTTTGAAGCGATCGACGACGTGACGGTCCGGATTCGCGGCACTGAATTCTTTTCTGAACCGGTCTACACCGTGAAGCTGGAAGGGGCGGAATTGGCAGGCTATCAGAGCATCATT
>Ga0137415_10000156_pt1 | contig 56703 bp, 40 predicted proteins | sample CZODoug3_1_1_16f_FD_183082 | JGI IMG/M metagenome (GOLD analysis project Ga0137415, IMG submission 183082) | Vadose zone soil fungal communities from Angelo Coast Range Reserve, California, USA - CZODoug3_1_1_16fungal (Hybrid Assembly) | ecosystem: Environmental > Terrestrial > Soil > Vadose...
TCCGTCTCCCCGATCCGGTCGAGCAGACGCACCTTCGATTCGTCCGGGATGTTCAGGTCGAAGACGGTCCGGTGGAGCTGCCGGACGATGTCCTCGCCGGACAGGCCGTACTCGATCAGCAGCTTGTCGAGGACCTCCCGGGCCCGGAGGAACTCCCCTTCGAGCGCCTTCTCGATGAGGGCTTTGACCTCCTCCGGTCGGATCGTGCTCGAGACCTTGTACAGGACGTCCGCGTCGACCGTCGAGCCGAGGGAGGCGGCAACCTGCAGCGCGTTCACCGCGCGTCGCATGTCCCCTTCCGCGACGTAGACGAGGGCTTCCATCCCGTCGTCGGTGATCTTGAGCTTCTCCGCCTTCGCGATCCGTCCGATGTACTCGGCGATCGCCTCCGGCTTGAGCGGGCGGAACCGGAAGACCGCCGTACGGGACTGGATCGGCTCGATGAGCCGCGACGAGTAGTTGGCGGACAGGATGAAGCGGGACGTCTTCGAGTAGGTCTCCATCGTGCGGCGCAGGGCCGCCTGGGCGTCCGCCGTCAGGTTGTCGGCCTCGTCGAGGAAGATGATCTTGAAATTCGTCCCGCCGAACGGCGCGAGGCGCGCGATCTCCTTGACCTTCGTCCGCACGGTCTCGATGCCGCGCTCGTCGCTGCTGTTCAGTTCAAAGTAGTTCTGGCGCCAGTCCTCGCCGAACATGTCGCGGGCCAGGGCGATCGCGGACGTCGTCTTGCCGGTGCCCGCGGGACCCGCGAACAGGAGGTGCGGCAGGTTTCCCGTCTTCGCGTAGGCCTTGAGGCGCTCGACGATCTCCTCCTGGCCGACGACCTCGTCCAGGCTCTTCGGTCGATACTTCTCGACCCAAAGTTCCTTCATCGCCGCCCCAACGCGCGGCGAATCCGGCGGATGCGTAATAAGCCTTTGGCGGGGAGCGAGCCGAACCTACTCGATGGCGACGTCCAGGAAGTGCGCGACCGCGGCGATCGGATTGATCAGCGTCGTCGTCGCCCCGCCGGCGAAGAGGAGGCCGACCGCGTGGCGTCCCTCGTCGACGACGAGAGAGCCGCTGTCGCCGCCCTTTGACAGGAGGTCACTCACGATCTGCTCTCGGAAGATCGCGGTCGGCCCGCCGTAATCCACTTCGACGACCGCATCGATGGCCGTGATGCGTCCTTCCGTCACGCCGCTCGTGCGGCCGCTCTTGCGGACCCGCATCCCGATGTCCGGTTCCTTCGTCCCCCTCACCCGACCGATGCCCAGGATGTCCGGTGCGACGAGCCGCGTCTCGATCGGCTCGGCGACTGCCGCGTCGACGAGGTTCGATTGACCGGTCGGAAGGCGCTTGAGGCCCCAACCCGCCGCGCGGAGGAGGGGCCCGAACAGCCGCGCCAAGAACCGTGCGATCGGTCCGGGTTCCCGCTCCTTGAACTGGATCGGGACAAAATCGACGAGCCGTGCGATCGTGTCCTGCAATCGGCCACCGTCGGCGGGTCCGGGTTGCAGGATCGGGTCACCGACCCGGCCCGCGTTCTGGTTCGCGAGGACGTGGTTGTTCGACAGGATGACCGGCCGGCCGTTCCGCCGAGCGAGGACGCCCAACGTCCCGGCGGTGATCTGGACATGGCCGATGCTCACGCCGCCCGGCGCCGGCCGGATCCGCTTCGTCCGTTCGAGGTCGATCGCCTGTTCGGATCGCAGGGCATGGAAGCGGCCCGTTTCGACGATGTCTGTACGGACGCTGCCGAACGTCTTCGGGACAACGTCCCAGTGACGCAATTGCGCCTCGGGCTTCTTCGCCTCGACGAAGACGACGATGCATCGCTCGTCCGTCTCGCGACCGCGAATGGACTTGTTGCCGATCGCCACCCCAACCACGTTGGCCCGGGCGAAGATGGCTGCCTCGTTCGCGGCTTTGGCGGCGCGGACGTCGGCCGCTGGCATGGCTCACTCCTTCCTCTCGAACGCGCTGATCTCGAGGAGGCCTTCGCCGAACTTCCCGCCCGCCGTCGTGCCGGCGACGCGAACAATCATGTTCGAGACGAAGCCGATGAAGATCCCGATCCCGTAGTACGCGAGGAGGTCCCGGGCGTACAGGAAGGACATCATGCTGACGCCGAAGACGATCGCCATGAACGCCGCGAACGCGCCCCACTGGACTTTGTACCGGCGCACGGCGAACAGGAGGAACCAACCCAGGACGATCCCCATCAGGACGAGGCCGAGCTGGTTGATATCCATAGCGTTCCCTCGGAGAATGGGCGAAATTCCGCGGATTCCGGATAAAGGAGTCGGCGCGGTTCTCACTCGAAATAACCACGCCGCTCTGCGGAAGCCCGCCGCAAGACTCAACTACCCGGGTGCGAGATGCCCGGCGGGGGTTGCACTTGGCCGCTTCGACCGTGTGTCCCGCGTGCGGGACCACGAACGCCTCGACGAACACCTTCTGCGTGAATTGCGGGACCCGTCTCGGGGCCGCCGCGGCGGCACCCGGCGCGCCGGCGGCAGGTCCGCCTCTTGCCGGCCCGCCTCCCGTGGCCGCCTATCCGGGCGGATACCCGTATTATGCGCTCCCGTTCCCGCGGAGGGCGACTTTCTCGGACATGCTCTCCGGCCTGTTCGACGTATACACGAAGAACTTCCTGCCCTTCTTCGTCGTGTACCTGGCCTTGGGAGCCGCGACCGGTGTGCTCTCCCTCGTCCTTTCGTTCGCCATCTTCGGGACGGTCCGCCTCGGCGGGGCCATCGGCGGCCTCCCTGCGACGTCGTTTCCGAACGTGAATTTCGGTCTCATCCTCCTCGACGCGATCGCGACGTTCGTTGTGTCTGCGATCCTGGCGAGCATCGTCACCGGCGCGATGACGGAGTACGCGGTCCGCCGATACCGCGGCGAACCGATGACCGTAGAGCAGGCCCTCCGCCGCGGACTCGCGCGGTTCCCCAGCATTCTGGGCGCGAACATCCTGCTTGGTCTCATCCTCTTCGGCCTCGTCACAATCCCGCTGCTCCTCATCGTCGTCGCCCTGTTGACGGGACTCACCAGCACCGGGGGGGCCGTCGCGCTCCTGTGTGGAGGCGCGATCTTGCTCGTCGTCCTGGGTCTACTGGCGATCTTCCTCTACGTGTCCTTGGTCCTGTACGCTCCCGCCATCATGATGGAGAATGCGAGCGCGGTCGGTGGCCTCTCGAGGAGCTGGCGGATGACCCGAGGCCACCGATGGTCCTTGTTCGGCGCGATCCTCGTCGCGGGCCTTCTCGCGGGAGTCATCAGCCTCGCGATCTCGTTTCCTCTCACTCTCGCCTCCTTGACGAGCGATCCCATCGTCTCCGCGTTCGTGTCCATCGTCTCCTCAGCCTTCATCAGCGCCTTGGTGGGTTCGTGGACAGTCATCCTCGTTGCGGTTGCGTACGAATTGATTGTCCGCCGCCCCCTGCCCTTCTTCGGCGCCGCGCCGCCGTACGTGGCCGGACCCGGCATCGCGCCGCCGCTGGGAGCCGCGCAAACCGGTCCGCCTCCTCCCTCGGGACCGCCTCCGGGCCCATGAGGTATTAAGCCTCCGCGCCGATTCGATCGGCCGTGGCGTGCGACCGATGCGGCGCCCCCGCCGTCGAGTGGCTCCGGTACAGCGGGGAGCACCTGTGCCGTGCGCACTTCCTCGATTTCGTGGAGCGGCGGGTGAAACGCGAGTTCCGATCCCAGGTCGACCTCCGCGGCGAAGAGCGGATCGCGATCGGGATGAGCGGCGGAAAGGACTCGAGCACGACGGCGGCGCTCCTTGCGAAGTTCCTCGAGCACCGACGCGACGTCGAGCTCGTCGGCGTAACAATCGACGAAGGGATCGCGTCGTACCGCCCCCAGGGAATCGACTACGCGCGGCGGCTCTGCGCCCGACTTGGAATCGAGCACCGCGTGCTGGCCTACGCGGACACCGTCGGCCATGCGATGGACGATGTCGTCGTCGTGGATCCGGAAGCGATCCCGTGCAGCTACTGCGGGCCGTTCCGTCGGGAGGCCCTCAACCGCGCGGCCCGCGAGATCGACGCGGATTACGTCGCCACGGGCCTCAACCTCGACGACACGGCGCAATCGATCCTCATGAACGTCGCCCGCGGGGACATCGAGAAACTCGCCCGGATGGGACCGCACGAGACGCGACAGCCCGGTCTCGTGCCGCGAATCCAGCCCCTCCGCATGATCCCGGAGAAGGAGGTCTACCTGTACGCCCTCCTGTCCGGAATCGAATTCCACGATGCGACGTGTCCGTACGCGGAGCGGGCCCAGCGCGGGCGATTCCGGGACATCGTGCATCGCCTCGAGGAGGAGAGCCCCGGGACGCGCCATGCGATCGTCAGCGGCTACGATCGGATACGGCCGTTGCTCCAAGCCGAGTTTCCCCCCGCGTCCCTCAACGCATGCGCGCGATGCGGAGAGCCAACGGTGAACGAAGTTTGCAAGGCGTGTGAGCTCCGAGAGCGCATTGCTCGGCTGGAAACAGCCCGCGAACTCGGGTCGACGAGCTGAACGCCTTCAGTGGCCGATCGTCGCGGCCCGAGGCCGACCGACCGAAATGATTCGCACGGGCACCTTGAGCTGCGCCTCGATGAATTCGAGATACTTCCGCACGGCATCCGGCAGCGCTCGCTTCCCTTTCCTCGCGGTCGCGATCCAGTCGGATTCGCTGAGATCCGGCCAGCCTTTGAACTCGCGGTAGACCGGTTCGCATCGGGAGAGCATGCGCATGCTCGCAGGGAATTCTTTGACTGTCTCTCCATCGGCACGATAGCCCACGCACACCGGGATCCGTTCAAGCCCGCCCAGCACATCGAGTTTCGTGACTGCGAGACTCACGAGGCCATTCACCCGCACAGACATCCGCAGCATCACGAGATCGAGCCAGCCGACTCGCCGCGGCCGTCGTGTCGTCGTTCCGTATTCGCCTCCGCCCCGTTCGCGCAGGTATTCCGCGGTGTCCCCTTCGACTTCCGTGGGAAACGGTCCGGTGCCGACGCGGGAGGTGAAGGCCTTCGCGACGCCGACGACGTCCGTCAAGAACTGCGGTCCGACCCCCGCACCGACGGATGCGGCTCCGGCAACGCAATCGCTCGATGTGCCGAACGGATAGATCCCGTGGTCGATGCAGAGGTGCGTGCCTTGCGCGCCCTCGAACAGGACGCGCTTCCGACGCCGAATCGCCGCATCGAGCCAGACGGACGTGTCCGCCACGAACGGCGCGAGACGCGCTCCGTACTCGACCTGCTCCTTGTAGACCGCCTCCAGATCGAGGCGTTCCGTCCCGCCGTATGCGTCGATGAGCCGTTGCTTGATCGGGACCATCGTCTCGAGCTTCTCTCGGAGGGCGACGGGATCGACGAGGTCGCACATGCGGATCCCGAAACGGCCCACCTTGTCCTCGAACGAGGGACCGATCCCTCGAAGGGTCGTGCCGGCTGCCAAGTTGCCTTTCAGTTTCTCCTCGAGGCCGTCGATGATCTTGTGGTACGGCATCACGACATGCGCGCGGTCGCTGATGCGCAGGTTCTCCACCGAGTGGCCATAGGCCCGCGTCTCCTCGATCTCTTTCAGGAGCTGCGCCGGATCGATCACCACGCCGTTCCCGATCACATTCATCGAACGCGTTCGGAGGACGCCGGAAGGCAGCAAATGAAACGCATACAGCTGGTCGCCCACTTGGACGGTATGGCCCGCATTCGCGCCGCCCTGGAACCGCACGACGACGTCGGCGCGGTCGGCAAGGTAGTCGACGATCTTCCCCTTGCCTTCATCGCCAAATTGGGCTCCCACCACTACGGTCGCGGGCATGCGAATCGCCGCCTGAACATCGCCGCACGTTTAATGGTTCTGTGGACGGCGCAAGGCGCGACTCCCGGTGGCGGTTCCCGCGCTCCGGTCGGCGATCCAGTATGGCGGCCGTAGACCTCGCGCGATAACGTTTTATTCGCTGGAGGCCTTTGCCCGGTACCGCCGGTCGGGTCGGGAGGGGGTTCCGTACTGTCCCAGGCCACAGACAAGATTCCTACGTATGTCGTCGGCCTGGACGATCGTCTGAGCGGTGGAATTCCGCGCGGACACATCGTCCTTGTGGCGGGACCTCCGGGCTCCCTGAAGTCATCGTTCGTCTACCGCATCCTCTTCCACGAGGCGAAGGAGCACGGTGCCTCGGGCCTGTACCTGTCGATGGAGCAGAGCCGCACCTCGCTCATCTCGCAGATGACCTCGCTCGGCATGGATCCGGGGTACGCGAAGGGCGTCCACATCATCGACGTGCGCGCGTTGCGGCGCGAGATCGAGGAGGTCCGCGAACAGCCCCGTTGGCTCCTGGGCCTTCGCCGCCAGCTCGCGCGGTACAAAGAGGAGATGGGGTGCGACCTGATCGCGCTCGACAGCCTCGATGCGCTGTACGCCCTCGCGCCGTTCGAGAGCCCTCGAAACGAGATCTTCCAGTTCTTCGAGGAGCTGCGAGACCTGAACGCGACGACGTTCCTCGTCTCCGAGATGCCCCGGGATGCGACCGCCTTCGCCCACTTCGGCGTCGAGGAATTCCTCTCGGACACGATCATCCACCTGCGCCTGCGCGAGGTCGACGTCGGCATGAGCACCTCGGTGCGGCGCTATCTCGGCGTCGTCAAGATGCGCGGGGTCGAGCATGACTTGGACTACTATCCGCTCCTCGTCGAGCGCGGCGTCTTCGAGATTGTGTCCGAATGACCGCGGGAGGGCCGGCTGAGTTCGTCCTCACCCTCGGCGCGATGCTGCCCTTCGCCGCCCTCATCGTGAGCGCATTCCTGGGCGCGTACGTCCTCGGCCTGAACCCGCGGGGCTCCGCGAACCGGTCCGCCTTCCTCGTCATGCTCGCCTTCATCATCTGGGATCTCGGCGAGATCGTCCAGCGATCGTTCGCCTCCGGGACGTCGCCAGATGCGCTGTTCTTCTGGGCGCGCGTCACGTGGATCGGGATCGTCCTCGTGCCGGCGACGCTGTACCACCTCGCCCTGACGTATCCGTCCCGGAGCCCCTGGTTCCGCGGGCCGTGGGCCCTCGCGGTCATCTACGCGCCGTTCGTCTTCTGGGCCTACCTGGTCACCTCGACGAACCTGATCATCTCCGGCATGTCGACGAACGCATTCGGGCCGAGCGCCCGCATCTCGTCGACGTATGCGTACTTCGCGCCGTTCTTCGGGGCCTGGATGTTCTCCGGCGTCCTGCTGTTCGTCCGTTCGTGGTGGCGCGTCCGGAAGACGCCGAGCCGGAGCATGCAAGGCGTCGTCGTCCTCGGCCTCATCCTGGGGACCGTGCCGGCGGCGGTCACGGAGCTCGCGTGGCCGGTCGTGACCGGGAGCGACACGCGACTCGGCCTCGGATCCCTGTACACGATGATGTGGTCGATCTTCATCGCGTACGCGGTCGCGCGGTACCGGTACCTCGTGATCGAGCCGGTCGTCGAGGTCCGCCCGGCGCGGGTTCCGCGGCACCGCCTGGAGCGCGGTCTGAACTACCTCGTCCTCGAGAACGGTCGGAGCGCCGCGATGGGTGCCTTCCGAGACATCGTGTCCGCGACGCCGGGACTGTGCGTCACGGGCCTTGCGCCCCTGCATGTCGCGGCCCGGTTCGGGCTCGAACGCACGCCAATCTTGTGGATCACGAGCGCGTCCAGCACGGAGCGGACCGTTCGGCCGAATGGACTCGACTTCGAGCTCGTCCACACCGTCGTCAAGTTCCTCCGAGAGAATCCGGGCACCGCCGTTTTGCTCGACGACCTCGATTACCTCTCGGCCGTCGCGGGCTTCGATGCGGTCGGGCGCTTCCTCAAACGCGTGGTGAACCAGGCGAGTGCCTCGAAAGGCACCGTGATCGTGGCGGCGGGCCAGGGGACATTCACGCCCGACCAAGTCGCGGTGCTCCGAGGTTCCGTCGATCGCCTCGTCGACATCCAAGAGGCCCCCAACCCCACCCCGAACGGGACGACAGACCACGTCCTCATGACGATCAACGCGCAGGACGCGTCGGTGGCGTTGCCGCTCGTGGGCGCGCGACGAGGCCTCTTGCTCACGACCGAGCATCCCTCGAAGGCGCGCGTGCGGTACGGAGACCGCTTCGACATCGTGTGGGTCACGGACCATCCGGAGCCGGGGACGCCGACCGTCCGGCCGAAGGCCCTCGACACCGAAGGCCGACGGGCGATCGCGAACTACGCCTCCGTGCATGCCGGGAGCGACATTGTCCTCGTCGGCCTCGACCAGCTCGCCCTCTACGTCGACGTGCGGTCGTGGCTCCCGTTCGTCAAGGACGCGCTGGACATCGCGAGCCTCCACGACTGCCGGCTCTTCCTGACCGTCGCACCGGAGACGATGCGAACCCAGGAACTCGCGATGCTCGCCCGCCGGTTCGACGCACCCCTCGGGGCGGCGGCGCTCAAGAGCGCTCTTCCTTCAGGGCCGACCACAGCCGCTCCTGAAAGTCGAATTCCGTATCGAGGACCTTCCGCATGAACAGGACGACCTGGCCTTGCGGATCGAGGCCATTTCGGCGGCAATAGTCTCGGAACCGGGCGAGGACCTCGCCGTCCACGCGAATGTTGAACTGGATCTTCTCCGGACGCCTCGCCCCCGCGGTCCGCGCCATGCCTTCCGCATGGAAGCCGGCCTACTTCAGGATTTCTACAAATCTATTCAAATCGTATCATTCGGTAGCATTCGTAGCAACTAAATAGCTGATAATCACTTCTGGGAACGGTGGGAGAGGGGTTGACTTCGTGACCGCGAGCGGCACGCCGAAAGCCAAACCAGCGCCCTCCGAAGAACCAGGATTGGAACCCCCTGATTCCATCGACGCCGACCCCGTCGGCCACCGTCTCCAGGAGGATCTGTTTCAGAGCCTCGTGGAATCGGCGGACTACACCGACGGACGCACGCCACTCCCGGCCCGGAGTGGAGGGGCGCTTCAACTGGCGACGCCGGAGGCGATCCGCAAAGCGTTCGCGGAACAATGGAACGTCCTCTCCCATTCCCTCGGGTTGGGCGTCGACTCGGACAAGGCGTTCCAGGGAGTCCGGGATCTCGTGATGTACGACATCCCCGACGGCACGCGGTCGACCCTGTCCGTCCCCGTGACGGGCGACGTCGATGCGGACGCGGGCCTGTACTGCCTCGCGCTGGTCCACACGCTCGCGAGCCTCGGCGCCCGGACGAACGTCATCATGACCCACACGGTGTACAACCGCGAACGCGGCCCCGAGGAAACGAGGCGGTTCCTGGAGATCCTGCTGAAGGGCATCGATCCGTTCCGCGAGTATGCGCGCCGCCATGGATTGGCGATCCATCTGGAGGGGATCCGCGAGGGCTACGAGCTCGAACAGGAATTCAACCGCGCGTTCCCCATGCCCGCGCACCCGAAGTTCGACGCGCATTTCCTGATGGACTACGAGGAAGAGTGGTTCCTGTCTCCCGACGGCCGGGCCCTCCTCGAGGCCCTTCCTCCGATCGATGTCGTCGTGCGGCACACGAAGCTCGGCATCTCGGGCGGATGGATTCCGACCCGGATGCTAAAGGCCGCCTACGTCTATTCGCAGAACGGCACGGTGCACAGCAACTGGAACTTCAACGAATACGCGGCGATGGTCGCGGTTACGTATCTCGCGAAGCTCCTCCATGAGGGCGAAGCGCTCTCGAAGACGTACGCGTCGATCGACGAGATCAAGGCCCGCTACCGCGATCGCGAGATCCGGCTCCGGCAGAAGATCGTCCGATTGACGCCGAAGCCGCGCAAGCTCTTCGTCGTCGGCTCGCCCGTGGGCCTCATCCAGGTGTACGCCTAGACAAGCGGCGACTCGACGAAGAATCCCGTGAGGAGTTGCTCGGTCCCTCGCGCCTCACTGGGGACACCTTGCCACTTCTGGAGCGCGGGGCGGTTTTGCGCCTCGAACGTGATGAGGACGTCTCGCATCTGGCGACGGAGCTGATCCGTCTCCTCGCCTTCGAGGACGACGGTCAAGTAGCAGTAGCGAGCCTTCTCGATGACCAGCGTGTAGGTGCCGTGGACGATGGAGCTGAGCGACTTACCGCGGAGGATCGGGAACGAGGTGCGCATGAAATTCTGGATCACATCGAGGGTGGCGCCGAACAGATCCTGGTCGATTGTCGTCTCGCCGGGCTTCGTTTTCGCCCCGATCAGCGTGCCATCGTGGAACGTCAGGAACACCGCCTTGATCGAATAGCGGCGGGCCTGGAACATGCGAATCGCTTCCGAGATTCGCTCCCGGCCAATCGGATACAGGGTGTAGTAGGCGCTCGCGGCGACGAAGATCAACAGGGTCGAGAGAGGCGGAGGAAAACCTTGGTTGCCCGTCAGCCCAAGGATCCCGTTCGTCGAGAGGCCCAGGACCAGGACCAAGGTGAACGTCACCATGAGGCCGGCCGCCCGTCGCGCAAGGGTCTTGCTGCTCTTCCGCACGATTTGGTAGAGTCGATACAGGTTCCGAATTCCCACGATCGAATACGTGAGGATGTACGCCAGGTAGATTCCCAGAATGGGAAAGTCGAAGACCGGGACGAACAGAGGGGCGTCCGCCGTCGGCGGATTCATCATCGTGATTCCGAATCGGAACACGAGGACCAGCATCACGATGGAGAGGACCATCAGGCCCCAGTACGCCCGTCTCATCCGGTCGACGTAGACCAGAGTGAATAGGAGAAAGAAATTCACCGCGAGCGTGAGACCGCTCAGGCTGACGAGCGCCGAGAGTCTTGCGTACGGTTCCGAGACCGAGTGAAACAGAAGCCAATCGCCGATCGCGTAGAGGCCAGCAAAAAAACAACAGAAGAGGAAGAACGCTTCCGTCCAGGTGTGCCACCGATCTCGGTAGATCTGCAGCGCGGCGAGGATGAACCACGCCGCAGCCGATGCGAGGGGCGCTTCAATGAGAACTTCGAAGAGCCAGCTGACCATCCGAGTGTCCGGAACCGCGTTCCATTCCGACACGTATAAAGGAAGTCAAATAAATACCGCTCCCGATATCTCGTTCGGTTGGGGTGGCGGGCGAGGCAATTTGAGGTCGATTCTGTGACGACCCGGCCCTTTGTGTTCTTCGATCTTGGCGGGACCCTCGTGGACCTCCGCGGCATCGTGACTTCGATGGCTAGCCGACTTCAGGCAGTCCATGTACGCGGCCCGATCCCCCTCGCCTTGCTCTGGGCAACGAAGACCGCTGCGCGCCTACCCGCGGCAACGGGTCCGAAGTTCCGATCCGAGCGGGAGATCGCCACCGACGTTCTCGCCGAACTCCTTCAGGAACGCAATCGCGAGAAGGCCCTCGAGGAAGCGACCCGACTCGTCCGAGAGGCCTGGGATGGCTACGTCCAGCGGTGCGCCCTCCATCCCGACGTCTCGGTGGCTTGGCTCCGCGGCCTGCGGTCGAAAGTCGCGGGTCTCGGAATCGTCACCGACGGCGATACGGAAGCGGTCGCGGGGGTGCTCGCCCACACCAACCTCAAGGGGGCTTTCGACTCGATTACGATTTCGGAAGAGGTGCGCACCTACAAGCCCGACCCGCGGATGTATCGCACGGCGATGGAGTCTTTGGGTTCGAAACCGTCGGAGAGCCTCTTCGTCTCTGATGCGGCCCTCGATCTCCAAGGTGCGGTCCAGGTCGGGATGCACGCGGCCTGGATTCAGAGGACCTCCCTCGGGGAACTCGCGAAGCGACCGTCCGGTTCTCTGGTCCTTGCCCGCCTCGAGGAGCTCGAGCGGATTGTCAAGCGATATGAAAGGTCGGGGCGTTTCGAGCTACGCTAGCGCGGAGGTTCCCTTTTTCGTCTGTTTGAGTTGCTGTCGGTACATCTCGAGCAGCTCTTTTGTTGTCGTTGCATCCTCGGATCCTTTATCGTCACGCCATCGTCCGGTGAAGCGCGGAAACCGGATGGCAAGGCCCGCGCCCGGACGGATCGTTCCCCATGCGGCCGTGTGCACCGGGCTCACCGTGAGCTCTGCGCCTCGGACTTCGAGGACCGTTGTCGGTTCGAACCAGACGTCGGGCTCGAGTTTCGAGTCCACGCGTGCGGGCTTTCGGTCTCGCTTCGCGGCTTTCAGTTTTTCCGGCAACGCGAACAAGGTCTCATCGTCGAAGCCGGTTCCGAGCTTGCACGTCGTTCGGAACAGATCCTCCTGATCGTCGTACGCGGCCATCAGGAGGGCTCCGTATGATCCGGCCCGTTTCCCCCGACCCGCGAACGCGCCGACGATCACGAGGTCGATCGTATCGCTCAGCGCGGCGCTGTATTCCCGTTTGAACTTGATCCACTTGTATCCCCGCGCGCCCGCATCGTACGTCGAATCGAGCGCTTTCGCCATGAGGCCTTCGCATCCCGCTTGAAGCGCCTCGTCGAAAAACGCCTCGGCCTGCTTCACGTCGTCCGTCACGCGGACCGTCGAGTGCCGGATCCCCTCGATTGGCTTGACGACCGCTTCGAGGGCCTTGCGTCGCTCGGTGTAGGGCCGTGGGGTCAGGTCCTCCTCTTCGCGGAGGAGGCAGTCGAAGGCAAACAAGGTCACCGGGAATTCCTTCGACATTCGCTCCACGTTGGTCTTCCGTCCCCTGCGCCGGCTCACTTCCTGAAAGGGGAGGAACTCGCCCGTATTCGGGTCGACCGGCACGGCCTCGCCCTCCACGATCACCGCGCGACCCCGGACCGCGTTCCGGAGGCCCTCAACGATTTCGGGGAACTGGCCCGTGATATTCTCGAGGTGGCGGGAGAAGAGTTCGATCTTCTTCGGGGAGACGTGGGCTTGCACGCGCAGCCCGTCGTACTTGTATTCGAGAGCGGCCTTCCCCATCCGCTCGAAGATCTCCTTGAGCGTCTCGAGCCGCTCCGCCAGCATCGCGCGAATCGGACGGAAGAGCTTCAGGTGGATCTCATTGAGGCCATCGATGCCCTTCGATGCGAGGACCCTCGCGACTTCCCCGAGGTCGGAGGACATATTGTACGCCCGCTCGACTCGCGCCCGGTCAGCCTTCGTGGCGAAGGTGGCCGCGAGCGCATCGACGATCGTCATGTCCGCGACGCCGAGGCGCATCTGGCCGATCACCATGCGGACGATGTACTTCGCTTCCCGCGGGGTCGCGTTGCCCAGCAGTTCCGACAAGAGACGGACCTTCCGCTCCTGACTGCCCTCCCCCGATTCCCGAGCGATCGCGTCGAGATGCTGATAGACCTTCGAAACCGTCAGCGGATTCGATTCCAGCGGCTTCTGCCGCCGCGCGGAAATCGCCTCCTGGGCGACGAGCCCGAGGTCTCCCCTCTCCTTCCAGAGGCCCGTGACGCGCGCGTCATCGAGGCCAGTCGCATGAGCGAGGACCCGCATCACCATCTTCTCTGCGAGGCCGAGCTCGATTCCCGCGTAGTCGGGGTGGATCCGGCCCCGGGTCAGGTAGACCACCTTGTCGAGGTCATCCTTCGGTGTGTCTCGCAGAAGGCCGACGAGCAGTTCGGTCATCTCGAGCCGCTTCGTCGTCGCCTCGATTTTCTCGTAGACGTCGACGACGCGCGCGAACTGCATCGTCGGGCGGAAGCCGCGGACGCAACTTAAGCGTTCGCGGCTCGAGCGCGAACAATCGCCGACACGTTGTTATCTGGACGAGCCGATGCCCCGTCGTGGCGTTGCGGGCGTTCGTGACCGGAGGTGCGGGCTTCATCGGGCGTCACCTCGTCCGGGTGCTCCTCGACGGAGGATGGCGCGTGAAAGCCTTCATCCTCGAATCGGAGCGGAGCCGTCTCCCAAAGGACGCAAACGTGGAACCGGTCGTGGGCGACATCACGAAGCCCTCGACCCTTCGGGGCGAGCTGGACGACGCCGACGCGGTGTTCCATCTCGCGGCCCTCGTCGACTCGTGGGTCCGAGACCCGCAGGACTACATTCGGGTGAATGTCGAGGGGACCGGTCACGTGGTCAACGAGTCCCTGCGGGCGGCCGTCCCTCGTTTTCTCTTCACGAGCAGCATGTCCGGGATTGGAGTGACGCCCGGCATCGTGATGCGGGAGGACAGCCCGCCCGGGAAGTCGTTTGGGCCGTATGAGGGGTCGAAGGCGGACGCGGAGCGGCTCGTGGCCAAGGCGGTGCGAGAGCGCGGGCTTCCGGCGATTACACTCATTCCGAGCATCGTGATCGGGCCGGGCGACACGCGCAACACCGGGAAGTTCCTGCTCTCGTACGTGAACGGTGATTTTCCCGGTACATTCGCGGAGTCATCGGTCTTGCCCGTGGTCGACGCGGACGATGTCGCCCGTGCCCACCTCGCCGCGTATCACCATGGCCAATTGGGGGAACGATACATCATCTCCGGGGAGAACGTGCCGTGGGGCGAGCTGTTGCGAATGGCCAGCGTCGCATCGGGGACCCCGATGCCTTCGCGCCACATCGGGGGGCGGGCACTTCGGTTCGCCGCCCGAACCGGCGAACTCTTCTCTCGCGTCACCCGATCGCCTCCTCGTCTGCCCTCGTGGCTCGCGGACTTCCTCCTGACGGGCGCCAGTATGGACAACGGAAAATCAGTCCGCGAGCTCGGGATGACGTATCGGCCGATTCACCAATCCATTCGCGACTCCATCGCATGGTTCCGGGACGAAGGTTTGTTCGAGGGGCCCCCGCTGCCCGCCGCGCCGGCACGCGAGATCCTCGTTCCCGTCGAGAACCCGCGGGTCGGAGCCGAGACCGTGCTGGAGTCGGGAATCCCGGAGACAAGCTCCCAGGATGCGCTACCAGCGCGGCGGCCGAAGCCGCCGGAGGGTCCCGCTTAGCGGACCCGCTTCACGACCGCGTCGACGATCGCGTAGCTCTCCCCGAGGTACGCGTTCGGATCCATCGCCGCTTCGATCTCTTTCTTCGACAGGACTTTCGTCACCTTCGATTCGGCGAGCAGCGCGTCGCGCAAGTGGATCCGCTTCGCCCGCGCCTTCTGGGCGGCCTCACGGACGAGCTTGTGGGCGTCTTGCCGCCCGACTCCCTTCCCGACGAGCCCGATCATGATCGCCTCGGCCATCACCTGGCCCTTCGTCGCCTCGAGGTTCTCCTTCATCCGGTCCGGATAGACGCGCAGGGTCCGGAAGATCTCCGCGGTCCGCGCGAGCATCTCGTCGATCAGGACGCACGCATGGGGCAGGATGATCCGCTCCGCCGCGCTGTTCGTCAGGTCGCGCTCATGCCACAGCGGCACGTTCTCCAGGGCGGGCGTCACGAGAGACCGCACGATCCGCGAGAGGGAGCAGACGTTCTCGGACGCGACCGGATTCTCCTTCTGGGCCATCGTCGAGCTTCCGACCTGCTTCTTCGTCTCGAACGCCTCGGCGACCTCGCCAATCTCCGTCCGCTGCAGATTCCGGACTTCCGTGCAGAACTTCTCCAGGGACGCCGCGAGGTTCGCGAGGATCGCGATGAACTCCGCGTACCGATCCCGGCCGACGACCTGTGTCGCCGCCTCTTCCATTCCGACGCCGAGGTCGCGCATGACCGCCGGCTGGACGTCGAGGGCGTACGGACCGAACGCGGCCCCCGTGCCGACGGCCCCGGACATCTTGCCGACGACGATCCGGGGCGACGCTTCCCGCAGCCGGTCCCCGTGGCGGGCCGTCTCCGAGGCGAAGACCGCCATCTTGAGTCCGAACGTGATCGGGACCGCGGCTTGCCCGTGGGTCCGGCCGAGCATCACGGTCCGCTTGTATTTGGACGCCAAGCCGGCCAGGACGCCCGTGAGCTCGCCGATGTCGGCTTCGAGGAGCCGGATCGCGTCACGGAGCTGGAGCGCCGTCGCGGTATCGAGGATGTCGTTGCTCGTCGCCCCGAGGTGGACGTACTTTCCGGCGTCGCCCTCGCACGCCTCGGTCAGCGCCAGGACGACGGCCATCAGGTCATGCCGCGTCTCCTCCTCGAGTTCTTGGACGCGCTTGATGGTGATCCGCTTCGTCGTGGCCTTCCTCGCGATTTCGGACGCCGCCTCCTCCGGGATCAACCCGACCTTCGCCTCCGCACGGGCAAGGGCCGCCTCGACGTCGAGGAGGCGCTGCAGCCGGGACTCCTCTTCGAAGAGCCCCTTCATCTTCGGCCGCCCGTAGCGGAAGTCGATTGGGCACAGGAGGGACATGGCCACCGGCGAGGGCAAAGCCCGGAGGTGTTATGGAGCTTTCTCCCGCGGCCGCATCGTCATGGCGGAGACGGGATCTTCGGGAGGACGACGGTGAACGTGGTCCCCTGGCTCAGCTCCGACGCGACGTCGATCGTGCCGCCGTGGGCGCCCACGACGCTCTTCGCGAACGCGAGGCCCAGCCCGGTCCCCTGGTCCTTCGGTTTCGTCGTGAAGAACGGCTGGAACAGTTTCTCGAGGACGTCCGGCGGCATGCCCGGGCCGGTGTCGTGGACGACCAACGCGACCGTATCGCCGCGGTCCTCGACCCCCACGGTCACCGCGCCGTTCGAAGTGGCCTGGAGGGCGTTCTTGGTCAGGTTGACGAGCACCTGCTGAATCCGCCGCGGATCCACGTGGGCGACGACCGGGGGGCCTGCGTCCTTTCGCAGTTCGACGCCGTCGTGGAGGTACGGCTCCATCTGTTCGAGCGACGCGTCGATGATCGTGCGGAGGTCCGTCTCGACCGGCTGAATCGGAAGCGGCCGCGTCAGGCCCGCGAGATCCTGGAGGATCGACCCGATGAGGCGCCGCTGGGCGTTGATCTTCTCGAGGCGGTCGACGACTTCCGGGTCCTGCGAGCGCTTCGCGGCGGTCGCCGCAAGGATGGAGATGTTCGTGAGCGGCGTGTTGATCTCATGGGCCACGTAGCCCGTCAGGCGACCCATCGCCACGAGTCGTTCGTTCTCGAGCAGTCGGCGTTCCAAATCCTTTTTCTCCGTGATGTCCACGACGGCCGAGAGCCGAGCTTCGTGAGGGCCGAGGGACAAGGTCTCGACGGCGACGATCACGTGCCGCGTCTTTCCGCTCTTCGTCTGCAGCGTGAGTTCGACGTTGCGAACCGGCTCGCCCGTGCGGAGCTTCTCGAGGAGCACCTCGCGAGCCACAGGATCTGACCAGAGGCCGATCTCCAGCGAGGTCCGGCCGATCACCTCCTCGCGGGTGAACTCGAACAGCCGCAGGAACGATTCGTTCACATCGATGAACCGGTTTTCCGGCAAGGCCAGGAGGCTCATCGCCACCGGCGTCCCGTAGAACGATTTCTGGAACCGTTCCTCCGATTGCCGACGGGCCGACTCCAAGTCTTTCTGGTCGCTGATGTCCCGCGCAAATCCGACGAACGCGGGCGGCTCTCCGGCGATCCGCGTGATCGCGAGCTCCACGGGGAACTCCGTCCCATCCTTCCGGAGGCCCGTGAGTTCGATGCGTCGACCCAGCACCGGTCCTTCGCCGGTCTCGAGGTATCGCGCGAGGCCGCGGCGGTGCGACTCCCGGAGCGACGGAGGGACGATCGTCTCCGCCAGGGTCTTCCCGATCACCTCATCGCGTCGGTATCCGAACGTTCGCTCCGCAGCGGGATTGAAGTCGACGATTCGGCCCTGATGGTCCATCGCGATGACGCTGTCCAGTGCGGTATCGAGGATGGCCGCCCGGCGGGCTTCGCTCTCCCGCAGTGTCAGGGTCGACTCAGGGCGCCGGACGGCGCGAGCGGTGCGGCGCCGCGCGCGAGGACGTTTCTTCGAGGACGCTCGAGGCATTGCGGCGGACCTGGTGGGGCTCGCAGAGATACTGCCCCGCAGCCTGCGATGGCCGACGTCCCTATTTATTGCGTTCGAGTGAATTGTTCTCTTTTCCTCCATGCGGGAGGATTGCGAGAGCCCTCTGGTATGAGAAAATGAAAAGGGGAGCAAAGGGCGAGCGAGTCGCCCTCCGCCCGTTCACTTCCTTCGTCCCATCATGGCCGCGAGGGCCGCGATCACGACGAGCGCGAGGACCGCCACGATGATGGTACTCGTGTCGAGGCCTGCGGTGACCCGCGGTTCGACAGTGCCGACGCGTTGCTCCGCGACAACGGTCGTGCTCCCGCTGCTCTCCACATACCCTGGAGCCGTCGCCGTGGCTACGACCCGGAACTGGGTCCGTGGACCGACGTCCGCGCTGAAGGCCGTCGTGAAGTGACCCTGCGCATCCGTCGCACCGGACGCGGTCGTGACTCTCCCGCCGAGTCCGATGACTTGGAGGCTTACGGTCGCACCGGAGACCGGCGACCCGCTGGACGTCACCGTGACGGTGATCGTCGATTGTCCGCCCGACGGGATCGTGACCGCGGACGAACTCACACCCACGGCGAGCGCACGCGTGTCCGAGGTGACCGTCATCCAGGCCGACGTCGTCGCGCCGGCGTATCCGAGCTTCGACGCCTGGATCGTCACTTGAACGTCTGTCGCGCCTTGCGCGCTCGGGGCCGTCACCGGGGTACTCAACGTGCCCGCAAGATCCGTCGTCCCGCTGGCCACCTGGCTCCCGCCGATCCAGAAGGATACGTTCGCGCCGGACACCGGGGCGCCCTGCGAGTCCTTCACCGTGGCGATCGCGGTCGTGGTCTGGCCGGCCGTTACGGCGGTCGGGATCACCGTCAGCGTCGCCGCGAGGGGACCGAGCTGGGTCACGTGGAGGTTCTGGAACGTCCAGAAGTTGTTCACGCCGCCGGGCATGCTCACCCAGCCGTCGAAGGATCCACGCACCGCGGCCTCGATCGCGTTGAAGTGCAAGACCGGGACGAAGAATCCCTTCGTCATCGTCCGCATCTGCGCGTCGAGTACGGCCGTCGCCCGGGAAGTCGAAGCCAATGCGGCGTTCGCGGTCGACAGGTCCGCATCCAACGTCGAGTCGACGACACCGAAGACGTTCAGGGCGCCCGAGCTGTGCACGTAATCCCACAGGAAGCCCGGATCGAGGGTCGCGTCGAGCGTCGCGGCGAACACGTCGTAGTTGCCCGCGGCGAGGGTGCTCAGGATCGTCGCGCTTGGCACGCTGACGAGGGTCGCGTGGATCCCGAGGCGCGTGAACACATCGACGGTCGCCTCTTGAATCGTGAAGGTTCGCGCGTCCTCGGTGACGGGTATCCCGACGACGGTCAAGGCGAGCGGCGCACCGTTCGGCCGCTCACGCCACCCATCCCCATCGCGGTCGACGTAGCCTGCGTTGTCCAAGAGTTGCAAGCTCTGCGTGAGGAGGGCGGTCGACCGGGGCGGAGTGCCGACAAGGGTGATCGTCACCTGGTAAGTCGGTACCGCTGGGTTGTACCATGGCACGTCCTCTTGGATGACGGGGCTGCGCGAGATGATCGTCGACGGATACAGTTGGCGGTACAAGATTGGGTTCAGGGTGACCGCCAGCGCCGACCGCAGGCCCGCATCCGACGTCACTCGGGTCGAGCGCATGTTGAACCCGAACGAGAGCTGCCGGAGCCCGGGGTTTTGGACGATCGTCGCGTCGCTCAGGAGCGTCTTGTTGACTCCGCCGATGTTGATGATCTGGGATGGCTCGTCGACGAGGAGGCCCCAGCCGATGAAGTCCAGGCTCCCGCTCAAGAGCGCCGTCGCGGCGCTCGTCGTGCTGCTGTACACGCTGAACGTGACGGTCTCGAGGTACGGCGGCCGGAAGTGCGCGGCGTTCGCCGTCAGCGTCCACGAGGTCGAGGTCGAAGACGTGAGCTTCCACGGTCCGCTTCCGACGGGGTTCGCCACGCTGCCGGCCTTCACGATCGGGAGGGTGAGGCCCTGACCGAACAGGAGGCCGCCTCCGGATGCCGAGGATAGCGTGACCGTGTTTCCTGCGTTGGTCGCCGCGAGGTCCGCCGGAACGCGCCCGACGGTCTTGTACTGGTTGTACGAGTACACGACGTCGGCACCCCCGACGGCCGTGCCGTCTGTGAACTTCAGGTCCGATCGCAACGTCGCCGTGAGCGTCGTGCCGGAAATCGACCACGAGGACGCCGCCCAAAGAGTCGGCGTGAGCGTCGCCGGGTCGATCCGAGCGAGGCTGTCGTAGACGAGCGGGATGACTTTCCAGCTGTCCGCGTCCGTCGCGGTGAACGGATTCAAGCTGATCGCTCCGCGCACGGCCACCCGGAGATTGCCGCCGTACAGGCCCGAGGCATCGCCGTGGGTTGCCCTCGCCGGGACCGCCGAAGACAGCAGGAGGAAGAGGACGAGCCCGAGGATCGCCGCAACCGCAAGCTTGCGCATCACAGCTCACCTCCCTCGGGGGGCGGGAGCTCCTCTTCCGAGGTTCCCCCCTCTTTCCTCATGTCCTCCATCTTCATGCCGCCTTCTCCGCCACCGCCCCCTCCGCCGCGCCCTCTCCGGGCCTGTCCGATGGCTAGGCCGACGAGCAGCGCGATGACGGTGAGCACGGGCAACAGGATGAGTCCGACCGACGCGGTCGACACCCCTTGCGGCACATACGAGACCGCCTGGGAGGTCGTCGCGGTGTTGCCGGCGGCGTCCGTCGCTTCCACGAAGATCACGTTCGAGCCGAAGCTGAGTGCGACACTCGTGGAGTAACGTCCGCCCGTCACGGTGACGGGCTGTCCGTTCACCGTCACGAACGACACCGAGCTCTCGACGCTCCCACTCACGGTGACGGTCGCCGCGCTGACCTCCGTCGGCAAGGCGTCCATCGTCAGGGTCGGCGGCGTCGTGTCCCGGATGACCGTGAGGCTGTCCGAACCTTGGTTGCCGGCGGCGTCCGTGGCTGTGATCGCGATCGAATTCGAGCCTTCTGCCAGCGACACGGGCACCTCGAACGAGCCGTCCGCGTGGACCATCGCCGGAATGCCAGCGACGGTCACGGAAGACGCTTCACTCACGACGCCCGAGACGACGGTCAGGTCCTTCGACGTCAGGAGGCCCGCCGAGCTCCGCAAGAGGGAGATCGCCGGCGCGGTCGAGTCGCTGACGACCGTCAGCGAGGTCGAGGCCGTATTCCCGAGGGCATCGGTCGCGCTCACGTCGATCGTGTTCGTTCCCGCGATGAGGGTGACGGCCGCGCTGAATGCGCCGGCTCCGTCCACGAAGACGCTGGACCCTCCGATCGACACGCTGGCTCCGGGTTCCGTCGTGCCGCTGACCGTCACGGTCGCGGCGGACGTCACGAAACCCGGCGTCGGCGACGAGATGTCGAGCCGCGGCGCCGTCGTATCGATCGAGAACGACCAGGCGGTCGTCGCCAGGTTCCCGGCGAAGTCGCCGGCCTGGACGATCATCGTGTGGGAGCCGTCGATCAACGGATGAGCGGGCGTGTAGAGGACGGTCCCGGTCGGGTAGCCGACGTTCGTCGAGTGCGGTACGCTGATCGAAGCGACCGAGGTGATGTCGACGCCGTCCAGCCAAGCCTTGACCTTCGTCTGATCGATCTCTCCACGGGCTGCGAACGCGCCCGGCTGGTTGTCATTGATCTGGACGAACATCCCGGGCGTCGAATCGCTCACCGTTGAGCCCTGAGCTGGCAGCTGCGAACTGAACGATGGCGGCGTGAGGTCGTAGCTGAACGTGATGTCCACGGCCTGGGCGAGAGAGGCGGGCGCAAAGCCGGGGCTCAGGTAGACAAGGTCCGACGTGACGCCCTCCCGCTTGTCCCCGGGGAAGAGCCAGGTCAAATTGATGAGGACGCTGTGGAACGCCGGGACGTCGACCGTCGGGCCTCCTTTCCCAATGAAGTTGCCGCCGCCCAGGACGAGGTTCGGGTGGTCGGACATCATGTAGAGGTCGATATCGTTGGGACTCACGCCCGCGATATCCACTTGGATTCGGCTCACTCTGCTCAGGACGCGGGTCTGAACGAAACTCGAGGTATACGGGTCCGCCGGATTGTCCTGGAACACGGTCCGCGCTGGGAAGGTTTCGACCGTCGTCCCGCTCGCGGTTGTCGTCGTCACCGTCAGGTCGAACGTCGTCGAACCGGCCGGGACGCTCCAACCGTGGACGGCGATGAAGTATGTGTTGTCCTCCGGATTGACGAGAGTCACGGATTCGATCGGCGTCGACGATGTCGAGGAGGCCACGATGGGATCCGCATGGGTCAGAACGCCGTCCCCGGGCAGCTTCAGGAACCCGAGAAGGACCGCGCCGTCGTACAGGGGGACCGAAGCCGACGCGGTGACGGGCACGGATCCGGCCAGCTTGTTCGTGGAGATTCGCGCGCGCTGCGGGTCGGTCGTCAAGATGCCGACTTCAACTCGCAAGGGTTCGTCCGATGCGGCGGAGACGAGTGCTTTCGCCTGTACCGCGACGAGTCCCGGCAAGACGGCCGTATGCATGAATGTCCGTTCGATCGCGTTCGTGTTCGTCGTGCCGGCGGTGTTGTCCGTCGCGGCGAGCTCGACCATCGCCCCTGGACCGAACGTCGCATCGTCGGTCCAGTATGCATCCGGCTGGAGCGAGTACACGAAGAACTCGGCCTCGGACGGCGCGTCGCGAAGGATGGTGTTGTAGATCATCCGACGATTCGCCGCGGGAACGGCGGAAGTGTCCAACCAATAGAGGCGAGAGTCGCCGCTCTGGCGCCAGTTGCTCGGGAATTGACCCTGGCCAACCGCCCCGTTTTCGTAAAGGCTCGTCGATGGCGTGCCACCCCCGAAGATCGCCGGCAGGCTCGTGGCCGGAACGGTAACGAGGACGGGGACGATCGTCCGGCGACCGCCCGACGCGACCCAGACGGCGCCCTGGTACATGCCCGGAGGAGTTCCGGTCGGCACCGAGAACGTCACATCGAAGCTCGCCAATCCGTCGGCAGGTACCGTCAGGCCGGTGGAAGCCTCCGCGTTGGTCCAAGCCCAGTTGGTCTTCGCATAGAACTCGACTACGACGGTCAAGCTTCCCGTCACCCCGCCGAAGTCTCGCATCCGCAGGACGAGGCCGTCGTGCACGCGGGAGTTGGGACTGTAGATCTCGTCCATCGTGCTCCAACGATCCGACTCGAAGCCCGCGAACGAGTACCGGTTTCGCTCGGCGACCCCGCCGAACGTTCCGTCTCCGTTCGCATCCCACCAATCGAAGAGTTCGAAGCCTGTGTACGGGGTTCCGGTCGTTGTCGCGCGATCCCGCACAACGGTGAGGCGGAGGAAGTCCGAGCTGCTCCACCGGGTGGTGAGGTCCTCAGACCCCGGGAGGAGGGTATGGCCGTCGACCGAGTAGAGGCCCGAAGGTTTCAAAATCCGGAACTCGCCCAAGGGATTCGCAAACGCCCAATTGAACGAGAAGTCCGCACCCGCCTTCGAAAAGACCGCGTCCCCGATCGAGACCACGGCGGGGGAGCTACCCTCGTTGTGGACGGTGAACGATTGGTCGTACGTGTCGCCGGGGTGCATGAAATTGACGAACGCCGGTCGGTGCACGCCCCCATAGCCGCCGGGGGCGACGAACGCCGGGCTCACCCGCAGCCCTGCGGTACTCGATGCGAGCTCGACGGCGGCGGTTCCGTTGACCCATCCCGCTCCCTGCTGAAGCACGTCGAACCCGTGGTCGTCCGCGGAGGACATCAGGATCTCTTTCGCGACGGTCGAGACCGGGTACGCGCCTCCGTTGGCTTTGTAGGCCTGGTAGATGAGCGCGACGATGCCGGCCGTGACCGGTGTGGACATCGAGGTGCCGCTCCAGAGGTCGAAGGAACCGGTCCCGTCACACCCGCCGAACGCCGCGCACGCCGAGTTGAGCGGTCGCCCGCCGAAGCCGAACGCGCCCGCGGCAAAGACATCGGGTTCCGGGGTGCCCATGAGGGCCGGCCCTTTACTCGAGAAGTCCGCGAGGTCTCCGTACGGCCCCACCCCGAAGGGTCCCTGGCCAAGGAGCGGCCAGTCGTACCATCCGTTGCCGCCATCGCTGCCGAGGAGCCAGCGGTAGTTCATCAGCGTACCCGCGCCGACCGTGATTACGCCGGGCGCCGTGTTCGGAGGCGTCGAGGTCGCATACCCTGGCCCGAGGTTGCCGGCCGCGAACAAGATGGTGACATTCGGGGCGACTCTCGTCGTCAGGTCGTAGAGATACCGCTCTAAGAACGTGAATCCCGTGTTCTGCGGCTGCGTGTTTCCCCAGCTGTTCGTGATGATGTTCGCCTCGTCGCCGGTGCCGGCGACGCCATCGTAGCCGTGGGAGGAGAAGTAGAAGAGTTCCGCCGTGTCGAACGAGGTTGGGAGATCGACCCCGATGATCTTGGCACCGGGAGCGGTGCCATAGATGTCGAAGATGCCGCCCGTGTTCCCGAACGGCACACCCGCGAGGTCGGTCGAGACCCACGTTCCGTGATCCTCGAACGTCTCGAACGCGCCATAGAAGGCGACGATGTCGCCCGGTCCGGGGACGAACAGGTCCCAGCCTTGCCGCTGTGCAGTGATGTTCGAGTACGGCACGGGCAGGCCCGTCTTGTATGTGGCAGTCACCGCGGAACTCGCGGTGGGAGGGGTCTCGAACGTAATCGCGCCCGTGTCATAGCTCAACGTCCAGGTCCGAAGCTCGTAAATGATTTCCACGAAGTCGCCGTCAGGGAAGTTCTTCAGCCAGGTGATGACGCCAGTCGTCGAATTCAGGCGGTAGTCCACCCCGGCGACGAGCGGGCCTGAGCTGTTGTCGATCCCGTAGACCTGCTTGATGGGGTAGCCCATCGTGAGCAGCGCGGCGGTGTTTACGGTGGCCCCTGTCATCGCGTTGAATCCCGCCGTCAGTTGCGCGGTCGTTCCCGTCTCGTTCCCACCGCCGGTCGTGTCGGGGATGACCAACTCGTAAATGTCCTCCCCCGAGCTCGGCCAGTACGTCCCATCGAGACTCATCGTGGCGGTGAACAGATTGACTCCCTGGGAGTCCGTTTGAATCCACCCGTGTGCCAACGATGCGCTGGTTTCGGCTCCGGTCGCCGAAGCGATCACGACCTCGTTGGAGATCGAGTTGGTTTGTTTCCCAATGAAATACAGGAGCCCGCCGGAGACATCGGCGACCCCGTCCCCGTTCGCATCCCAGGTGGCCAGGGGGTTTCCCGCAATGCTCACCGGGTTGTCGTCTGTGAAATCGAGGTCGTTATTCAGATCGACGTACACGGTGTCGTACACACCTGGGGTCGTCGAATCCGTAACGAGGATGCCCGGCCGGTTGCAGAAGTAGCGCTCAAAGAACTTGTCGATGTCAACCCCCAGGTGGTACACGCCGCTCGCGCTCGCGATCGTGCCCACGTGATACGTGCGGCTGATGAGGTTGCCCGAGCCCGGACACGAGGGTGTGCTCGGCGCCACCCGCTTCGTATATTGGAAGAAACCGTATGCAATTCCCGTTGTGTAGGTCAGGTTCCGGCTTGCGTCGGCCGTCGCCTGGTACTCCGTGTCGGAGTACCAACTGGCCGTTCCAACGGTTGCAAAGATGGGGTATGGGTAGCGATCCAAATCGCTGCTGGTTGTGAACAGCTGGAGGTTATTCCATTGAGATTCCTGGCTCAACATGATCGGGTAGCCGAAGTATGGCGACGCTGGATTGCGGTCTATCGCCCACTGACCCCGGAGATTCGGGTGACCGAAGTCCGCGCCCCAGTCTTGGACGGCCACGTTGACGCCGGTTCCGTTGTAGCCCATCGGATAGTTGCCGGCCGAGTCGACCACGTGTTGGGATCGGACGATGGACCAATCGGTCGGCGCCGGTCCGCTGCCCGGCGACTGGAGCTGCTCCCTGAATTTCGCGACACGCTGGCGCTCCGAAGTGAGATCGATGTTCGTGTAGTCCGCCGTGGCTAGCACGGATCGCTTCTCAATGCCCAAGACGGCGGGCAGCTTGGCGAAATCCTTGATCGCGTAGGCGGGAATAGTCACCGTTGTCGAGACGATTCCCTCTGAACGGGCGAGGGAGCGTTGGGAGAGCCTGTGATCCTTGCCCCGGAATTCCTCGGGGAGCCGCTCGATGGCAAACTTGTTGAGCAACGGTGTCAGCGAATTCATATCTTGAGTGTAAATGACCACATCGACGAGATCGGTCGATCCCCGATCGACTACGTCCTTCAACCCAGAATCCAATTTTGTCTTCCAGACGTCCCGCGATTCCGCGGAGACCGCGGACGTCAACGGGTTTTCTGCAATTCGAGGCGACGACGTGACACCTGTCGTTGGCGCGGCGGGCGACGCGATCACGCGAGCGGAGGCAACGGGTGCCGCCGTCACGAGAACGAGGACGCCTGCCAGAACCATCGCGCCGACGATCAGAAAGCTTAGCGCTCTGCGAGCGGTGGTATTCGACATTCGACTCCCTCTCCCCAACACCGAGGCCCGCAGGGATTCGTTCGAGCGTATAAATAAATTCCCCAGATTACCGAGGCGCTCGAGCCGGCCACCGAAGGCCCGTGAGCGAGCGCCGTATTCCGAGCGATTTTTGATCCCTCCTTCTTGAGGGTTTTCTCCATCAGGACTATTATCTGATGGTTATTATATACTACCGGATATTCTTATCGATGAGGAGTGATTCGAAGACCGTCCTAACGAGCTCGTCCCAGCCAAGCCCAACCGGTGACTCAGAGGCGCTCGAGGTTTCTGCCACGGCGTACTCCCTCGGGGGCCAGGAAGTCGGCGAGCGCGTAACCAGCCACGCAGCCGACAAGGTGGAGGGGAATTAGGAAGAGCGAGACGAAGATGATCACTGCCCGGGCGGAGTCCGAAGGACCGAGGGCTTCGAGACCCGCCACGACCCCCGCGAAGACCGGGGCGTACACCGAGATCAGGACGATAATGATGGCGATGGACGATCCCACGAAACCCGCGAGGACAAGGTATTGCGGCTCCGCGTCTCGAAGGCGCAAGCCGATGGCGATCCCGGCGCCAAGCGCAACGAAAATGATTGTCCCGCCGACGTCCAAGCTCAGCAACAGCCCGTAGTCAGCGAAACTCGCGACGGAGACCAGCGCCCCCATCGAGAACCCGGCCAGGACGACGAAGACTCCCTCGATGAGGACCCGTCGAACGACATCACGATCCAAACGGGACGATTCCTCCTGAGGTGGCGAACTCGATGCCGAGGACCCGCTCGACGATCGACGTGCCGTGCACGCGGTAGACGAGCGCTGCGTCAATGATCGGGAAGTACCGTCCGCCGAAGGTGAGGTTCAACCGGGCGAGCTGGGTCGGTTGCGTCGCGCCGAAGACGGTCGCGTTCCCCCACACGCTCACGGTGCTGTGCGGACCGACGACGTAGCCGATGCCCGGAGGGAAGAAGCCCCCCGGGACGACGAAGAGCGAGGCCCCCTTCTCCGCGAACGAACGCGTGTCCGTCAGGTTGTCCATGTAGAACCGGTACGAGATGTGCATGATGTCGATCGCGATGCCCGATGGATTCCGGAGGAAGAACAGGACGCCGACAGTCACGTTCTCGTTCGGCGACGTGACCGCGGGGATCGTGACGTTCTGGTAGCCGACATTGCCGCCGATCTGCATACGGGCGTCGCTCGCGGCAATGTACCGATCCAAGAAGTTTACCCAGACGATCCCTCCGACGACGGCAAGGACGGCGAGGAAGATCGCCGCGGCTTTCGCGAACCACGTCATGTCGGCGACCCTCCGCCGGATATCGTCGCCGCGGCAGGGGGTGCGCCCGAAGACAATCCGACCTCACCGGCGAAATGGCATTCCGCGAAGTGACCGGGGACGATCTCGCGCAACTCGGGTTTCGTCGTCTTGCAGATTTCCTGGGCGTACGGACAACGAGGATGGAACGTGCATCCGCTCGGCAGGTCGATCGGGCTCGGCAGCTCTCCCTGGATCTTCGCCCGGCCCCGCTGGAACTTCGGGTCCGGGACCGGGACCGACGTCAGGAGCGCCTGCGTGTACGGATGCAGCGGCTGCGCGATGACCTCCTCCCCGGTCCCGAGCTCGACGATCCGCCCCAGGTACATGACCGCGATTCGGTCGGACATGTACCTCGTCACGCCAACGTCGTGGGAGATGAACACGAGGGTCAGTCGGAACTCGTCGCGGAGCTGGAGGAGGAGATTCATGACACCCGCGCGGATCGAGACATCGAGCATGGACACCGGCTCGTCCGCGACGATGAACTCTGGTTGGAGGACGATCGCCCGCGCGATCGCGACCCGTTGCCGCTGCCCGCCGCTCAGCTCGTGCGGATATCGGTACATGAAGTCCGACGCCGGAGCGAGTTCCGCGTGCTCGAGCGCCTTCGTGATCAGATCCTCCCGATCCGCCAGGGAATCCGTCACGCCGTGAACCGTCAGCGGCTCCGCGACCGCATCCATCACGGTGAACCGCGGGTTGAGCGATTCGTACGGATCCTGGAAGATCATCTGGACGCGTCGACGGAAGTCCTTGAGGGGTCCTCCCTTCAGGGCCGCGATGTCGTTGCCGTGGAACAGGAGTTGGCCTTCCGTGGGCTCTTCGAGTTTCACGAGGAGACGGCCCGTCGTCGTCTTCCCGCATCCCGACTCTCCGACAATCCCGAGGATCTCGCTCCGTTTGATCGAGAAGTCGATTCCGTCGACGGCGTGGACTTGCTTCTCTCTCCCGCGGAGCGCGTCGAACAAACCGGCCTTCAAAGGGAAGAGCTTCCGGAGCCCGCGGACGTCCCAGACGGCGCCGTCCTCCGTCATGCGAGGCTCCCGGAGAAGATTTCCTTCGCGAAGTGGCAACGGGATCGATGGCCTGCGTCGACCTCGATCAGTTGAGGTGGTTCCCGCGTGCAGATGTCCTGCGCGAATCGACATCGAGGGTGGAACCGGCAACCGCTTGGCGGGTTCACGAGATCCGGCGGGGATCCGGGGATGGCTCGGAGCTTCTTCTTCGGGCCCTTCACGCTCGGGAACGCCTCGAGCAGTCCGATCGCGTACGGATGCGACGGCCGCTCGAACACACTCTCCGTCGTCCCCTCTTCGACGATCTCGCCGGCGTACATGATGACGATGCGGTCCGAGACCTCCGCCACGACGGAGATGTCGTGCGTGATGATCATCATCGCGAGGTCGAGCTCCCGCTGCAGATCGCGGATCTCTCCGAGGATCCGGTCCTGCATGATGACGTCCAGGGCCGTCGTGGGCTCGTCCGCGATGATCAGGTCCGGCTTGCAGGCGAGCGCCATCGCAATCATCGCGCGCTGTTTCATGCCACCGGAGAACTCGTGTGGATATCCCTCCGACCGATCCGCGGTCATGCCGACCAGCTTGAACAGTTCCTGGATTCGAGCCTTGCGTTGTTCGCCCGTCATCTCCATGTGGGCCTCCAGCGCCTCCTCGATCTGGTCGCCGACTCGGTACACCGGGTTGAAGGCGTTCATCGCCCCTTGGAAGATCATCGAGACCTGAGACCATCGCATCGTCTGCATTCGATTCCGTTGGGACCGTTGGATCGCACGGCGGGTGAAGCCCCGGTTCCAAGCGCGCTCGCGCCGGTCGGCCAGGTCGAGCAGGTCTCGTTTCAGAATCTCGGGGTCGGCCTGACCGTCCGCAATCATCGCTTGAGCGTCTTCGATTAAGGACGCTTCCTGCTGGAGGATCGGCATCAGCTCATGCGCAGCCGTCGAGGCCTTGTCCGCCGGCATACCGGCTGCGCGCATCGCCAGCATGTCCTGCACGGCCTGCGCGGATCCGTCTTGGTCGAGCAGGAACTTCAGTTCGTGCGTCAGGGGTGCTCGGAAGACGAGTTCGCCGCCGACGCGGACCTCGCCCGTGACGATGCGCGCGTTCGAGGGGAGGATCTGCAAGATGCCGAAGGCCAATGTCGTCTTGCCACACCCCGATTCGCCGACCAGGCCGACCGTCTTGCTGCGATCCGCGGTGAAATCGACGCCGTCGACGGCTTTGACCTGGCCCTTGCGAACGCGGTAGTAGGTTCGCAGATTCCGGATCTCAAGCAGCGCCACCGAAGATTCACCTCGTGCGCAGCCGGGGGTTGATAATCTGCTCGAACGCACGACCGGTCAGGAAAAAGGCGAGCGACAAGACCGTGATTCCCAGGCCCGGCGGGAGGAGCCACCAGTACGCTCGGAGCAGGTCCGCCTGCTGCACATTCGACAGCATCTGACCCCAGCTCGGGGTGTTCGGATCCCCGAGGCCGATGAAGCTGAGGGCCGCCTCGAGGAGGATCGCGCCGCTTACCGCGAACGTCATGTAAAGGAACACGAGCGGCATGACGTTCGGCGTCAGGTGTCGGAACATGATCCGCACGCTGCTCGCTCCGGTCACCCGCGCCGACTGAATGTAAGGGCGCTCCTTGAGGCTGAGGACTTCGGACCGGATGACCCGCGCGGTGCCGGGCCAGGACAGAAGGGCGATGACGAGGATGATGTTCCAGATGCTCGAGCCGAGGACGGCGGCGAGGATGATGAGGAGCGGCAGGAGGGGGAGGACGAGGATGACGTCCGTGAATCGCATGAGGACGATGTCCGTCTTGCGGCCCAGGTAGCCCGCGACGAGGCCGACCACGAGGCCGATGCCGACCGCCAGGAGCGCGACTGAGAAGCCGACGATGAGGGCGATCCGCGAGCCCCAGATGAACTGGCTGAAGATGTCCCGGCCCTGCAGGTCCGTGCCCCAGATGTATTGGTTGCCGGACGGATACGTTCCCGGCGGAAGCGGCGCGAGGTACTTGCCGGTCGAGGAGATCGCGTACACCCAGCCTTTTCCGGTCCCGAGCCAGACGTTGGGAGTGTTGATTTGGCTGCCGACTTGTGTCGTCCAGAGGGACGGCGACGCGGCGAGCGTGCCATTGAAGTCCTTGCGCCACAGCATGTCGCCGACCTCGGACAGGCTGTACAGAATCCCGGTATCGTCCGCCGGATCGGGCGTCCCCTTCGGATCCACCCCGACCCCGAAGATGATCCGTTGGGCGATGGCCAGGACCGGAGGGGCGGTGAAGCGGAACCCTCGTTCCTGCAGGACCCTGTCGGCGAAGCGCCACTTCACCGTTCCCGCGCTCAGCGTCCCCACCGCGTCGCGGGCGATTGAATACAGGATGCCGGAACGGGACGTCACGTAGACCGTCGTCGAGTCGAGGAACGGAGACGAAAGCGGCCCGGGATCGCGCTGCGACACCGTCTGCATGACCGGGATCGTGCGAAGCGGTAGGGTCGGGTGGAGCTGGGACGCGGGAGAGGACTCCCATGGCGCGTACGGCGCGGCCGTGTCGGCCTTGCGCGCGAAGAGCCATCCGTCGTCGGAGGCTGCGTAGACGAGCTCGCCGAAACTCCCATCCGCCAGGATGGAGGGAAGCGAGACGACGGGAGCGGAGGTCCAGGGCGTGCTCACCGGAAATCCCGTCCACGCTAGCGAGCCGTTCGCCGTGTAGAGGGACTGCCAGTCGCCGGCATTCAGGAAAATCCTTCGACCGTCCTCCGTGAGCGCGGGAGAATAACTCGGGTTCGTCGGCGAGTTCATCGGCGCGGACGCCATCCGAATCGAAATCCCGGAGCCATACGACCGGTTCCAGAGGAGGGACAGATTCGAGGCGGCGAACGCGTACAGGGTTCCGTTCGAGGTCCCGACGAAAACGGACTCCCCGGGATTCCGAGCGGGCACGGCCGGAGGCGCCGGATCATCCGTGGGCTCGGACCAGACCGCGATGGAAGTCACGCTTCCGTCCACCGACCGCGTCACGACATCCGGCCCTCCGGGAAGGGGCGACGCCCCTCCGCACCGCTTCAGCGGGTCCGTGGGCGAGCAGCTGTCGTTGAGTGCGTAGAAGGTCCCATCCGAGGTCCCGACGTACACGACGAGATCGATGTAGTTCGGGTTCGTCTTGCTGCCAAAGTTCGCGGCCACGGGGCCGGCCGTGATCGGGGCGGAGGTCGTAAACGCGGCCTTTTGATCCGCCCCGAACCATCCCCTCGATCCCCCGGCGACGGGGTCGATTCCGAGGAGCTTGTTGCCCGATGCCACATAGAGTCGATCGGCCCGCGGATCGGTTGCGCGCGGGATCACGCGCATCGCGACCTGCGACTGGATCGGACTGCCTGCGCCGAACAGAAAGCTCGCCGTGTCCGCCTGCCAGTAGGTGTCGAGCGCGATGACGTCTTCCGATGGCGCGCGCCAGTAGATCGGATCCCGCAGGCCCAGGTAGGGAGCTAGGGCCGCGAGGATGACGAAGACGATCATGATGCCGATCCCCACGACTCCGATGCGGCTCTCCTTGAAGAGCGCCCAGGTGTTCAGGAGATTTCGACGATAGGCCCGAAGGCGTTCCTTCGCCAGGTCCCAATCGACCATTACAATCGAACCCTCGGGTCCAGGTACGCGTATGCGACGTCGGCGACGACGTTACCCAAGACCGTCAGCAAGGCGAGGATGAAGAAGGCTCCCTGGACCGCGGGGAAGTCCTGTCCCAGGGTGCGCGCGACGAAGTAGAATCCCATCCCGGGCCAGGAGAAGATCGTCTCCGTCAGGACGCCGCCGCTGATTACCGTGGCCATCGCGATGGCCGTGACCGTGGTCACCGGGAGCATCGCGTTTCGGGCCGCATGCTTGTACATGACGGTCCGTTCCTTGAGCCCCTTCGCGCGTGCGACCGTCACGAAGTCCTCTCCGAGCACCTCGAGCAGCGAATTTCGCATGAGGAGGACGTATCCCGCGAAGTTCAGGATGACGAGATTGGCGAGCGGCAGCGCCATGTGCCACAGGATGTCTCCGGCCCACGCAACTCCCGTGAGCGGGTTCCCCACCGCGTCGACGCCGCCGATGCCGCCGAAAGGAAACAATTTCAACGTGTAAGCGAACACGAACAGGAGGATGATCCCAAACCAGAAGATCGGCATCGAGTAGAAGAACAAGCTCGAGACGATCGCGGCGATCTCGCCTCGGGAGCCCCGGAACCAAGCGAGCAGGACGCCCCCGCCGATCCCGATGAGGACAGAAACGATCGTCGCGGTGCCGAAGAGGAGGAGCGTGGGTCCGATTCGCTCGCGGATCTCCGAACTCACCGGCCGCCCCGTCTGAAACGAGTTCCCGAACCTCCCTGTCAGCATGCCGGACAGGTAGTACCAGAACTCCTCCCACACCGGTCGGTCAACGGCGACGAGGGGGTGGTTCAGGGCGAACTCGTTCGTCGCGCCCCTCGGTGTCAGAACATGTCCGACTAGATCGCCAAGGTCACCCTGCGAGGATCTCACGACGAGATAGGTTTCCGCAACCGAACGGGTGTATGTGACAGGAGCGGTGAAAATCGCACCGCGCGGATCCTCGTTTGTAACGTACGAGAACGGGGAGATGTCGACGGGATTCGCCGCAAATCCGAATGGCGCGTTCGCGAGGTCGCCGTTCGCGGGGTTCCGGACATTGAATTCAACAGCGTAGACTCCGTTCGTCGACGGGGTATATGTTCCAGCGAACAGACCGCCCCCATAGGTCAACGTCACATTCGACCCCGGGCCCGACGGCGCCGTGACAAGTGCCCACGCTTCGAACGTCGACAGATCGGTCGGTAGCGACGTGAGCGGCCGAACGGACAGGGTCACCGCGTCTCCGACAAGGACGTGTTGAGATGGGGAGGCGCTCAATCCTCGGAGGAAGATCGGACTATTGGGAGCGAAGACCTTCGGGTCGACGTACGCGGCATAGAGGGTCGCCGTGTTCCCTTTCGAATCGCGTACGTCGATCGTGACGGCGTACAACCCAGGGTCTGGGACCGTGAAGCTGCCGGTCTTGAAGACACCCGGTGCGCTCTCCCATCGCGCGAACCCATACGCAACCCGCTGCGCGTCCCGCTCCTGCGGCGTGAGCCCGGGTTGGATCAGGAACGACACCGGGTCGCCCGGCATCAGCCGGAAGAGCACGAACATCAGGACGAGCACGACGATGATCGTGACGAACGTCTGGGCCGCGCGCTTGATTAGGAACGACCGGAGTCCCACGGATTCCCCCCTCGCGTACCATCGTCCGTCGCGACTTCAACCTTCTCCAGCGTGGTCGGGCCCGACTGGGACCCGGTCCGCCGGGGGAGATGTCCGCGCTCGCGACCTACGGCCTCTTCCTCCCCCGGCGCCGCAGACCGACGTAGACGCCGCCCGCTGCGCCCGTCCCGACGACGGCCCCGCCGATCAGCAAGACGACTTGATTGTCCAATCCGCCGCCGCCCGGTTGAGGCGGCACGTTCAGGACGGTCAACGTCATCTGCGACGTTCCGGACACAGCTCCGCGGGTCGCCGTGATCGTGATCGTGTACGTCGTGTCCGCCGTCACCGTCGGAGCTGAGATGGCCACTTGCTGGTGGCCCGTCGCGTCCAAGGTGAACGTCGATGGGGTCAGGGTGATCGACGGCGTCGGCGCGAGGATCACGTTCGCACCGGCCGCCGGCAAGCCGCGCTCGTCGGAGACCGTCACGTCGATTGCGCCCGCTCCCCCTTCGCTGATGACGTTTCCGAACGGCGTGTCTGCAAGCAACGTGAGGAACTGCGCCCCCGGCGGGAACGTCGTGATGACGACCGTCACCAGCCTCGCCGCTCCGAACTCCGAGCTCGTCGACTTGATCTCGAGGAAGGTCGACACGGGCGTCGCTCCCGCGGTCAGCGTGGGCGCTGTGAAGGTCGCGGCGAACTGACCATTCGAGTTCGTCGTCCCCGTCGATGGGCTCACGGTGCCGAGGCCTGCGGTCCGCGAGATGTTGACCGAGGCCCCCGCGACCGGGTGGCCTTGGGAATCGCGCACAGTGACCGTCACCGGTGCGCTTCCGCCCGAGCCGACGGCGGACGGTAGGCTGGCGGCCGATCGGAGAACGCCCGGCGGTGCGGGATCGAGCAAGATTCGGGACCAGTAGATCCAGACGTCGCCTCCGATGTCGGTCCGGAAGCTCGCCGGATCGATCCGGTCTTGGCGGAACGCGAACACGTTCGTCCGGAAGTACAGCACGTTGTAGACCGCGTCCTGGAGGATCGCGCCCTGCGCCCACTTCCACAGTTGAACGGCTTGGGTTCCGACGGCACCGGTCGCGTCGTCGATGATTGTGTCCAGCGACGTGTTCACATAGCTCTCGTAGTTCTGCCCGGGAATCGGCGCGTTCCGGCTGTGGAAGAAGCTCTCGACGTAGCCGGGCTCCACATATCCCGTCAGGGACCAGCCGAGGATCCACATGTCGAAGTTGCGTGTGTTCAGGTCGTCAACGATCGCTCCGAAGGCCGTGGCTTTCGAGTTCAGGTTCACGCCAATCGTGCGCATGTTCTGCGCGATCAATGTTCCCGCGGACGCCCGGATCGGGTCGTAGTCCGCCTGCGGCGTGAGCATGTCGATCTGTCGCGTCCCGATGCCGGGTAGGCTGCGGCATCCGGTTCCATCCGGTATACACGCACCGGGCGGGTCCACGCCGTATCCTTGGGCGCCGTAGAACGGATCGGCCGCAGCGGCGTCGAGGATGCTCGCGGCGACGCTCAAGTCGAACTCGTATCGCGGCGCCGATGCATTGTAGTACAGCGTGTTCGTCGGGCTCACGACGGTGTGGCCCGCGACACCGAAGTTCTGGAGCAGCGACGTAACGATCGTTCGCTTGTCCGTCGCGTGAGCCGTGGCGAGTCGGAGCGGCTTGCCGACGTCGTTGTTCGGGGCGTTGCTCCCTTGCGCCGGGTTGATGTATCCGAACGGCAGGCGCTCGAAGTTGAAGCTCTGGTAGAAGAACCCGGCGTCGGCGCTCGACTTGAGTCCGATGTTCGGGTCCCCACTGATCGGCGCGACCTGGTCGGGTGGAACCGTCCAATCGATGAAGTCAAGCGTGCCTGCCTGGAGAGCGAACACGGTCGCCTGGACGTTCCGGTACAGGCGGTAGATGATCGAGTCCACCTTCGGCACGCGGAGTCCGAAGTCCAACGTCTTCGCCGCGACGGAGCGGTCGGGGACGAAGTAGTTCGGGTTCTTGTCGAGCTTGACGAAGTTCCCCGCCTCCCAGTGGACGAACTTGTAGGAACCGGCGCCGATCACGTCTTGGTCTTGCGCCTCCCACGGAGTGGCGCAAGTCGAGCTGCCCACGGGACAGCCGACGGACGCCGCCGTGACATCGAACGCATTCAGGTGGGTTCCGGATGCGATGGCGATCCCTTCGAAGGTGAGGGCTCTCGTCGTCGTGTTTCCGGCGGCCGGTACACCGTTGAGGTAGACGCTCAGCCCGTTGGCGGCCGGATCGGGATTCATTGCCCAGCCGAAGTCCGGGTGGACATTCGTGGCCACGATCGCGCCGTTCTGCTTTCGCACTCCGGTGCCCTGCCAGAAGTAGGCGGGCATGAACGTGGCTTGCAACGTGTCCCGCTTGAACTGCGCGTTCGGTCCGGTCTGAATGAACTTGAGGGCGAACTGGTACTTCGTGTCCGCGACGGGGCCACCGAGCCATCCGTCTGTGGACGCGCCCGCGATCGCGACAGGATTGATGTTTTGGTATCGTGTGGATGAGTAGTTCGAACCGGCCTGGCCGGCCTTGTCTTTCACGAATCGCGATGATGTGACGGCAGGGGCCAACGACGCGAGGTGGTATCCGAACAACACGTCTTCGAGCTCGACTTGCGTGCCGTCGTGCCACTTCATTCCCTTGATACTCAAGAAGGCGATCCACTCGCTCGTGCGACCGCCAACTTGCACGTTCGAGAAGACTCCGACCTCATTCGCCTGAAGCTTTCCGTCGCCGTTGACGTCCGTGCCAACCATCGTGTACGGGAGCACTTCTTGCGTCTCAGGATTCGTCTGGACGGTTCCCTCCCCAACTGGGTTCAGTGCGTCCGCGGTCCACACGTCCGTCCCGAAGAAGAACCCTCGAATCAGATTCCTCGTCTTCATCTCGTCCTGCACGCCCACGTTGACGACGAAGGGCGCCGCCTGCGCCGACGCGTTCTGGGCCACAGGGTGGACGAGGAACATGGACACAAACATCGACAGAATGATCAACAAGACCAGCCACACGTGTCGCGACAAATTGTTCGCCTCCTCTCCGCGGCGGGTTGGTCCACCGACCAACTGCCGTCCCCATCATCAGATGCGGCGAACCGTATTAAACCAGATTGGTACGCCCTTTTGTAACCGCATCGGCCCGAAGAACGCGGGCGGAGGTCAGCCGTCCGCGGTGAGATAGACCTGGTGACGACCGCGAGACACGCTTTGAAGCACGCCCTGTTTTTGCAGGATCCGCAGGTTGTAGCTCACCGTCTGTTGCGTGACTCCGGCCTGAAGCGCGAGGTCCCGCTGCGCCGATCCCGGGTTGCGCCGAAGGATTTCAACCAGCGATTTTTGGAGCGTGCTGAGCCGGATGCCCTCGCCACCGCGGTCCGGTTGCGCGTCCGCGGCGAAGAACCGCTTGTACATGCCTTCCCGCTCGGACCGGATGAAACCCGCGACTTCGAGCGTCCTCAGGTGGTACGAGAGCGTACCGTTCGAGAGGCCGAGGTTGTCGCGGATCTCGGTGAAGTGCGTCCCCGGCTCGGTCTTGATGACTCCGAACACTTGTCCGCGAACGAAATGGTCGAGGACCTCTTCCTTCTTGAGTCGAGTATAGAGAGGGAAGAGAGCTCCGAAGATCGCGTGCCGACCGGGCTCCGTCCAGGAGAGGAATGCCGCGAGACCCCCGAGAACACCGAGGGACACGATCCCCGCTTGCGCGTAGATCGGTGGCGGAGGCAGTCGCACGACGCGAACCGTGAACGCGTCGATTCCTTGGGCCGCGCCATCGAGGCCCGTCCGCGCGGTAATCCGCACCAGCGTGTCCTCCTTGACATCCGCGGAGAAAGCGAACGACGCATAGCCCCGGGAATCGGTGACGACGCGATCCGGTGAGACCGTTCCCACCGACGCGCTCAGGAACACCGGGACGTTCGCCTGAGGAAGCCCGTGGACTTCAGTCACGGTGACTTCCATCGGGATTGCGTGGCCGCTCTCCGCGAGGTCGAACGAGGATCGCACGATCACGTAGACCTGGAACTGTCCGTTCCCGCCCTCGAGGCCACTCGTCCCATCGGCTGCGGCGGGTGGGAGCGACAAGATCAGCGCGAGTCCCAGGACCCCGAGCGCGCCGAGCAGAATCCACGCGGGACGGTCGATCCCCGTTCCTCCCGCGGGACATACGGCGATCTGGGGACTTGACTGTTGCGGTACACCGTGACCTGTGATCGCATTCCGGCGCAATGTCACGCAGGGCCGCGGATGATGTCCTGTCCGCCCATGAAAGGTCTCAGGACTATCGGCACGATGACGGAGCCGTCCGCCTGTTGATAGTTCTCGAGGACCGCGACGAGGCCGCGGGACGTCGCCATCGCGGTCGAGTTCAGCGTGTGCGGGAAGAATTTCTCGCCGCCGACTTTCCCCGCGCGCGTGTTCAGCCGCCGGGCCTGGTAGTCCGTGCAATTGCTGCAGCTAATGACCTCGCGGTACGCATTCTGCCGAGGAAACCAGGCTTCGATGTCATACTTCTTCGCGGCGACCGTGCCGATGTCCCCGGTGCAGACGTTCACGACGCGGTACGGGATCTCGAGGGCGCGATAGATCGCCTCGCCGTTCGCGCGGAGTTTCTCGTGCCAGGTCCAGCTTTCCTCCGGGCGGCAGAACACGAACTGCTCGACTTTGTTGAACTGATGCATGCGGAAGAAGCCCTTCGTGTCGACGCCGTGGCCGCCGATCTCCCGCCGGAACTGCGTGGCGAGTCCGGTGAGCGCGATCGGCAGGTCCGCCTCGTCGATGATCTCGTCCATGTGCATCGCGCCCATCGGATGCTCCGACGTCGCGATCAGGAACAGGTCTTCTCCGTCGATCTTGTACATGACCGACTCGAAGTCCCCGAGGTCGACGACGCCTTCGTACGCGGCGCGGCGCATCATGAACGGAGGGAAGACCGGCGTGAAGCCTTGCTTGAGCATGTAATCAAGGGCAAAGGTCAACAGGGCTTGGTCCAGGCGCACCAGGTCTCCGAGGAGGTAGACGAAACCGGCGCCGGCGATCTTCCGCGCGCGTTCGAAGTCCGCGAGCCGAAGCGCCTCGAGCAGCTCGCCGTGAGACTTGAGTTCGAAATCGAATTTCCGCGGGGTGCCCCATCGAGCGACCTCGACGTTCTCCGTGTCGTCCTTGCCGATCGGGACGCTCTCGTGGAGAAGATTCGGCAGCCGGAGGAGTCCCTCGCGGACCTTCGCCGCGAGTTCGTCGATCGTCTGGTCGAGCGCGTCGATCTTCTTCGGCAGGCCGGCGGCTTCCTTCCGGAGCGTGTCCGTCGACTTGCCCGCCTTCTTCGCTTCCGCGATCTCTCGGGTGATTTCATTCCGCCGGCGTTTCAAGCGGTCCGCCTCCGCGAGCGCCTTTCGCCACTCTTGATCCCACCGGATCACGTCGGCGAGGAGCTTCGCCTTGTCCGGCGCGTTGCGCTTCGCGAGGTCTTTCCGGATGAGCTCCGGGTTCTCCCGGACGAGCCGGATGTCCAGCACGTCGGCCCCATGCGGCGGAGGCTATTTGTAGATTGTTTGGGCCGCTTTCAGAGGCATCAAATCTATCGCCGGCGAGAATCCGGGGTTGGGCCTTTAATAGCCGCAGGCGAACGGGAGGAACATCGGAGGGACGACCTTGCCATCCCGTCCTATTCTCATTCATTCGGCCTTCGCCGCCGTCTTCGCGGTCATCGCGATTTTCGCGTGGGCCACGGCGGAAGCGACGACCGCATCGTGGTTTTCCTCGAACCTCTCATCTCAGGCGTACGCGGCTTCGTTGATCGGAGCGGTAGTCGTCGCGATTGCGCTCGCCACCGCGACCGTGAGTCACCTGGGACGACTCGAGGACGCGCGTCGCGGCATCGCCCTCCGCATCGCCGAGTTGCCCGAGGCGGACCTGTTGCCGACGGGCGAGGCGACCCTCGTCACATCCGAAGCGATCAGGATGATGCCGCCGAGCGATGAGGAAGTCGACGATCTGCTCATGACCCTCGCCACGCCGGTGCCGGGCGCGCCCCCAGGGATGGAGATCGAAATCACCGGAACCCTCGTCGAAGTGTCCGCGGCATTGACGGCCGCGCGGACCCGGAAGGAGCTCATGAAAGCGCTACTCATCGAACGGGCTCGGGTGGAAACGGCTCGCGAGGCCGCGGCTCCGAGCATCGCGGGGCCGATCGTCGTCGCTCTCCTGTTCGCCTCCATGGCAGGCGCAATGCTCCCTGGATCCGATGCCTTCGCCGCATCGCACTTCCAATGGAACACCGCCCTGATCCTGTTCCTCGGATACGGATGGATGTTCCTCGTCCTCTGGGCGGTCCTGGCTCTCGCCATGCTGACAACCCGCAGTCCGCTGGATGGACAAAATCCGGTTCGCTCGGCCAAGTGACGTTCCTGGAAGGGTCGCTCCGGCGAAAAACGCGGTGCGCGTCGGCGTGGTTCCACTTCGGTGGGGACGATTCGGACCGTTCCGTCGTGATTAGGGGTGGTGAGACTCGTCACGATGCGCGAAGGGCCTCATCTTGGAATGAGCGCCTAACGTCTTCCCCGAGGAAATCGGACTGGGCCCTCCCGCCGATCCGACGGACATCTCGGGAAATTCGGAGGGATCGATGTGTCGAGACGCCATCTTGCGTTCCCATGTGGCCTCAATCAATCGCTCGTAATTCTCGAGATACCTGGCGGGTGTGTGATAGGTCTCAAACGCCACGCGGGCCGCCCTCCGTTGGCCGTGGGCTAGGTCTTCCGCCTCGAATTGTTCGATCCCCGCGAGGATCCCTTCCGCGGTCGGCCGGATCGTCCGGCCGCACATGTCCCCGTGAAGGATCTCCGGAAGAGCCCCGGTCTCGGACGCCAAGATGGGCGTCCCCCAGGCTAGGGCCTCGAACGCGACGAGCGGTGCGTTCTCATACCAGACCGATGGAAGCAACAGGGCGCGTGCCCGCGCGTACGTCGCATCGCGCTCGGCGGCGGGCAACCACCCATGGAGGACCAGCGGGGCGGAGCGTTCCCGCGCCGCCTCCAAGACGGACGCCTGTTTGCCTTTTCCGACGACGACGAACCGGTGCGGTCCGCGGTATTGGCTCGCCGCGTTCGCGAGCTCGGGAATTCCTTTGTAGAATTCGAGGCGCCCGACGTAGAGGTAGTAGTCCCCCGGAGAACTCGCTTGGCCCGACGGGTTCGGATCGGGCGCGAAGTTCGGGATGTGGACGACCGGAGCCCGGAGGTACGGAGCGATCATGCCTCGCAGGAAATCGCTCGGTGCGATCGCGACGTCGAGGGCGTCGAAGGGTTTGAGCCCATCGGGCCGGTAGCGCCACAACTGCGGCGGTTTCCCGGAGATTGTCAAGCAGGTGAGGCAGGTCGGCTTCTCGCAGAGCCGTCGATTGAATTTGAACAGGTCGTTCCTCGGGCACCGGACCCAGTAATCGTGCGCCGTGTACATCTTAAGCGCGGAGCTCGGGACGTCGATCAGGTCCAGTCCCAGCAAGGAGAGGTTGTGGTAATGAATCACATCCGGGCGGACGCTCTCGATGAGTTCATGGTGATGCCTCCGAACGCTCGCGGGGGCGCCGAAGATCCATGCGCCGAGGGGCTGGAACCGTCCCGTGAGGGCCGGGATCGGGTGACGGATGACGCCGCCGTCTCCTCCGTCGTGGATGTCGGGCCGCCCCCGCTTGAGGGCCAGGGCCGCGGGCGAGTATTCCACGTGAACCTCGTGGCCTTGCGCCACTAGCGCTTCGGCGAGGTAGCGCACATGGTTCGCGTCCCCCCCGAGGTGGTACGGCGGATAGAAGGCCGCGGTCATGACGAATGTGAGGGTCTCCATTCAATCCGTCCTTCCGGTCGCGGCGTCGTGAGCGCGTGTGTGCCGATCGAGGTGGTGGCCCTCGAGCGACCGCATTCGCTTCAAGGTCTGAAGCTCCACCGGAAAATCCTCACCCCGTCCAGCCGGAAGCAAAAAGAGCGGACGTGGGCGTATAACCTTTACGTTTCCCAGCGCCGCGGTTCCGACGACCGGAGGACCCGGAAACGCCCCGCGATGTATTCCGCGGGTCGTCGACGTCTCGCCGATCGTCGAGTGGAGCTCCGGCACGGTTTTGAAGGACCTCCCAAATCCCGATAGAAGACTTCCCATGAAATCGAACCGCGCCCGGAGCGAGCGCCACGGGCCGAACGATCGCGCGGATAGAACGGAGTCGCGCGGCTCCTGGGCCGCCAACGTGTACGCGATCGTGGGCCCGGACGGCGCGGGCAAGACGACGATCGCCCGGGCCGTCATGGATCGGCTGGCTCGGCGCGGGGTCAAGACGTGGCTCGCGTGGATGCGCTCGCCCCGAATCGTCACCCTCGGAGTCATTGGCATCACTCGACTCTCCAAACTCAGCCGCACCGTGCGGATGGGCGATCATGACGACGTCATCACGGACCTGAGTCGTCACCCGTTCCTGCTGCATCTCTATTCGTGGTCCGTCACGTTCGATTATTTCCTTGGGTATTTCGGGAAAGTCACGCTCCCGAAACGGCTGCTGCGCCGCACGGTGTTCTGCGATCGCTTCGCCTGGGACACGCTCGTGGATTTGGGGCTCATCTCGGGGGTCGATGAAGGGTTCCTTCAGTTTCCACAAGGCCAAATCTTGCTGGACCTGGCGAGGAAGCATCGGAGCGTCCTCGTCACCGCGTCCCGCGAGGAGCTCATTCGACGAAAGCCGATCCTCTCCTTGGACCCACGGCTTGCGCGCCGGCTCCGTCTGTACACGTGGCTCGCGGAGCGATTCGGACTCGGGCAAGTCGACAGCGGGACCACCTCCGAGTCGGAGAGTGCTTCTCAGGTCTCGGAATACCTCGGGATCGGTCCCGAATGACCCGTTCACGACCTTCCCCCGCCTGTGTGCCTAACGCTCAAATACGGGCCCGATAAATATCTAACAGCGCAGCAAGGCGACGCGCCTTCTCGGGGCATGGGGCTCGTGGGGTTCGAGTTCCGTCGTACCGGAGACGCGAGCGGCCTGCGCATCGCATACTGATCCAAATCCGGGTAGGGAGGACCAACCAACGAAGATTGCTGTGGCGGCTCCAGAATTCGGGCGAATCTGGGGCGGGATCGGGACATACCTCGGGCAATTGCTCCCGGGAATCGCGCCCCGGCACGAAGTGACGATCCTGTGCGGTCAAGCGCCGTCGTACGATACCGGCTACCAGACCGTGCCCCTCGCCAACGGCGGCGGCGTCATGGCGAACTACTTCAAGTTTCAACGCGCGCTCCAGCGGCGTTGGCCGGATCTCGTCCGGGAATATCGCCCGGACCTGTTGGTCGTCCACCACGCGCAGATGCCCGACCTCTGGACGGACCCCATGCCGTGCCCGACGGTCGTGACGACTCACACGACGATCCTCGGACAGGCCCGCGGGATCCAAGGCGCGTTGCGACACGGCGGGCCGCTAGACGACACGGAGAGGACGACCTTGGCCGTCCTCCCTGCGCTCCTCCCGATCGAGCTCTACTACTGGAATCGGGTTCGTCACGTCCTCTTCGTCTCGGATGCGGTTCGGCAGGAGGTCCTCGGGACCTACGGCCCCCGAGTCCGGACGTCGGCTCTCATTCCGAATGGACTGGCCCTCGATGAATTCCGAGCGGCCGGAGGAAAGCCGGACTCGCCGGAAGAGCCGGGCTTCATCCTCTACACCGGCCGGCTCCTGGGCTGGAAGGGCTTGGCCGTCCTCCTCCGCGCGATGGTTCATCTTCGGCGGCCCGAACGACTCGTCGTGACGGGGAGCGGTCGGGTCGATGCCTGGCGTCGGTACGCCCGTTCACTCGGGCTCGGACCCGACCGCGTCGAATTCCTCGGAGCGATTCCTCGCTCGGAGCTACTCTCGCGCCTGAGGCAGGCGACCCTCGTCGCCCTCCCGAGTTACATGGAGAGTTGTCCCTACTCGCTCATCGAAGCGATGGCGTTCGAGAAACCGGTCGTTGCCACGGCGATTCCGGGTACCCGGAGCATGGTCGAGGACGGGGTCTCTGCTCTCCTCGTGCCGCCGGGGGATGCGATGGCCCTGGCTGAAGGGATTGATCGCTTGCTCGGAGACGAATCGTTGCGGCGGCGGCTCGGACGAACCGCAGCCATCGTCGCCCGAGATCGATTTTCTTCCGAACGCATGTGCGCCGAGACACTCCAATATTTCGAGAGTGTCCTGGCTGCATCTTAACAGGGGGAGATCTGGATGATAGGAGCAGGGGGGGCGTCGGAGCAGAGACCGCGTAATCCCCGCAGGGAGAGCGATTCGCGGGAGGGCTCCTAGTGCGCGTCCTCTTCATCGGAGCCCACGTCGGCAAGGGCGGAGGCCTCGCGCTCCAGACGTTCCAGGTCTTCACCGGCCTCCGCCGCCACATCGAGGTCGACCTGCTCTGCCTCGATGCGCTTGGAGTCCACCGCACGATGGCGGAGATCCCCGGCGTCCGCTTCGCGGGACCGTTGGTGTTCCCGAAAGGCATCACGTTCTTGGAGCGGGCGATTCGCGAGGTCCGAGACGATTATGATTTGTTCCAAGTCCTGGATCCGTACTTCTCGTTGCCCGCGGCGTTCTTGGCCCGGGTCTTCCCGCGGGTGGTCTTCTTCGGGACGGACCCGCGCGCCGAGATCGGCTGGCGCTACGGGCCTCACATGAACGCCTTGACACGACTCGTGATGGCCCCACTCGTTTCAGGAACTCCACTTGTCGTGAACTCGCAAGCGCTCGCCGATCGATTCCGTCGATACCGTCCGCGGATCATCCTGGGCGGGGTGGACGTTCAGCGATTTGACCGGCTCCCGTCGAAGGAAGAAGCTCGGCATTCGGTGGGTGTGCCTTCGGGCCGAACCCTCCTTGTCACGGTGGGGAAAGTCATCCCCGTGAAGCGGTTGGAATGGTTGATGGAGATCGTGCGGCAACTTCCTGCGGTCGAGGCCATGGTCGTCGGCGGGTACACCGAGGAACACTACAGTGACCAGTATTATCGGACTCTCCTCGCGTCGTATCCGGAGATCCGGGATCGGGTGCGCTTCATGGGCGAGGTGAGTTGGGACCAGGTGCCCACGCATCTGGCCGCCGGGGACATCTTTATCTTCCCATCGAAATTCGAGGGGATGCCGAACGCCCTGCTCGAGGCGATGGCGGCCGGATTGCCGGTCGTCGTCTCGGACATCCCGCCGCACCGCGAGCTGATTCAGCACGGACGGACGGGATTCCTGGCCCGCGATTCGAAGGAGATGGCCCAGATCGTCGAACGTCTCGCAAACGACGAGGAACTCCGCCGGTCCGTAGGCGAGGCCGGTCGCGTGTACGTCCGAGAGAACCTCGGGTCGGAGGCATGTACGCAGGCGTTCCTCGATCTGTACAAACGTCTCGTCGCGGGCGACCTCGGTCGCATCACGCCGTCTGAGGAGCCGGTCGAACTCCTGCGGACTCACCGCGACTGATGGAGTAGCGCGGACCACATATCGACGTATTCGTCGGTCGCCCGGTCCACGGAGAATCGCTCCACGGCAATCCGTCGGGCGCCTTCCCGGAGCCGGCGTTGCAACGCCGAGTCCTCGGCGATCTCGAGGAGTCGTTCACCGGCTTCTTCCGGCGACCGGACGGTGAAGCCGCACTGACCGTCGACGACCGCCTCGTCGGTCCCGGGGATGCTCGTCGTCAAGATCGGGATGCCCATCGCGAGGATCTCCGGCCAGACGAGAGGCGGCGCCGCGGTGGATCGATCATCCAGGATCGGGGACAGGAAGACGTCCGCGGCCGTGCGGGCGGCATGGAAGGATTCCGCGGAGCTCACGACCTTCAGACCGGGTCGCTCGAAGCTCCGGTAGTCCTCTCGGAAGTGTTCCGGCTTGAAGCAGAACACAAACTCGCAACGACGATCCTGGAGGACGAGCTGCGCCGTGCGGATCGCCGCGTGCAGATCCTGCTCGCTCGTCTGCTGCGTGAAGCCGGTCCACATGACGACGAACGTTCCGGGTTCGAGAGCGAGGCGCGCGCGAGCCGCATCCCGTTCCGCCGAAGTCGGGGGCGTGAAGCGTGCCGTGTCGATTCCCCAGCGAATGCGGCGGATGCGTTCCGGCCGGATGTCGAGTTCCAGGAGGCGCCGGTAGTACGCGTCCGAAAACGGGACGATCACATTGAAGCTCGCGAAGCTGGCCAGGAGCATCATGTCGTACAACGGCCGGTTCCGGTGGTACGTGGGTGCGGAGACGGTCAGGGGAACGCGACCGCAAATGGGCCGGAGGCCGATCATGCCCGGACCGAAGTTGTCTGCGAAGTGGATTACGTCGGGACGGAACTCCCTACGACGCCTCCGGATTTCTCGGAAGATAATCGGCAGCGTCGTCGTCTTGCTCGCGTAGTTGTTGACGCCACCATATTGGCGATGACCGGGATTGAATCGGGCGTCGGGTCGGAAGTACACCGGAATCTGCGGGACGTGGCGGATCGGGAGGCCGTCCGCCGGCGGCGCGTCCAGATCGACCGACAGCGCCTCGACCTCATGGCCCGAGGCGAGCAGTCGCTGGATGACGTCGAGCCAGAAGTTCTTGTCTCCGGCGTGGCGGAACGGCAAGATGCGCACGCCGACGATGACGATCCGCAGGCGATTCTCCTCGATTCACTAGGAAGTGAGGAGCTATTTGAAACCCTGCAAGCAACGGTGTCCGCGAGGCCTTCCCGCCGATCTACCGATACCGGAGCACGTACGGAATCGCGCTCGGGATGAATCGGTGACGTTTGCTGTCGACGAGGGTCACGTCGCCAACCCGCGAGATCGTGTGGATGCCGTCCGGGAAGGGACTGTCGGGGAACGGCTCGACAATCGCCGCCGGTTCCTCCGCGAACTCGGTGGGGCTCAGGCGCGACACTCGGTTGATCACGATCCTGCCACCGTATCTCCGAGAGCAATCCTGGGCCGGCCGGTAGAGCGTGCCCTGGTGCACGAATGGCGTCCCCGCGGGCCGCGACGACCGCACGTCCGCCTTGACCGGGTTCAAGGCGTGCGGCTCCCACGGCCCTTCGAGGTTCGCGGCGTGCCACACGAACAGGTGGACGTATTGCCCGGCCTCCCGATCGGTGTGGGTCAGCCACCATCGGCCCTCATGCCGGAACAGGGTGCTGTCCAGCGCGGCCACACCGGTCAGGATTGTGGCGACCTTCTCCCATTCCGTCGGGAAATTCACCGCACGATACAGGCGGACTTCTCTTGCTTCATTCGTCTCCGGCACGCAATAGATCTCGTCGCGGTCCTCGACGAGGTACGGATAGGACGCAGGGACGGGCAGCTCAATCGCGACCTTTGGCATTGCCGGCGGACCGGTCGCGGTCCCCTCCATCGTCGCGATGAGCCCTTTCGATGTCGAGTACCGAAAATCCTCGTAGAGGATGTGGACTGCGCCATCGAGCTGGGCGCCGAACGGGTCCGCGATGAATCGACCGTCCCCCGGTGGATGGAGCCATCGAACCGGTTTCTCGGTGTTCGGGTCCAGAAAGGTGCTGATCGGTGCGTCGACGATCCCGATGCACCACTCCTCGTGACGAGTGAGTGCCCGTTGCGCCCTCCGGATGGCATGTCGAGTTTGCCGGACGATCAATTGCATCATCTGAACGTTTGAGGGAAGTGGTGACTCGGACACCTGAGTTGCGGAAGGCGGGCCCTCGAGGTACGCCGTGTGACGAAGGCGGATGTCTTGGCATACGCTCGCGGGCCACCGCGCGGCTCCGAAATACACGTCGTCGATGGTCTGCCGCAGAGAGTGAAGGGCCGTTCGGAAGGTCCCGCTCCGGAGGACGATTCCGCCCGCGAGGCGGTCCCTGATCCGTTGCAGCATTGTGCCGGTGATCGGATCGCCGTTGTAGATCGGCCAGAAGCAGGTTGCCACGCCACGGAAGGGGCCTTCGCCGGAGTGATGAAACGACCACACGCCGTAGCGCGCGGCTTGCAAGATCTCTCCCCCGAGGATGCCGGAGCCAAATTGGAGGAGGAAATCCAACTCATATCCGCGAATGTCGCGAACATCGGAGTCTTCGAAGACTCGCTCCCCTCCATCCTGCTTCCTCACGCGGCACGTCGACGATGGGATGTGCTGAAAGACCGCGGTCATGTCGACGCGTCGCAGCGCCCGCGGAGGATGAGGACCCAAGTACGCCCGGAGGAGGAACGGCTCCTCCGGAGGGCCACGAGGGCGTACGGGTTGAGACGATCCTTCGTCTGAGAAAATGATGAGGGCCGGATTAACTCCGGGGATGCGAAGCAACTCCTCGATGGATTGCGCCTGCCACGCCCGGAGCATCGGCCCGTCGCACAGGATCCCGAACCGAACCGGGCGCGGAGCAGTGATCACCGAGTCGGCCCCTCGGACATTCACGCGAGAGACGGTCCCGAGATTATTTAGCCTATTCAGGCGAATCCCAACCGCGCTGGCTTCCGATTCCGGCCGGTGCAGAGGCGCGGGCTGATTCTTGGAGACCCTTCGGATCGCGATCATCACCGAGACCCTCCCGCCGGCCGAATTGAACCTTCAGCCGTGGAGGTATCTGGGCGATCTGGCGCGGGCGCTCCTGGCCGAGGGCCACGAGACCGCCGTTCTGACGAGCGAGGTGGGCGCCCAGAGTTGGAACGGGGTGCCTGTCAAATGGCATCGAAACCCGAGCGACTATCGCTCGGCCGTCGCGCTTCGTCGCGCCCTGCAGACCGAACGCTTCGACATCGGGGTGTGCCGCATGACGGCCGGCCTGTTCTTCTCGATGCGCCGGGGTCCGCGCGAGGGTCCGTATCGCGAGCGGCTGATCGGAATCTTTCTCCGGCCTCTCCATAGCGGGGCCGACCTGATGCGACGATTTCTCGACCCGACGTTGGCGGCCGAGATCCCGCACGATCGGCACCACGCCGCGATGTATCTGTCGCGGCTGCTCGGCACCTGGCCCGACGCGCCCGCGTTGGTGGACAATTTCGGGTTCCTCTGGGAGAGCGATCGGAACTGTGCGACGGCCGCCGGCCTTCCTCCCTCATTGTGTGCGGTCGTTCGCCATCCGTTTGATCCGTTCTTCCTGGAGCGGGGACCGCCCGACTTGGGACCGCGGCTCTCGGAGATCTTGGGTCGGGTCGGCCGCCGCGTCGTCTTCACGGGGCCTCCCGAAGGTTCTCGGGGAGTCGACGACATGCTCCGCTTAGCCCATTCGTTTCCGAGCGATTCGCCGACGCAAGTCGTGCTATTGCTCCGTGACCGAAGGTTTTCTGATCTGAACGTCTCGCGGACCCGGATCGGCGCCCACGAACGGGTCGTTGTTCGCGGGCTCCTCTCCCGACAGGAACTGCGAGCCGCCTACCGGGCCTCGCACGTCGCCGTATTCCCGTATCGCTTCGTCCGCACCGGACTTCCGCTCGTCGCGCTCGAGGCGGTCGCGACCGGGTTGCCCGTCGTGACGACCCGCGTTCATCCGATCCGCGAGTTGGAAGGACGCAGCGGTCTGGTGTTCGCCGAGCCTCGAGATCCGCGAGGCATCGCGAGGGCGATTGGGACGGTCCTCGAGGAGGACACCCTCAAAGGCATTCAGCGGAGAAATCAAGAATGGATTCGAACGACCCCGGATTGGACGTCTGTCGCGCGGACCTTTGTTTCCCTCGCGGGGCATTAGCCTTCGACGCGAACTGCGCGAAGGTTCTTGAATCCCCGGACTTTTCCATCATGGAGCCCGCTTGATGATCCCGGACACTGGAGCACGTGCGACGGCCCCGTTCCCATACGTCGGGCTCGCAGCAGTCGTGCTCCTGCTTCATGCCATCCTCGTCGCGGTGGTCCCCGCAAACCCGTATCGCGCCGCCTTTTCCTTTGCCGCGTTGTTTGCGGTCGGGTATTGCACCCTCGCCCTGATCGTGGGCGATTCGATTCGGCTGACGTCGCCGGAGATCCTCGCCTTTTCCACCGGACTGACCATTTTCATCACCTCGCTGTCTGCGCTCGGCGTCTCCGTCCTCGGGATTCCGATCACGGTATTCGCTGTGGTCATCGTCGGATTGCCGATCGCCGTCCTCGCGTCGTTTGCGCGCCGCTCCGGCGGAGGCTCGCTGGCGGCGATCACCGCCTTCTCGCGAGGGCTTTTCGATTTCGCCGGTTACTCGAGGTTGGAGAAAGGCATCGTGGCCGCCCTCCTCGGTGGGATCACCGCGGCTCTGATCGTCTTCGTGGCGCTCGCGTTGGTACATTTTCCAGGCGACCTGTCTCCCGGACTTGCGATCTACGGTCCCGACAACACCGCGGGAAGTCTTCCGACCCACTTTGTCCAAGGGCAGCCGCAGGACATCGGGGTCTCCGCTCTGGGCGGTTCGACGGCGGGCGCCTTCGTGGTCCGGATTCGTCTCGTCCCCGTGAATGCGACCGGAAACGAATCCTTCCACACCGTATTTCTCGCAAACCCCTTGAGGTTGGACCCCTTCTCGGAATGCAACGTGTCCCTCGTGCTCGGCGCCGGCGAAAGCTGGAACCAGTTCTTTTCAATCTCGATCGAGCAACCCGGCACGTTCAACCTGGGCTTCGCCCTCCTCGATTCGTCCTCCACGGTTGTCGCGAATAGCGGCCTGCGGGTGGTCGTGACCTAATCCCTGCCTCCGGTCACGGACCGAGGGACATGACCCGGTAGACCGAGAAGGTCGCGTCTTGGTACACCAAGGCGAAATGCGGATCCTTCGCGAACTTGTCGAGCTCCGCCTGCGTTAACGGGGTTGATCGCAGCCCTTCCTGGAAGAAGTTGGGACGCAAGATCGTCATCCATCGATCGACGGCCACATAGTCGCCGACCTTCATGCCGACGTCCTTCAGACCCGTCCAGGACGAGGCGTTGAGCGCCGTGCCGTTGAACAGGCGGGCGCTTCCGTATTTGACCGGCATGTCTCCGAATCCCGCGAAGACATCTACGGCCAACTGATCTCCCCAGATGTGGGGACAGCTGGAGTTCAGCGAACAATCGGGAGCGCTGAAATGAGTCGACGCCCAATCCGCGGACCGGAGGGAGTCGACTTCCAGGTAAAGCGGTGAATCGGTGGTCCGCTGCCGGAACGCCTCGAAGTACGCCCGCATCGTGAGCGGGGCGAGATTGCCGCCCATGACGACGGCCGCGGACAACGCCAAGACGGCCACCTGCGGTACCCACGGCTTTTCCCGAAAGATTCGAGGCACCCGCCGAGCCGACTTCCAGAAATCGGACCGCGCCCAACGGATCAGGGTCGCGGCCGCGAACGGCATGACCACGAAGCCCGTGTATTCGTTGATCCGCAGCGGCACGTAGTTCAGCGGCGTGAACAGCAGGGGCAGGGTGATGAATATCAGGAAGGCGGCGACCAGACCGTTCGCGACGGCAAAGGGATGGTGCCGGGTGACGCGGTATCGCCACACGGAGAACAAGGACAACAGGAATACGATCACGAGAGAGCTGGCGAGCCATCCGATCTCGAATTGCGTGAAGGTCCGACCCAGATTCGAACCGGAGGAACCGGTCGTTGCGCCCTCCGGCCCGATCAAGTTTGCCAAGACGATCTGGAGGGTCTGCTCGTGGCCGAAGAAAACCGGTTTGGTCAAGGTGTCGATGTAAACCAGCAGGAGGACGACAAAGTACGCGAACAGGACGGCCAACAGCAAGACCGGCAATGTCGTCCGGGCTCGGCGGCGCAAGATGAGCACGCCCAGGGCCGCGAGCCAGAAGGCGAACACGTACGACGAGAGGTGATGGGTCATCACGATCGCCGCGCTCACGATGACGAACAACAGGGACGCACGACGTTGCGCCCGTTGGTCGACCGCCTGCGTCACGATGAACAACGCGAGCAGCGAGAGGCCGAAGAAGATCGTGCCGAAGCCTTGTTGAATCGGGAGGTTGAAGAGGATCGAAGGGGTGCCAAGATAGAGGAGCAATCCGATCGCTGCGGTCCGCGGACCGAAGAGCCGTCGGCCGATGGAGTACACGATGGACGGAATCGCGAGGAGCCGAAGGATCGGCTCGATCCAGAGGTATCCGATGTCCGGAGGAAGCGGGGCATTCAAGATGACATACCCGACAAACACGTTTCCAATCGGATAGAAAGAATAAGTGAACGCGAACGCGTTTCCGCTTCCCGGGTCCCAGAATCCGCTGTCCAGGAGATCTTGGGTGAATGAGAAATTGAAGATCGGGTCGGTCGAGTAGACGACGCCGTGCGGGGCCGCGATGGGATACAAGAGGAAAATCGCGACGACCGGCGCGAAGAGGTAGGGGAGTTTCGGCGTTTTTGCGAACGCCAGAAAGAAAGGCGCACAGATTGCTCCGAGGAGGAACACCAACAGCGCTCTCGGCGTTCCAGACGCCCCCGTCTTCATCCTCCAGACCACGAAGATGAGTCCGATGAAGCCCAGGAGGCACACGAGGAGGGCCGTGATATCGAGCGTTGCGGGGCGCCAGACGCGCTTAGCCAACAGCTCGTCCGAGCGCACTCGTCATCTTAAGGGTTAGCGCACCACTCGAGTGTTTGGGGGCCGAGCCCAACTCGAAATGATTCCGGCCCGATTCCGCGGAGGTATCACCGTCGGCCACTGACGACCCGGTAGGTCGCGCCATGCCGCCGGACCCGCCCGGCTTTCTCGAGGCACCGGAGGTGATACGATGCGAGCTGCCGACTGATGCCAAGGACGTTGGCGATCGTTGCGGGTTGCGCGCTCTCCATCCGTCTCAAGGTGAGCAGGACGCGAAGGCGGACGTCGCGGTATTCCCAGTGACGCGCGTACAGCCGGTTCATCTCGGCTTCTCCGCCGGACACGTAGTACCGAGTCCGGCCGTTAATCTCGTGTTTGTAGAGGAGTCCGTCTTGGACGAGCGCGTTGAGGTGGTACCGTGCCGTGCCGACCGCCAGGCGAAGCGACCTCGCGACGGATCGGAAGTGGTCGCCGGGGAGGAGACGCAGATGGTCGTAGATCTGTCGACGGACGGGATGCTTGAGCCCCACCAAGAGGCCCAGGCCGATCAAGAGCGAGCTTCCTCCATACGGCAAGTCGCGAGCGCTCGTCCGGGACGCCGTCCAGACGAGCATGCTGATCGCCCCGACCGTGCTGGCAAACGCGTAATCCCTCCGCTTCGACCCATCCATGAAAGCCCCTCGCCGCGTCATTCATTTAGTCTGACGTATTTCAAACCTGCGGTAACAAAAGATTTCCGGACGCGCGGCCGCGCACGCCGGCTCAACTCTTCGCTTCGACCTTGGAGGATCGAGGTTCGACACGCTGAAGACTCGTTGACGATGCAGCGGTCAACCGCACAACGAGTTCGCGGACCGCTTTTCGAACGTAGCGCTGGCTGACGGTCTTCGGAGCGACGACGAAAAGGAACGCTTGCGAGCCGAGTTTCGTGGCGACGATCTGGCGGTCGCCGCTCGTGACGGAGATCGACCGGGAGCTCGGACCGCCGAGCGCCTCGACGATCGTGTCCACGGACGCCAGCATGGTCGCCGCCATCACGCTGACGACATCCAACCGGATTCCATCTCGAGTCCAGGAGGCCAGGACCGATCCGGTTCGTCGGAGGAACAGGACCGCGTCGAGACCGCCTTCCGTGTCGATTACGGACAGGAACGATAGAGACGCATTTTCCAGTGCGGATAGTGATTTGCGGCCCAGACCGATCCCCCCTTCCCCAGGACGATGGACCCATTGGTCTAACCCCTCAAAAAGGTAGCCCTGCATGACCGAGATGTGGAGCGCGACGTCGAGTGACGCGATCTCGCGGTCCGCATTCCACTTTGTTCGTCTGACATCGACGATTTGAACGAACAGAAACGGCGTTTTTGCTCGCGCCATCATCAAATCGTATCGCGAACGTGTTTGGCAAAACGTGTGCCAGAAATCAGATAGCATACTGGCAACTGAATACCAGAAGAGATCAAGGGCCGTGAACAACAGGGTTCAGAGCGGGGCCGCGCGGATCGCGAGGCCGCGTTCCCGGGACGTCGACGCGAACATGCATGCGACGTCAAGGTCTCCCTCGGCACCTCGCGTGCGGTCCTTGCGTCAGCCTACGTCGGGTCGGTCGTAAGGAATCAGGTACCGTTTGGAGGGGCAAAGTCGGATGGGTCAACCGTCGGAAGAGTGGGCATTGGGGGGCGCGGTAGGCCCGCGGGCCCCTTCGGGGCCGTTCATGGACCCGTTCCCGCACTCGTCCCTGCCCGTCGATCCGGTCCCGCACGTTCCTTGGGGAGAGACCGCGAACCCCGCCCTGACGAGCCTTTCGATCCTGCTGCCGGCCCTGAACGAGGAAGACGGGGTTGCGGCGGTCCTCAACCGGATTCCGCGGCAGACCCTCCAGGAGAAAGGGATCGCCTACAGCGTCCACCTACTCGACGGACGGTCCACGGACCAGACCCGCGCGGTCGCCAAGCGGCTCGGGGCCGAGGTCTTCGTTCAGACGGGGAACGGCAAGGGATCCGCATTCCGGGAGTTCGTCCCAAGGATCCGGGACCAGTTTGTCGTGCTTCTGGACAGCGACGGCACGTACCCGCCAGAGATCATCCCCGAACTCGTCGGGAAGCTCGGGGCGGGCACGCCGGTCATCCTGGGATCCCGTCTCCGGGGTTCGATTGGCGACGGCGCGATGTCGATGACGAATCATTTCGGGAACCGCGTGCTGAGCTGGTTCGCCTCGTTCCTCTTTGCGACGCAGATCTCCGACGTGTGCAGCGGGATGTGGGGATTCGTTTCTGATCGACTCAAATCGCTCGACTTGACCGCCATTGGCTTCGAACTTGAGGCGGATCTGTTCGCCGAGTGCGCCCTGAAGGGCATCCCGATCACCGAGATCCCGATCCGCTACGACCGGCGCATCGGGGAGGGCAAGCTCCACTTGCGTGAGGGAGTCCGGATCGCCCTGGCGTTGCTGAAGAAGCGGCTCCGGTCCGGCGCAGGCCCTGCGACGAAGGAGCCCAGGTTCTCGATTGGCCGGTTCTTCGCGGAGCACACCGAGCGCTGAGGGAACCCATCGCGGATGACAAGCGATGAACTCTGTAATCGAAACCTCTTTAAGCACGAATTCCCTCGATGCGCCTCAGGGTGGGGTCCCATGAACCTCCTTCGTCCACGGTACATGGCCCTCGCCTTCGCCGCGTATTTCGGCGCCGTGTGCTACTACGCGGCGCAAGAGGGACGGCGGTCGACCTTCGGGGCGTATGCTCCCGGGGTCTCTCAGACCGTTTTCCAGACGACGATGGTGGGAGGTGTCTTGGTCCTCCTGAGCATCTTCATCACCGCCTCGATTTCGCCGCACATCAAGGGCGCTGCACCGTCCCGTTCCTCCGAAAACCTCGGGGCCTTGCGGGTAATTCGGAGGATCCGGGGCGAATCGGCACGGATGCCCGACGACTACCGAATGCGAGGGCGGCCGGACTCCGCCTGGCCCGCAGGCGACGAATTCCTGGAAGAACCCTCCGCCTCCGAGAACGCGGCGTATCGAGATCTTGAGCAGGCTCAGGACGCAGCGGCCGTCTCGGCCGCGTTATCGCGCTTGGTCCCGACGGGCGAGCCTCCGACGGCCGGGACGCTGGGCGAGCGTCTCTCGGGAATGCGCGCGCGGAGCAGCGCCGTGCTCGTGTCCGAGGGGAGGGAAACCGCGGGGGTGCTGCTCCGTCTCGTCAACGACATGAAACCCCTTCTGGCCGCTGCGAAAAAGGTTGGACTCGACCTGCCGGAGCTCAGGCGGTTGGTCGCGGAGGCCGCCGCGGGCCAGGAAGGCGATCTCTCGGGGCGGGTGCGACTCGTCGAACAGGTCAAAGGCACCCTGGAAGCCGCCCTCGTCGAACGGATCGCAGAGTCGTTGCAGCGTGTGCTTCTCGACATCGAACGGATGAAGGCCTCGACGCAGCAAGTCCATGCGGCGGAGATGATCGCCGCTGAGGCCGTCGCGTTGCTCGACACGGGAAATTACGCTGCCGCGGTGGACCGCGCGGCGAGGGCGCGCGACACCTTGGCGAAGCAGGTCGGCGCGTTGCCTTCGAAATTCGAATCAAGCGTCGGGCCGAGCTCCTTCGTCGCGCTGGCGGGTCCCGCGCTCGTCGCGGTGGTCTTCGTCGCGGTCTCTTCCATGTTACTGCCCGGGGTCGGCACTTTCTTGGTAACCTACTACACGCTGAATGCAGGGGCCGTCCTCGCGATTAGCTACGGATGGTTGGGCCTGCTCCTCTACGCACTCATCTCCGTCTACTACGTGTTGCGCCCGCCCTCCATGAAGGCGTCCGCGAGGGAACGGGCTCTGCGCGGGTCATAGACCGGTTCGTCCGGGGCGTACGACACGGACTGCGGCGATTGATTCCTCTATTCGAAACGCGCGACCGTCCACTTGTCTGCGAGGAATCTCCTCCGATCATGAGAAATCTAGTCGGCTCCGTACTACGTACGACGAAACGTGTCGCGGCGACAACGCGATTCGCACCTCCGGTTGTCAAATCTGTAGTGTTATCTCTTCCGATTATCGCCGGGGAACATTTTGAAGAATACCATCATCGACGCCGCTCGACATCTGACCCTGCCCCCGGGGAAGGTCATTGAGTTCACGCTTGTATCGCACGCTCGTTGCCCTTTCGGCATCCGCCCTTCTGATGCTCACGGCTCTCGTCGTCTCCGGGATTGTTCCGTTCAGTGCTCCCGATAATCGGTTCGACTCGGGGCGCGTTTCCTCCGAGGCGACCGGCAATTTCGATCAGCTCGTCGTCGTCCTCATGGAGAACAAGAACCTGAACGAGGTCTACGGTCCGGCCCCGTACATGACGCAACTGGCGGACCAGTATTCATTCTCCCAAGGTTGGTCGAGCATCACGAACCCGTCTCA
>Ga0137415_10000157_pt1 | contig 56480 bp, 56 predicted proteins | sample CZODoug3_1_1_16f_FD_183082 | JGI IMG/M metagenome (GOLD analysis project Ga0137415, IMG submission 183082) | Vadose zone soil fungal communities from Angelo Coast Range Reserve, California, USA - CZODoug3_1_1_16fungal (Hybrid Assembly) | ecosystem: Environmental > Terrestrial > Soil > Vadose...
AATTTACTCTCAGGGCTCAGGCCGACGCGGCCTGATCTCGAAATTCCCGGGCATTGGCCGTCAGGTATTGATCCAATGTCACGGGAGGACGTTCGATCAACGACTGTAGGAGGCCATCCGTTCTCGCGCCGCCACCTTGCTTGTAATATTCCTGAAGTTCGACGAGTGCGGTCACCTGCCACTCCGGCATACCCAAGCCGAGCATGGATTCGCGTTGCGCCGATTCCGGTATGTCCACGTAATTTACCGTGCGGCCGGTGACCTTGGAAATTCGCTTTGCCAACTCCTGGTTCGAGATTGCTTCAGGCCCATTCAACTCATAAGTCTTCCCGGCGTGGGCGCCTCCGTGAAGCGATTTGACGGCGACTACCGCGATGTCGCTAATGTCCAGATAACTGACCTTCGCATCTCCCATCGACGCGTAAAACACCCCCTGCGTGCGGATGCTCGGAGCATTGTAGGCAACGATATTTTGCAGAAACCCATTCGGCCGGAGGATTGTGTAACTCACCCCTGTCCCTTTGAGCTTGTCTTCCACCTTGCGATGCCAGCCCGGAAACGATTTGGGATAATCTCCGGCCCCCAGCGCTGAATTCAGCACCACGTGCTTCACCCCGGCTTCCTTGCACGCATCCACTATATTGCTCTCAAGTTCCACGAGTTGCGGAATCGGAGAGCACACTACGTACACAGAATTCACTCCGTCGAGCGCCTTCCGCAAACTCTGCTTGTCCGCATACTCCGCCAGCACCGCCTCACATCCCGAGGGCGCCTTCGCGGCCTCATCCCTTGAACGGTACATGCCACGGACCTTGGACTCCTTCCGAATTGCTTCCTGCAAAACCGTTTTTCCAACGCTTCCGCTGCTGCCAGTAATAAGAATCATTTTCTTGCTCCCGTCTTGTGCGGCTCGCGAGAAAATGCAAAATCCGGGCCGTCTTGGGCGAGCCGAATCCTTCGAGCCCATGGTATAACGACAGTTTGCATCGGTGAAGTACGCACAAATTTGTAAGCCCGGAGCGCCCCATGAAGGTTCATCATGGCTGTCCCGTTCAGGCGACCATCAATGCCCTGAGCGGTAAGTGGAAAGTCCAGGTCGTGTGGCGTCTTTCGTTTGGCGCGCTTCGCCGAGCTCCGCGATCTCCTGCGCGGCGTCAGTGAAAAAGTTCTTGCTGCCCAGCTCCGCGAATTGGAAAGGGATGGGATCGTCAAGAGAAGGGAAGTTCGCTCCTCGCCGCCGAAGGTCACCTATTCCCTCAGCCCCGCTGGGCAGACCCTGATCCCGGTACTCCAGGACCTGTGCGACTGGGGCTCCAAACAATTCGGCATCAAACCTAATCTCCCCCGGCCTCCACACTCCGCAAATCATTCGTAGCCGGTATCCCTGTCCAACCAAAGTTCGCATTTCCTCTAAATAGCCTCTAAAACGTTCATGATGTCCGTGAACAGTTTGTCGGTTCGTCAGACATCTCCAGCCAAGTTGTCCCGTTTTGCGAAACCGCAAGCGACGTATTCCTGCCGACACCGTCGAACTTAATTACGCGCCAATGCGTACCTTGAGAGACCGTGAGGAAACGCTTATCGGCGCTCGACCACAGGCGGGAACCGGGCGAGCCAAATCAGTGTCAAATGAATGGGGGCGAACATGGGAACACTTGGGCAGGATATCAGCTACGCACTGAGGAACTTGCGGAAGGCTCCGGGATTTGCAGCGGTGGCGGTCATCACGCTGGCGTTGGGGATCGGTGCGTCCACGGCTATCTTCAGCGTGATTGACAACATCTTGATGGAGCCTTTTCCGTACCCCGATGCCCAGCGATTCATGTCCGTGCAAATCCATGACGCGGAACGAACGGAGCCCGGCGGGCGGGGAGGGTTCAGCGGGCCGGAGTTCTTGGATTATGTGGAGCAGAATCACGTTTTTGACCGCGTGATCGCCAATGACCAAACAGACGTGTTGTACCGGGCGGGAGAGGGAACACAGCGCTTCGACGGAAATTTCGTGACGCCAGGAACTTTTGAGTTCCTAGGGATGCCGGCGCTCATAGGGCGAGTGATGCAGCCGGCAGATTACGAACCTGGAGCGCCGCCGGTTTTTGTGCTGCGCTACAAGACCTGGGTCAAGAGTTTCGGAGCCGATCCCGGAATTGTGAACAAAACGTTTGTTCTGAATGGCGAATCGAGAACGCTGATCGGAATCATGCCCCCGCGATTTGGGTGGGGAGATGCGGACTTGTGGATTCCCAGGAAGCCGGAACGAGCGACGGCCACTAAGGCTGTGGCGGGAGCGTTCCCGGAGTTTTGGTTCCTACTAGGACATCTGAAGCCGGGCGTTTCCATAAAGGAGGCGGAAGCGGACTTCACCGTGGTTGCCAACCGATTGGCGAAGGTATATCCAAAGGATTACCCGAAACGTTTCACGGTGCACATCGAGTCGCTGACAAACTTGGTGGTCGGCCAATTCAAAACCACTCTTTTTATTGTTCTGGCGGCCGTCGGGTTGTTACTGCTCATCGGATGTGGAAATGTGGCGAATCTTCTCCTGGCGCGGGCCACTACGCGGGAAAAGGAGCTTGCCATCCGTTCGGCGCTCGGCGCAAATCGTTGGAGACTGATCCGTCAACTGCTGGTGGAAAGCCTGATCCTGGCAGCAGGCGGGGCCGCCGTGGGAACACTCCTGGCTTGGGGAGGTCTCAAGTCCCTGGTTGCACTGATGCCCCAGAACATTATTCCGGCCGAAGCGGTCATCCGCTTGAATATGCCGGTGCTGCTGTTCACGTTGGGCGTAGCTGGGCTGACCGCGCTGGTGTTTGGCTTAGTTCCGGCGATGAAGGCCGCGCGCAAGGACTTGAACGATCCACTGCGGGATAGCGGCAAGGGCATCAGCGGGGGATTCCGTCATGGCAGGCTCCGCGATGCAGTGGTTGTGTTGGAAGTGGGGCTCTCGTTAACGCTTCTGGTTGCGGCGGGACTATTGATGCGAAGTTTTGTAGCTCTTCGCGATGTGAAGCTGGGTTTGCGGCCCGACCATGTACTGGTGGCTAGGCTTCCTTTGCCTGTGGACCGTTACAAGACGGCGGACCAGGTCACCGGATTTTACCGCCCCCTGCTGCAGCGATTGAAAGCTTTGCCGGGTGTCTTGGAAGCAACCGAAACAAGCACGCTGCCGCCATACGGAGGGATTCCCAGCGACATCGAAGTGCCGGGCAAGACCCATGCAGAAAAATGGAACGCGATGTTTCAGCTGGTCAGCGAAGGATATTTTCCCGTGCTAAAAATCCAGTTCATCGGTGGCCGGGGTTTCACGGAAGCCGAAGTGAATGGAGCACGCAAGCTGGCAATCGTGAACCAGACGTTCGTGAGGAAATATTTGACGAACGAGAATCCTATCGGCAGGCAAGTGAGAATCGCGCAGCTTGCAGAGTTTGAAGACGCGGTGAAAGAGCCCACGTTTGAAATTATCGGGCTCGTGGCCGACGCCAAAAACAGGGGATTGCAAGATCCGCCCCAGCCGGAGATTTGGGTACCGTACACGGTGACGGGTTCAGCATTTCGGGGAATTCTGGTGCGCACAGCGAATGAACCGCTGACGATGATGAATGCGGTGCAGCATGAAATCTGGGCCACGGATGCCAACGTCGCAGTCACCCTTACGGGAACGCTTGAAGGCTACATCAGCCAGTTTTCGTTTGCTGGACCCCGATTTGGATTTTTCCTCATGTCCATTTTTGGCGCAATCGGCCTCGTGCTGGTGACCATCGGCGTTTATAGCGTGCTGGCGTACACCACCGCCCGGAGAACACACGAAATTGGCATTCGCATGGCCCTGGGAGCGAACAGGTCAGATGTACAGGGAATGGTGATTCGCATGGGCTTGAGGCTGGTGGGTCTAGGTGTGGGAATCGGGTTAATCGTAAGTGTCGCGCTCGGAAAAGTGATTGCCACTCAGCTCTGGGGAGTATCGGCCTACGATCCGTGGACGCTGGTGTGCGTGCCCGCGTTGCTGCTGGCCACCGGAATCGTTGCGTGCTGGCTTCCCGCGCGCCGCGCAGCGGGCGTGGACCCCCTTGTTGCCTTGCGCTACGAATAGCTTCTGTGTGGCCTGATCGAGATCTGCGAGGGACCGCGCTTTAAGAGTAGAAGAGATCGGGCCGCAATAAGATCAAAGGCGATCTCTGCTTCCAACGAGTGTGTACAAATTTGCACACGGTTCGGCCACTCGATACACCCCGTTTCTCTTACCATCGATTACGTGATAGTTTTTCTTAGCGGTTCTTTTGAAGTTCAGGTGTGGCGAACTCGCTTCCATCGAGCTCTAACCTGAACCACCGCTCACGCTCAACTGTTGGCCGGACACCTTCCGGTCAGGGGACTAGCACGGGAGAGAAGCGAGCAATGAAGCGGGTTCATCTAGTTGTGTTGTGGCACATGCATCAGCCGCAGTACCGCGACCCCGAAAACGGGCGCTACGTCCTTCCGTGGACGCGCCTGCATGCCCTAAAGGACTACTGGGGCATGGTCGAAGTGCTCCGGGAATTTCCGAACTTCCATGCCACCTTCAACGTCGTGCCTGCACTCGGCATGCAACTCGAGGAGTACGCCAGTTGCAGCTTCAAAGAGCCCTGGTTTTCTCTGGCCTTCAAGAACGCCGACGAATTGACCCGCGAAGACAAAGCGGAAATCATCTCCCGCGCTTTTCAGGTGAATCATGAGCGCTTGATGTCGCGCTGGCCGCGCTTCGTTGAATTATTCGAATGGTCTCGTCCTGCGGGCGGCGCGCAGGCGCTGGTGTCTTTCACTCCGCGCGACTGGCGCGACCTGCAACTCCTCTCCCAGTTGGCTTGGATGGAGGAATCCTGGCTCGAGACGGATGAAGTCGTCAGCGGTCTGGCCACGAAAGGGAAGGATTTCACTGAGAAAGACAAATCCGCCCTGCGCAAAAAGCAGCTTGATTTCCTCGGCCTAGTGCTCCCCGCGTATCACGATGCGGCGCAGCGCGGCCAAATTGAGATCAGCACCACACCGTTCTATCACCCCATACTTCCGCTGATCTGCGATTCCGATATCGCGCGCGTCGCCAATCCCGGCACACCGCTCCCGCGCCGCGCCTACCGCCGTCCGGAAGATGCGCGGGAACAATTACGGCTGGCCCGCGAATACCACGAAAGAGTTTTTGGCGTGAAGCCCGCCGGTCTGTGGCCCTCTGAAGGCTCCGTCTCCGACCAAACGCTGACAATCGCCGGGGAAGAAGGATTCCAGTGGTTCGGCACGGACGAAGGGGTCCTTGGTCGCACTCTGAACGTCGGTTTTTTCCGCGATGGCAATGGCATTCCCGCCAACGCCGATCGACTGTATAAACCTTGGAGTGTGCAAGTCGGTCCCAACGGCATCACTGGCTTATTTCGCGATCACCATCTCTCGGATCTTGTAGGTTTCGTCTACAGCCGCATGGACGCTAAGGCCGCTGCAGCCGACCTTCATAATCGCATGCGCTACCTGGGAGAAAACGTGCCGGGCGATCAGCCCCTCACCATTTGTCTTTTTCTCGACGGCGAAAATGCCTGGGAATACTACCCTGGGAACGGCCGGGCGTTTCTTCGCGAGTTTTACGCGCGCATCCAGGGCGATCAGGATTTTCGCGCGCTTACGGCGACCGAAGCGATTGCCGCCGCCGGCTCTCTTCCCACCACCGCAGGGATTTTCCCCGCTTCCTGGATCAACGCCAATTTCGACGTGTGGATAGGCCACGCCGAAGACATCACCGCCTGGGAATTACTGTGGGATGCGCGCGAGGCTTACGCTCACGCATTCGAAGCGCGAAAGCAGGGAAGGTCTGACGCCCCCACCGAAACAGCGCTTACGGAAGCCCGTGAATCTCTGCTGGCCGCCGAGGGCAGTGACTGGTGCTGGTGGTTCGGCCCCGAGCACAGCACCGCGAATGACGCGGAGTTTGATGCGCTCTATCGAAAACATCTGACCGCCATCTACCTGTCGCTCGGGCAAGTGGCGCCAGAGGAGTTGGCCAAGCCCATCAAGCGCAGGCCGGAGCACGCCGTGCAGTTGGCGCCGACGGGCCACTTAAATGTCACCATCGACGGCAGGGATACCTCCTATTTCGAATGGCTCGGCGCTGGCCTCTATTCACCCGAACGCCGCGGCGGCTCGATGCACGGTCGCATCTTCTATCTGCACGAACTGCGCTACGGCTTCGAGGAAGGCCGCTTCTGCGTGCGTATCGACCCCTTCCTTGAAGCGCTCGCGGAGCTGGAGAACCCCGAGTTTCGCATCACCATCAGCGGTGCGGAAGAAATGACCATTGTGGTGAATTTGGAGCGCGGTCACGTGCATGGATTCGCCGTGGAAAAGGAGCGCCTGTGCCTTCTGAATCCGAAACTCGTTGCGGAGGTGGCGTTTGAACGCGTTCTGGAAGTAGCTATTCACAAAGACCAGATCAATCTCCAGGGCCAGAACAAGCTCCGGCTCGGCGTGGCACTCTGGCACAGCGGCTTGCCCGTGGACGTCTTGCCGGCCGAAGGGTTTCTCGACGTGCTTCTTGGCGAAGAAAATTCCGCCTGGCCACCGGAAGATGAGAAAAGTAGTCCCGAACGATAGTTAAAGTTTTTCTTGAAGTCACCTGGGAGCAGGTTCGCTTGGACGAATTCATCAGTTAAAGTTTTACTTTAGAGTTCTCTTTACGTGCTTCCTAAAATAGTTTGACTGCCAGCTCCTGCGGATGATTGCCCACTGGAATCATCGTCAGTAGAAAATTCGTGCGCACGCGGATGATGGCCAAGTCGCCGGAGCCCTCGCTCACCACGAGTAACAAATTCTCCGCCGGATCGAACCGCAATGCCCCGGGAGCATCACCAGCCGGAATGGGGAACCCCTTCCCCGGATCCCGCACAATGCGGCGATTGAAAATATCGACCGGGGTGACCCGGTCGGCAGCCGTGTCTGAAACGTACAGCAGGCTCGCGTTGCTGCTGAGAACCCCGCGAGTAGGCGCCGAGCCAAGAACCATATAATCCCCGACCTCGTGCGTCTCCGTGTTGATGGCCTGCAGTCCGTGAGCCTCCGGCGAAATCACGTAGAGCTCGCCGCCATCGGGCTTCAGAAGCATGTCCGTGGGCGCACCAGCGAGCTCGAGATGGGTGACCAGAACGCCGCGGCGCAAATCCACGACGGAAATGCGGTCCTCCGAACGGCTCAGAACGAACGCCAGGGAACTATCCGGCAAGACGGCGACGTCCTCTGGCTGTGCGACAACAGAGACGCTGCCGCGCTGCGCCAGCGTCGCCGCGTCATGAATGCCCAGAGTGCCATCGCGGCGATTCACAACCAGGACGGTTTTACCGTCCGGCGTTGCGTGCGCAAGGACAGGTTCGCGCCCGGTCGCGGCACGCGCGACGATGACGCGCGATCGGACATCAATCGCCAGCAGCGTGTTGTTCCCTGACGCCGTGGTGTAGATGCGATTGCCGTCCGGCGAAAAGTCCAGCGCGTAGGGAAGCGGCCCCACGGCAATTCGCGCGGTGACTTGCCCTGCGAAGTGATTGGCGCGCGCATCGAGGATCCATACGTAGCCACCCGTACTGCTGACACCAAAAATCTCCGGCCGAGTGGGATGCTCGCGCATCCCGGAAAGGCCCGGACCGACCGCGATGCGCGCCACGGCTTTGAGCTTCACGAGATCCACGACGGTGACGCTGCCGTCTGCCGTCGTCACGTAAGCGCACAGATGCAGGTCCGGGCGGAGGAACGAAGGGCGATGCTCGCGCAAAAGCACAACAAGGCCGGAGATGGCCAGCGCGGCAAGCAGAAAATAGGAGCGGAAGTTCTTGGGACGATTCATGTACGCCGTGAAATTGTCCCATGGTTCGACGAAAGGTCAAACGCCGCGCTTAAATCTGAAATGCGCGACAACTTTTTCGATCACATCTGCGGGACGCTGGTGGGGCTTCTTCTTGCGTGCCTAGGGTCTTGGTTCCGGATCAGCCTTGGCTGATATGGCGCCAAGAGGTTCCGGCGATGAGTGTTCTCCCTGGCGTGTGAGATAGATGATGAAAGGAGTGACCCCGAAAGGCATTTTCTCCGATTCAGGCACTGTGCCTACTGGCTTGGACTTGAGCATGCGCAACTGGTCGGTCCACGGATCGACCTTGATGCGTCCGCCGAGCGGGAGCGCCGCGATCACGTTAGCCGCTGGCTTCGCATCCGCATCTGGCGATTGCGCTGAGAACACCGCGGCCACGATGGTCCAGCTTGTAGAGAGCCTGTCGCCCAGATGCGGACTGATCAGGTTAGGGACTTCCCTCGACCGGGATTTGAGGGCCTGGAGGAATAGTTGTGCGATACCGGACTGTTCCTTGTAGGGCGAGTTGCTCAACAGTTCGGTCCCCTTGAGCTTCGCTGCTTGTTCTTCTTCCGGCGTGCGCGCAAAGTCAAAGTGGCGAAACGTCTCTTTTTCGTTGAATCGCACACGGTTGAAGAACGCGAACTGCGAGTCCATACGATGCCCGAGCACCACATGACCCAGTTCGTGGGCCAGGATGGAAGCTAGGCTGGCCTCGTCGGGAAGCACGTCAATCAACCCGCGGCTCAAGACGATGGTGTGGCCCACGGTAAACGACTCAAGCGTTGAGGTCATTAGCACGCGGCAGCGGACTTCCGGCGTGATGTCCAGATTATTAGTCACTTCCAAATTGTTGACCACAGCTTCCAGTACCTTGTCGACTTCTCCGCGCGGCGCTAGCAGACCCTGCCGCTCCAGGCGCTCGGTGACGTTGTCTTCGGCTTGCCGGTCCCAGGAACGCTCCGCTTGAAACGGCGAGTAGTCGTTGGCCGTTTCCGATTGATCATTTACAGGAGTCGGCGCCTCCACGAGGACTTTATTCAATTCTTGCTCTTCGCGAACATTGCCAAGGTTGTAGCCCCACATGCGCGTCTGCGCACGGAATGCCCGGAATCCCATGTGCCTTGTCCTCGGATCTCGGACGCTGCCTTCCTCGCTGTAAATGAAGGCCGGAAGCCATTGATTCTTGCCGGCATTCGTCCGCCAGCTATCGAAATTGAAGTAGTTGCTGGTCAAAGACGAGCCGCCGTAGGCACCATTGAATCGCACGATGTGGAAATCCTGATCCTCCACCCAAATGCGGCCGACGAAACGTCCTTTACCTGACTTTGGCAACGGGTTTACGTCAAAGACCAGGCAGCGCACCTCGCCCAAGAACTCGCGCCGGACATACTCAATCCTGTAATGCGCCCGGTCGAACCCGTGCATGTCCAGATAGATCATCTGCAGGAAGCCGCGCGGAACAAACTCCGTGGAGAAAAAGCTGGCCCAGCCGCCGAAAACCTTGTGCTTCAGGCCGGCGTCGCGCTCCATGGGGCCCAGGGGTTCAAGCTCCACGCCCTTCGCCAGTTCGGCACGCCCAAGAAAGTATTTATCGCCGTCCGGCACGGCCCCCAGCTGCTTATCCGGGCGGATATTCTGGATGTAGGTTTCCACCAGAGGTGAATATTGGCGAAGCAGCTGCACTTCTGCCTGCTCTTGCCGCACGATCTTGTCCACCAATTCGCTTTCCGTCATCGGCTGCTGTGCTGTTGCAGCGATCGGCATCGCTGTAAGCGTCAGAATCGCATACACAGTCTTGAGGCTGCGCATTGTGCCTCCACACTTGGACTTTTGGAGCTGGGGTTGTGCCCCCACACTAGCCCTCCGCGTGGTGCCTGCCATCTGTACTGAGGACCAGTTTCGGGTCAGCCGTCTTGTCGTTTTGGCAGCTTGAGGGAAATAACCAGGGCGCGTGACGCACCGCAGCTAGCAGCTTAATCCAAGGAGAAATGAATTTGGGGGACAGCAACGCCCACAGTGCCGTTCAAACCACCTGCTAAGTGTTGACAACGGACGGGCGGGGAAACAATAATTCTGGCTCTCTTGATAGTTCATCCGGGCGTGCCTTCGCCCTCCGCGCACGAAGGGTGCGGCCGCTTCCAACAGGAGGTTCCTATGAGTTCCACCCTATTTTCCAGGCGCAAGTTTTTCGAGGCAGGTACGGCGGCGGCAGCCGCAGCAGGAGTTGCGGCGATTCCTGGAGCAGCGTTAGCCCGGCCGCCGCAGGAAGGGGGCTCCGGCGTAGGTCCCCTCTTTCCAGAAGGAGGCGCGCAAAGATTTTTTTTATCTCAGCAAAACGCGTACTTGTTCCTGGACACCATGATGGACGCCTACGCGCAAGGTTTTACCACCCGGCTTTCGCAAAGCTATTCCGACGAACTTGGTTTGGAGAGTACCGCGTTCGTTTACGACAACGCCGTCGAGATCATGGCTCGGCTGCTGCGCGCCAGGGGACAGGATTTGGACCGCGCCAAGGTGCTGGGAAACGGCTTGCTGTACGCCCAGCAAACGGATCCCGCCGCGGACGGGCGTGTGCGCCAGGCCTATTTCGTGGACCATGCGGACGCGCAAGGAGTTTTCATTATTCCCTCGGGCTTCCCCTTTTTCTTCCTGGGCAGCGCCACGGGAGATATGGCGTGGACCGGAATGGCGCTCGCTCAACTGGCGCATCGCACAGGAATCTCGGCTTATCTCGACGGAGCCGTCCGGCTGGGCAATTGGATTTTCAACAACACGTTTGATACGCGCGGCGCGGGCGGCTACAACTTTACCCTCGGCCCCAACCAGGTGAAATCCACCGAACATAATATTGACGCCTTTGCGCTCTTCACCATGCTGGCTCGCTTGACCGGCGATTCGGCGACTTGGACTGGCCGGGCCGACCACGCGCGCATTTTTGTTGACGCCATGTTCAACGCCGCGGGTGGGTTTTTCTTTACCGGCACGGGGCCGGATGGCGTCAGCGTCAATCCCAATCTCAGCCAGGACAACATTCCCGAGGACGTGCAGGATTGGTCTTTCCAGGCTTTTCTCAACCCCGACCATGCGGCTTCCATTGACTGGTGCAAAACGAATCTTGCGGTGACAGACACTCCCCAAACTTACAACAGCGACCTGGTTCCGGCGTTCAGCGCCAACCTGAGCGGGAACATGCGCGTGTCCGGAGTTAGCTTCGCCACCCAAAGCATGCGGCCGCCGCTGGCGGAAAACGAGACTACGGAAGGCGCTTGCTTCATTGCGCCTTCGGACCCGTTTTCCAATCGACCCAGTCCCAGTGCGGTATGGCTGGAAGGAACCGGGCATTTGGCGGCTGCCTTGCTCAGCCGGAATTCGCCCCGGAGCAAGGATATTGATGGCTTTAACGGTGATGTGGACACCGCGCGAATCCTGCTCGACAACATTCGGGTCGCGCAGAACAACCTGGGTAGGGGACAGCACGTGGGCGGTGGACAACCCTTTGTCGGCCTGGGCAAACCGGCGCAAGCCATTCCGGATGGCCTCGGCGTGATCGCAGCGACCAGCGAGCTGAATACTGGATTTGGATTTTCCTTCAAACGCTTCCAGCATGTAGGCGCCACTGGGTGGTACGCCATCGCCGGACAGGCCGGCAATCCCTTTCAGCTCGGCCTGGGCAAGGAAAGCCAATAGTGCCCACGCCGCACTCTTTAATGCTATGAAGCCAGCCCCACAACCTCAAGTGGAGCTACGCGACGTAGCACCGGGCCTGTGGATCTGGCTTCTCGAACATCCTCACTGGAAGCCGGGGCAGGGCTGGGAGCCAATCGTGGCGTCAACTTGCGTCGAGTCACGCGGCGAGACGCTGGTTCTGGATCCACTTGCTCCGCCCGAAAACGCGGCCGAGTTCTGGAAGCGGCTCGACGCGCGTCCCCCGACCGCCGTCGTCGTTATCAAGCCCGATCACGTCCGCGACGTCGATCTGTTCGTGCGCCGCTATAAGGCCCGCGCGTTCGGCCCGCGGCTCTTCTTTCGCGAGGACGTCCCCAAAACCGACCTGCAATGGATCGAGCCTGGCAGCCAGCTTCCAGGTGGGCTCGTCGCCCTCTACGACGGACGCGGCCGCAACGAGACGCCGCTGTGGCTGCCCGAACAGCGAACAATCGTTTTCGCCGACGCGCTGACCGCGCCGGGCGGCGAGTTGCGCGTCTGGGCGTCAACAGCGCATGAGGAGCGGGCGTTGCCCGCTCTGCGCGCGCTGCTCGAGCTTCCGTTCGAGCGCGTCATTGTCTCCCACGGCGAACCGGTTCACACCCGCGCCGCCTATGAGCGTGCTCTCGAACTTCCCACCTGGACAGGGTAACTATTGTCCGTCACAAACGCCGTTCAAATCATTCGCAACGGGGCGCATTCGCGGCTATTACGCTCCCGGAGTTACACTCGTGACACATACAGCAGGAGGTGGGTGGACATGGCACGGATCGGCGGTGCAGAACGCAATCAACAAGGACTATTGCAAGGTCTTTTCACGCGAATCATCTACTCGATGGCCAACCGCAAGGTGGGGCGCGTGGTGATGCCGGTGAAGATCGCGGCGCACCACGCCAAGCTGCTTTGGGGCTACGGGCAGATGGAACAATCGCTCTTCGCGAGCAAGCTAGTGGATGCCGGGCTAAAGAACCTCGCGCAATTGCGAGTGGCCACGCTCGTCGGCTGCCCCTTTTGAATTGACATCGGTTCTGCGGTCAGCAGAACCAGCGGGGTCTCCGTAGAGAAGATCGCGGCCCTGCCAAATTACCGGAACAGCGAGCTGTTTTCGGAGATGGAAAAGCTGGCGCTGGAGTACGCCGATGCCATGACGCAGACTCCCGTGGAGGTTCCAGAGGCGCTGTTTGCCAAGCTGCGGGAGAAATTCACGGATGCGCAGTTGGTGGAACTTACGGCGACAGTGGCCTGGGAGAACTACCGGGCGCGGTTTGACCATGCGTTCGGAGTGGAAGCCAAAGGTTTTACAAAGGGGAGCTACTGCGCGTTACCAGTGCGCGCGGCGGGTCAGGCTTAGATTCATCCCGCGAGTGGAGGCGCTAAGTTTGGCGCGAAACAGACTACTGGTATACTCGCGCGGCGTGACTCCGAAGACTTGAGAAAGATCTGACTGGAGGAGACCCCGTGCGTTCATCGGTAGTGATAGCTGTCTTGGTAGGATTACTTGCGATTCCTCCGCAGGCGCAAGAGCCTGCAGGGAACCCGATATTCAAGCTGCAAGAGGTGATGATTCCGATGCGCGATGGAGTGAAACTCCAGACCGCGATCTTGACGCCCGTCGACCAGCAGGGGTCGCTGCCGATTCTGTTTCGGCGCACGCCTTACGGAGTTCCCGAAAAGCCGCCGGAGCACATGCCGGCAAATCTCAAAGAGCTCGCACAGGATGGCTACATCTTTGTAATTCAAAATTTGCGCGGCCGCTTCAAGTCCGAAGGCGTGTTTGATCTGACGTCCCAGGTGGACCTCACCAACCCGAAGGCCACGAACGAGACGACGGATGCTTACGACAGCATCGAGTGGCTGCTGAAAAATTTGCCGAACAACACCGGTAAGGTGGGAATGTATGGAGTTTCCTACGACGGGCTGACCACGGCGCTGACGCTGCTGCACCCACACCCGGCGCTCGCGGCCATCAGCGAACAAGCTTCGCCGGTCGACCAGTGGATGAATGACGATGACCACCGCTACGGCGCGCTGAGAGAAAGCTACGACTTCGAATATGCGGTCATGGAGCAGGCCGACAAGAATTCAAACACTCATTTTGAGTTCGAGACGTATGACACCTACCAGTGGTATCTGGATTTAGGTCCGCTCTCGAATATCAACGCCAAGTATCTCCACGGCAAAATTCCTTACTGGAACTCCTCGATCGATCACCCGGACTACGATGACTTCTGGAAAAAAGAAGCTTGGGTGCGGCAGCTTCACGCATCAACTGTTCCGAACCTGAACGTCGCGGGATTCTGGGATCAAGAAGATCCCTGGGGGCCGTGGCAGATTTTCCGCAACGCCGAAGAGCACGACCCCGAGCACACGAATTTTATTGTGGCAGGTCCATGGTTTCACGGGCAGTGGCAAACGCCGAAGGGGGACAGCATTGGGCTGATTCCTTTCGCGGGACATGAAACCGCACGGGAATTCCGCGAAAATATGGAGGCACCATTTTTCCGTTATTACTTGCACGGCAAAGGGGAGAAACCGAAGTGGCAAGCCAGCACGTTTCAGAGCGGCTCGAACAGTTGGCATGCCTATGGAGTTTGGCCGCCGAAAGAGGCGCAATCAACAAATTTGTATTTGCACGCAGACGGAACGCTTTCGTTCACAGCGCCCGGCCCGGCGGATGCAGCGAAAGAGTACCGCGCGTATGTTTCCGACCCGGCAAATCCGGTTCCGTACCGGCAGCGGCCAATTTCGCCAACGTATCCGGCAGGGGATTGGCGGACGTGGGAGGTGGCGGATCAGCGCTTTGTGGATGGCCGGCCCGACGTGATGACGTTCGTGAGCGCTCCACTGGACCATGACATCGTGGTTACCGGGCCGCTGGCCGCGGCGCTTTTCGCTTCCACTTCCGGAACAGACGGCGATTTTGTGGTGAAGCTCATCGACGTCTATCCCGAAAGTGCGCAGAAAAATAGTTGGGAGGCCGATGGGGGCCCCAAGCCAGGCCAGTATGCCCAGTCACTGAATGGATACGAGTTGCCCATCGCCATGGAAGTGCGGCGCGGACGCTATTTGCAGAGTTATGAGACTCCGCACGCGCTCGCGGCAAATCAACCGATCGAGTGGAATATCCCGCTGCGTGACCATGACCACGTTTTTCTGAAAGGGCATCGCATCATGGTCCAGATTCAATCCACTTGGTTCCCGCTAATTGACAGGAATCCCCAGAAGTTTGTACCGAGCATTTACAAGGCCAGCGCATCCGACTTCGTGCCGGCTACGCAGCGGATTTATTGTTCGCCGAAGATGCCTTCGCACCTGGTCCTGCCCGTCATGCGCTAGAAAGAACAAGAAGAGGACGCAACGCCTCAAAGTGCGCGGTTATGTGCCCATGTAGGTCACCTGGACGTAGACGCCGCTGTGAACGTTGTAGAGCATGTACCAGCCATCGTGGTCGGGGTCTTCGTACACGACAAAATCATCGCCACAATCCCAACACCAGTCCGCACAGACAGGCCAATCCCAAGATGCGACTTCAAAGAAGAAGCCGCCGGGCAGCCAGAAGCCGTGGTGTTCGCGATCGAATCGTTCAACGCGGTAGCGATACGAAGGGCCAAAGTGTTCGAAGCGGCCATGCTCGAAAAGATGATCGACGTGAAAGCGCCTATCGTTGGGCCGGTCGTGGCCGTTCTTCTCCTCGAAGCTGCACAAAGCTGATGGATGTGCAGAAGTTAACTGGGCTTGACCGGAGCCTGCCAATGCTACGCGCCAGCGAGGTTCGCGGGGTACATGTGTTGCTCTGTCTGAGAAATCAGGAGGGCTGACGATAATCGCCTAGAAGAAATACTTTGGCGACGTGAAATTAGATCAAAGCAATGCAGAATTCACTCGACAGAAGAGCCGTCCTCGAATTATCGTGGGCAACGTAAGACCACGCACGCTATCCTTCACAGATTAACGGAGAACTCCAACCACAATGTCCCCGCTGTCAGAGCTCGAATTCGTGCTCGTGTCCAACGACTATGCAACGGTGAACGCGGTATCAGGCGGCGTGAAAAAACATGGAGCCAAGTTTATTTTGGCTCCCACAGCGGAAGCCGCGCGAGACTGCCTAAACCGACGAAAGATTGATGGTGTCTTTGTAGATCTCGAGGTGCCGGAAGCGCTGGCCGTGATAGAAGGAATTCGCAAGGGCGCGTCGAACAATAAGGCGGTGATTTTTGCTTGCCTCGCAGACGCGCGGGAGAACACCCGCGCGTTGAGTGCGGGAGCAAACTTTCTTCTGCGAAAACCTCTGAACGTGGAGAGCATCGCCGTACACATTACGATTGCCAAAGAACTGATGGCCCGGGAGCGTCGGCGCTACTTCCGGTACGCTGTGAATTTGCCCGTGGTGTTGAAGGAAGGGGAAGCGGAACAACATGCCCGCGTGACCAACCTGAGCGAAGCGGGGATGGCTGTGCGCACCGCGAAAGGGCTTGTGCACTCGTCGGTCATAGATTTCGCGTTTGATCTGCCGCAGGGAGAGAGCGTGCGCGGCAAAGGTCAAGTGGCTTGGACGAACACGGAAGGTATGGCCGGAATCATCCTGCAGATTTTCCACGGAAAAGGGCGAGAGCATCTGGAGACTTGGCTGACGACGCAGGAGCAACTTCACGCCAAGAAGAATCCTCCGGAAAAGTGAGAGGGACAGCATGCCTGGAAACAGTCGTGGATCGTTCGAGCCGATACATCCGGAATTGGCACGCGGGTCAGGGGTAAGCGTTGCTGTAGGTACGGTAGGTGGACCACGTTACGCCGCGCCCATTGAAATTTAGCCCGACGCAATAGCGGTTGTCCGTGAGTTTCTGGCAATAAACAACTTTCCCGCGGATAGCCGTCTCATCTTTCATGCAAGTTACCTTTGCAATTTCACCAGCTTGCCAATGACGTTTGGAAATTACGCGAGCACCATGAGCGCTGACGTTTTCCGTATAGGTCAGCTCTGTTCCGTTGGCAGGCTGATCCTGCGCCAGGCTTAGGCTGACAACAATCGCGATTGGTAAGCGTTTCTCCATGCGCCCGACGAATCTGACCCTGAAGCCCATTTGGCGTGAGCCTAACGGGCCCAGCAGCCTCCCACGCCAGGTTGGTGGGGGCGCCGCGGACCGTCAAATCTAGTGATTCTCGCCCACCTTCTTAGCGTTGTAATGTTTTTCCGCCAATCCGGTAAAGACCTGAAAGATGGGGCATGTGCTCCCCCTAACACCCGGTGATGCCTGGGGGAATCCATGTGCGAATGAGAAGCATTCAGCAAGAATCTCGCGATGTGGCTCAACAATAGCTCAGGGAACGAGGCCGTCGTTGGGGAACTAATTGCGACTAATTGATGGTGCGGTGGAGAACTGCAGCGATTTGGCGCATTTCGTCAGCGAGGGCGATGAATTCCTCGGGAAGCAGGGATTGCATTCCGTCGGAGAGGGCTTTGTCCGGCTCGTGATGGACTTCGATGAGAAGGCCATCCGCGCCGACGGCCACGGCGGCTCGTGAAAGTGGCAGAACTTTGTGACGCTTGCCGGTGCCGTGACTGGGATCGACGAAGATGGGAAGATGACTTCGCTTTTTCACGGCAGGAACCACGGCGAGGTCGAGGGTGTTGCGAGAAAAATCGGAGAACGTTCGAACGCCGCGCTCGCAGAGCATGACGTTGTAATTGCCCTCGGAGAGGACGTACTCGGCGGCCATGAGGAATTCGTCGAGCGTGGCGGACATGCCGCGCTTGAGGAGAACAGGTTTTTTAGCGCGGCCCGCGCGTTTGAGGAGAGAAAAGTTCTGCATGTTGCGCGCGCCGATCTGGATGACGTCCGCGTATTCCTCGACGAGGTCGAGCGATTCATTGTCAATGGCTTCGGTGACGATCCCGAAACCATACTTGGCGCGAACCTTCGAAAGAATCTTGAGTCCGTCTTCGCCAAGGCCCTGAAAGCTGTACGGCGAAGTGCGGGGCTTGTAAGCGCCGCCGCGGAAGAGGCGCGCGCCGGATTTTTTGACGCGCTCGGCGATAGCCAGGCATTGCTCCTCGGTTTCCACGGCGCAGGGGCCTGCGACGAGAGCGATGTGCTGGCCGCCGACGATGACGTCTCCCGAGGGCGTAGGGATCCGAAAGATGCTGTCTTCTTCTTTCGCATCGCGGCTGACGAGCTTGTAAGGCTTGCTTACCGGGATGCATTCGCCGACACCGGGCATGGATTCGAGGACGCCGAGGTCCACGGCGCCTTTGTTGCCGGTGATGCCGATGGCCGTTCGAATCGAGCCGGGGATAGGGTGCGCTTTGAGGCCGAGGCTTTCGATGCGCTTGCAGACTTCGCGGACCTGTTCTTCGGTGGCGTGCGATTGCATGACGACAAGCATGGATGGCTCCCCCAGCGCGGTGAGTGAATTTTCAGTTTACGGCAAGCTAGCAGGAGCCGCAAACACCGACGAACTGGGTTCGTGGCCGCGCTTCGATTTTGATTGACGATCGTGGGCGAAAAGGCTTCAAATAATGTTGTTGTCCAAATCGACCCCAGCCGGGAGGAAAAATTGCTCTCGGATCATGTTTATCATTTGTTCGGCCGTGCGATCACCATCACAAGTCATGAGCAGTTGCTAGGGATCATACTGCTCGTCGTTGCGGCGACAGCCTGGGCGGTGCAGCAATTTCGCCGGAGGCGGGCCGTGGTTTTGCAGAGGTCCACGGTGAGCGATCAGCTCGTCTATGAATTGTCGCGAATCGCGGATGCCCTCGATCGCATCTCAAATCGCCCCGTGGACCACTACATCGCGGGCCCAAGCAGGGAAGAAGAGGAATCAACAGGCGGGCGGATTCCGCTCTCCATGTTTGGGCGATAGTCCCTAAGAACCAGATGGATCAACGGTTGTCGCCCCCCACTGTGCGCGCGGCGCCGCGGACGGCTAGGGGTGTAGCCCGGCTCAGGAATCTTCTGCAGAAGGAGCGATCTGGCGCGTGTGGTAGAATAGCTAGTTTATGACAGAGCAGAAATCTTCCACAGGCGTGCCTGAACAGCCCATCATCCAGCCGACGCAATTCGATCCTGAAGACGAATATCGCCCCGAACCTGAGCCTGAGCCTCTGCCGCCATCCTGGATGGATGGGAGCCTGCGAATCGGCATGCACACGTCTATCGCAAAAAGTTACCTGGAGGCGCTCGAGTCGGCGCGCAAGTTGGGCTGCAACGCGCTGCAAATTTTTTCGGCTAGCCCGCGGATGTGGCAAGGCGGTTCCGCGCGGATCCCTGAAGTGGACGCGCAGGCGTTCCGCGCGCGGCGGGACGAACTGCGCCTGGGGCCGCTGGTCATCCACGCAAATTACCTCATCAACCTTGCTTCAGGACAGCGGATGCTGCAGACGCGTTCAATTCAGGCATTTCACGATGAGATCGTGCGCGCCGTGGCTCTGGGAGCGGATTTTCTCGTGGTGCACCCGGGGGCGCGAGGGGAGTCGAGTTCGCAACAGGCGATTTCCACGATTGTGGAGTCGGTCAAACAGGCCTCCAAGCGCGCGCCGATGGGCGGATTGCGGATACTGATTGAGAACACCGCAGGAATGGGAACGGCAGTGGGCGCGCGGCTGGAAGAAGTGGGAGAGATTCTGGCGGGGTTGCGAAACCTGCCGGTCGGAGCGTGCCTTGATACGGCGCACCTTTTTGCCGCGGGCTACGACATCAAGAGCGAAGGCGGGCTGGCTTCGACGATTGGTCAGATCGATGGCGCGATCGGACTCGAAAACGTGCCGGTGATTCACGCGAATGATTCGAAGGTTCCATTGGGCGGACGCGTGGACCGCCATGAGCATATCGGGAAAGGAAAGATCGGTGCGGAAGCGTTCGCGAGGATTCTGCAACACCCGCGATTTGGCACCACGGCGCCCGAAGGATTGACGGGGCGAGCCTTTGTTGCCGAGACGCCGATTGATGATCCCGGCGATGACCGGCGGAATGTGGCGATGCTCTGGGAGTTGGCGGCTTTGAAGCAGCAGGCGCCGGAAGCGGAGAAGGGCTTCTCGATGCTGACAGCGGCGCTCCAGAAGAAAATTGCTCTACACAAAAAAACAGAGAAGAAGAGAATGGCGAACGCAGAGAAGAAGTCGCGTGCCAAAAAGAGCGGAGCGCGGAAGAGTAAAACAAAGAAGAAGAGGGGATAGGGCGGCGTGGCGCAACAGCACACACCAGGCGGCGCAACCGCGGCGGGGTCGGGATACGATCCGCAGAAAATTGAAATGAAGTGGCAGAAGCGCTGGGCGGAAGCGCGCGTATTCGAGACCGAAGCGGACCCGTCGAAGCCCAAGTATTATGTGCTGGAAATGCTTCCGTACCCGAGCGGCACGATGCACATGGGGCATATGCGCAACTACGCGATTGGAGATGTGGTGGCGCGCGTCAAGCGCATGCGCGGATTCAATGTGCTGCATCCCATGGGCTGGGACGCCTTCGGCCTGCCGGCGGAAAACGCAGCGATCAAGAACAAGACTCACCCGCGCGAATGGACGAACAAAAACATTGCGGAATTTCAGCGCGTGTTGAGGCGCTTTGGGTTCAGCTACGACTGGCGTCGGGAGATTTCGACGTGCGAGCCGGAATACTACCGCTGGAACCAGTGGTTCTTCCTGCGCATGCTGGAACGCGGGCTGGCTTACCGCAAGAAGAGCCGCGTGAACTGGTGTCCCAAGTGCTGCACGGTGCTGGCGAACGAGCAAGTATTGCCCGGCGGCTATTGCTGGCGGCACGAGGACACGCTGGTGGAATCACGCGAGATCGAACAATGGTTCCTGAAGACCACGGCTTATTCCGACCAACTGCTTGACGACTTGAAGGAGCTTGAAGGTGGATGGCCCGAGCGCGTCATCCTGATGCAGCGGAACTGGATAGGGAAGTCGCAGGGCGCCAAGGTGAAGTTTGCCGTGGCGGACGTAACGAATGCGGAAGAGATCGAGGTCTTTACCACGCGCATTGACACGATTTATGGCGCGACGGCCCTGATTCTGGCGCCCTCGCACCCGGCAGTCGAGAAACTCTTGGGCTGGGCCTTGCCTGACAGCATCGAGTGGACCAGGCTGAGAAAAATGTGCCAGACGTCGGTGAAAACCGAAGATCTCGCCACGATGGAAAAAGAAGGCTTCTTTACAGGGCGGCTTGCCATCAATCCTTTCAGCGAGGAAAAAATTCCCATCTGGGTGGGCAACTTCGTGCTCATGGAATATGGCACGGGCGCCATCATGGCCGTTCCTGCTCACGATCAGCGCGACCTGGAGTTCTGCCGGAAATATGAATTGCCGGTGCGCGTGGTGGTGGCACCAAAAGAGGTTGAAAGTTCAAAGTTGAAAGTTGAAGGGGAGCCGAGTTCCAGCCCGTCAGGCCGCGCAATTGCCGGCGAGGCGTTCACCGAGTATGGCGTCAGCGTGAATTCCGGGCCGTACAGTGGGATGGAAAGCGCGATGGCAATTGCGAAAATGTCCGCGTTCGCGGAAGAAAAAAAGTTTGGGCGAGCAGAGACCGTCTACCGCTTAAGAGATTGGGGAATTTCGCGGCAGCGCTATTGGGGCACGCCGATTCCGGTTGTCTATTGCTCGAAGGACGGGATGGTGCCCGTGCCGGACAAGGATTTGCCGGTGCTGCTGCCGCCGAACCCGAAGCTTACCGGCGAAGGAGAATCGCCTCTGGCATCCACGCCGGAATTCGTGAATACCACTTGCCCAAAATGCGGAGGACCGGCGCGGCGCGAGACGGACACCATGGATACCTTCGTGGACTCCTCCTGGTATTTCTACCGCTACTGCGATCCGCAGAATGACAAAGCGCCGTACGATTCGACGAAGATCGCTTATTGGTTTCCGATTGACCAGTACATCGGCGGCATTACGCACGCGATTCTGCACCTCCTGTACTCGCGATTCTGGTGCAAAGTGATGCGCGATATTGGATTGATCACCCACAACGAGCCTATCGCGCGGCTTTTTACCCAGGGGATGGTGCAAAAGGGCGGCGTGGCCATGTCCAAGTCGCGCGGCAACGTGGTAGGCGCGGAAGACATGGCCCAGAAATATGGGGCGGACACCGGGAGACTCTATACACTTTTTGCTGCGCCTCCCGAAAAAGATTTGGAATGGAGCGAGGAGAGTATCGAAGGCTCCTGGCGCTTTCTGAATCGCGTTTACCGGCTCGTGGAACGCCACTCTGTAGCGGTCCAAGGAGTGAAAAACAGAAAGACCGACGCGGCGACGACTTCTCCGAAGGAAAAGATCCTTCTGCGCAAGTCGCACCAGACGCTGCGGCGAGTGACCCAGGACTTCGAGACGCGCTGGCATTTCAATTCGGCGATTGCGCTGATCATGGAGCTGACCAACGAGGTTTATTTGCAGGAGCCGCTGGAAAAGGACGTGCGGCCGGAAGTTCGCAAGGAAGTGCTGGAACTGCTGACGCTGATGCTGGCGCCGATGACTCCCCATCTCTCGGAAGAACTCTGGGAAATGCTTGGACACAGCGGCGGATTGGGGACGGCGCGCTGGCCTGGATTTGATGAGAGTTTGACGCGTGAGGACGAAGTTGAAATTCCCGTGCAGGTAAATGGACGCCTGCGGGGCAAAGTGAAAGTCGCCGTGGGAGCCGCCGCAGATGACGTTGAAAAACTGGCTCAAGCGGACCAGGTAATTGCGCCGCATCTCGCCGGCAAAGCTATCGTGAAACGCATTTTTGTCCCGGACAAATTATTGAATCTCGTCGTGGCGTGAGGGGGATGGCATGATGGAGAGCGCGGCCAGGCAAGCGATGAAACAAGTGGGGGAGCAGGGAGGCCGGATGAAGGCGGAACTCGGTGGCGTGGTGGTCCTCGACTTCGGCGGACAGTATACCCAGCTGATTGCCCGCCGGATTCGCGAGCAACAGGTGTTCTCCGCCGTTCTGCAGTGCACTTCTTCCATCGAGGAAATTCGGAAGCTGCGGCCTGCGGGAATCATTCTGTCAGGCGGTCCGAGTTCGGTTTATGACGCCGGCGCGCCCAAGTGCGATCCGAATGTGCTGGCGCTGGGAATCCCCGTACTGGGCATTTGCTACGGGATGCAGTGGATCATGTACACGCTCGGAGGAACGGTAGAGAGAGCGGAGCGGCGGGAATACGGCCGCGCGCAGTTGAGTGTCGATGATTCGAAAGAAAGCGGCCCATCATCAGAGCTCTTCACGGGGATTCCCGCGTCCCTGCGGGTGTGGAACAGCCACGGCGATCACGTGCGAACCCTCCCAGAGGGATTTCGGACCATCGGAAGGACCGAGAATGCCATTGCCGCCGTGGAAAATCCGGGGATGAAAATCTACGCCGTGGAGTTTCACCCCGAGGTGAACCATACCGAGCGCGGGACGGAGTTGCTTAGAAATTTCTTATTTCGCGTATGCGAAGCCGAACCGAAGTGGAGCGGCGCAGCGTTCATCGAGGAGACCACGGCTGCAATCCGCGAAAAGGTGGGAAATAAGTGGGCCATTTGCGGGTTGAGCGGCGGAGTGGATTCCACCGTTGCCGCAGTGCTGGTGCACCGGGCAATGGGCACGCGGCTGACGAACATTTTTGTAAATACGGGGATGCTTAGGAAAAACGAATTCGAGCAAACTCTGGAGATGTTGCGGGAGCGCCTAAATCTCCATGTCATTGGCGTGGACGCTTCGGAGCGCTTTCTTTCTCAATTGAAAGGGGTTACCGACCCTGAAGAAAAGCGCAGGCGCATCGGCAGGGAGTTCATCGCCGTCTTCGCGGAAGAGGCGCAGAAATTCCAGGCGGGGGAAGCGCACGGGGAGATTGGGTATCTGGTGCAGGGGACGTTGTATCCGGACGTGATTGAGTCGGTTTCCGTGAAAGGGCCCTCAGCGACGATCAAGACCCACCATAACGTCGGTGGCCTGCCTGAGAAGATGCCTTTTGCCCTCATTGAACCGCTCCGGGATCTCTTTAAGGACGAGGTGCGCCGGATCGGCAAGGAACTGGGCCTGCCAGAAGAAATTCTTGTGAAACACCCGTTTCCGGGTCCGGGGCTGGCCGTGCGGCTTCTCGGCGAGATTACCCGTCCACATCTGGTAACTCTCCAGGATGCCGACGCCATCGTGGTTGAGGAAATCCGCCGGGCGGGGTTGTATAACAAGGTGTGGCAAGCGTTTGCGGTCCTTCTCCCTGTGCGGAGCGTGGGTGTAATGGGCGATGGACGAACCTATGGGCTGACAGTGGCCGTAAGGGTCGTTGAGTCTGATGACGCCATGACGGCGGACTGGGTGCGGCTGCCTGGGGAAGTCCTGGGACGCATCTCGACGCGTATTGTCAACGAAGTGGCGGGCGTCACACGGGTTGTCTATGATATTAGTTCTAAACCACCTAGCACGATCGAGTGGGAATAGCCTTGGCAGATGGCCCGGTCGATGATGGGGAGGGTGCGATTGGGACATCCACAGAGAAACATTGCTGAAAATCTGGAAACCAGCAAAAAAAGGGGCCGCTCAGCGGGTATGCGCGGCCTTCCCCCTAAGTTCCAATGATTCAGCACGGCGACAACCGCAGGAGTTCGATCGCGGATCTAGCGGTTGGCCATTTTCTGGGCCATGTAAAGGATGAGCTTGCGATCCCCTTCTTCCACTTTGCTCAACAAGCGGCGAAGCTTGTTGAGAAAGCGTGCATCTTTACCGACGCTGCCCCAGGCGATGTCGTCAGACGATTTACGCTTGGGAAGATTCGGCAACTGCGGCGGTTCCTCACCGTCATAAAAGAGTTGATAGAGTGGGCACTCGAGAGCACGAGCGAGTTTTTCCAACGTTTCGATGGCCGGAACAGTATGGCCATTCTCTACGCGGGAAATGTAACAACGAAGCAATCCCGTTCGCTTTTCGATGTCGCCCTGGGAGAGTTTCTTTTCTTCGCGGAGTGCGCGAAGGCGGTCACCAATAATCATGCAGGTATTATTCCATGTAGGTAAGATAAGAAGCAAGTGCAAAGTTGCAGAAATGAAAATGAAACGTTTGATGCAAGTTCAGGCAACTCGTAGAGGATAGCCGTAACCAAACGCCTATGGCGCGCGTCCCAAAAGTGGAGCCTTTCGACCCGCCCCCCGCGGTGGGGGCGGTACTGGGCCGTGACTCCAGAGCCGCTGGTGCCCTGAACGACCGCGAGCTGGTCCGCCGGGCGCAGCGGGAGGATAAGGAGGCGTTTGAGGAGCTTGTTCGGCGCCATCAACACCGGGTGTTTGCAGTGGCCGGCGGGATTCTGCGAAGGCGAGAAGATGTAGAAGACATCGCCCAGCAGGTTTTTTTGAAAGCTTATTTCGCGCTGAAGCGATTCGATCAGCGTGCGGCATTCAGCACCTGGCTGTATAAGATAACGGTGAATGAGTGCTGGGACTTACTGAGAAAAAAGAAGGTTCGGCCCCTGGTGTACGAATCCGATCTGAGTGAGGAACAAGCCAGACAGGTCATTACTTCGGGGGAAAAAGAGAACCCCGGGCCGGACATCAGCGAGAAGCTGGAAGCGCGGGAGCACGTGGAGCGGCTTCTGGAAGGATTGGATGAACGGGACCGGCTGATGCTTATCCTGAAAGAGGTGGAAGGGTTTTCCATTGAGGAGATCGCGGAAGTTATGAAGTTGAATGGCAACACGGTGAAGGTGAGACTTTTTCGTGCACGGCGGCGGGTGGTAAGCCAGGCAAATAAACGTGGCGATTGAAGACGAAAGCAAGGGCAGTAAGGAGGCGGGTATGTGGAACCTGCTGAAGAAGAGTGATGAACAGTGCAGGAAGGTGCGGGATCTACTGGAGGATTCGGCAGCGGCTCGTCCCGAAGCTGTCAGTATTCAGGAGTTGAGCGAGGCCCTGTCTGCGGCGGCGCAAACACACATCGGCGCTTGCGTTGGCTGCCAGGAAGCGGCGCAGGATCTGCTCGCGACACGGGAAATCTTCAAGGGCGTTGCCTCCAACTCGGAGATAGAGAGGCCGTGGTTTGCAACTCGCGTGATGTCAGCGATTGCGGCTCGCGAGAGGGAATTGTCCCAAGCGGCAAGCACGTGGCTGGCTGTGCCGCGGTTCGCTTCGCGCCTGGCCCTGGCTTCAGGCGCCCTCCTCCTAGTAGCAAGTACATGGCTCTATGAAAGGCCGCTCTCGGCGCCGAGTCAGCAAGCGAGGAACCTGGCCGCGCAGGAATCGCTTTTTGAGGCACTGCCTACTGTGAATCAGGATGATGTGTTGGTTCCCACGCAGGAGAACAATCCATGAACGAAATGTCAGCATCCCGGAAGGCGGCCCTGTGGGTAGGCGTGGTGTTCCTTTTGGGTGCGGCGCTGGGCGCAGTGATTGGGTATTCCTACGAACATCATTTAGTGTCGGCAGCAACTTCTCCCTTGCCAGAGCCGGCCAGGCGAGCACATCGGGTGGAGCAACTTACGCAGGCGCTGAGTTTGACAAGCGTGCAGAGTCAACAAGTGGATGCGATCCTGCTGCAGCGTCACACCGAGGTGAAAGCAATTCACGATCAGACGGATGCACAGATCGATCAGGTCCGTCAAAAAGGACGCGACCAAATCCGCGCGATCCTCACGCCTGAGCAAAAACCCAAGTTTGAAGAGTTCTTAAAGAATCTTGATCAGGAGCGAAAACACAACGGCTCGAAGTAAACGGCTGCAGGCCGATCGCGCGCTCAAACTTTTACAATGAGCTTACCGGTGTTGCCGCCGGTGAAGAGCATGTTGATGGCATCAGGCGCTTTTTCTAAACCTTCCACAATCGTCTCGCGGTCCTTGAGCTTACCGAACATTTTCCATTGACCCAACTGCGTTGCCGCTTCCATGAAGCGCGCGGCGTGATCGAGGATTAGGAAGCCCTGGATGTGGAGGCGCTTCACTATTACCGTGCCGAGGCTGACCATATTGGGGTCTGCCTTGGTATAGCCGGATATGAAACCGCAAACCACCACGCGGCCATGAAGATTCATGCGGTTCAAAACTTCCTGCATGATTTCTCCGCCGACGTTCTCAAAATCAATGTCGATACCATTGGGAGTGGCGGCGGCAAGCTTTTCCTTCCAGTCCGGATGCTTGTAGTTGATAGCAGCGTCGAAGCCGAGATCCTTGGTGATCCAGGCGCATTTGTCATCCGTGCCGGCAATCCCAACGACGCGGCAGCCGTGAATTTTCCCAATTTGCCCGGCGATGCTGCCAGTGGCGCCGGCGGCGGCGGAGACGACGAGCGTTTCGCCCTTTTTGGGCGCGGAGATCTCCATGCCAAAAAAAGCAGTGAGCCCGTTGGTGCCGAGCACGCCGAGAAAAACGGTGTCCGAGACGAAGGGAATCTTCGGCAACTTTTGGAAGAAGCTCTTCGCGGACGCGTCGATGATGACGTAGTCCTGCAGGCCAGTGAGTCCCGTTACGCGATCGCCCTTCTTGTAATCGGGATGGCGCGATTCGACGATTTCCGCAAAGCCAATGGCGCGCATGACTTCACCGATCGGCACAATGGGAAGGTAGGTATCCGCGACCATCCAGACACGCATTGTGGGATCGATAGAGAGATATTTGACGCGGGCCAGAGCTTGGCCATCTTTCAGTTCGGGCACTGGCGATTCGGAGAGTTGCAGATCACCGAGTGCCAGCAGCCCTTTTGGGCGCGATTGCAGCCGAAGCTGACGATTGGCTAGGGTCATTTAGATCTCCAAGACCAACGATGGAAGAGTGGATATGACCTCATTCGAGGCTTACGAGCGAGCTCGTCGGGCGCAATCGCACAGCCAAGATTCATCGCCCAAACATCGCGCGATGGAGAAGCAGCCGGCTGTGCCACCTAGAATGGAATGTCTTCGTCGGAGATTTCGGGGCCGCCTGGGGCATGGCCTCCACCACCTCCGTAGGAATCGTCGGTGGGCGCGGCGTGGCTTTCGACGTCATCGCCGCCGGAACGTGCTGCGCCACCGGCGCCTGCGGCGGCGCCTGCGGCGCGGCCGCCGAGCATGCGGAAATTGCTGGCCACAATTTCGAAGCTGGTGCGCTTCTGGCCTTCCTTGTCCTGCCATTCGCGGGACTGGATGCGCCCTTCGATGAAGATCAGCGAACCCTTCTTAAGATACTGCTGAGCAATTTCGGCCTGTTTGCCCCAGACAACGATCTTGTGCCACTCGGTGCGCTTCTGGCGTTCGCCGTTTTTGTCTTTGTAAGAGTCGTCGGTGGCGACGGAGAAATTTGCGACGGCTTGGCCGCCGCCGGTGTAGCGCGTTTCGGGATCGCGGCCCAGACGACCGACTAGAATAACCTTGTTTACAGACATGACAGAATTCCCCCTGAGACGGCGAAGATAGCACGCGAGCGAAGAAAAGGGAAATGACTGCTGAGAAGCCACTTGATCGGCGGAGACTCCAGGGCGCGGGCACAAAGGGCGGAAGAATTGACAATTGATAGTGAGCATCCTAACGTTTGCCTTCGATTTGACGTCTGGAGGATTTCATCGTGCACCAAAAACATTTTGCCTCGTTGACGGCGCTGACCTTCGCGGCGGTGGCGATCTTCATCGCGGGGAATGGCGCGCGGGGGCAACAGCCGGGTGAGACGGCTGCCGCACCAGTTGGTGTTTTTGAGAGTCACGGCGATGTTGGCATTGTTTTGCATCCAGGTTCGGTGGAATACGATGCGGCGAAACGGAGCTACACGATTGTCGGCAGCGGCGAAAATATGTGGCTCGCCAACGATGCTTTCCAGTTCGTGTGGAAGAAAATGTCGGGGGACGTGACGCTGACGGCGGACATCTCCTTTCTCGGCAAGGGAGTGAACGAGCATCGCAAGGCGGTGCTGATGATCCGCCAAACTCTCGACGCGGATTCTCCTTATGCGGACGCGGCATTGCATGGCAGCGGATTGACTTCGTTGCAATATCGCGAAGAAGAAGGCGCGGCAACGCATGAAATTCAGGCCAACGTTTCCGCGCCCAAGCGGTTGCGGATTGAAAAGCGCGGCGCGTATTTTTCGATGTGGCTCGCGGATGAAAAAGGTGAATTTCATCCGGCGAGCGGCCCCACGCGAATCGCGCTCAAGGAGCCGTTCTACGTTGGGCTTGGCGTTTGCAGCCACGATAAGGACGTGGTGGAAAAGGCCGTCTTCTCGAATGTCGAGTTGAAGCCGGCAGAGCCTGCCGCTGGTGCCGCTTCTACGCTTTACAGCACGCTCGAAATCATCACCGTTGCCTCGACGGACCGGCGCGCGATTTACGTGGCTCCAGGGCAGTTCGAGGCGCCCAACTGGATGCCTGACGGCAAGAACCTGATTTTTAACAGGAACGGGCACATCGAGAAGATTGCTGTCACAGGCGGAACTCCGCAAATCATTGATACTGGATTCGCAAGGCGTTGCAACAACGACCATGGAATTTCGCCGGACGGCACGCAACTGGTCATCAGCGACAACTCGCAGAAGGACCATCAGTCGCTCGTTTATATCGTGCCAATCGGCGGAGGCGCGCCTCGGCGCATCACGCGGAAATCACCTTCGTACTGGCATGGATGGTCACCGGATGGGAAAACGCTGGCCTTTGTCGGCGAAAGGAATGGTGATTTCGATATCTACGCGATTCCCGCCGCAGGCGGCGAGGAGAAACAATTGACAGCCGCGAAGGGACTGGACGATGGGCCGGAATATTCTCCTGACGGGAAATACATTTACTTCAACTCCGAACGCACCGGGCACATGCAGATCTGGCGCATGCGCGCCGACGGAAGCGAACAGGAACAGATTACGTTTGGAGAAGAGAACGATTGGTTTCCGCACATTTCGCCGGACGGTGAGCAGATGGTGTTCCTGACGTATGACGCGAGCGTGAAAGGCCATCCGGAAAACAAAGACGTGATGCTGCGCATGATGACGCTGAAAGATAAAAAGATCACCGTGCTGGCGAAATTGTTTGGCGGCCAGGGAACCATGAACGTGCCGTCGTGGTCGCCCGACGGGAGCAAGTTCGCGTTTGTCAGCTACCAGTTGGTGCCGAAGGGCCAGTGATTCGTGGCCCGTGATCCGTGTCCCGTGGAAGAGAAAACCCCTCAGGAGTAGTAGTTTGCTGCTTTATGGTTTGTGAAGAGGGGTCCTACTGCCCCGAGGGTCGTTCAAGATAGAAATCTTCCGCGAGATTTCTAGTTAACAATAACTGTGCCCCACCCCTATGTTTTTGTAAGTGTTGCATCTAAAGGACTTAGACTTTCCGTAAGTTGCTTAGAATCAACACTTCCGGGCTGCCCGCATAAGTGTTGATTCTAAAGATAGTTAGTGGCCTTCATTTGCGGCATTTTGCAAGTGTTGATTCTAAGCAACTTAGATAAAGGGCGCGCTGGAACAGGCTGGAAAGATCGGAAACTCACACACTGAGTGCAGAATTACCTGGAAGCTAGTGTACCATGGGGATAAGAAAAGTCAAGGAAAATTGAGGTATGAAGCGGGGTTACATGAGACTAGGTTCCTCCCGGACAGGACTTCTAGCATTTACCGTCCTTCTCGCATTTACCACACCGATGTTTTCTCAGACCCAACAAGGTGGGACCCAGAAACAAGAGAACGTACGACGCGATTCCGTTCAGGCGAAGGTTCGGCGAGATCTGGGCGAGGATTTGGATGAAGAGGACGCGGTAAGGGAATTGTTTACGTTGGGCGACCAGGCTGTCCCTTCATTACTTAAGTTTCTCTCTGAAGCGGACAAAGGGAGAAAGGTCGGCGCGGCTCGCAGCTTGGCTTATATTGGAAACCAGCAGGGAATGCAAGCGCTCCGAAATGCCGTTAAAGCAGAAACGGATGAGGAGACGAAATCCGGGATGTCCTGCTTTCTAGCCGGTGCCCTAGTTGGGACCAAATCACAGAGCGATCTGGATTTTCTAAGAAGCTCGGTCGAAAGAGCGCACTTTGTCGACGATGATGTGAAGGATTTTCAGGCTTTTTGTGCGGCGTTGGCATTGGGCACGAGAGGGGGAGACGATTCGCTTGCCGTATTACGCAAGATCCCGAAAGACTATCTTATCGATTCAGCTGAAATTAGAAAAGCGATCCAGTGGATGGAGACCAAGTCCGCGCCGAGACAAATGCATACTGAGCTGTCACTAAGCGATGAAGAACTGATTAAGAAGGCCGTTCTGAACGATACCTTCTTCGCGCAAGATGAGCGGAGTGAGACTTCAGTTGAGGAACTTACATTCAATAAGCAGCGGAACAGAGCCTTGGTGTCCGTAGAGATTTACCTGGGCCCAAAGTCTGCTCGAGGATACGACCTCGCTTTGGCTAAAGAAAGCGGCGTATGGCAAGTAGTAGGAATCTGGTTTGCGTGGGTTGCGTGACGAAACGGAACAGGGCGGGAGCGAGAGGGTACCCCGTAGCACATTGGGAACGCGGGCGAGACGGGGCGTTGTGCGGGCGCGAGTCTGCGGATTACTCTGAGGAGTCAATAAATCTGTAGCGATTGGCCCGGTGTCCCGTACAGGGGGAAGTGGTTCGGTGACGCAGGCCGGTACACGGAGAACAGGACTCGTCATGTCGGAACCCTTTCGGCCTTATGAAAAGCTGGTGGAGATCACGGTATTCGGGAAGAAGTTTCAGGTCCCGGAGCGGAATTCGCTCTTGAGGTGCTTTCAGTTCATCAGCCCGGAAACGATCCCTTATGGACGTTTTTGCTGGAACCAGGATTGCCAGTATTGCCGCGTGACTTGCCAACTGCCGGATGAAGATGAGCCGCACGAGATGCTGAGCTGCAAGTTCATCGTGATGCCGGGGATGGAAATCATGGAGATGAGCCAGGAATTGAAGTGGTGCCTGCGCGCCAAGTTGCCGGCGGACACGCCGGTCACGACATAAGTTTTTTCGGCTGACCACGTCGGAAGCCGAACCATTTGCACTCTCTTCCTCTCTGCTCTACATTCAGATAGCGACAAGTTGCCGGGCTAAAGCCCGGCCTCTACAACTTGGCCGAGCCTGATGGCAAACTCAAGCACATTGGTGTGTGACGGATGTGGGCAGATCGCGTCGGCGGAACACGTTGCCAGGCGGTTGAAGCGGCTGGAATGGGCGACGCGGTACCGGCCGGTCCACATCCATACGCTGTTTCTGGGCGCCTTCTCGCCCCACGACGAGAAGGATTTTCTGTACGCGCCGGGCGGAGAGTTTCAAGGAGAGGCCGCGTTGCTGCTGGCTGCGCTGGGAATCTCCGCCGCAGGAAAAGCAGCCGAGGCAGTGCATGCGGAGTTTCAACGGGCAGGCTTTTTTTTGACGCACATCCTGGAGTGCCCGCTCGAGGACGACGAAGGTCTGCAGGCGGCGTTGAAGAATCGGCTGGCCGCAGTGGCGACACGGATTCGACGTTCACTCAAACCGAAGCGGGTGATGGCCGTCACAGCGGAACTCGCGCTCGTCTTGGATGATATCCTGGCAATGGATTTGGGATGCCCGGTGCTTTTGGATAACGGGAAGCCGTTCCGATTGGAGGGCCGCGCGGGAGAGAATGGCGCTGCGCGGTTGCGAGAGGCACTCGCAGGCACTCCGGCGGACTGAGCGCATGGACAGACACGGACGGGCCGACGGGAGCAGCGTGAATAGCCCGCGAAGCGGCTAGACGACCTTTTTAACTGTGCTAGAATCAACTCGTTGACGGATTGAGCCCGCCGCAGGAGTACTACCGTGAAGAAACAGGCGAAATTTGGCGTGGGAATCAGCGTAATCGTGGCCTCGCTCGGTTTTCTGGCGTGGCTGGGCTATGGAGAGAGCAAGACTTACTACCACACGATCGCTGAGCTCGAGACGCTGAATGGCTCCGCACGAAGCCAACGCATGCGCGTCGGGGGAACCGTCGCGGTCGGAAGCATTCGCCACCTTGCGGGGCGCGTTGATTTTGTGCTGGAGGGGGAGGGGAAGACGCTCCCCGTTAGCTACATTGGCACGGACCCGCTGCCGGATACGTTTGTCGACAAATCGCAAGCCCTGGTGGAAGGCCACACCGGACCGGAGGGACGATTTGTCGCCGAGGTTGTCCAGGCGAAATGCGCTTCCAAGTATGAAGCTGCACCTGGAGGAAAAGGCGGCGCTGCGCCCAGCGCTACCGAACCCAAGGGTATGTAGGGCGGCGGAATGTAGGCGACCCGGAATCTCCGGGGGATAGGCGGAGTTGTCGTGGATGTATTCGGTTCCTTTGCACTCGTCTTAGCGTTCATTTGCGCGGCCTATGCGTTCGGCGGGGGCATTGCGGCGATCATTACGCGCCATCCACTGCTAATCAAAAGTACGCGGCAAGCCGGGATGGCCACTTGCTGCCTGATTTTCCTCGCAACCTTCAGCCTCGAATATCTGTTCTTCAGCGATAATTTTTCCATCGCGTACGTGGTGTCGCATAGCAATCGCGACCTTTCCACATTTTACAAGATAGCCGCGCTTTGGGCGGGACAAGAAGGTTCGCTGCTGTTCTGGAGCCTTCTGCTGGCCATTTATGTTTTTTCGGTGTTGCTCACTTACAGGAACAAGAACGGCGAGTTGATGCCCTACGTCGGCGTGGTGATGGCCGGAGTGCAGATTTTCTTCCTGACGCTGAACAACTTCGTGGCCAGTCCGTTCAAGGTGCTGGCGTCGCCGGGGGCGGATGGCGTGATGCACTACGTCGCGCGGGCTGATGGCAACGGGTTGACGCCGCTGCTGCAATATCCGGAAATGGTGATTCACCCGCCGAATCTTTATTCCGGGTACACCGGGTTTACAATCCCGTTTGCTTTTGCGCTGGGCGCGCTGCTGGCGCGCTACCCGGGGGAAAAGTGGATTCATCTGACGCGCAAGTGGACGATGATTGCGTGGATGTTTCAGTCCATGGGCATTTTGCTTGGCGCACACTGGGCTTATGCAGTGCTGGGATGGGGCGGTTATTGGGGCTGGGACCCAGTGGAGAATGCGTCGTTCCTGCCATGGCTGACGGGCACGGCGTTTCTGCACTCCGTGATGATGCAGGAAAAGCGCGGGATGATGAAGGTCTGGAATGTGTGGCTGGTGTTCTGCACATTTTTGCTTTGCATCCTGGGAACGTTTCTGACGCGCAGCGGCGTGGTCAGCTCGGTTCACGCCTTCGCGCGATCCAGCATCGGTGCTTGGTTCGTGAGCTTCATCGTGTTGATCATCCTGGTGTGCCTCGGGGCCTATTTGAAGAATCGCGACTACCTGAAGAGCGAAAATCAACTCGATTCGATTGTTTCGCGCGAATCGAGCTTCCTGTTCAATAACCTGATCCTGCTGGTTTCGTGCATCGCCATACTTTCGGGCACATTGTTTCCCGTTTTTTCCGAGTGGATCACTGGCGACCGCATCAGCGTGGGCGGGCCATTTTTTAATAAGGTGAATATTCCCATCGGGCTGCTGCTGCTGTTTTTGACGGGAGTCGGGCCGCTGCTGGCATGGCGAAAGACTTCGACGGAAAGCCTGAAGCGAAATTTTGGATGGCCGCTGGCGATCGGAGTGGCCGCGGGGGTGATTGCGTTCACCTTTGGATTTCGCCACTTCTATTCGTGGATTTGCCTGATTTTGTGCGTGTTTGTCGCGTCCACGGTTTTGCTGGAATTCTATCGCGGGGCGAGAGTAATTCGCGCGCGATCCGGGGCTTCGTTTATGGCCTCGGCGGTGGACCTGACCATGCGCAATACGAGGCGTTACGGCGGCTACATCGTGCATATGGGGATGGTCTTTGTGTTCATTGGGCTGGCCGGCGCGGCGTTCAATCGCGATATTCAGAAAGACATGCGGCAAGGCGATACTTTGCAAATCGGGCCTTACACTTTGGTTCTGCAAGGCTTCGACACCAAACCGGAAAAGAATTACACCGCGCAACGCCTGCTCGTCGAAGTGCTGCAGAACAATAAGCCTACGATGATGCTTTATCCGGAGAAGCGGCGTTTCTCGACCACCGAGGAGAACGGCACGATGGTGGCGATCTATTCCACATTGAAGGAAGATTTATACGTGGTGTATGCGGGAACGAGCCCGGATACGCAACTGCCGGTAATCCACGCCTATCTAAATCCGCTGGTGAAGTGGATCTGGTTCGGCGGAGTGGTGGTGGTGTTCGGAACACTCGTGGCGATGCTGCCGAATCGCCGTGCGGTGCTGGTGCTCGCGGCTGCCCCGCAGCCTGTGGGACAACCTGTGGCACATGGGCTTCCCTCGTCTGTCACCTTGCGAGAGGGTCATGACTAAAGCGCGCCCGGTTGCGGCGATGGCAATATTGGCGTTGTTCGCGACTGCGTCGCTGCTGATTGCGCCGCTCGGGGCGCAGCAACTCTCCGAGCGTGCGAAACAAGTGGGAACGAAAATTAAATGCATGTGCCGCGGGTGCGAGATGCCCGCGAGCACTTGTTCGCATCCGGGCGGGGCATTTTCCGGGATGTGCGACACAGCCAAAATGATGCTTGGGGAAGTCGACCAGCACATCGCCAAGGGCGAGACCGATGAGCAGATTCTGCAGGCGTTCGTACACGAGTATGGGACGCAAGTCTATACGGAGCCTCCGAAGTCGGGATTCAGCCTGGTGGCCTGGGTATTGCCGAGCGTTTATCTTTTTGTGGGCGCTGGAGTGGTGATCTTCGTGATTGCCCGCTGGCGAAAACGCTCGGTGGAAGAAACCGCGCTGGCAAGCGGCGCGCCGGGTATTTCCGCCGAGCTATTGGAACGCGCCAGAGCGCAGGCTTCGCGCGAGACGCAGGATTAAATGGTGCCGACTCTTTGCACGCTTGCGACGTTGGAGATTGGCTCCGGAGATTGGGCGATATTGGGGGCGTGCCTGGCCCTGGCCGTCGCTGTTGGTCTTTTCATTTTTTACATTCAGCCGGATGCTTCGGACCTTGCGCCGCACCGCACCAAGCTTGATCAACTCTTGGAACGCCGCGACACCATCTACGACAATTTGCGCGATCTGCGTTTTGAATATCGCTCTGGAAAATACTCGGAAGGTGACTTCGAAGCGATGAAGACGGCCCTTGAAAATGAGGCAGCGCTAGTGCTCGCAGAGATCGACCAGGTGACGGATGCCCAGGTGCGCCGTCCGCGCGGGACGCGCCCAGCCGATGGGAGCGCGCAATGAATCGTTCTTGCGCTGCGCGCCTAGCTATGCTCGGCGCACTTGTTCTGGCTCCACTGGCGGCAATCGCTGAGGCGGGGACGGTTCGCGGCACGGTAGTGAACGGCACAACCGGCAAACCTGCGGCGGGGATTGAACTGGCGCTGATCCAGCTTCAGGGAGGAATGCAGGAAGTCGCGCATTCCAAGAGCGGCGCGCAAGGGGAATTCACGTTTGACAATCCGGCGATTGGCGGACAGCCGATGCTAATTCGCGCGGTGTATCAAGGCGTGAATTTCCACCATGCGCTGCCGCCAGGCAGCACCACCGCGCAGGTGGATATTTATGAAACGTCTAAGGATGCCAAGACGATCAACGTTCCTTCACACGTAGTGATCTTTAAACCGAACGGCGCGACGATGATAGTCGGAGAAGAATATCAGATTGAAAACAAGTCGCAGCCGCCGATGGCTTTCTACAAAACTGACGGTAGTTTTGATTTTGCGTTGCCAGAAAAAGGCCAGCTTCGACAAGTGACTGCAGCCGGGCCGGCGGGTATGCCGGTAGTGCAAGTTCCGATCAACAAGAGGAACAATCACTACTCGATTGCCTTTGCTTTTCGGCCTGGCGATAACTCGGTGCGGTATTCCTACGAGCTGCCATATCCGGGGAATTTGGCGACCGTAAAGATTTCGACCGTATATCCGGGGGGCCGCTTGCTGGTTGCTGCGTCGCCAAGTGTGCAGGTCAGCGGTGACGGCCTGGCTCTGGGTGGCCAGGAGCAGGGCATGAACATCTACGGTCGTGATGATGTTCCCGCGGGCACACTTATCGCCGTGAGCGTCTCCGGCACAGCGCCTCCGGACGCGAACGCCGGGGCGGATCAGGGTCAGCAAGGGGGTCAACAGGGCCGCGACGCGCAGCAAGGCGGCGCTGAATCGGCTGGAGTCAGTATCCAGGCGGTGCCTGGACGGCTCGATGGCTTGAAATGGTATCTGATTGCAGGATTTGCTGTTCTCTTTGCGATGGGCGCGATTCTGCTTGGGCGCAAGCCTGTTGTGGCAGTAGCTGGGGGAGCGCTGGCAGAGACGGAAGTTGCTTCGCCAAGGCAGAAGAAATCGATTGCAGCCCCTGCAGCACTCGCGCCCGCCGCGACTGTAGCGCCTACGAATGGAGCGGCAAGTCTTGCTGAAGTTGACGCCGCCATCGGCACAAGCCTTGACGCGCTGAAGGAGCGTCTGTTCCGACTGGAGCTGCGCCACCAAGCGGGCACGATCTCCGAGGCAGAATATGCGCAGGAACGCGCACGCGCCGAAAAAGTGCTGCGCGATCTCGTGCGAGGCTAAGCATTGAAGACCAGTGCCGTTCCAACTATTTGGGACAGATGACAGTCCAAGAATCGGACGCAAGTATGGAAAGAGCATTCCCAAGAGGACTTGCTCGAACAGGTTGGAACGACACCAGGAGTGATGCGCCCATCTCAGAGGCCGTACGGTGACGCCACCGAGTTTTTCTCCTACAGGAATCCGCTTCGAAAATATCGACAAACGTTATGGCGGACTTTACGGGTTGCGCCGCGTCTCGCTGGAAATCGCCGCGGGTGAGTGCGTGGTGCTCGCCGGAAGGAATGGTTCCGGCAAGACCACGCTGTTGCGAATTGCGGCGCGTCTCGCGCGTCCTTCGAGTGGCTCGGTGAGCTTCGTAAATAGTCGCGGAGAAAAGAACGAGGCGCTTTTGCCGGCGGGCTTTGTAGCGCATGCCACGATGGTCTATGACGAGCTGACAGCGGAAGAGAATCTATTACTGTTTGCAAGATTGCAGGGAATTGCAGGGCCCGCCGAGCACGCCGCGAAGCTACTCCGGGAAGTTGGCCTGGAAGAGCGCCGGAAGTCCCTGGTGCGCACCTTTTCTCGCGGGATGCGGCAGCGTGTCGCGATTGCCCGGGCGCTTCTGAATGAACCGGCCGTAATTCTTCTTGACGAGCCGGCCACCGGGCTTGATCCGCAGGGAGTGAGCTGGTTTGCCGGGACAATACGCGAATTAAGAGATTCGGGCCGCACCATCTTGATGAGCCTGCACGGCGAGTCGGAAGTCTCGAGTCTCGCAACGCGGGCGATACAACTGGATGGCGGATCGGTGGTGGCCGACACGCGAACCGGCGCGAACTTTCGCTCCATCCTGGCTTTTGCGAACGCGTGAAATGGCGCTGCTCTCCAACACGGCGGTGCTTCTTGGCAAAGAACTTCGCACGGAGTTTCGTTCGCGGGAACTTCTCACGACCACGGTTGTCTTCATCTTGATCGTGATCGTGCTCTTCAGCTTTACCTTTGAGCCCACGTCAGACGAATCGCGGCGGTTCGGCCCCGGGCTTCTCTGGCTGGCGTTTCTGTTCGCGGCTTCGCTGATGCTGCAGCCTTGCTTTCTGCGCGAGCAGCACAACGATACGCTGGGCTCCTTGCGGCTTTCAGTCAGCGACCCATTTGCCATTTTTCTTGCCAAGCTCGCGGCAAACACATTGTTCCTTCTGCTTACAGAGCTTTTCTTGCTCCCTCTTTTCGCGATGATGTACAACGTGCCGGTCGCGGGCGTGTTGCCCTGGCTGGTTCTCGTTCTTGTCCTTGGCAGCCTGGGCATCTCCATCGCTGGCACGGCGCTCTCCGCCATCTCAGCGCAGGCGCGCATGCGCGAACTGCTGTTGCCCTTGCTTATGCTCCCTCTTTTGACGCCCATTCTCGTGGCCAGCACGGAAGTTACGAAAGGGCTCTTGGACCGCGCGCCTTACGTACAGTGGAAGGGAATCGGATTCCTCGCGATTTTTGACTTGGTTTTTTTGACGGCGCTATGGCTCTTCGGCGAATATCTTCTGGAGGAATAACCCCCATGGTGAAAAATGTCCTCGCTGCGGCGGCAGTGTTTCTGCTTCTAGGGGCAGCCGCCTATGCATCGTTTTTCATAGCCCCCACGGACGCAAAGCAAGGTCTCATCTACCGCATCTTGTTTCTGCACGTTGCAAGCGCTTGGACGGGACTGACGGCGTTCTCTCTTTGCTTTGTCGCGAACGTGCTGTACGTTCTTCGCCGCAAGCCGCACTGGGACTGGCTGGGTGTGGCGGCGGGCGAAGTCGGTTTGGCATTTACCACCGTTGTGCTTGTAACCGGCCCCATCTGGGCGCATCCCGTGTGGGGAATCTGGTGGACATGGGACGCTAGGCTCACTTCGACTTTTGTACTATGGCTCCTCTATGTCTCCTACTTGCTCTTGCGGACGCTCATCGAAGAGCCTGACCGACACGCTTTGCTCAGCGCGCTATTCGGCATATTCGCTTTCTTGGACGTGCCTCTTGTTTTTGGTTCCATTCGCTGGTGGCGGACGCAACACCCACAGCCGGTGGTTATGGGAGGACCGGGTGCGGGGCTTGATCCTTTGATGTACAAGGTTCTCTTCTTCTCTTGGTTTGCCATGCTGGCACTGATGACGCTGCTGCTTCGCCAGCGTTACCGGCTGGAGGCCATGAGAGGCGATCTTGAAACGATGCAGCATGAAGTGGAGGCAGCATGAAAAATCTGGACAGTGTGTTCGCCGCGTACATGGCTGCTTGGGCCATTTTTTTCGTCTACTACATCACGATTGCCCGCCGGGCCGCGGCTCTTCGAGGAGACATCGAGCGTCTAAAGAATTCCGTGAATCGGGGCAAGTAGCTTGGCAGGGAAGAAACGAGTCGGGATCGTGCTGTTTCAGCTCGGCGGGCCGGATTCGCTGGAGGCCGTCGAGCCGTTTCTGCTGAACCTGTTTCTCGACCCCGACATTATTCCACTCGGACCTTTTGGACTGCTGCGCCGCCCGATAGCGAAGCTCATTTCTTCCCGGCGATCGATACCTGTTGCCGGGCGGTACGCGGAAATCGGACGGCGCTCGCCGATTGGGATGCTCACAGAGCGGCAGCGCTTGCGGCTGGTTGAGGCCGTCTCGCCTTACATTGATGCGGTTGCTGTGGTGGCGATGCGTTACTGGCATCCGTTTACGTCGGAGGCGGTGGATACGTTGCAGAAAGCGGGGCCGCTGGACGAGATTGTTTTGCTGCCGCTGTATCCGCACTATTCTTACGCCACTACGCTGAGCAGCTTGAAGGAATGGCGCCGGGTGGCCGATCAGGTTAAGTGGGGGCAACTTGGGAGACCGCCGGAGCGCACTATCGATAATTTTCACGACCACCCCCTGTACATTCAAGCGCTGGTGCAGCGGATTGGATCGGTGCTGCGCCAATTTACGGATAGTTTACGGATTCATCTGGTCTTTAGCGCGCATGGATTGCCGATGAGCTTGGTCGAGAAGGGCGATCCTTACCCGAAACAGATCGAGGAAACGGTGCGCCTGGTCTGCGAACTCGGGGCAAAGCAGTACAGTGGATGGCCGCGGACGCATTTGCTGTGTTATCAGAGCCGCGTAGGCCCCGCGAAATGGCTGCAGCCGCCGCTTACCGAAACGATCGAACGGCTGGGGCACGAAGGCGTGAAAGAGATGCTGGTTGCTCCCATCTCGTTCGTTACCGAACACATCGAAACGCTGCACGAGATCAACATTGAGGCCCGCGAGGAAGCGGAAAAACTGGGTATCGAACGATTTCGCATGATGCCGGCGGTAGGAGATTCACCACTATTTATCGCCGCGCTGAAGGATCTGGTCCTGCGCGCCACAGGAATCGAGGCAGGGTTTGTGGCAGAGCCGCTAGCATCCGCTGAACTAGGCAGCGTAATGACCTAAAGGTGAGGAGTCTACCCCCCAGAGTCTATGGGGAGGCGCGGCGTTCGTGGGGGGCAAGGATCTCACGGGCTCGCGGGGCATCGTCTGCAGAGACCAGCACTCGGAACCCCTCCAGGCCAAGCGTGGAGTTAATGCCACCCGCTGTGCTGGCTTGGACTGCTGAGTAAATGCCATCTGATGTTAGGGCGGCCATGGCAGACTCCGCCTCAGCTTCGGTACGGAATCCCGCGACGGCGACACCTTCACCGCGTAGCGTGGTGTCTCCGCTGGCCGACTCGAGAAGCTCGTGAGCCGCCGACGCGTCTTCGTCGCGTACCAGAACTTTAAAGCCGAATCCGCTCCAGGCTAAATGATCGCGCATGCCACCTGCACGGTCAGCTTGAATCATGGCGTCAATGCCTGCAGATTCGAGCGCGCCCTTGGCAATGTCGGCCTCAACCTGGGTTCCGAAGGACTGAACGACAACCAGGTCATTATGGCGCATGCGTTCATTGTACGCCTGAACGCGATTGCAGAGTCTAGCGCCGGTTCACTGAGGGAGCGCCTCTTCCTAAAGAGACGGACTTCGCAAAATGACTCCAACTCAAGGTATAATTCGCCGCTGGAACAGGGGCGATGACCTCCACTTACAATTCTGGTGTACACAGATTTGGGGTATTCACTGTCTGCTGGACCGTGCTTCTTTTTGTTGCCGGGGCGCTGGTCACGTCCAAGGACGCAGCCCTTTCCGTTACGGATTGGCCGACTTCGCACGGCACGCTGGTTCCTCCGCTGTCTTCTCTTCAAGGCGGCGACCTGTTTGAGTTCTCCCACCGAGCAGTGGCAGGCGGCTTGGGGATTCTAGTGCTGGTCTTGGCAGTGTGGCTCTGGGCAGCGGAAAGCCGGCTGTGGCTGCGCTGGCTCGGTTTTGTTGCGGTACTTGGTGTAGCCGTGCAGGCGATTCTGGGCGGCCAAGTTGTCATTCGGTTGCTTCACTATTGGTTGCCCGTCATCCATGCCTGTTTTGCGCAGATCGTTTTTGGGGCCGTGCTTGGCATTGCGGTGTTCACCAGCAAATGGTGGGTCACCGAACAGCCGCAATTGGAGGACAGCGGAAGTCCTTCGATTCATTCGCTGACGATCCTGAACGCCGCCGTCATTTACGTGCAGGTGATTCTTGGCGCGGGCTTTCGCCACAAGGACATTCCGATTTGGCCGCACATGGCTGGCGCAATGTTGGTACTGGGAATGGTGATTTGGACAGCGGTGGCGCTGCGTAAACGGTTTGAGAAATCACGGGAACTCTCCAGGGCGCGTATCCTGCTGCATGCCATTTTTGGAACACAATTCTTGCTGGGTCTCGCGGCCTATTGGTCGAGACTGACTACCGCAGATGCCCCGCAGCCGATGGCGGTCATGGTGACGTTAACGGTGATCCACACGGTGGTTGGCGCGATGCTATTTGCATTTTCGGTTTTGGTCGTGCTGGCGTGCTATCGGCTGGTACCGCGCGGAAGGGAAGTTGCCGCGGCGGCACCGCGACAGGTGACCACCGGATGAGCACGTCACGTACTACCGAACTGACCCTCTCCGCGCGCGCGAACGGCTACGTCTCGCTAACCAAACCGGACGTTTCCTTCCTTGTGCTGATGACGACGGCCGCTGGCTACTACATGGGTGCGCGCGGCCCCATTGGCTGGCTGCACATGGTCCATGTGGTGTTCGGCACTATGCTGATCGCCGCGGGCACGGCGGCATTAAATCACTACATGGAGCGCGAATCCGACGGCTATATGCGGCGCACGGCTTTGCGTCCGCTGCCGAGCGGCGTTCTGAAACCACGGGAAGCGCTGGTCTTTGGCGTCGTGCTGGCCGTTGTCGGTGCAGCTGATCTTTATGCAGCAGCCGGGGCGCTTGCATCGGGACTGGGTATTGCGACTTGCTTGAGCTATCTGCTGGCGTACACTCCGCTGAAAAAACGGACGGTGTGGGCGACGTTTGTGGGTGCGTTTCCCGGAGCGATTCCGCCCATGATCGGCTGGGTGGCAGCGACAGGTTCGCTGGACCGCGGCGCCTGGCTGCTTTTCGGGATTTTGTTTCTCTGGCAGTTTCCGCACTTCCACGCCATCGCCTGGATGTACCGCGAAGACTACGCCCGCGCGGGAATTATGATGCTGCCGGTGGTGGACCGCGAGGGCACGCGCACATTCCGGCAAATCATTCTGTATGCAGCCGCACTCGTGGGCGTGAGCTTGCTTCCAGCGATTCTGGGGTTGGCCGGAGTTGTTTATTTCTTTGGCGCGCTGGTTACCAGCACGGCTCTGGTGCAAGTGTGCTTGTGGGCCGCCAGCAATAAGACGAACATGCGCGCCAAGTGGCTCATGCATGCTACGGTCCTGCACATTCCTCTTTTATTGGGCTTAATGGTCTACGACAAGTTGCCGCGCTGATTAAACCGCTAAAATAGGAGCCACTTCAGGAAGGACAAGCTCACTTTTATGTTTTCGCAACCCGCTCTCAATGCCTCTCTCAACGGAATCAGCGCGCTGCTCCTTGCGGGGGGCTATGCGGCGATCCGGGCCGGCAAGATGCAAGTACACAAGAGATTTATGGTCTCGGCGTTCTGGGTTTCGGTTGCCTTCCTGGCGTCCTATGTGACTTATCACATCCGCGTGAAGCAAGTCGTGCTCTTTCAGGGGCAGGGCTGGATCAGGCCGGTTTATTTCGCGCTGCTGCTTTCACACACCATCCTGGCGATCGTGATCGTGCCGATGATTTTGGTTACCTTACGCCGCGCTTGGATGGAAAAATTCGACAAACACCGGGTGATTGCGCGATGGACGCTGCCGCTTTGGTTCTACGTTTGCGTCACAGGAGTAATCGTCTATCTGATGGTTTATCAGATCTACGCGTCTCCCGCGGGCTGAATTATCGGTTACAATCTTCGTGTACTTCGCGCGGCGCAGACAGCGTGGTGGACGCGTTTTCCGGGAAGAGATCCAATGAAAATCCTAGTAACGTCACTCCTCGTAATCATGGTTTCCGCCAGTGCTCCAGCGCCCGCCCAAGAGGCTAGTACTGCACCGGCGGCCGCCGCATCCGCGAGTGTCCCCGACGACTTACAACCGCTGCTGCGCTCTCTCCAGGAGACCGTCGACGCGGTCATCGCTTCCAAGGAAGGCGAAAGACTGTTTGTTGAGTTTAGAGCGCTGAGAATCCCGGAGTACCAAACATGGTTTCCAGCCACATTTGGCCCGGGCAATGGGGCAAGACTCGCCTCCATCTATTCAGAGACTTCGGAGAAAACGGAAAGCCGAGTGATTGAGTACTTCGTTCTGCATGCGCCGCGTGGCGGACAGATCACCGCCACCCTGGCTTCGGGTGGCTCAGTGCCGCAAAAGACTGAAGTCCTACAGCAGTTCGATGACGCGATTCGCCGGGCGCTGCAGCAACCGGCACTCTTTTACCTCGTACAATGCAAGTCTAACTCGGAGTCTTCTCCTACCGTCTATGCGCTGGGCTACCTGACCCTCGTTAACGGTGCTTATCGCTTGGTGGGTGGGAACGTACTGCGCGTCTTGCCCGAAATGCCTACGACGCGGCTTCGCGTGGGCGGCAATGTGGTTGCCGCAAAGGTGGTCAGTAGAGTTACGCCGGTGTACCCAACGGAAGCCAGAATGCAGCACATCAGTGGCACAGTGCGCATGCATGCCATCATTGCGAAGGACGGTTCGATCAAGAACCTGGAAGTGATCTCGGGTCACCCGACTTTGGTTGACGCTGCGCTGGAAGCTGTCAGGCAGTGGCGCTACCAGCCGACGATGATCGAGGGACAGCCCGTTGAAATCGATACGACGATTGACGTAATTTTCGCCCTGAATTGAAGCCGGGCTAGATCCGCCGCGCAAAACCCCTTTTAGAATTGCGGAGAATTTTCCTGCCGGAACCCTGGGGGCACCAGCGCTCCGGTCACGGAGGAACGAATCGCCTGGCGCGTGCCGGACTTCGGAAATACGATGTGCCAGAAGTCTACATTGGGATTGACGAAAGCCATGCCCACGAACCGTCTCTCACGCTTTTCACGCAAGGAAGTGACGACACAATCGACCGACTTGGCAGTGTGCTCGTTGAAGACTTTTACGACTTGGCCAGGAATCAATGGCGTATCCATGAGCACCAGGGCCCCATTGGCACTCACGATGTAGGTGGAGGCCTTGAGGTCGATGGTTTCGCCTTCCGGCAAACGGCAACGCACCGTCAGAGGAATCTGAAGGGAGAGGCGCGTAGTGCGACGGCGTTCTGGATAGCGAGTTCTCTGCATAAAGCCACCTGGAAGGGACACTTTCGAGGCTACGGCCCAAAATGGTGTCACGATCCTTTTGAAAAGACAAGCATTTTAACGATTTGGGACTGCTAGTACTTTTTGGCGGTGCGCCCGGAATTAGCTTTACTTGAGACCGGCAATCACGGCGTCCGCAAATTCTTCTGTGCCGGCCTTGCCGCCGATGTCCCGGGTGGTATGTTTTGCCTGGCGGTAGACCTTTTCGAGGGCACTTTGAATGCGCTCCGCAGCTTTGGGTTCGCCGAGGTGGTCTAGCATCAGGGCGCTGCTCATTAACAGGGCAGTGGGATTAGCAAAACCCTTGCCGGCAATATCGGGTGCGGTGCCGTGCACGGCCTCGAACATGGCGCATACGTCACCGATGTTGGCGCTCGGCACCACACCGAGGCCGCCGACCAGGCCCGCCGCTAGGTCGCTCATCACGTCCCCGTAAAGATTCGGCAGCAACAGCATGTCAAATTGCAGGGGATCCATTACGATTTGCATGCAGGCGTTATCGACAATGAGCTCTTTGTACTCGATGGCAGGGAATTGCTCCGCCACCGCCCGGACCGACTTCAGGAACAGACCGTCCGAGAGCTTCATGATATTGGCTTTGTGGATGGCATGAATCTTTCTTCGGCCATGGCGTTTGGCATATTCAAACGCAAATTTCGCAATCCGCGTGGAAGCCTTCTCGGTAATGATTTTCAGGCTCTCGACCACCCCCGGGACGACCTCATGCTCGAGGCCGGAATACAAATCCTCTGTATTTTCTCGGACAAGAATCAGGTCCACGTTTTCGAAGTGTGATTTGACGCCTGGAACATTTTTCACGGGGCGCAAATTGGCGTAGAGGTCAAGCGTTCTGCGCAGGGCCACGTTTACGCTGGGTGCGCCGCCGGCGATGGCGGTCGCCATGGGGCCTTTTAGCGCTACGCGATTCTTGCGCACGGACTCGACCGCTGCCTGGTTGACGCTTTTCCCCTGGTCGGAGGAGCTGTCCGAGCGGCCGGCGATCTCTTCCCAATCGATCTGTACGCCGGTAGCTTCCAGGATGCGGCGGGTCGCAGCGGCTACTTCCGGCCCGATACCCTCGCCGGGGATAAGAGTAACTTTGTGTTTGATCATTGCATCTTATTGTATGCGAAGGGCCCAGGCTTGTCGAAACGTGCTGTTATCAGGCGTTTCATGACAGGAACAAGGGATTGCAAAGCCGTTCGCGAGTTCTGGTATACTGTAGTTGTTGATAGCTTGGCGGGTGCGCCCGCGAGCGGAGGCCAAGAGGATTTATGATCAATTTAACGCCCGTTGCAAGTACCAAGGTCAAGGAAATCATGAGCATGCAGAGCCCGGTCCCAGTCGCGCTGCGCGTGGCTGTAGTTGGCGGCGGCTGCTCCGGTTTCCAATACCACATGGCGTTTGAAAACCAGACCAGCGATGCAGACCAGGTTTTCGAGTTTGATGGCCTGAAGGTCGCCGTTGACCAGATGAGTTCGATGTATCTGGACGGGATTGAAATCGATTACATCGAGACAATTGAAGGCGCAGGATTCAAGTTCAATAATCCCAATGTGAAGAGCACCTGCGGCTGCGGGAGCTCCTTCAGCGTCTAATTCGGTGCACGGAAGCGATTAGCGCTTTCAAAACATTCAGGCTCCTGAGCGGTACGTTCAGGAGCCTTTTTTATGCCTTCTAGCCGATCCGCGTGGGATGCCAAGCACAGGCTCGCCGAGGCGCCGGCCGCAGAGCCCGCGAGCATTGTCCGCGAACTGCTGCCGTTCTTACCAACCGGGGAAGCGCTGGACATCGCTTGCGGCACGGGAAGGCACGCACTGTTTCTTACGGCGTGCGGCCAGCATGTCACGGCAGTGGACTTCTCCGGCGTCGCGCTGGACACGTTAGAGCTTCGCGCACGCAGCACGCACACACCCGTGCGACGGAGCAGAGTTGTTCATGCCGCCAGGAGGCATTTGCGCGCCGGTCTGGATTTGATCCAAGCGAATTTGGAGGAGATGCAACTCCCGGAGCGGCGGTTCGATCTAATCATTTGCATTCAATACTTGCAGCGATCGCTGTTTCCTCAGATGGTGCGCGCGCTTCGGCCGGATGGCGTTTTGCTGATGGAAACTTTCACGCGCGCACAACTGGAGTTTGCGGGCGGCCCGCGGAATCCGGCGTACCTCCTCGAGACCGGTGAGCTCCGGGAAGCATTTCCGAGCCTGTGTGTATTGTTTTACCGCGAGTTGCGCGCCGGGCAGGGAATTGCCAGCCTTCTGGCCCAAAAACCTAAAAAGATAGAATAATCACATTTTGTAGTAGTTGCTCAGTTTCCGATTAGGCGTACTTACCGGGAGTTAAGGGCCACTTTCATCTCGGCTCTGCTATGCTCTGTTTTGTGGCAACTTTCGGCGGGGAGGTAAAGAATTGGGTACGCCAGCTGAGTGGAGTGAAGTGGCCCGATTCGTGGCCGCAATTGTTGTTGGTTTTATGCTCCTGGAACTCTTCCTTGAACTGATCGGACTGAGGAACAAGCCCCGTGAATCCCTCGTTTACCTTAGATATGGAATCCTTTTTAGCCTGTTATTCAGTATGATTCACACATTTCGGGAACGCCTCTTGCACGGGCCGCTCCTGTTAGCTACAGCTCTGGTCGTTCTTGGCTTCGTTGCTTTAGGAATAGTGAACCGCCGATTCTCTCGTACGGAAAAACTGTCCGGAACGTGAGATTTTGAATTGGTCCTGGTAAACGCGCTAACGTAAACTGAGCTACCGCCCAAATTGGCAGCCGTGAATGTCACAGCGCTGGCGTTTGCAATCTTCGGATTCCAACCGTATCCTAAAGTTCCAGCATGAAAATAGCGCTCGCGCAGTTCAATCCCACCGTCGGCGACTTCTTGGGGAATGCCGCTCGCATCCTGGACTTGGCGGGGCAAGCCAGGCAACGAGGAGCGGACCTTGCTGTTTTTACCGAGCTTTGCCTCTGCGGTTATCCTCCTCAGGATCTTCTGGAACGTCCGGCTTTTCTCGACCGGAACATGGATGAACTGAAAAACTTGGCGGCCAAAATCCCCTTGCCGAGCCTCGTTGGCTATGCGGGACGAGTCAAGAATACTTCAGGGAAATCGGTGGCCAACAAAGCGGCGCTGCTGTGCGGAGGGCGGGTTGTCTTTGAGCAGAGCAAGATGCTGTTGCCGACGTACGATGTATTCGACGAGTCGCGGTATTTTCAGCCCGCCGACAAGCAGATGGTTTACGGCTTCCAAGACGAGGCCCTGGGCATCACCATTTGCGAGGATGTGTGGAACGATCCGAACTTCTGGCCGACGCGCTTGTACGAGCGCGACCCGGTGGTGGAATTGAGCAAGCAGGGAACCAGTGTCTTGCTGAATATTTCCGCTTCCCCGTATACGATTGACAAAAGAAATCTGCGCATTGAGATGCTGCGCGCCATCGCCATGAAGCAGCAACTCCCGGTGGTTTACGTCAATCAATTTGGCGGCGACGATAATCTGATTTTTGACGGCGCGAGCATGGCGATTACCGCGGATGGGCGTGTGGCCGCGCAGGCGCTGGCGTTCCGGGAGGATTTGGTCCTGTTTGATACTGTGACAGGGCAGGGCGAGATTCACGAATTGCCGACCACGGAAATCGCTTATGCCTACGAGGCGCTGCTGACTGGGACGGCGGACTATGTGCGCAAATGCGGATTTAAGAAGGTACTCGTCGGCTTGAGTGGCGGTATTGACTCCGCTGTGGTTGCTGCGATCGCCGTGGACGCACTGGGGGCCGAGAATGTCCTGGGCGTTTCCATGCCGGGGCCGTTTTCTTCGGCAGGAAGCAAGAGTGACGCGGCAACCTTAGTAAAGAATCTTGGCATCCAGGTCATCACTTTGCCCATCACAAGTGTTTTTGAAGAATACAAGCGGGCGCTGGCTCCAGCGTTCGGTGACCGGTCTGTTGACGTGACAGAAGAAAATATTCAAGCTCGCATCCGAGGAAATTACTTGATGGCGCTCTCCAATAAGTTTGGATCGATGGTTTTGAGCACCGGTAACAAATCTGAACTGGCCGTCGGATACTGCACACTGTACGGAGACATGGCTGGAGGCCTGGCGGTCATTTCCGATGTGCCAAAATTGATGGTATACGAACTGGCGAATTGGATTAACCGCGAGAGGGAACTGATTCCCCGGTCGATCATCGACAAAGCCCCTTCGGCGGAGTTGCGACCTGACCAGAAGGACGAGGACAGCTTGCCGCCCTATGACGTCCTGGACCGAATTCTGAAAGCCTACATCGAGGATTTGCGCAGCCCACAGGAGATTGCCGATCATTATGGATTCGATATAAGAATGGTCCGCGACATTGCGCTCATGGTGGATCGTAACGAGTACAAGCGAAAACAGGCCGCGCCAGGCTTGAAGATCACCTCGCGCTCATTTGGTTTTGGCAGGCCATTTCCAATCGCGCAGAAGTTTATCCCCTAACTAGATGAGGCCCTCGTGAAAACAGCACTAAGCGTTTACCTGATTTTTCCCTTCCACATCTTTGCGCCCGAAGCACGCGCACAACAGACACAATCAGCGACCACGGCACCGGCACCTGCTGCTCAGACCCCAACACAGAAGAACATTGAAGCCTACCTCCGTCATTTGTATGCTTTTGGACCGGACGTTCTGCTGGTGGTAGGGGCGCCCAAGGAGACCGCTGTCGACGGGTTGCTTGAAACCACGATCAACCTCACCATCGGGGAAAATAAGGAGACCGTCAAGTTTTACGTAAGCAAGGACGGGAAGTTTCTTGTCCGTGGTGAGATGTCGGACATGACGAAAGACCCGCTCGCCGAAAGCCGGTCACAGATTCAGATGAAAGACGCTCCTTCGCTGGGCGACCCCAAGGCTGCCGTCACCTTGGTGGAATACTCGGACTTTGAATGCCCGGTCTGCCGCAACCTCCACGACGTTTTGCGTGACAACATCCTTCCGAAGTATTCGGGAAAGGTGCGCGTGGTATTCAAGGACTTTCCGATTGAGCAGCTTCATCCCTGGGCAAGAACCGCCGCTATCGCCGGCCGTTGCGCCTATCAGCAGAACCCTACGGCTTTCTGGAAGATGTACAACTTCATCTACGACAACCAGGAGATCATCTCAGCCGCGAACGCCTGGACGAAGATGCTGGACTACGCCGGCCAGTCTGGGTTGCAAGCCGATACGTTTAAGTCTTGCATGGCAAGTCCGGAGGCGGGCGAGGCCATCAACGCCAGCCGGGCAAACGGCCAACTGCTCGACGTGAACAGCACGCCTACAGTCTTCGTGAATGGGCGCCGCATCGTGGGCACGGATGCCCGCATTCTCGAGCAGTACATCAACTACGAACTCGACCAACTAAGAACCGGAAAAACCACCGACAAGAAGTAGGGAGAGGGAATAGCCGGAAAGGTACGGGCCCCGACGGGGCAAAACGCGCGGAAAAGCCAGCCAGATTTCTTAGTTAACATAATATAACTTATAGGACGCTCTGTCAAGGGAAATCTGAGGCTCTTTGTAGCTTTTCTGGTCCTTATGAAGAGGTTAACCTCTTAGTGTGGGGTGTGACCTCACTGGGAGTGGAAAGTCGTTTGAAATCGGCGAATGCTGCTTAAAGGGACTGTTGGGACTTCTTCGAGGGCGGAATCCTCCCTCTGAATGGCTGCTTCTTCGCTCTATCGCCATGAGTCTGCAGCCCGTCTTGTATTCTTGACCAGGCGTAATTCCCCGCCGCGAGCGGTTGTTACCGTGTCTCGAGACCCTCCCACGACAACTGACGACATTGGCGGCTGGTTCTGCTTTTGGCGTTCTTTGTCGCTTGTAAGATCTTTTTGGGCGGGGGATGCTAGCCACTGGAGGTACTTGCGATGTGCGCAAAAAATCTCTCGAAGCGGGAAATCTCGGTTGAAGGGGCTTAAATGAAAACGAACGCATCGGAGTTTAATTTCCTAACATTGGTATCGCTAGGTGCGTTGTGTCTTAGTCTCTGCGGCGGCATCGCGGCAGCTCAAGATGCAACCGGTAACCATAGCAATAGCGTGCGCAGCACGGCCGAAGACTTCCTGCGGCTCGGGGTGCGGCCAATCGCCATCGGACACCATGGGGTGGGGCCAAATAGCGGCGTAAATCCGGATCCGACTTTGCCAATCGAGAATACCGTCGATTCAGTACGGCAGGCCTATAGGCTGGGCGCGCGCGTCGCCGAAGTGGATGTGCAACTTACCGAGGACGGGAAGCTGGCCGTCTTCCACGATGACTTTCTAAGCGACTTTACTTGCATCCACGCTATGACCCTCGACCAGCTTCAGCAGCGGCTGCCCTTCGTGCCGGAGCTGCATCAGGTGCTCGACGTGGCCCGCGAATTCAACAATGTGGCCGGCGACGACCTGGGCGGCATTTTTATCGTCGAACTGAAGGTTTTTTCGCCGCACTGTGATCCGGGCGACGTATTGGAGCAGGCGGTGGTGTCGGCAGCGGTGTCAGAAGTGCGCCAGGCCAAGATGGCTGACAAGGTAATTTTCGATTCATTCTCGCCAGCGCTGCTACTTTTGGCGGCGCAGACGGGGCCGGAGATACCGCGCGAGCTGGATCTCGACGGTCTGCAATTGCTGACTCCAGCGGAGATTCAAACCGTCACGGGATTGCCGGTGACGATTATCAACAAGAAAAACTCGTTGGGACTTACTTGGGCCGAGATTGGCCCGGTGTTCCGTCTGCCGGGTTATGCTTCTGCGCAGCAGTTCCTGGCGACCGGGATGGCCACCAGCGTTCGCGTTGTCGGAGGAGAGATAGACTTCTTCGGGCCGGCAGAGCAACAGCAGCCGGGCAGTGGCGCCGCCTTTGTGGCGGGAGCGCACTCGCTCGGTTTACGAGTCTTCGCCGATCCAGCGAGCAGCGAAGCGGTCTGGAACTTTTTCTCCTCGCTGGGCGTCGATGCCATTTACAGCACTATCCCGCTTGGGGTGCGCTTGCAGCCGGCGATTCCTGAGCTCTGACGAGAATACTTACACACAATTGGCCGTCGAGCAGGAATAGCGCGCGAGCATTGCGACAGAGGCTGATTTCTTCTAGCAGGACTGCTCCGAAGCGCGAGGAGTATTCCTGGAGCGGCCTAGTGCAGGCCAATCTTGGCCATGAGCTGGGCAAAGCGAGGATCGGAGCGCAGCGGATCGGCCATGGCATCGGTGCCAAGATAGACGAGGCGGTCGTTACGCTCCTTGTAGGCTCGATCAAGCCAATCGAAAGCGGCGTGGTTGTCACCGAGGCCCGTGTAAATAGCCGCGAAATAGAGAGAGGAAACGTAACGCGATTGGGCAAGGCGCTGGAGATCGGCGAGAACTTTGCGAGCGCCCGCGGTGTCGCCGGAGAGAGCCAACGCGTGCCCGTACAGGGCAATCATGACGGGATGATCGCCGGAGAGTTTCCTTCCTGCGGAAAACTGCTCCAAAGCTTGGCTGTACATCTTCTTCTCGCGATAGGCGGAGCCCAGCCAAATGTAGGCCAGCCAGTAAGTTGAATATTGCTCGATCGCCCGGCTTGCCTGGGTGATCGCCGCGTCGTAATTGCGCTGGTGATAATAGATCTCAGCGCGGTTGGTATTGAACAAAGGAGAGACGGGCTCAATATCAAGCAGGCGGGAGTTTTGCTCCAGTGCCTGAGCTAGGCGGTTGCGCGCCATACAGTAGTGACTGTACCAGAGGTGCGGAGTGGGATTGTTTGGACCAAGGGCCAAGGCACGCTGAAACTCCTTGTCCGCGACCTCAAAATCCCAGTCGTAGCTGAAGGAGACATTGGCGAGGACGGCGTGAGGCTCAGCAAGCTCAGGGTCGAGTTGGAGGGCGTGTTCGGCGGCAGCGCGGGCCTTGGGCTTAGCCTGGTCTGGCGGCATATCGTCGTAGGGGACCTGCCCGAGCAGAGCATACGAGCCGGCAAGGCCCGCATAGGCGAGAGCGTATTGGGGATCTTTCTGGATCGCCAGTTGATAGGCTTCGATGCTTTTGTGAAGGTCGCCGCGATTGGTCCAATAGAAGCGGCCCCAGAGATAGGCATCGTAAGCTTCCGGGTTGACAGAGCGCGTTGCGATCCGGGGGCTGCTCGTTTCGGTAGCAGTGGCTAACGCCAGTTTAATCTGACTTGCTACCGCAGCGCCGACTTCGTCTTGAACGAGCAGGATGTCGTTGAGTTCGCGATTATAGGAATCAGCCCACAGGTGTGTTTGGTCGCTGACCTGAATGAGCTGGACATCAATGCGCACGTGGTTGCCCTCTCGTCGCACGCTGCCTTCGAGCGCATACTGCACATTGAGGGTGCTTCCAACCTCGGCGAGCGGTTTTCCAGAAAGCGCATTGGAAGAGGCGGCCGCGATCACGCCGAGGCGCTGCGGGTCGAGGCTGCCCAGCCGGGTGATCATTTCATCGGTCAGACCGGCGCTGAAGTAGTCCTGCTTTGGGTCACCGCTGAGATTGGCAAAGGGGAGCACGACAAGGCGAATTTTATCGGTCACCCCTACGCTGGGGTGAAGCCAGCGGTACACGCCAAGAGACAGGGCGCTGAGAATTCCGAGAGCGAACAAGGAGACGACGACGCGCTTCCCTGCCGAAGGAGGAGCAGTCTTAGTGGAGACCACGACAGAGGGAGTCGGAGGTATGTCAACTTGCCCTGCAACGGGAGTCGGCGCCTCAGGATCGTAGATCTCCTCGTCGGAGTCTGCCTCATTGATATCAGGCTCGGGGATGAACTCGGCGTCAGCTTCGGGATCGTCCACGGGCTGGCGCTTCTTAAACCATTCGTCCAACTCGCTGGTGAAGGCATAGACGGTGGATTTTTTCTGGTGCTCGTGGCGATGGACGGGAAGGTCTTCGGTTCTCTCCCAGCGCTGCACGGTGCGCACTTCGCGGCCAAGATAGGAGGCAATCTCTTTCCAGGAAACCAGTTTCCTGTCTGCAAGGGGCGACCCCTTGGGGCCTGGAGTGGTTCCGCTTGCCGGTATGTCGGATGGCGCCATTAAAACGATTCGGTGCGCGGATTATACCTCAGGAATTGTGCAGGAATTGTGAAAACCGTATTAATGGGCGGTCTTGGCGGCAACGGCGCCTGCGGCGGCGCCGATCGCGAACCATTTGGCGGCACGGCCAATGCGGCGCCAGGCGCTGCCGCCGCGCGCGATACGCAGGGCGTCGTCACGTTCCGCGGGTTAGAGCAGTAGTTTTGTTGCGTTCATCAGCGAGGTCGCCTTGGGCCGCAGCTACCTTGGCCTGGCAGGTCTTGCAGTCGATGGCAAAGTCGTAGAGCGGCTTCAAGTCTTCGGCGGGAATGACAGCGTTGGTTTGGGGAGTTGGAGAATCTGGCGATGCTTGCGCGGATTGCAGAACGATGAGTGATGGCAAAGGGAGCTGGTTGGGGAGGTCGTGGATGATTTGCGCAGGCGTCACGATTCGAGCGGCAAAACGCACTCTCGGCCGTGGCTCGGCGCGCACTAGGAATCCAGCGATTCCCATCGCGCCCGTGCCGGGACATAAGCAATACACTTCATGGTTGCCGCGATTTGCCGCCAACCAGTACATCAGATAATGAATTGATGTGAAGACAAATCTTTACCCAGTCGCGGCGGCAGAGTGTCCACGATCTTGCTTCCAGTCGCCGTCCGTGAAAAAGAACTCCAACCCCATGACAAAAGTGGCGCCTCTTCCCTGCTGACAGTGGACCACACGGGCAAGACCATTGAAACTCCCCTGCAGAGACCGCACGTCGATGCGCCGGTTGGGCGTCCACTGCTGTTTCGTCAAAACGCAAGCGCCGTGAAGGCTCACATCCTGCGTGGTCGTGACCTCGTAGGTGGCCAAGTCCAAGCTTACCAGCGTTATGGCCACTTCAAGACGCGTGCGATTCTCGGTCCGGCGAGAAGGACGCGAGTCCATATACCACCCCGAATGCCGTGGATTATCCACAGCGCTGCCGGACTGGTGGCAACACGGATAGACTCTGCTAGGGCCAGCACGACAACTCAATCAGGTATTCCACGGATAGCGGGCTCAGGTCTTCACCCTAACCGGGCTCGGAGCAAAGGTGTGGGAAACCGCCTCAGTCGCTGCAACTCAATGACAAAGAAGACGTAAAGGGAATTTTCGCTGCCCTAAAAAGCAAAAATCCCGCCGATTGTTTTCAAGAGGATAGTCAAGCGATCCCTCGTAGTTTTTCCCCGTGTCGACTGTACTTACGGTCGCGTTAAAGATCGACCGTTTTACGGTCGCCTTAAGCGACACCGCTTGGCGGACGCTGCAAGGTAAGGAGGCCTACTATGCCGTTGTTTCTTCATCAAGTTAGTTACACGCCCGAAGCACTCGCGCGGCTCATTGCTAATCCGCAGGACCGCACCGAGGCTGTGCGCGGGCCTATCGAAAAGTTAGGTGGCAAGATCAAAGACTTGTATTTCGCGTTCGGCGAACACGACGCCATGCTGATTACCGAAATGCAGGACAGCGTTTCGGCCGCGGCGATCGCCCTGGCGTTCGCCGCCGGTGGCGCGTTGCGCACCTGCCGGACCACGGCGCTGATGTCCACCGCCGAGGGCCTTGATGCCATGCGCAAAGCCGCAACCTGCGGCTATAAACCGGTCACGGCAGCATCCAGCACAGCTGCCGCGCGCCCGTAGTCGGAAAGATCCGAGAAGGGCCACAGTTTCTAGCGCAGCATCGCCCAATGGGTCTAACTCGTTGAGGGCGTATTGGATGTGTGCGTCATCGCCGTATTTCGCAAGCCGCCAGTGGTAGACTTCGCAGGAAGGAGAGTCCGATGCGCCTCAAAATTCCCCTTGCTGTGTGTTTCTCACCGCTTGCCCTTGCCGTGGCAGCACTCGTGGTCTGCTCTTTCGCGGGCCCGTCCGCGAAAGCCCAATCTTCTCAACCGCCCTTTCCGGCACAGTCGCAACGGCCCGACCAGACGAAACCCCTTGAGGATAAGAGTGTCCAAGCCGCTCCGCAGCAGCAGCCGACCGCCGCCGAAATGAGCAAGAAGGAAACCGTGGCGTCGGCGTTTCTGCGCGGCTTGCAATACCAGGAGTACGAAGTGCGCTCCGCCGCCGAAGCCATGCCGGAAGAAAAATACGGCTATCGCCCTGCTGAATGCAAATTCAAAAATGAAAAGCCACAATTCGGCCCTGCCGAGGTTCGCACTTTCGCGCAACAGGTAAAGCACGTGGCGTGCTCGAATTTCGGTTGTGCCGCCGAATTTGACGGCCAGAAGCCGCCGGAAGGTTGCGACAAAGAGGGTCCCAGCCCCGCGAAAACCAAGAAAGAATTGTTGATTTACCTGCGCGACTCGTTTGCCGCGATTCGCAAGTCACTGGGCGCCACCGACGCCAAGAACATGTTCGACCCCATCGAAGGTCCCTATGCCGGCCCGAACACACGCCTCGGCCTGGCCACCGTGGTGATCTGGCACGCCGCCGACCACTACGGCCAAATGCTCCTGTACTTGCGCGAGAACGGTATCGTCCCGCCCGCCAGCCGCCCGAATCCACCGGAGCTGCACGAGCAATACTGAATCTCGTGTGAATTCCGCGCTTGACACTTCGCTACTTGTACGTTATTGTGCAAATTGCAGGATTTGGACGAAAACGTACAAACATTAGAATTTGTACAGATTCGTACAAATGATGGGATCGGCCAGGATGGCCCTATGGCTGACGGAATCTACGCCGTATTGATTGCCGACATCATCGCCTCGACCGCCCACAGGGGCTTGCGCGCCCTG
>Ga0137415_10000158_pt1 | contig 56455 bp, 68 predicted proteins | sample CZODoug3_1_1_16f_FD_183082 | JGI IMG/M metagenome (GOLD analysis project Ga0137415, IMG submission 183082) | Vadose zone soil fungal communities from Angelo Coast Range Reserve, California, USA - CZODoug3_1_1_16fungal (Hybrid Assembly) | ecosystem: Environmental > Terrestrial > Soil > Vadose...
CGCCGACGGACCGCATGTGCCCGAAGTGCGGGCGACCGAAGGCGGCCTCCCAGGCGAACGTCGGGAATCCGTTCGGCGACCTTCTCGGCGGCATTTTTGAGGTGACGTTCGCGCAACTCCAGGGCCGCGACCGTGTGACGACGACCCGGCAGCAATTCGGGAAGGAAGAGGTCGTCGTCTACGAGCGAGCGGGCGACATGATCCGCGTGCTCGATCAGAAAGCGCTCGAGAAACGTCGGGAGGTGGAGAAGGAGAGCCCCCGCAAGGTGCTGGTCCCGATCACCCGGCGGCCGTTCGTGCTTTCGACGGGCGCGAGCGAGACGGAACTCCTCGGGGACGTCCGTCACGACCCGTACGGCGGCCATCCGCAACTCGGTACCCAACCGTACGATCGGGTCGTCGCGGGTGCGATCCACGAAGCCCACCAAGGCGTCCTATTCATCGACGAGCTGCCGTTGCTCGGCCATCTCCAGCGGTTCATCTTGACTGCGATGCAAGAGAAGCGGTTCCCGATCTCCGGCCGGAATCCGCAGAGTGCGGGCGCGAGCGTCAAGGTCGAGAGCGTCCCCTGCGACTTCATCTTCGTCGGCGCGTGCAACATCCAGGACCTGCCGCACATCCTGTCGCCGTTGCGGTCCCGCATCACCGGGGGCGGGTACGAGATCCTCGTCGAGACGACGATGCCCGATTCGGACTCAAATCGAGCGAAGCTGGCGCAGTTCGTCGCCCAGGAGATTGCGGTCGACAAGCGAATCCCGCCGGCCTCGCGGGACGCGGTCGGCATCGTGATCGAGGAAGCCCGACGGCGTGCGAAGACCTTGGACAACAAGGACAAGGCCCTCAGCCTGAGGTTGCGCGAACTCGGCGGACTCATCCGGTCCGCGGGAGACATCGCGGTTACGGAGCAGGCGAAGCGTATCGAGGCCGATCATGTCCAGCGGGCGATCAAAGTGTCCCGTTCGATCGAAGATCAGATCCGGGAGCGATACGGATCGTACACCGCAGGCGTGGGGACGGACCTGTCTTCCGCGCAGCGCGAGGCCTCACCGTACCACTACTGGAACGAGCACAAGGCGGACGATGTCCAGGGCTACCAGTGAGCGCCGACATCAGAGCCGTTTGAACATTTTGTAGCCGTCTTCGCCGTCCGTGTAGAACTTCTCCAGAACCCCCGCAAGCTCGAAACCGTATCGCTTGTAGAAGGCGATCGCCTCATCGTTCGAGATCCGCACCTCGAGTTCGATCTGCCGGATGCCGCGCATCGCGCAGACCTGGACGAATGCATTCATCACTTGGCTGCCGATTCCACGCTTTCGGAAGGCGGACGTCACCGCGAACATCAGGATGCGGGCTTGGCCGTCGGCGCTGATCACGGCGGCGAGGAATCCCACCGGGTGGCCGTCGAGGTCGGCGACGAGGAAGCCGTCCCGCCACCAGCGATGGATGTCGAGGTACAGCGAGGTCGGATAGTTCTCGCGCAATGCTTCCCGGACGATCGACGCGATCGCGGGGATGTCGTTCGGGACGAAAGGCCGGACCCGCACCGGAGCGGAGCGAAGGGTCCGGCCCATTTCAAAATGACGGTCGTCGGCAGTCTCATGACCCATCGCGGCGTTCGACGGCCGTGCGCGTCTTCATCGAGCTGTCCGGGGAACACCCGACGCTCCCCCGGGCGGAGGCCCTCGCCGCCATGGCGTCGGAGCGCGTCGAGGTTCGGAGCGCGACGTTCGGTCCGTACCTCCTGCGCCTCGATGTCGTCGGCCCCGTCGAGCGAGCGGCGCATCGGCTCGGTCTCGCTCACGTCGTCTGCGAGGAGCTCGCATCCGGAGATTTCGATGCGATTCGGGCGTTCGCGTCGGCTCAGGAACTCGGCGGCCGCACGTTTCGGGTTCGTGCGCACGGCCTCGATGCGGACCTGGACCCGCGCGCGGTCGAAGCACCGCTGGGCGCGGATCTCGCCAAGACGGGTCGCGTGGATCTAGACGCGCCGCAGCTCGACTACCGCGTTCTGCTCGGCGAGGAGTTCGTCCTCGGTCGGGTGTTGCATCGCGTCGACCGCTCGCGCTTGGAGGCGACGAAAGTCGCGAACCGACCGTTCTCCCTCCCGATTTCCCTCCACCCGAAGTTCGCGCGGGCCCTCGTGAACCTCGCGCGGGTGCCGATGGCCGGCACCGTCCTCGACCCGTTCTGCGGCACGGGAGGGGTCCTCTTAGAGGCCGCGGAGCTGGGACTTCGCGGCGTTGGTATCGACCGGGAGAAAGGGATGGTCGTGGGTACTCGAACGTCCCTGCGGTCTGCGGGCAGCGCCCCCGACTTGGCCGTCGCGGATGCCGGACGGCCACCCTTGCGGTCGGGGACGGTCCACGGGATTGCGACGGATCCGCCGTACGGCCGCGCCGCGTCGACTCGAGGTGAGGCGATCGATCGACTCTACGCGCGCGCCTTCCGTGCGTTCGCGGAACTCCTCCCCCGCGGCGGCCACCTGGCGATCGTGCTCCCGAGCGAGAAATGGATCGAGCGCGGATCCGAATCCCTCGAATTCGTCGAGGCTCATGCCCTTCGAGTGCACCGGTCGCTTGTCCGTCACTTCTGTGTCTTCGTCAGGGCGTGAGCAACAGGTCGACCGGCAGCTCCGGGTGGACGAGGCCATCAGAGGTCCGGGCCGTGACCGAGAAGCTCACGTGCTGCGGGAGGGGCGCTCCCCACGTCGTGGGGGCAGTCACCCGCAGGTCGACCACGGCATGCTGACTCGCGTTCAGCGTGAGGGTGAAGGTGCTGTTGTTCACCGGCATGGTGACGGAACCGATTTGGTACGAGGTGAAGAGAATGACGAAGCCGGTGGCGTAGAGATTCTGATCATTCACCGTAAGGATCACGGACTCTTTGATGGGTCCGGTGTTGTTGACCTCGAACGAGAGGATCACGGACGAACCGAGTGCGATCGACTGGTTGAAAAAGCCGGGCAGGGGCGTGCCGTCCGTTGCTTCGAAGGCGAGGCCCCGTTCACTCCCGATGGTCACGAACGGTTGCGGAACGAAGGTCACGATCAGGATCACGACGGCGGCGATTCCGATGAGCTTCCGAGGCGGGTCGAGGCGCGTCAGGTCGTTGAGTGGCGGCGGATGTCGCACGCCGAGGATGAAGATCAGGAATCCGAACAGAAACCACCCCGGATAGAACAGGCTGAGTCCGAACAGGATCAGGATGGCGGACCATGACAAGTAGAGCTGGCGACTCCCGAGGAGCGCCCGGGCCACATGGCCTCCGTCCAGCTGACCGGCGGGCAGCAAGTTGATGGCGGTCACGAACAGCCCGACCCAGCCGGCGAAGGCGAGCGGATGCGGATGGGTGAGGAGCATGTCCGGGAGGGGGAAGAACAGCGACAGGGCCCGGAACAACAGGGATGGCTGCGCCTCCCCCGCGAGGGTGAGGCCCGAGGCCGGGGATGCCGCGGACAAGGCGAGCCCGGCGAGGGTGACGGGAATCGCGATCGCGAATCCGACGAGCGGTCCCGAAACGCCGATGTCCAACAGCGCGCGGCGATTCGGGATCGGGTCCCTCATGCTGATGAACGCTCCGAACGTGCCAAGGGGCGGCACGGAGGGCAGAAAGAACGGGAGGGAGGCTTGGACCTTATACCGCTTCGCGACGAGGTAGTGTCCCATCTCATGAGACCCGAGGATCGTCAGGAGGGGCAGCGTGAAGAACAGGCCGCCGAACCCGATCGACTCAGCGGACAGGAACGGCTGGCCCGAATAATCGGCCCAGTTCCACGCCCCGCCGAAGAAAGTGGTCGTAAGGACCGTGACGAGGAGCAGGATGAGATTCACCTGAGTCCTGGCGAATCGCGGCCGCGGACGTCGTTGAACATGGACGAGCGTCTCGCCCTTCTCCTGCGTGATCGTCGGGATGTAGTCTTTCGGGACGAGCTCGATCCGAAGCGCGTCGAACGGGCCGTCGATACCTCCCGGTGGGACACCGACTTGGAACGTCAACGCCATCGGGCTCACGACCACGCCGTATACGGAAAAGTATCGCGCAACCGTCGACCGGAGGGACTCGATTTCCGCCTCCGGGGAAAGCATCGCGCGAGCCAACCTTCCCACGTATTAAAAGGTGCGCGGGTTCGGGAGGGCAGGTACCATTTCCTCCTCCATCGTCCGGTCAGCAGCGGGTCGGACTCTTCGGCCGGACGGTCCTGAGACGGCCGTGCGGTTCTACGGCGCTTTCACACGCCCGGCTCTTCATGCTTTGGCGCTGACGGAATCCGACAAATCTCTCGAATGTGATCGGACACGCCCAGCAGCGTGACGAGGCGGACCATGTCCCCGAGCAACTCGCGCGGGTTCAGGTATCCGTTCTTGAAGGCGAGGTCGACGAATCGACTATATAGAATCGGCGTTAACTTCAGTTTGACATCCTTCGACTTGACCCCGAGGTGGCGCGTTGCGGTGTCTCTTTCGGCCGTCCCCACGGCTCCCTCTCCCATTGCTCCCACACTTATAACGCCGGATTGCTGGATAAGGGTTCTCCTCACATCCCATGCCTGGTTACAAGCGCCATCGACGCGTGCCGTGAACCTCTCCGACGAGCGACGGTTCGCCGGATGGGATAAGGAATTGGGCGGCGCGCGCGGACCGCTAGTCGGGCTCGCCTCAGATGGGACGGGCTCCCATGAACCAGAGGAGGACCGCGGTGCCGAGGCCCGCGGCGACGAAGCGAAGGCCCGTGACGATGACGCGTTCGCGGACGATGTTCCCCAGATACGCGCCGATCACGAACAGGAGCACGAACGTGATGACGATCGCGGCGATCGTCGCGTCTCGAAAGTCGAGGAAGGCGAACGGGATGATCGGGAGGAGGGCGGCCAGAAGGGGGGCGATCCCATGGACGAGCGCGCTCAGGATCGCCGCGAATTGGAATGCCTCCTTGTGTTCCTCGCTGAGCCGCGCGAGCATCGCTCGTTCGATCGTGCGGATGTCGAGTTTCTTCTCGACGCGCTCCGCTTCGTAAGCGCCGACCGCGCTACTGACCGCGAGGGCGACCGCGGCGCCGATCGATGCCGAGAGGATCAGCGCCTTGTGTGTCTCCGACGCCCCGACCGCGTACGCGCCGATGATGATCCCGAGGACCGTGAGCGCTCCGTCGAACGCGCCGATCACGAAGTAGCGACGGATGATCGGCCCGACATTCGTGATTTCGTCGTACTCCCGAATTCGGCGACGCCAAGCCCCGAGATCCATGTCATCCGCTCGGGATCCCAAGTTTCTCGCGGATGGCCCGTTCGAGTCGCTCGGCGGCGGCCCGTGCCTGGTCGAGGTTCGGGAAGCTCGCCTGGGCGAAGTCCGGCTTACCCCCTCCCTTGCCGCGGAATTCCGGCGCGACCGATTGTAGGATCTCGGCGACGTCGACGGGGACGTCGGGTCCGCGGGAGACGACGAGGCGCACATCGTTCGGAGCTTTCGCCCACAGGATCGCGGTCGCCCGCGCCTCCGATGCGATCGCCTTGGACATCGACATCATAAATCCGACCCCTTCCGCCACCTCTTGTTTCACGAGAGGCCAGGCCATCCGCGTCGTCTGGACAGCCTCCCGGGCCTTCGCCGCCGCCTGTTCGTCCGTCGTCCGTTGTGAGAGCTTCCGCAGCTCCTTCCACTCGGACACGACTCGTTCGGCGGTTGAGACGAGCTGATCCGCGGGGACTCCGAAAATCTCCGCCGCCTTCTTGACTTCTTCGGACTGTTTCCGAACCGCATCGAATGCTGCTTTTCCCGCGGCGTATTCGAGCCGCACGACGCCGTCCTGGATGCGCGTCGAGCGGAGCAGTTTGATGAGCGCGACGTCGCTCGTGCGGGCGACGTGTGTCCCCCCACATGCTTCGACGTCCCATTTCGGGATTTCGACCACGCGCAACTCCCCGCCGGGCACGGAGCCGCCCTGATAGAGTCGGAATCCGAACTTCCGCTCCGCGAGATCGCGGGCCAAGATCTTGGCGCGGACCTGTCGAGACGCCAAGACCTGATCGTTCGCCAGCTCCTCGATCTTCCCGAACTCCGCATCGGTCAGGGCGTCGAAGTGCGTGATGTCGAGTCGCGCCATGTCGACGGCCTTGTGCGCGCCCGCTTGCCAGACGTGGTTTCCGAGGACTTTGCGCGCCGCGCCGAGGACGATGTGGGTTGCCGTGTGGTTCCGCATCAAGGCCTCTCGCCGGTTCGCGTCGATCGCGCAGGCCACTCGCTTTCCCTGAAGGCGACTCGCGTCACCCCGTACAAAGTGCAGGACGGTCGGTCCAGTTCGTTGGACGTCGTAGACTTCGAATTCGTCGATCGTCCCGTGGTCAGCTTCCTGACCGCCGCCTTCCGGATAGAAGAACGTCTGGTCCAGGACCACGGCCTCGCCTTCGACGGCGAGGACTTTCGCGCGGAAGGAACGCCTCCGCCGGTCCTCGTAGACCCGAAGCTTCGTCGTCGGTAGTTCCTTCGAGATCGCGATTCGTTTCGTCGGCTCGGCCACGGGACGCTCGTGGCGTGCCGCGACACGGGCATAGAAGTCGTCCGGGATCGTAATCGGCAAGTTCGTGAATTCTTGGACGACGTCGGGATTGAGTCCGTGGCTGTCGTACAGCTCGAGGAGCGTCTCGACGTCGAACCCCTTGCCCGCGGCCGTCAGCTCCGTGGCGATCTTCCCGACCGTCGCCCGCCCCTTTTCGAGCGTCTCCTTGTACCGGGACTCTTCGACCTTCAGGAGCTTCAGGATGTCCCCTTTGTTGAAGAAGAACTCCGGGTAGTCCTCCCGGATCTGGTCGATCATGAAGGACACCGTGTCGCCCAGGCTATAGGTGATGTTGAGATCTTTGAGCGCGCGGAGTCCCCGCCGGATTAGGAGGCGCGCGAAGTAGCCCTCGCGGCTGTTCGACGGGACGACGCCGTCTCCCAGGAGAAAGATCAGCGCGCGCGAGTGGTCGCATACGGTGTATAGGGCTTCGAGCGGCGAGACCTGTGCGACGAGTTCGTCGACCGAGATCCCGACGCGCTCCGCCGTCCGTTGGCGGATCTCTCGGATGTCCGCGAGGGTCTCGACTTTCAGCATACCCGCGACTTTCGAATACTCCCGGAGGACCCGGTCGTCGACGCGCTTGGCCCCGGTTGCCCGCTTCAGGTAGGCAAGGGCCTCGCCGAAGACGGCTTCGTATGCGGATGTCGTGGCCTGCGAGAGCCACGTCAGTCGCTCGAGCCCGTATCCGGTATCGACGACCTGGGTGTCCATCGGGACGCGATGCCCGTTGATCTCCCGGTTCATCATGAAGACCAAAGTCGCGGGTTCGGCGCCACCGAAGACGACCTCGAAGCAAGGTCCGCTGTTCCCGCCTCCCTCCCACCATGACTCCTTGTAGCGAACGAGGGTCGGGTCGACGCCGAGGCGCTCCGTCAGAAAGAGATGGCAGATCTCGACCGTCCGGTCCTTGAAGTAGATGAATTTCTTCGGGAAGTTGAACGCGTGATGGGCCATCATCTCGAACATCGTGAAATGCTGACCGGTCTTCCCGACGTTATCGATGTCCAAGAATCGCACGCAGGGCTGGCTGATCGCCAACGGGTTCGCGGGCGGGCTCGCCTCGCCGCTGATCACCCATGGTTGGAACGGATACACACTGGCCTGGACGAAGAAGACGTCATCGCGCCAGCGTGCGACGATCGGGTAGCGCTTCACCCGTGTGTGGCCATTTTGCTCAAGGAAGGAGAGGAAGTCCTCGCGCATCGCCCGGTAGGTAAGCTTCTTCTTGAACGGCGACGCGCCGATGAAGTCATATTCCTGGCAGGGGGCCTCCCCGCACGTCTCGTGGATCCCGAGCGACCAGAAGGGGGTCGAGCATTTCGAACACGTCTGGCGCGTGAATCCTTGTTTCCGAAACAGCTCGACCTCGTATTCACTCTCGGGCATTTTCGGCCTCCGAACGAACGGCCGCCCTTAAAGGTTCTCGGAAGCGCCGCGCCATCCGAATCCGCGTTCGGTGTTTTCCGAATATGTACCGCGCGGTTAAGTACGCGCCCTCCCCTGAGTTGTTGGAGGCAACTGCTTGGAAGAGCGACCGCTGACTGCATTCATCCTGTCGTTGCTCGGCAGCGTGTTCGTCATCGTCGGGACGATCCTCGGCTTCGCGCTGTACTCATCGAGCCCGTATGCGTCCATCACCACCTTCATGGCGATTCTATCCGGAGTCTCCGTGGCTCTGGGCATCCTGATGCTCGCGATGACGTTCATGCTCTACTCGCGCCCGGAGCTTCACGTGGCGTGGGGCGTCGCGATCCTCGTCTTCGCGGCCGCGAGCATCACGAGCGTGTTCTCGGGCTATGGCGGGTTGGGGCTGGGCGTCATCGGGATGGTCCTCGGGATCGTGGGCGGAGCGATCGCCATCGCATGGAGGCCCGGAATGGGGATGCCCGGGATGGTCGGTCCCGCCGGGGCCTACCGCGTGTGCACGTCGTGCGGCCGCATGGCCCCCTTCGGGTATGCGTTCTGCCCGTTCTGCGGCACGCCCCAACCGGCGGTCAGTCCTCCGACGCCAGGGCCCCCGCCGCCGCGATGAACCTCACGAGGATCGGTACAGCTCGCGTGCGATGACCAGCCGCTGAATCTCGCTCGTCCCTTCGCCGATCTCCGTGAGTTTCGCGTCCCGAAGCATCCGCTCGACCGGGTAATCTGTGATATACCCGTAGCCTCCGTGGATCTGAACGGCCTTGTTCGTCACGAAGGACGACATCTCGCTCGCGTACAATTTCCCCATCGCCGCCTCCTTCGTGAATGATATTCCGCGGTCCTTCAGCCACGCGGCGCGGCGCACGAGCACACGAGCCGCGTCGATGCGCGTGGCCATGTCCGCGAGCATGAACTGAATCGCCTGATGTTCCGCGATCGGCTTCGCAAACTGGACCCGCTCCTTCGCATACTTGACCGACTCCTCGAACGCTCCCTGGGCGATTCCCACGGCCATCGCTCCGATTCCGATTCGTCCTCCGTCCAGGATCTTCAATGCGTTCGGAAACCCGTCGTTCTCCTTTCCGAGCAACGCCGTGGCTGGAACGTGGCAGTCCGTTAGAATCACCTGGGAGGTGGGGCTCCCGCGTACTCCGAGCTTTTCCTCCACCCTCCCGATGGACAATCCTGGATTTCCTCGCTCGACGATGAACGCGCTGATCCCGCGGTTCCCTTTCGTCGCATCGGTCACGGCGTGGATCACGAAGGTCCCCGCGACCGGGGCGTTCGTGCACAGGTTCTTCGCGCCGTTGAGAACCCACCCGTCTTTCGCGCGCTTCGCGGTCGTCTCCATCGCCGCCGCATCGGAGCCGCTCTTCGGTTCCGTCAGCGCCCAGGCCCCGAGCTTCCGACCGCTCGCCAGGTCAGGGACGTACTTCCGTCGCTGTTCCTCGTTTCCCGCTAACCAGATCGTCCCCGTGCAGAGGGAGTTGTGCGCCGCCATGATGAGCGCGTGCGATCCGCACACGCGGGCCACCTCCTCGACGGTGACAGCCAAGGCCATCGAGTCCAGGCCCGCGCCGTCGTATTCTTCCGGGATCGCCATTCCCAGGAACCCGAGGCCGGCCATCTTCGCGATCGTCGCCTTCGGGAACTCTCCCGTCTTGTCGACGTGAGCGGCGACGGGGCGGATCTCCTTCTCCGCGAAGTCCCGCGCGGTACGCCGGATCATCTCGTGTTCCGGTGATAGGTCGAAGTCCATCGCATGCCTCGGGGGCGAAAAGCGCGAATGGCCTCTTAGGGCTTCGCTTCGCCTTTGTGCAAAGGCCGTCGGCGACGGTCTCCGAGGTCGCCGATGACCTCGCGGCTCTCCTTCAACAGGTCCATCGCCGCGTCCCGCTCCCTTGTCACGTAGTCGACGATCTCTTGGAAGAGACCCTCGCGGTACATCTTCGGCACGCGGGCTCCGCTCTCCTTGTCCGCGAACGTGTGGAGGCTCGATCCCGCGAAGGTCCCGCGATTCAACATGACGAGCACCGGCGCCAGGTCGAGGTACGGTTTCGTGAACCAGAAGTACTTCAGCTTCGCCATGTTCCAATCGATCAGCTTCCACTTCGTCGCGCGCTCGATGAGGAACGTCAGGTCGAACCGGAGGCGATTCCCGAGAGGCACGAAATCCCACGTCGGTTCCAACACCCCCTTGTCGAGGACCGTCTGGATCACCTGCTTCTCCCCCCATTCCCACTCCGCAATCACCTGGAACAAACCGATCGGTGTCAGATCGTCCGCGAGGGCCTGGTACTGGACCGTCACGATCCGGTCCTGCTGCGGATCGTCTCCGGTCGTCTCGACATCGAGGTAGTAGAGCGGCAGACGGAACCCGTCCCCGAACCCGATGAACAACACGGAGAACCTTAAGCCCTTCCGCCTGCGACAGTCTTTTGAGCGGTCGCGGAGTTCCCCGCCTCCGGGAGCCGCGGCCGGAAGGGAGGACATGCGGGTCGGCATCATCGGGATCGGGATGACCGCGTTCCGGCCCTCGACGCCGGAATACAACTGGAAAGAATTGATGTTCGAGGCGGCGTCGCGCGCCTATGCGGACGCGGCGATCAACCCGCGCGAGGACGTCGACTCGTTCATCACCTGCGCGGAAGACTACTACGAAGGCTTCGGAATCTTCGACGAGTTCGTCCCGGACCAACTCGGGGCCGCTCTGCGGCCGACGTGCACGGTGAGCGGGGACGGACTGCAAGGCCTCGCGAATGCGTGCATGCAGATTCAAACGGGACTCGTCGACGTCGCCGTCGTCGAGGCCCACAGCAAGGCGTCGGATGTCGTGACGCTCGACGGCGTCATCGAACACGCGCTCGATCCGATTTGGAACAAGCCGCTCGGCGCCCACCCGTTCGTCGTGGCGGGCCTCGAGGCGGACGCGTACCTTCGCGCCACGCGGACTACCCCGAAGGCACTTGCCGCGGTCGTCGCGAAGAATCGTCGGAACGGCCTGAGGAATCCGTTGGCCGCCTACGGCGCGGCGGTCGACGCCGACCAGGCCATGCGGTCCGAGGAGCGGTTTGCTCCACTCCGCGCCCTCGACATCTCGAATCCTGCGGACGGCTGCGTCGTCCTCGTCCTCGCGTCGGACCGCGCCGCGAAGAAGCTCCACTCGAACCCCGTCTGGATCCGTGGCATCGGGTGGGCCAGCGACTCCCCGAGCCTCGAGACGCGGGATTGGACCGGGGCAACCTACGCCCGGATCGCCGCCGACATGGCGTACCGCTTGGCGAAGGTCCGACGACCGGCCACGGACATCGACTTCGCGGAGGTGGACGACCGCTTCTCGTACAAGGAGCTTCAACATCTCGAAGCCCTCGGCCTCGCGAAAAAGGGAGAGGCGGGGACGAGGGTCGTCCGAGGCGACTACGGCGCGGATGGCCGCTTCCCGGTGAATGTCTCGGGCGGTTCCCTCGGGTGCGGAAACGTGTTCGAGGCGACCGGGCTTCACCGAGCCGCGGAGGTCGCCCTCCAGTTGCGCGGCGACGCCGGGGTGCGCCAACTCGACGGCGTCCGAGCGGGCGTCGCGCAATCGTGGCGGTTCATCCCGAGCGCGACGGGCGCCGTGGCCGTCCTGGGGGCGGGCCCGTGACGAAGGTCGGCGTGATCGGGGCCGGCATGACACTCTTCCGGCGGCGGCTCCAGGAGACCGGGAAGGAAATGTGCTTCGAGGCGACGAAGATGGCCCTCGACTCGGCCGGGCTCACCCGCGCCGATGTGGACATGGTCGTCTGCGGGACCGCGCCGGATGCATTCGACGGGGTCGCGATGAAAGGCGAGTACCTGCTCGATGGATCCGGAGGCTATCGCAAGCCGTGCACGCGCGTCTTCACCGGGGGAGGCACGGGCGTCTTCAGCACGATCGCCGGCTGGTGGCACGTCGCGTCCGGTCTCGCGGACGTCGTACTCGTCGTGAACGAGGAGAAGATGTCTTCGTGCCAGCCGCATCCGCAGAGCGTCTTCGCGAACATCTGGGATCCGATCCTCGACCGCCCTCTGAAGCCGAATCTCGTCTGGATTTTCGCGATGGAGATGAACCGGTACATGACGGTGTACGGCGTCAAGAAGGAGGACATCGCCCGGGTCGCGGTCAAGAACAAACGGAACGCGGTCGGCCATCCGTGCGCCCAGCTCGCGGACCCGAACATCACCGTGGACGACGTCTTGAACAGCGAGGTGATGGCGTGGCCCGTCCAGCGGCTCGATATCAGTCCTCCGAGCGACGGCGCCTCGGCGGTCATCCTCGCATCAGAGGACTTCATCAGGAAGCGGCGAATCAAGGACCGAGCGTGGATTTCCGGCGTCGGCTGGTGCATCGACTCGACCATGTGGACGGATCGGGACCTGGTCTTCCCGGAGTACGTCGCCCGCGCCGCGAAGCATGCGTACAAGATGGCGAAGATCGACGCGCCCCGGCGGCAGATTGACTTCGCGGAACCGTACGACCCCTTCGATTACAAGGAACTCCATCATCTCGAGGGGCTGCTCCTCGCCGACAAGGGCGAAGCGCCCGTCTTGACGCGGGAAGGCGTCACGGAACGGGACGGGAAGCTGCCGGTCTGCCCGTCCGGCGGCCTCCTCGGGGTCGGGAATCCGATCGCGGCGACGATGGGGATGAAGATCGGCGAACTCTTCTGGCAACTCACGGGGCAGGCGGGCAAGCGACAGATCCCGCATGAGGTGCACACCGGGGTGTCCCAGGCTTGGGGGGACCTCATGCAGTACGGCTCCGTCGTGGTGATGAAAGGATGACGGCGCGAATCTCGCGATGGCCCGGGATCGAGCTCCGCGCCGCGGACCTCATTGAGGGTAAGGTCACGCAGACGCGGTTCCGGCCGGACGCGAAGTACGCATGGTCCGCGGGCGAAGCGATGTCGAGGTTCCTCGAAGAACTCCAGAACGGTCGCTTCATCGCGCGGACGTGCCACAAGTGCGAACGCATCCTCTTTCCTCCGCGGATGTTCTGCGAAGAGTGCTTCCGGCCCACGGACGAGTGGACCTTCATTCAGGATACCGGAACGATTGAGACGTTCTCCGTCTCGTATCTCGACACGGATGCGAAGCGAATTGTGGAGCCGATCCTCGTCGGGGTCGTGAGCCTCGATGGCGCCTCGCCGAAGATGGGGATGATGCACTACTTCGGCGAGATGACGAAGGAGGAGATTCGGATCGGGATGCGCGTGAAGGCCGAGTGGAAGCCGCCCGGGGACCGCCGCGGCAGCGTGCTCGACATCCGCTATTTCCGACCCCTGCGGGAGGACTAGAGATGACGTTCCTCGATCGAACGACCGACGCGAGGAAGTTCCGCCACTGGGAGGGAAACGTCGAGGCGGACTACATCTACACCTCGGGCGTCGCGGGGGAGAGGTTCTTCGTCACGCTGCGCGATGAGGGCCGGATGCTGGCTTCCCGGTGCACGGTGTGCAAGCTCGACTATCTCCCGCCGCGCATGTTCTGCGAAGATTGTTTCGCGGAGCTCACGGAATTCGTGGACGTACCGAGGGCCGGGCGGGTCGCGGCGGTGACGGTGGCCCACATCGACCGGACCGGCGCGAAGCTGTCGCACCCGCAAGTCTGGGCGTTTGTGACCTTCGAAGGGATCCGTGGTGGCCTATTTCATCGCCTCCTCGTCGCGCCGAAGCAGGCCCGCGCGGGGTTGTCCGTGCAGGTGCGACTCAAGCCGCGGAACGGGCGGACGGGGACGATCGCCGACATCGAAGGATTCGAGCCGGTGCGTTCCTGATTCTGAAAATCGGGCCGACGGCTTGATAACCCCCCGGCTGGGTATCGCGGCCTACCATGCTGCGACGGCCCACGATGGATCCAGAATCGAAGACCTTCAAGTTCAAGATCTGCCTGGTGGGCGAGGAGGGCGTCGGCAAGACGAGCCTCATCCACCGGTTCGTGTCCGGGGCGTTTGATGAGTCGTACATCCGGACGCTCGGAGCGGTCGTGTCGAAGAAGTCGGTCGCCTTGGGCTCGATGCAAGGTCGGCCGGTCCAGGTCGACATGATGATCCTGGATATCATGGGCAAGCGGACCTTCCTTCAGCTGTTCAAGGAAGCGTACTTCCACGGCGCCAAAGGCGTCCTGGCCGTCTTCGACATGACGCGAGCCCAGTCGCTCCGCGACCTGACGAAATGGATTGACGGGGTCCGGGATTCCGTCGGTCCCTGCCCGGTGTATGCCCTTGGGAACAAGACGGATCTCGCGCACCGCCGAGAGGTCAACTCGGAGGACGCATCGACCGTCCTGGCCTCCTACGAATGCCCGGTCCTTTACACGTCGGCGAAGTCCGGAGAGAACGTCGAGCAGGCCTTTCAGGGTCTCGCGAAAACGATTGTCGAGTCGATGGCGCCCGAGTGAACCGACGCAATCATCTTATAGGCACGGCCCTTTGAAACCACGCGAGGCGCTCATGCGGGACGAGGACGAACGCAAGGTCCTCGAGAAGGAACTGAAGAGGTGGGAGGAGACCACCCTTCGGGAGGCGCTCGCGTCCCACCCCGAACGTCGCAAGGAATTCGTGACGACGTCGAGCCGACCCGTGAAGGGCCTGTACACGCCGCTCGACCTCGCCGGGAAAACCGGAGGCGAGCGCCTTGGGGCGCCTGGCGTTTTTCCTTTCACTCGCGGCATTCATCCGACGATGTACCGCGGCCGGCTGTGGACGATGCGCATGTTCGCCGGCTACGGGAGCGCCGAGGACACGAACCGGCGGTTCAAGTACCTGATCTCGCACGGCGAGACGGGTCTCAGCGTTGCCTTCGACATGCCGACCCTCTACGGCTACGATACCGACGAGCCCGAGGCGAAAGGCGAGTTCGGGACGTGCGGCGTCGCGGTCTCCTCGCCCGACGATATGAAGATCCTGTTCCGCGGAATCGATGTGGGCAGCGTGAGCACCTCGATGACCATCAACAGCCCGGCCTCCGTGATCTGGGCGATGTATCTCGTCATGGCCGAAGACCGCGGCGTGCCCTGGACGAAACTCCGCGGCACGATCCAGAACGATATCCTGAAAGAGTACCAGGCCCAGAAAGAATGGATCTATCCGCCCGAGCCGTCCATGCGGCTCGTCGTGGACACATTCGAGTTCGGTTCGAAGCAGGTGCCTGGATGGAACACGATCTCGATCAGCGGGTACCACATCCGCGAGGCGGGAGCGACCGCGGCGCAGGAGCTCGCCTTCACCCTGGCGAACGGCATGGAGTACGTCCGGTGGGGGATCGACCGCGGCCTGAAGGTCGACGAGTTCGCACCCCGTCTGTCCTTCTTCTTCAACGCGCACAACGACCTGTTCGAGGAGCTCGCGAAGTACCGCGCCGCTCGCCGCATCTGGGCGCGCGAGATGCGAGACACCTTCGGCGCGAAGAACCCGCGGTCGTGGCTGTTGCGGTTCCACACGCAGACCGCGGGCGTGAGCCTCACGGCCCAACAGCCGGAGATCAACATCATCCGCACGACGATCCAGGCGCTCGCGGCGGTCCTCGGCGGCACCCAGTCGCTCCACACGAACGCGTACGACGAGGCGTATCAGGTCCCGAATGAGAAGGCCGCGCGGATCGCCTTGCGGACCCAGCAGATCCTCGCCCACGAGAGCGGCGTCGCGAACACGGTGGACCCGTTCGGCGGCTCGTATTTCCTCGAGGCGCTGACGGACGAACTCGAGGAGGACGCGGTTCGCACCTTCGATCGGATCCAAGACCTCGGCGGGGTGATCCCCGCGATCCGGAAGGGATTCTTCCAGCAGGAGATCGCGAACTCCGCGTACCGGTACCAGCGCGAGGTCGAGGACAAGGAGCGGACGATCGTCGGCGTGAACGACTATGTCGTCGACGAGCAGACCGAAGTCGAGCCGCTCCGCGTGACGGAGGCCTCGCTCAAGGCTCAGGTGGAAGGCCTCCGAAAGCTTCGGCGAGCGAGGGATGGGAAGAAGCATGCTCGGGCACTCGACCGTCTCCGCAAAGCGTGTGAGGCCGACGACAACACGATGCCGTTCATCCTGGACGCGGTGCGGGCGAAGGCGACGCTCGGCGAGATCTGCGACGTGATGCGAGAGGTCTTCGGCGTCTGGGAGGAGCCGCTCCTCTTCTGAGGTGGTCCGATCGGGAAGAAGATCCGCGTCCTGATCGCGAAGCCGGGCCTCGACGGACACGACCGCGGCGCGAAGGTCGTCGCCCGGGCGTTGCGAGACGCGGGCATGGAGGTGATTTACACCGGCCTTCGACAAACGCCGGAAGACATCGTCGAGGCCGCGATCCAAGAGGACGTCGATGCGATTGGCCTGTCCTCTCTCAGCGGCGCTCACATGACGTTGTTCCCCGAGGTCGTCCGCCTCCTGAAGAAGCGGAGGTCCGGGGACATCGTCGTCGTCGCTGGCGGCATCATCCCCGAGGAGGACGTGCCGAAACTGAAGCGAGCGGGGATCAAAGCGGTCTTCGGACCGGGCACTCCGTTGAGCGTCATCGTCTCGTTTTTCGAGAAGGCGGGTAAAGCTGCGTGAGGGCCATGCCCGCGAAGGCCTCGCGCGATTCCGTCCGAGGCCTCGTCGACTCCCTCCTGAAAGGGGACAAACGGTCGGCCGGCAAGCTGATCTCACTAATCGAGGACGATGAGCCGGAAGCCGTCGAGGCGGTCGCGCGGATCTTCCCGCACACGGGCCGCGCGCACGTCGTTGGGTTGACCGGACCGCCCGGCGTCGGGAAGAGCTCCTTGATCAACCGGTTGGTCCGAGCCTTCCGGTCTCGGGGCAAGACGGTGGGGGTCGTCGCCGTCGACCCCACGTCTCCGTACACCGGCGGCGCGGTGCTGGGAGACCGAATTCGGATGGCGGACACGGGCGCGGATCCGGGCGTCTTCATCCGATCGATGGCGACCCGAGGTCACGCCGGCGGCCTGGCCTTGGCCACGTTCGATGCGGTGCGGGTCCTGGACGCGATGGGCTCCGACCTCGTCTTCGTCGAGACGGTGGGCGCGGGCCAAAGCGAAGTGGAGATCGCCAGTCGTGCGCACACGACGGTCGTCGTGGAAATGCCCCTGACCGGGGACGTCGTGCAGACGATGAAAGCCGGAATCCTGGAGATCGGGGACGTCTACGTGGTGAACAAGGTCGACCTCGGGAACGAAGACGTGCTCGTCGCGAACCTGAAGTTCCAGCTGCAGACTCGAGACGGCTGGACGCCGCCGATCATTCGGACCGCGGCCCTCGAAGGCCGGGGCATCGACGACCTTGCGGCCGCGATCGAGAAGCACGCATCGTACCTGGACGAGAGCGGAGGGCGCCGCAAACGCGAGGTCGCTCGGGCCCGGCTCGAAATCCTCGAGAACGTGCAGCGTCTCCTGGTCCGCCGCGTCTCGGAAGGGTCGCGCTCCGGCCGCGCGTTCGACAAGCTCGCCGAGGATGTCGCCGCCCGTCGGCTCGACCCGCATGCCGCCGCGCGGAAACTGCTCGGGTCCGGTCGCCCTACGGCGCGGTAGGCCACTGGCCCGTGCCGAGCCTTTGCCATTTTACGGCGTCGAGGAACTCTTGGAACCGGGTCATGCGGTAGCCCCAGGCGGCCTCCAGCGCGGGGATGTCGACGTGGTACCCGATCGTCTTGAAGAACTGGAACATCCGGAATCCGTCGTCGCCCATCTGCTTCCGGGCCTCTTCCTCGGGCTGCTCGACATATCGAATCGGATGTCCGAGTTTCTTCGACAGCGAGGCCGGGAGGTCTCCGAAGGCCAACTCGTCGCCGGCGAGCTCCACCGTCTTGCCGATCGCCGCCTTCGGGTCGTCGAATGCCCGGGCAACGAGCTCCCCGATATCCTTCACCGCCACGAGCTGCTGGCGGGTCGTCGGAGGGAGAGGAACCTCCATGATCCCTCGCTGAAGGGACGACGTCATCCAGGGGCTCGAGTAGTTGTCCATGAAGGCGACGGGCCGGGTGATCGTGTGTGGGATCCGCGAGGCCCTCAAGTATTGTTCCACCTTCGCCTTCGACTCGAAATGCGGAATGCCGGTGTTCCGGTCCGCCGAGGCGACGCTCGCCAGGACGACGTGCGCCACCGATGCGGCTTTCGCGGCATCGATTGCCGTCGTGCCTTGCTGGACCTCTCTCTCCGGGTGCACGGAGAAGTCGGGCCCGAACGGGGTCGTGACGACGAAGAAGCCGTCCACGTTCCGAACGAGGGGGGCGAGGCTTGCGCGTTGTGTGAGGTCACCCTGAGCGCCTTCGATTCCTGCGGCGGCGAGGGCTTTCAACTTCGAGGCGCTCCGCGTGAGGCCGATGACCCGATGTCCTCGCTTGAGGAGGCTGCGAGCGACCGCCCCTCCTTGTTGTCCCGTCGCTCCCGCCACCAGGATCGTCTTCGTCTCTGCCATCCGCAATCGCCTCGCGGTCCAAAGACGTCCGTTCTACTTGTAGATTCGACCTCGCTCGGACGAGTCTCGGCGCCCGAATGCCGGAGAATCTGCGGTATCGGACGTCAGGCCTCGCGGTCACCCGGACAACGCTCGGGTGGGGATTTGAACCCCAGATAACCCGCTTAGGAGGCGGGTGCCCTTTCCGTGCTAGGCTACCCGAGCGTTGCGCCGAGGCCCTAAGCCACCATTAATGCTTCGCCGCGCGGGTTCGCCGGATGAGGCCCGGTCACGTTCCGCGCTCACCGGAGCCAAGCGGCTCAGAGTTCTTCCGGGGCCTTTTCAGATGGCGGAAGTTCCTCTTCCATGCGGGTCTTCGCGGCGGGTTTCGCCTTCGTCGCGGTTGCCCGCTTCCTCGGTTTCTTCGGAGCGGCAGTCTCTCCGGCTGGCTCATCTTTCCGGGCCTCCGCGGTCGCCTCCGTTCCCTTTGGTTCCGCCTTCGGCTCCGTCTTGGTCTCCTTCTTCTCGTACTCTTCGACGAAGCGAATTGTCTTGATATCTGAGAGCTCCCGGAGATCTGCGACGACACGGAACTTCGACACGAACCATTTCTCGTCCGTCTTGCAGACGTCCGGGAGATGGATTTCCGCGCTGCCGCCCTTCAAATCGATCTTGAACTGGTCCGCGAGACCGTAGTCCATGTCGATGATCGCGCGCACCCGCTCTTCCGGGGTCTTCGCCTTCCGCGTCGCCTTCACGACGTACTTCAAGGTCTTGCCCGCGAGCGGGTTGTTGAAGTCCACCCGGACGCGACCGGCGCTGACCGCCGTGACGAGGCCATGCTTCCCGCTGATCGAGACTTCCAGTCCGACCTCGGGGCTGATTTCTTGTCGCAGGAACTCCCGTTCGGTACGGAGCTCGACGAGGCGTGGGTCACGGACTCCGGCGCCCTTTTCCGGGGGAATCAGGACCTCGATTGTCTCCCCGACCTTCGCCCCGACGAGGGCGGACTCCAGGCCTTCGAACAGCCGCCCGCGGCCGATGACGACCGGGACCTCGATGTAGACTTTCTTCTCGTCGAACTTGCCCTCCTTCTTCGCGACCTCGTCATGGGTCGTGTCGAAGAGGGTCAAGGTCCCGTTCGGGTTCACGGTCCAGGCGTCGTATTCAATCCAGACGATGGCCCCTTTCTCGATCGTTTCGGAGGTCACGCGTCTCACGGAAAGAATGCTTGTCCTTAAAGGTTGTCGAGTCCTCGTGCAAGCGCCATCATGATAAGCGCGGATGCCGTTCATCTTTGAGGGCAGGGCTGATCAAAGACCCAAGGGCGGATAATCCGACGAACGTCGGCATCGTGGCGTCGGACCGGGTCATCCCCGTGTATCCTGCTCGAGTGGAGTCGCCACCTACGCCTGCCGGAGCAGGTTGGATCGTTTTGGCCGTTGTGGCAATCCTGTTTTTCCTATCGTTCGGTTTCATCTGGTTCTTCCTAGGGCGTTGAGCGCACTACTTCCCGCTGCGAGGGATCAATTGTAGTCGGCGAATTCCCTACTTTACCATGCCGATCGCAACGGAGATCCGCTTGTATCGGTTCCGGATCGTGACCTCCGTCACGCCGGCGACCTCGGCGACCTCTTTCTGCGTGCACGGCTTGTTGCACAGGATGGCCGAAATGTAGATCGTTGCGGCCGCCACCCCGCTCGGTGCGACACCGGACGCGAGTTCGTCCTTCTCGACCTTGTCGAGGATCTCCTTGGCCTTCCGCTGAACGTCCATGTCGAGCTCGAGGCGATTGCAGAATCGGGCGATGTAATCCCGAGGACTCTGCGGCAGCAGCTTGAGTCCGAGTTCGCGGACCAGGGTCCGATACGTCCGTCCGATCGACTTGCGGTCCACGCTCGACTTCGAGGCGATTTCGTCGAGGGTCCGCGGCACGCCCGACTGTCGACACGAGGCGTAGAGCGTCGCCGCGACAACCTCGTCGATCGAGCGTCCCCGGACGAGGTTCTTCGTCGACGCCCGCCGATACAGGACGGCAGCGTTCTCGCGCACATGGCGGGGCAATCCCATCTTCGAGGCCATCGTGTTGATCTCCGTGAGGCCTTGGGCGAGGGAACGTTCCCCGCTCTTGGACGTCCGGATGCGGTGCTGCCACTTCCGGAGGCGGTAAATCTGGGCCCGCGACTTGTGCGGAATCTGCCGGCCGTAGGCGTCCTTGTTCCGCCAGCCGATCGATGTCGACAGGCCTTTGTCGTGAGCCATGATCGTGCTCGGCGGCCCGGCCCGCTCCCGGGACTCCCGTTGCTCGGAGTCGAAAGCCCTCCACTCAGGGCCCTCATCGATGATCATGTCGTCGAGGACGAGGCCACAGTCCTCGCAGACGATCTCCGCACGGGAATAGTCCCGCACGAGGTGGTCACCGCGGCATTCTGGGCACTGGGTTGTGATCTCTACCTCTCGCACCTTATCCGTCCTCCCCCGACAGAAGAATAGAATCCTTACGAAACAGGAATTATTTAACCCTTCGTCCTAACGACGAACCGATTTTTCCTCGCCAGGGCTCGATGTCTTGTGCCGCGTGAACATGGCGGCGAGCAATGGATTTCCCGGATTTCCGGTCCGGCCGCCGTCAGGGCCGGAGCTCGACGAATTCGCCGTTCCGGAGCATCCGCCAGCGCCCCGGGAGCGTCGGGAGGACCTCCGAGCATACGATGCGGACCTCCTCGGTCCCCGTCTCGTGGAGCGTATAGTACGGCACGCACGTGCGGGCGTCCCGATGCGCGATCACGCGGTCACCATCGATCAACAAGAACGTATACGACTCGACCTTCCGCGGGAATTCCACGTCGATGGCAGCCTTCGCCTTGGCGATCGCTTGCTTGAATTCCGCGATCGGCCGCTCCTCGGTTCCGAGCGACTCCACGAAGCGGTCGTATATGAACTGGGAGTCGATCTTCCCGTCTCGGACGCCGAAGTCCTCGATCTCGCCGTTGTGGGCGAAGAACAGGACCCGGCCGTCGACCTCGCGACGGAACGGATGGGAATAGCGCTCTTGGATCGTGTCCTTCTTCGACGCATACCGTAGGTGGGCTACGAGGATCAGCGGGGGACTGCACACCCGCGACAGCCGCCGTACAGCGTCCTCGTATTTCGGGTCCTCCGTCGCCTTCGCGGGACCGCGAGCATAGAACTCTCCTTCCTGGCCGACGCATGCGATTCCCCAGCCGTCGGGGTGGCCCGATTTTGGATTCGGCTGCGGGCATCCGAAATCCCGGAAGTTCCTCCCGGTGTCGGCGAGGGCTCGGAACGCCATGAGCGTGTCGATCGGCGCGGGCTTGTGGCTCACGATTGCGAGCATCCGGCACATGTCAGCCCAACTTGTACCCAATCTTCCGGAGGAACGCGATCCTCTCCGCCCGGTCTTTTGCGGTCTCGAGGCCTTTGGTCCGCTCCCCGTCGACGACCCCGAGGACGCCCCGGCCCCGCCGCGTGGTCGCGACGACGACGTCGACGGGATTCGCGGTCGCGGCGTAGACCGTCACGATTTCGGGCACGTCGCGCAGCGCCCGCAAGACGTTGATCGGGTAGGCGTCTTTCAGGAAGACCACGAAAAAGTGTCCCGCCCCGACTGCGAGCGCGTTTTTCGCTGCGAGCGTCTTCAGGCCTTCATCGTTCCCCTCGACGCGGACGAGGCACGGCCCCGACGCCTCGCAGAACGCGACGCCGAACTTGATCCCGGGTACGGACCCGATGAGGGCTTCGTGGATGTCCTCCGCCGTCTTGATGAAGTGCGTCTGACCAAGGATCACATTCACCCCGCTCGGGTTCTCGATGGGGACGAGTTCCGTTTCCACCGACATCGTCAATGTATCGGACCACGTGAATTAAAGTCTTCTTGTTGCCGAAATGGAGGTACGCTACGTGCACGCGGAAGGGAGAGGGCATCGGCCTCGCATCGGAGTCGCATGGCGGGAATCAAAGGGTTGTGGACGATCCTCGGAAGCGTCGGCGACCCCGCGGAGCGCGAAGACCTCACGCTCGTGGCGACTGCGATTCAAGTGCACTTCGCCAGCCGCGTCGCTCGGGAACGGTCCGTCGTGGAATTCATGGCGATTCGGTTCCGGTGGCCGGCCTCTCGCACGCGTCGACGTCTTGGAGTGCTCGTGGAGCTCGGGGTGCTCCGCATGTCCCGGGACCTCGCGGACAACTGGACCAAAGTCTTCGAGGTCGTCGACCGCCCCCACGTGCCCGCCGCCATCGCCCTCGAGCTCGGCGCATGATCTAGCCGGGGCCGGTCGTGGCCTTCGTCACCCGCTCCAAGAACCCGGCCGCCCGCAGTGGCTGGTAGCAAAGCATCAGAAAGTCCGACGCCACCAGGGCGAAGAGTTCGTTCGGCACGTTTCGCACGGATCGATGGCGGACGGCAGCGACCGCGCTATCGGCGTGGAACTCGAATGGGCAGCCCATCCGGCGACTCATGGAGGCCAGCCGCTGCACCGCGCCGTTCCGTCGGTCAACGAGGTCCCGGTGCAGAGCCGACTTCGCCGGTTCCACGAACGCATAGCCGACGACCTCTGGTGCGTCTGTGATCCCGGGTAGGGAATCATTTCGGAGCGCGAACCCGAAGCTGAATCCTGCGACCGAATGGCGTCGAACGCGCGAGAACCGGTAGCCGACGAATCGGCGGTTCGCGACGTGCTTCCGCCGGAAGTTTTCCATCGGCCACCGCAACGGCCGGCGAATTCGTTCAAACGTCGCAGCGATTTCAGCGCTGCGGTCCGGGTCCATCAGTCATCGGGAAATCGTTGTGACCCATAAGAACTCCGGCCCGACGGCCAGCGGTGCGTCCGCCCTGGCACTGTGCGGGGCAAGCCTAAATAGGCCCCGACCGTTCCGCCGCGCGCTGGATGGCCCGGGGCTTTCGGTGAGCGAATTTTCGGAATCGTGCCGGCGACTCGGTCTCACGGCCGGGGAGAAGGTCTTCGCGCCGACGGATGCGCCCGAGCAGCCCCCGCGTGACCGGACGTTCCTCCTTCAGCACGTCCGCCTCGAGATCAGCGTCGATGACCGGGAGGGCAAAATCTCCGGCACGGTCACCCATCGCCTCGCGCCGATCAATGACGGGCTCGCCGAGGTCGCCCTCGACGCGGGGGACCTGAACATCCGCAAGGTCCTCGACGACGGCGGCCGCGAACTGGAGTGGGACCTCCATGGAGAAACCCTCTCGATCCATCTGCCGAAGGCGCGCAAAGCGGGCCAGGCCTTCGAACTTCGGATCTCGTACGATGCGAAGCCTCGGAAGGGGATCTTCTTCACCGGGCCGGACAAGGCGAATCCGAAGCGGCCTCGCATCACCTGGACCCAGGGAGAAGACACCGACAACCGGTACTGGTTCCCCTCGTACGATTACCCGAACCAGCGCTTTACGTCCGAAGTACTCGCGACCGTCGACGAGAAGTACGAAGCGCTGAGCAACGGCCGCCTCGTAAACGTGTCCGCCGATAAGCCCCGCAAGACGAAGACCTACCACTGGTCCCTCGACCAGCCGCATTCAAACTACTTGATCGCCCTGGCGGTCGGCGAGTTCGAGTCGAAGGAATGGGACGCGGACGGGGTGCCGGTCCATGCGCATGTGCCGAAAGGACTCGGTGCGTTCCTGGATCGGACCTTCCGGAACGTGCCCGACATGGTCCGCTACTTCGGCGAGGTCACGGGCCAGAAATATCCGTGGCCGCGGTACGCGCAGGTCTGCGTCCCCGAGTTCGTCGTCGGCGGCATGGAAAACACGTCCATGACGACCTTGACCGAGTACTGCCTCACGGACGAGAAGGCGTACGAGGACTACCGACCGGAAGGGCTCCTCTCCCACGAGCTCGCCCATCAGTGGTTCGGCGACTTCCTCACCTGCCGCGCGTGGGGCCACATCTGGTTGAACGAATCCTTCGCCACGTACTTCCAGGTCCTGTGGTGGGAACACTTCTTCGGCAAAGACGCCGCGCTCATGGAGCTCGAGGCGGACCGCGAGAGTTATCATGAGGAGGCGAGCAAGAATTACAAGCGGCCGATCGTCACGATGAAGTTCGTCGAACCGTCCGACATGTTCGACCGTCACACGTACGAGAAGGGCGCGAACGTCCTGCACATGATGCGGAACGAACTCGGCGACGACCTGTGGTGGAAGGCGATCCGCCAGTACGTGAAGAAGTTCGCGGGCCAGAACGTCGAGACGAACGATTTCAAGGAGGCGATCGAGGAGGCGACCGGACGGAACCTCGACGTCTTCTTCGACCAATGGCTCTACCACGCCGGGCACCCGGAGTTCGAACTTTCCTGGTCGTGGGACGAATCGGCCAAGCAGGTCGAGCTGCGAACGAAGCAGACCCAGGAAGTCAAGGACGCGGTGCCCCTGTTCAAGGTGCCGGCATCCGTGGAACTCGTGTGGCCGGATCGGACCCAGAGGGAGTCGATTCGTATCGAGAAGGCGGACCAGGTATTCCGGTTCGACGCGCCTCGACGCCCTCGGGCGGTCTTGTTCGACCCGGATGACACGCTCCTGAAGAAAGTGACGTTCAAGAAGCCGCGGGACGAGCTCCTATGGCAACTCGCGAACGCGGGCTCCGCATGGCCGCGAATCGAAGCGTGTCGGGATCTCGGCAAGTTGGTCGGAGACGCCCGGGCGATCGATGGGCTCGAGGACGCCCTCAAAAAAGACAAATTCTGGGGGGTCCGACGAGAGGCTGCCGTGGCCCTCGGGGAGATCGGGACGACGCCCGCGCGAGACGCGCTCCTGAGCGGGACGAACGACAAGGACAGTCGCGTGCGCCGGGGCGTGTACCGCGCCCTCGGTAATTTCAGGAAGGATGAAGTCGCATTCCGGGCCCTCGCGAAGGCATATCGGGAAGACGGCTGGTATTACCCGATGAACGCGGCGGCCCTTGCGCTCGCGGAGACCCGGCACGAGCAGGCGTTCGAAACGATCGTGAAGGGCATGGACCGGCGTTCGCAGGGAGAGATCCTCGCGCGAGGGGCGTGCATGGCCATCGCGAACTTGCGAGACGAACGGGGTTTCCTCGAGCTGGAGAAACGAACCTCGGACGAATATCTCGAGATGGTGCGCTACGGGGCCACGCTGGCACTCGGCAAGCTCGGCTCGTTCCACGAATCACGGAGGGATGAGGTCCTCGAGGACCTGTCGATGCTCGTTCGGGACGCGAACTACCGAACCCGGCTAGGGGCGACGTTGGGACTCGGAGAGCTCGGGTATGCGAAGGCCGAGGACGAGCTCCAGCGAATCTCGGAAGCCGAGCCGATGAGCAACCTTCGGACCAACGCCCGGAAGGCGATCGCGACGCTCCGAGAGAAACACGCCGAAGCGGCGAAGAAAGTCGAACAACAGGCCGAGCTGGACAAGTTGAAGGACGAAAACAAGGAGCTCCGGTCACGCATCACCGCGATCGAGGCTCGCGTCGAGGCGATCGGAAAGCGGCGGAAACGGTGACCGAGCTGCCGCTCCACGAGGACACGAGAGGCGGGTCGGGGAGCCACGCATCCGGCTACGTCGGGACGTTTCGGGGGCGCGCGGGCTTCTCGGTAGACGGAAGACCGTGCTTTGATCCGATCGACACGCCCTCGGTTGCGACCGTCTTCGGTGGGTAGGAGAACTCGAGTACCACCGCGTTCTCCTGGGGTTCCGTCCGGATGCCTCGGCCGCCGAGGTCCGCGAATAGGGCGCGCGCCACCTCCTCGTAGAACAAGGAGTACTTGTGGCCGCTGCCGTGTCTCAATACGATGACGGTCCGCGAACCGTCTCGCTTTTCTTCGTATTCAAAGGCCCTCGTGTATCTCGAGGCGAGCCTGGGTATGACCTGCAGTACCGTCTCCAGGTCCAGATGCTTGAACATGAACGTCGTGAACGCTCGATAGACGTCCTCTCCCGCCCATCGGCCCAGGTCTCGCACCTCGTCGTCGGAGAGGAGCTCGATCATTCGTGTGAGCGCCTCTCTCGGCATCGCGATGAAACCGAACCGATCGGCGTACATGTCCCACTCGACGAGTCGGCGGAGGGCCTTGTTCGCCAGGAAACTGACGCTGACTCCTTCCCGCTCCGCCCACTCGCGGAGTTGGCGGTCGACCGTTTCGTCGATCCGAAATGCTCGTGTCGTAGTCTTTCGACCTTGCATATAGAATCTCCCGCGGAAGCCGGGAGGGGGTCTGAGAGATTCAAGAATGTTTGCGTCAGATTATCACTTTCGAACAGCCGTACCGTGTCGCGCACAATGTGATGCGCTGCAAACGTGATGGCTATGTCGCCACGCGCGATACACTGTGTCGGACATGACCCACCTGGTCCGCCACGCCGCGAGGCACAGAGTCCCTGTGGGCGGCGCCGGCGCCGATGCGAAGAACTTCTCAGAGAGAGGTGCCTCCATGCAAACTCCCCACGTCAATCAAAGCGCCTGGAACGGAAACAACCGTACCTTCGCCTGGGACCACCTGAAGCTCGCACACTCGCTCCTGGATCCCGAGGCCCTGGAAATTTTCCGGTCCAGCTCTGTCGAAGAACTGACGGCGATTGAACTGAGCCGCCGCTGCGGGATGTCGACTGGCCGATGCTATCGATGGTTGCGCAAGCTCGAGTCCCTTGGACTTCTCGTTTCGCGGGAAGGCCGACCGCAGAGGAGTGGAGTGCCGCCCCGGCGGTATCGGTCGGCGCTGCAGTCGATCAGTGTGAGCCTCGCGGAGGACCAGATTCGGACGCGCATTGCGGTGAACGAGGGCTCGATCCCACTCGTCTCGGAGTCCATGACGATGATCGAAGCCCCGGACACGGCTCTCGTTCCGAGGGGCCGTTCGCACCGACGGCGGGTTGGCGCAGAACGCGTCCACTTCGTTGACCCGCCCAAGGCGATTCCCGAGTCCCGACGCAAGCTCCCGATCAACCTCCCGGCGTTCTTAGAAGAACCCCTCTCCCGCCTTCCGGAGCGCCGGTGAGGTCCATGCAAAGTCACGAGCTACAGAACAAGCACGCGATCCGTCAAGACGTCCAGATCGTCCCGACGCCCGCAGACCGGGAGGTCGTGCAGGCCGCTCACCGCCGACTCCTGCAGGATCCCTGGGACGCCGATGCGCTCTTCGCCGTTGCCGCGTGGGATGAGATCGTTGGGGACCAAGACCACGCGCTGGAGCTGTTGAACCGGCTCGTGTCTCGGAAGCCGGACTACCCGGGTGTCTGGTGGCTGCGCGCGCGGATCCTGAAGGACCTTGGACAGCCACGCGACGCGATCGCGTGCGAAGAGATCGCCCGGATGTATGCCGAACCCGAGATCCCCGAATCCGTCCGCAAGTTCCCCCTCTGATCCGATTCGGGTCCCCGTTTCGACGTCCAACCGAGAGTTCGGTGCGGGGCTGATGCCGGTGAAACCACTGACGGGGCCTGACGCCGCGCGGATGTCACCGGCCGTCGGACCCCCGTCGCAGTGAGGCTTAAGTGGGAGGATCCCTTCGACTCCGTTTGTGGCACTCTCGATCAACCGCAAGCTCAGCGCCGGGAGGTGGCCGATCGTCCAGGTCTTCCCCGGCCTGGATCGAGATGCTCACTTCCGGCGTCTCTTTGCCAACGACGGCCTCCGAGAGACCGTCTTGAAGGACACGCTCATCCACCTCGTCCCAGAAGACGCCTACGCGTACATCGATGACGAGAAGGGCCACGTCGTGGTGGGGCTCTACTATCTGCAGAGCGGGGAGGAGCGCACGCTGTATCTGGACATCCTTCACGAACTGGTCCACATTCGTCAATGGCACGAAGGCAAGAAGCTCTGGGATCGCCGCTACAGCTATGTGGACCGGCCGACCGAGGTGGAAGCCTACAAGTTCGCCGTGGAGGTCGCCCGCAAGCTGGGGATGTCAGACCGCGAGATTGCGGACTATCTCCGAGTCGAGTGGACGAGTCGGGAGGAACACGAACGGCTGTGTCGTCGACTCGGTGTCCGAGTGACCGATTCCCGCGCCCACTAGCGTGCCGACCCCGTCCGAGCCTTCCCGGAAAGAGTCAAATCGACCGAGGCCTTTCCGCGCCGCCGGAGACTATGGCCACTATTACCCTCGAGGAATTTCAGAAAGTCGAGATACGCGTCGGCCGAATCGTTGCCGCAGACGATTTCCCGGAGGCCCGCAATCCGTCGTATAGGCTGCGAATCGATTTCGGCCCCCATGGGGTGCGAAGGTCGTCCGCGGCCGTTCAGCCGTGGTACCCGCGAAGCGATCTCGTCGGTCGACCCGTCATCGCCGTGACGAACTTCCCTCCGCGGCAGATTGGTCCCTTCATGTCGGAGGTCCTCTGCCTCGGGGCGGTCCAGTCGGATCGCCGGGTCATCCTGCTCCGCCCGGACACGGAGGGGGAGCTCGGTGCTCGGATCGCCTGACCCACATCGGGAATTCCTGATCCGCGCGTGCGGCATCTTGATTCACGATCTTTCCGTGCTGGCCCAGGAGGCGGACGACGGCCGAGGAGGCATGAGTTACGCGCTCCCCGGAGGCCATCTCGAATTTGGGGAGAGCCTCACCGAGTGCATGAGTCGCGAGATCTACGAGGAGACCGGCCTCAACGTGGAAGCGGAGAAGCTCGTGTACGTGCACGAGAACTTCTACAACCTGAAAGGGGTCACGACTCACGAAATCGGGTTCTACTTCCTCGTCGATTTGAATTCGGAGTTCCCTGCGCCGGACACCGCCGGATGCATCCCAAGCCGTGAACCCCACATCCGCATGCGACTCCTCCCCCTCGGGGGGCTTCCCGATTTCGGGCTGATGCCTCCGTTCCTCCGCAACGAGCTGCCCCGCGATGCCCGCGAGCATTTCGTGCAACCGACACGACATCTCATCTCCAGGGAGGCGTGACCGTGGCGGTTCAAATCCGTGGGCTACGTCGATCTGACTACGACGCGATGATCGTCTTGTTCCAGGTCTCCGGCTTGAATCCGAAGACGAAAGGGCGGGACAGCCCTCGTTCGTTCAGCGAGCAGCTGCGCCGCAATCGCGGCTCGTATGTTGGCGCCTTCGATGGAGACCGACTCGTGGGTGCGGTCCTGGGGACGAGCGATACTCGCAAGGGCTGGATCAACCGTCTCGCGGTCCATCCGGACTATCGTCGTCGATCGATCGCGGCCCGGCTCGTGCGAGCGTGCGAGCGCGTCTTTCGCGAGCAAGGACTCAAGATGTTCGCGGCATTGATCGAGCCGGAGAACCGAGCGTCCGAGGCGTTCTTTCGGTCCCTCGGATACGAAATCTTGCCGATTCTGTATGCGCGAAAGAAACTTCGCGAAAGCGTCTAGACGAGGACTTTCAGTTCCTTCCCGATCTTCTCGTAGGCGGCGAGCGCTTCGTCGAGGTCCTCACGCCGTAAGCCTGCGTTCACGATGTTCCGGATGCGGGCCCGGTCCTTGGCCACCATCGGATACACAATCGGCAGGGCGAAAACCCCTTCTTCGAACAGGCGGTCGCTGAATCGTTTGGCCGTCGCCGAATCGCCGAGCATCACCGGTGTGATCGGCGTCGCGCTCCGTCCGATGTCGAACCCCATCGAGACGAGTCGCTTCTTGAAGTACTTCGTGTTGGACCAGAGCTTTTTCACGTGCCGGGGCTCCGTCTCGAGGACGTCGATCGCCGCGGTGCAGGCCGCGGCCACGGCCGGCGGATGGGAACCGCTCAACAGCCACGTGCGCGATTTGTTGAGGGCGTAGTTCCTCAGGTCGTTCGACCCGGCGACATATCCTCCGACGACGCCGAGGGCCTTCGAGAAGGTCCCGAGCTCGATCTGGATCTTGTCCTCGACATGGAAGTGGGACGCGACGCCGCGGCCGCCATCGCCGAGGACGCCTTCACCATGCGCGTCGTCGACATAGATCATCGCGCCGAACTCCTCGCCGACCCCCGCGATGTCGCCGACCGGTGCGATGTCGCCGTCCATCGAGAACACCCCATCGGTGATGACGAGGATCTTCTTCGCCCAGCCGTCGACTTCTTTGAGGGCCCGCTCGAGATCCCCGACGTCGCAATGTCGGTAGATCACGCGTTGGGCCTTCGTCAAACGAACGCCGTCGATGATGCTCCCGTGGTTCAGCTCGTCCGTGAGGATCGCGTCCCCTTCTCCCGCGAGTTGGGGGATGAGTCCCGCGTTCCCCGCGAAGCCGCTCATGAAGAACAGGGCCGCCTCCCGGCGCTTGAAGCGGGCGATCCGCCGCTCGAGTTCCTCGTGGAGGTCCATGTTGCCCGCGATCGGCCGGACGCTCCCGCTCCCGGCTCCGTGGGTCTTGACGGCCTCCCGAGCCGCCCTCTTGACCTTCGGGTGGTTCGAGAGGTTCAGGTAGTTGTTCGAACAGAGCATGATCACGCGCTTGCCGTCCACCACACTCTGCGGCGCCGACGGTCCTTGGAGGACGCGGAGCTTCCAGTCCAGGCTCTGCGCGACGAGCGCCTCGTACTCCGCGCGCATCCACGAGGTCGGTTCGCGCTTCGACATCGTCAGGCCTCCATGGGGAAGGCGACCTTCCCGCAGTTCCCGCTCCGCATCACGCCCATCGCCTCGTTGTAGTCATCGAGTGGGAACTTATGGGTGAGGATCGGTTTCAGATTCACGTTCCCGCTCTTCAGGAGTCCGCCCATCTGCATCCATGTCTTGTACATCAGCCGTCCGTGGATTCCGTACATCGACAGTCCCTTCGTCACGAACTCGGAGATGTCGAGGCTCAACGGCTTCGGGAACAGTCCGAGCAGGTGGATCCCACCCGCCGGTCGCACGACCCGGATTGCCTCCTGGACCGCCGCTTCGCTCCCGGAGAACTCGAGCACCTCATCGACCCCCTCGCCCGCGGTCGCGTCCATCACCTCGTCGACGAGGGATTCTCCGGACCGAAGCACGAGGCTCGCGCCGACCTTCTTGGCGAGGTCCATCCGGTATTGGTTCTTGTGGCCGATCGCGATGACGGTCCGGGCCGCCATGCCTCGGCAAAGGGCGACCGCCATCAGCCCGATCGGCCCTAGGCCGAAGATGGCGATCGTCTTCCCGGGAACGTTCGCGTTCGTGACGGTGTAGACGGCATTGCCGAGCGGATCTTGCATCGTGGCGAGGTCGAGCGGAAGGTCGTCGTCGTTCACGATCACATTCGACGCGGGGACGGTCATGTACTCCGCAAACGAGCCGTCCCGGTCGATGCCGAGGATCGAGACGTTCTTGCAGACATGGGCGTTCCCCGTGCGGCACATGTAACACCGGCCGCACGCGATGTGACCCTCGGCGCTCACGTAATCGTCTTTTCGGAAGCCCGTGACCCCGGAGCCCAGCTTCTCGATGTGTCCGGCGAACTCGTGACCCTGGACCAGCGGCACCTTGATCCGGGCGGCCGCCCACGCGTCCCAATCGTAGATGTGGACGTCGGTGCCGCAAATCGACGCGATGTCCACGCGAATCAAGACTTCCGAGGGAGTCGGCTCGGGGATCGGGACTTTCCGGACTTCCGTGCTCTTCGGCGCCGGTTTGAGTTTCACCGCGGCCTTCATAATCGACGTCATGACCCAGGTCCCCGTCCGCGAGCCTGCGCATGGGCTTGCGGTATTTCAACTTTGTATCATTCGATTCCTGCCCATCCGAGCGGCCGCGGCGTCGCGGTCCTCAGCTCTGAATCGGATGGAGTTTCGACGTGCGGTATCCGATGAGGACGAACAAGTATTCCCGTTTGTGGAACTCCTCGTCCAGCGCGGGATCGCCTGTATCGACCCGGAGGATCGGCGTCATCGCGAGCTTGGCGGGCGTCGCGACCACGATTACGTTCTTCGTCCCGATTCGTCGGAGGACGGCGGGGCTCACCTGGAGGTTCCCCCGGCCGAGGATGAAACCCTGGGCACCGATCGGGCTCACCACGAGCTTCGCTTTCGGGGAGCGGTCTAAGAGAGCGAGGATCCCCCTCTCATTCAGATCGTTCGCGACGGTCTTGCCGCCGACGACCGCATCGACTCCGAGAAGCGTTTTGTCGATCCCGATCGCCGTCGCGATCGAATGGACCGTGGAGCCGGGACCTAGGAGGAATAGGGTGTCCGGTTCGGTCTCGAAAAGTTCCGAGAAGTGCACCGCGAGCTCGCCGCGGATCGCCTCTTCGCTGACCTCGTCGATCATGACTTTTCCTCCCGCGACGAGGTTTGGTTCGACCAGGGTTTTCGCCGTGGCGAACAATCGGACCCGCCATTCGCCCGTGCGATAGGCCTCTTCATCGAGGTCGAGAATTTCCGCGGAGCCAATGCGAAGTTGTCCTCGGAGATAGCCTGCCAGGAGATGCGCCGCGGCGGCAGGCGAGACCGCAAAGAGACCGGAGTGCATCTTCACGCCCGCGGGAATCCCCAGGATAGGGATTCGATCTCTCGCCGCCTCGGCGACGTCTCGCGCCGTTCCATCGCCGCCGCAAAACAGAAGAAGCTCTGCGGCTCGGTCGACACAGGCTTCAACACCGCTTCCGGTGTCGGCTGCGGTTGTCCGCTCTCCGGGAGTGTGGACCACCTCGATCGTATCCTCAGCAACGCCGGCCGCTCGGAGCGGATCAGCGCCCATCCCGCCAGCGCACGTCAACCATCGGACGCGAAAGGCTTCGTCCCGTTTCGAGAGCTCAAGGAACGTTCCTGCGAAGATCTGTGCTCGGGGACCCGCGACCGGCTCCGCGCCCGCTGCTTGAGCCTCCTTCGCGACTCCGTCTGTCCCTTTTAGGCCCACGCGGCCGCCCATCCCCGCAATCGGGTTCACCACGAAGCCGATGCGATGCACCTTGTCTGGACCGGCCCGGACGTATTTCCGTCTTCCGCGGTGGCCTCAGTGGCGGCGTGGACCCGAGCCCGTCGCACGGACTTTTCGCCACGCACGGGCCAACTCCGCCGGCGGTGCGGCGACGGCGAGGTGCGCCAAGTAGCCAACTGCGGCAATCGGGAGGAGAGGCCACAAAGGTGGCGCAAGGCCTACCGCGGTCGAGAGACCTGCTGCGACTCCGAGCTGGATGACGCGGAGTTCGTTTCGGGTGACCGATTTCAGCTCGGTAGGGTCGATGCGGAAGTGAATCCAGACGGCGGGCACGGTGAACGCCGCCCCGAGGAAGAATGTAGGCTGAACCGTGGCCCCGAGGAGGGCGTAAAGCGCTGCCGCGATCGCGGCCATGATGCCGGCATATCGTTTCGCATTCGTGAAGCCGAGGGCGACGACGGTCGTCCGCTTCGGCGGCATCGCACTCGCATCCATGGGCTCGTCGAGGTAGTGATGTACTACCAGCATCGACATGCACACGAGCGCATGAGCAACGAGCGCCGTCGTCACGACGAGCGAAATCGAAAGGGTCTGGATTGCGTACGCGCCAAGTCCGGAGAGCAAGACCCCTGGAAAACCACCTAGCCATTCGCCGGCGAACGGACGGTACGACGTCGACACCGGCGGCATTGTGTACGCAAGCCCAAAGACGTAGCCTGCAACGATTAGGAGAGCAAGCCACGTCGCCCGCTCGAGGACGACCCAGACCGTGAGCACAGCGACGGCAACGCTCGAGAGGGCGAATATCCACCACAAATCGCGCTCTCCGAGGAGGCCCAAGTTCCGGACGTGGCTGCCACCCGACAGGGCGCGTCCTCCGACTTTGTCGGTGCCGCTCCTCCAGTCGTAGATCTCGTTGATCGCGTGCGTTTCCCATCCTTGAATCAACGCGCCCAGCGCGAGAGCCGCGAGAAACCACAACACGTTCAGCGAACCGGTCGCGAAGTACGCGACGGCGGTCCCGAGCCCGACCGCCGTGTACGACCACAAGAGGACGGGGATGAGACGGAACTCCAGGAACCACCCCTTCGCCTTGCGCGTCCAGCGAGGCTCCGGCGGGATGGCTGCCAAGAGTTTGACTATTGGGATAGTAATATTAGAACGTTCGCGGATGGGGTCTTCGATGGACGTCCCGCAACCTAGATTACCGCAAGACGGTTGGGCACGTCGCTTCATGGACAAACGGTTGTGGTACCTGATCGCCGGGACGCGCGGCGGCATCAACCGCGCCCGGATTTTGTGGACGCTCCACGACCGTCCGTACAACGCGAACGACCTGGCCACCCGACTCGCTCTGGACTACAAAACGATTCGCCATCACCTTGACGTCTTGCGCGAAAACGACTGCGTCATGACGCTGGGAAACGAGAGCTACGGGACGCTGTATTCCCTGTCGCCGCGGCTGCAAGTCCACTTCGAGGACTTCCTCGAAATCTGGCGACGCATCGAGCCGCGACTGGGGGAAAAGTAGATATGGAGCGGACCCGCGTCTCACAGTGATAGCTTGGCGTTCGGGACATTTTGGATGATCGACCTGGGCCTCGCAGGCGCGAGCATCGCGGTCCTGATCGGCCTGCTGTACATCTATGTCGGCAACTATCGGGGGCTCCGATCCCCGCTGTCCGCAGGACTGATCGTCTTCGCAGGCCTCTTCCTGCTGGAGAATCTTGCCGCGATGTACTTCTACGTCGTCATGAGTGAGTGGGCCGGCGCCGGGGTGGCGGTTCCCATGCTCGCCCTGAACGCGGCCGAACTCGTCGGCTTCGCGACCCTCTTTTACGTGTCTTGGCGGTAGCCGTCGCGGGCATTGCGGTCAAATATGCCGCCCCCCTTTGCCGGCGCGGAGGAACGCCGTGGTCAACTATCGGCCGATGGGGAAGTCCGAACTCGAGGTGTCCGAAGTCGGCTTTGGCGTCTGGACCCTCGCTTCGGGCCGGTGGGGCTCGTTCACGGACGATCAGGCGGTCGACTTGCTACACAAGGCCTACGACGCGGGGATCAACTACTTCGATGTCTCACCGACGGACGGAGACGGCCGAGGGGAACGTCTGATCGGACAAGCCTTCGGGGACAAGCGGGAACTCGTGATTGTCTCGAGCAAGGTCGGACGCTCAGCGACGGGAACCGACTTCTCCCCCGCGTCGATTCGAAAGTCGCTGGATGGGACCTTGGAACGTCTGGGCTCCTCGTACGTCGACGTGCTCCAGTTGCACTACCCCGACGCATCGACGGTCGCGAATGCGGCCGTCTGGCAGACTCTCGAGACCTTGAAAGGGGAGGGCAAGATACGATATTACGGGATCGCCCTGGGCCCGGGCCCCGGAGGCCTCGAAGAGGGACGCGCGGCGATGCGGAAGCACGACCTCGGCTGCATTCAGGCGTACTACAACATCCTGGAGGAGGAGCCGGGCCGCAAGTTCTTCCCCGTGGCCCTCGAGATCAACCAGGGCATGGTCGTCCGGGCGCCCCATGCGGGCGGCGTCCTCGAATCGGATGCAAACGCGACGTCGTTCCCGGCCGACGGCGATCTCCAGACGAAGGACGCCGCGTGGATCGAACGCGCGCGCAAGCAGGCGACGAACCTCCGTTGGATCTATGAAGGAAAAGGGATGACTCTCTCCCAGGCCGCTCTGAAGTTCATCCTCTCGGAGGAGACCGTCGCCTCGGCGCTGCCGAACATCTACCGCGAGGAACAGCTCGCCGAATACTCGGCGGTCTCGGACTTCGAGACGTTCTCGCAGGTCGAACTCGGCGAGATCGCGGAGCAATTCCGCAAGGGCTTCGGGGTCTGAGGCGGCGGATGATCCTCGGCTACGTGGACGTGGAGGATCGCATCTACGACCTGAACTTCGCGACGTTGCGGCTGCGGGTAAGAATCGAATCGGTGGGACCCAAAGAGGGTTCGCGGGTCACCTTCTCCCAGGTCGCGGGTGCCGGATCGGCATCATATCGCATCCTCGACGAAGCCGACGCAACCGCGGAAGTCTCGATGGACCACGACGGGAAGCGTGTGCCGCTGCTCCGTCCGGTGGAGGGCCACCTGTTTCGCCACGAGGCCGGACTTCTTTTCCTCGCGAGCCCGGCCCAGCGCGACCCGGAGGATCCTGGCTTCTTTCTCGTGAAGCTGCGTGCGATGCCGAGTGCGGTCCGCTACTTCTTCGAGGATCAGGAGGGACGGGAAATGATCTCGATCCCTCGGGATGAGATTCTTCGGACGGAGGAGGAGGGCGACGGCATCACGGTGTATGTGAGCGCCGCCAACGTCGCGCTTCCGAAGGAGAAGATCGCGTATGCGGTTCAGTTGCGGCCCGCCGCCCGGGTGCAACGTCTCCTGTTGAATGTGGGGCCGTCGTCTTCCGGATGACGAAATCCTTATTACGAGTCGGTAGCTTGGGCGGTCGAGGTCCGACATGTCCTACGATGTCGCGGGTCTGGGTCTCGGCGGCGAGAAGAAAGGCAAGAGGAAGATGTACCTCTACGTCGGAGTCGCCGTCGTGGTCATCGTGATCATCATCGTCGCGGTCTGGTTGGCTTACTTCCGGATGTGACCGGGTCGGTCCGTTCCTGCCGGCGCCGATCCATTCGGTCGTCGCACCGCACCCCGATGCGAGAGCGCGCGGCCGACCCGAGTTTCGTTTTATCTCGGTTTCGAGATAGAAACAGCAATTCTTAAATAGTGCCGGCCGTATGCTTCGGTTGTCTTTTTGACACCCTTTTGAACGGGAGTGTACGGATGGCAACTGTTTCCAGAGAAGTCGAGACCGGGACGACGACGCTGGGCCTCGTCTGCAAGGACGGCGTGGTCCTCGCGGCAGACCGCCGCGCGACGGCCGGGACGCTGATCGCCCACAAGCGAACGAAGAAGGTGTACCGGCTCGACGACAACATCGGCCTGACGACGGCGGGTCTCGTCGGAGACTTGCAGGTCCTGGCCCGATACATCACCGCCGAGGTCGAACTGTACAAGCTCAAGCGAGGCGTCGCGATGCCGGTCGAGGCCTGCGCCACCCTGACGGCGAACATCCTGAGCGGAAGCCGGTTCTATCCGTATTGGGTCCAGCTGGTGATCGGCGGCTGGGACCGCTCCGGCGGGCACGTGTTCTCGCTCGACGCGGCCGGGGGATCCCTGCCGGACAAGTTCGTCTCCAGTGGCTCTGGAAGCCCCTACGTGTACGGGGTCCTCGAAGACCACTACAAGGATGACATGACGCTCGACGAGGGTGCGAACCTCGCGATCCGCGCGGTGACCGCCGCGATGAAACGCGACGCGGTCTCCGGCGAAGGAATCGACGTGGCCCTCATTTCCAAAGACGGATTCAAGATGTTCGACGACAAGGAAGTCGAGAAGCGCAAGGCAAGCATGAAACTGGCCTGAGTCCCAAAAGCAGCTCCGGCCAAAGTGATGTCCGATGACCATCGAGGACATTCTGAACGACGCGCGAAGCGTCGTGAAGAAAGTGGTCCCTGACCACGTGGAAATCACGCAGGTCGACTTCGAAGGCCCCACGATCGTGATCTACACGAAGAACATGGAGGTCTTCGCAGAGTCCAACGACCTCGTGCGACAGATCGCCCAGCAGCTGCGGCGCCGAATCGTCGTGCGACCGGACCCGTCCCTGCTCGCAACGCCGGAGGAGGCGGAGAAGGTCATCCGCGAGGTGATCCCGCCGGAAGCGCAGATCACCGGGATCTATTTCGAGACGGAGACGGGCGAGGTGACGATCGAGGCCCTCTCCCCGGGAATGGTCATTGGCCGCCACGGCTCGATCCTCAACGAGGTCAAGAAAAAGATCGGGTGGGCCCCGAAAGTCGTCCGGACGCCGCCGATTCCCTCCAAGACCGTTGAGGAGATCCGCCAATACCTCCGGACGATCAACGATGAACGTCAGACGTTCCTGAAGCAGGTCGGCCGGCGACTTGCCCGCGAGGTGCCGGCGGGAGAGAACTACGTCCGGATCACGGCGCTCGGAGGATTCCGTCAGGTCGGTCGGTCCGCGGCCTTGCTGAGCACGCGGGAGTCGAAGGTCCTCATCGATTGCGGTGTGTTGATCTCGGAAGACAACGGCTCGCCGTACCTGAACGCCCCGGAGGTCACTCCGCTCAGCTCGATCGATGCGGTCGTCATCACCCACGCGCACCTGGACCATTCCGGACTGGTGCCGGCGCTGTTCAAGTACGGATACGAAGGCCCGATCTACACGACCGCGCCCACGCGCGATCTGATGTCCCTGCTCCAGCTCGACTTCATCAAGGTCGCGATGGGCGAGGCCCGCAAGTCCGCGTACGACTCGAGCCACATCCGCAAGGCGGTCGCGAACACGATCCCGCTCAAGTACGGCGAGACCACGGACATCGCGCCGGACATCCGGCTCACATTCCAGAACGCGGGCCACATCCTCGGCTCCGGCGTCGCGCACTTCCACATCGGGGACGGGCTGTACAACGTCGCGATGTCCGGGGACATCAAGTTCGAGAAGACCTGGCTCTTCAACCCCGCGGTCAACAAGTTCCCGCGGCTGGAGACGCTCGTCCTCGAGTCGACGTACGGCGGGTATCACGACATCCAGCCGTCGCGACACGAGGCCGCGCAGCAATTGAAGGAGGTCTTACGCCGCGTCCTGACCCGCGGGGGGAAGGTCCTGGTGCCGGTCTTCGCGGTCGGTCGGTCCCAGGAGGTCATGCTCGTCCTCGAGGACGCGATCCGGAACCATCAGATTCCGGAGGTCCCGATCTATCTGGATGGCATGATCTGGGAGGCGACCGCGATCCACACGGCGTATCCGGAGTATCTGAACAGCCAGCTCCGGACGCAGATCTTCCAGACCGGCGAGAATCCGTTCCTCTCCCCGACGTTCAAACGGGTCGAGACCGCGGACATGCGGGCGAACATCATCGACGACGTCGAGCCGTGCATCGTCCTGGCGACGTCCGGCATGATGTCCGGCGGCCCCATCCTCGAGTACTTCAAAGGCTGGGCGGACAACCCGTTGCATGCCCTCGTGTTCGTCGGCTTCCAGTCCGAAGGTTCGTTGGGTCGCCGGATCCAGCGGGAGGCCCGGGAGATCACGCTGACGGACCGCGGGCAGCCCCTGACCTTGCCGATCAAGATGGACATCGAGACGGTTGACGGCTTCTCGGGCCACTCGGACCGCCTCCAACTGCTCAACTACGTCGGCACGATGGAGCCGCGGCCGGAACGGGTCATTGTGAACCACGGCGAGGAGTTCAAGTGTTCCGACTTGGCGTCCGGGCTCTACAAGAAATTCGGCCTCGAGACGCGGGCGCCGATGAACCTAGAGACGATCCGACTCAAGTGAGGCTTCGCGATGCCCGCACCGCCAGGCCCCGCCGGGCCGGGATGGACGCGGCGGGCCGCTGGGAGCGCGGTCCTCCTGTTCTTCCTCCTTTCTGGGGGACTTTGGTTGGGGAGCGTCCTCTCCTGGCAGCTGGGCCAACCGGAACTCGTCGTCGTCTTGCTCGCTCTCGCCGCGTTCTTCCCCCTCGGGTGGCTCGCGGTCGGGATGCGAACCCGTCCGGTCTGGGCCCTTCAGGTCCGGGAGGAGCCGACACGCGTCGCCGAGGCCGTGCTCGAGGCCGTTCGCGACGGTCACCCGACGAAGGCGTCCCCCGCCGATGTCGGCCGCGGGGGACTCTTTCGAGGGTGCAATCCCGTCCTCCGTGTCGAGGAACCGCTTTGCTTCATCGGCATCTTTCGGTCGCCGGTCGATGCGTCGACCACGGTTCTTCTGTTTCCTCGGTCGAAGAACCACGATTCGCTCGATCGGCTTCGAACCGCGATCAGAGCACGCGTCGTGACGTCGAGGTGAGGTCGTTTCCTCTACACTGTTGGTCGATGGCCAGCGAGACCCTGAACGCTTGATTCGCTAGTCCGCCATCGAGTCCATCCAAGCCTGGAGGGCATCGCGCGCCGCCTCCAAGTTGACGACTTGGTCTTCGCCGTTATTCTCGATCGTGAACCGCTCGAGGACGATTCGTCCGTCGACTTGCCGGAACTCGAGCCGAAGGCACGGGATGTCGAACGGGTCGACTTGCTCGAGCGCCCACGGCTCAAACGCGACCGTCACGCGCTCCCCCTCCGTCACCACGTTGTAGCCCTGGGTCTTGCACAAGCCGTCGAGGAACCGCCAGCGCGGGGCGGAGATTTCCGACGCGGACATGCCGCGAGATAGGTGTCTCGAGGGTCAGGAATGTTAGGCACACGTCCTCTGGACAATGTGTGCGGAGCAAACCTTTTGTAACACAGCGAGCGGGTGCACAAAAGAATCTAGACTCACCTAGGGGGCTCCTTTGGGTGCTTTTCAACAAATTCCCGAATGCCGGCCTTGGCTAGACCGAACAACAGGCAGGCACGAAAAAGCCTTGCCGAGAGAATCAGGTAGTTTTGGGCCGTTGCGTCTTTTGCCGGATGCGGTATCTCGTCCGCACCTTCACCATCCCCATGAAGTAAATGAGGACGCCTGCGGCGGCGTCGAAGACGAGGTACTCAACCGTCCGAGGGCCCCAAGCGATCAGCACTGTAATCGAGAAAAGAGCCGCGAAAGCGACAAATAGGTTCCACCATCCGCCATCATATCGCCAAATACTCGGGATGCCGAAACCTCCATTCCCCCATGAGGCCGGCGTAGCTAGGCTTTTTCCTCGCCGGTCCTAGCCTCTTTTCTGTGCCCGGTCGCAACCGCGGCAAACCTTTTGTGTGCACCCGCGATGAACGGCCGTGCGCCGCCCGCACTACGAAAAAGTCCAGGACTTGTTGAGCCCCGAGGCGTTCGAGGCCCGCCTGGACTCCGTCATCGCGGAGTGGGGAGGCCTGCTGGACCGCGAGACCGCCGCGATGGTCGTGGTCGAGCGCCTCGGGCGAAGCGTCGCGTCGTTCACGCGGGTCGCCGATCTCGAAGAGGGAATGGAAGCGAACCTCCGGGCGACCGTCGTCTCGATTTCGCCGGTCCGCGCGTTCACCCGCCAAGACGGCACCGAGGGACGGGTCACGAACCTGGAGCTCCGGGACGAGAGCGGATCGTGTCGGTTCGCGCTCTGGGACGACGATGTCGGCCTCGTCGAACGTGGCAAAGTCGCCGTCGGGACGACGGTCCGCGCACTCGACTGCTATGTGAAGCGCACGAACTTCGGCCTCGACGTGTCCCGCGGGAAATTCGGAGCGCTCCTCGTGGAGGCCGCGTGAATGGCCGCGCGCGAGGCCGAATGGGCGTACTCGAACGACGGCCGGATTGCGTTCGTCTTCCTCGTCCTGGCGATCGTCTTGCTGGCGATTGGCGTGCTGGCCGTGACCGCTTTCGGGAGCGACGCCGCGAACGGAGGAGTGGCCTTGCTCGCGATCGCGATGTTCCTACTGGTCTTCTCGGTCCTCGTTTTCGTGCCTCGCCTCGCGCGTCGAGGACCCGCGAGCTTCAGCTTCTATTCGCGTCGATCGCTCGACGAGGCCGTGAAGGCTGTCCGGGAGGCGATGGAGGCGTCTGGGCGGACGCCCCGGGTGGACATCGTGAAGTCTCGGTCCGACCGTCCGCCTCGGATCGTGACGGCCGAGGGGATCCAAGCGCGCTTCCGGATCGAGGTCACCCGCCATCCGGCGGGCGCCGAGGGCGGCCTCGAATGGACCGAGATCGTGGAGTCGTCTGCCTCGAGGGATGGCGCTGAGGCTCAAGCTCTTCGAAAGAACGTCATGGAGCGCCTCGCAGTCAGGTCGCCGCCCGACGGATGAGGGACTCTACATCCCCATGCCGGGCATCCCGCCCATGCCACCCATTCCGCCCATCCCACCGTGGCCGTGCTCACCGGCTCCCGGCGGCGGGGGAGGCGACTTCTTCGAGGCGATGACGTCGTCGATTCGGAGGATCATGCTCGCGACTTCCGCGGCCGAGTCGATCTCCTGGACTTTCACGCGCAGCGGCTCCACGACGTTGGCCTTCAGCATGTCGAGCGGCTCACCGCTGTTGACGTCGACGCCCATCGCCTTTCCGCCCTTCTTCCCGTGGGCGGCGCGAAGTTTGATCAGGACATCGATCGGGTCGAGGCCCGCGTTCTCGCCGAGGGCCCGCGGGATGACTTCGAGCGCGCCCGCGAACGCCTCGATCGCGAGCTGCTCTCGCCCGCCAACGGATGCGGCGTAGCTCTTGAGGGCGAGGGAGAGCTCGATCTCCGCGGATCCGCCGCCGGGGATCGCCTTGCCGTCCTCGATCGCCGCGGAGACGACTCGAAGCGCATCGTGCAGGATCCGCTCGACCTCGTCGACCACGTGCTCCGTGCCGCCCCGGATCAGGATGGAGACCGCCCGTGCGTTCTTGCAGCCCGTGACGAACGTCATGTCGTCCGTGCCAACCTTTCGCTCTTCGACGAGGTCCGCACGGCCCAGTTCCTTCGGCGTCAGGTCGTCGAGGTTCGTGACGATCCGCGCACCGGTCGCCTTCGCGAGCTTCTTCATGTCGCTCTCCTTGACCCGACGGACCGCGTAGATGCCTTCCTTGGCCAGGAAGTGCTGGGCGACGTCGTCGATTCCCTTCTGACCCAGGACGACGTTCGCGCCGGACGCCTTGATCTTCTCGACCATCGTCCGCAGGGTCTTCTCCTCTTCATCGAGGAACATCTGAAGCTTCGCCGGATCGCGGATGCGGATCTCCTCGTTCACCTCGGTCTTCTTGACTTCGAGGGCGCGGTTGATGAGCGCGATCTTCGCCTCGCGGACGAACTTCGCCATCCGCGGGTGGACGCGTTCCTTGTCGAGGACGATTCCATCGATGAGGGTCGTGTCCGTGAGGTTGCCGCCGTGTTTCTTTTGGACCAGGATGTTGTCGACGTCTGCGCGGATCTCGCCCGCGACCTCTTCGACGATCGCCTGGACCGCGTCGACGGCGATGTCGGCTAAGAAGTTCGCGTTCGTCCCGACGCTTCGACCGGACATCGCAGTCCGCGCGATCGACCGGAGCGTGTCCTTGTCGGTCCGCTTGACGGAAAAGGCGAGCTCTCGAAGGAGTTTGACGGCCTCCGCGGCGGCCATCCGGTAGCCGTTCACGATGAGCGTCGGGTGGACCTCCTGCTCGATGAGGCTCTCTGCCTCCTTGAGGAGCTCCCCCGCCAAGATGACGGCGCTGGTCGTTCCGTCGCCGACCTCGTCGTCCTGGGTCTTTGCGACCTCGACCAGCATCTTTGCGGTCGGGTGCTCGATCTCGATCTCCTTCAGGATCGTGACCCCGTCGTTCGTGATCGTCACGTCGCCGAGGGAGTCCACGAGCATCTTATCCATGCCTTTCGGGCCGAGGGTCGACTTGACCGCGTCGGCCACCGCGCGAGCCGCGGCGATGTTGTTGAACACCGCGCCTTTCCCTTTCTCGCGCTCCGTCCCTTCCTTCAGGATGATGATCTGCTGACCGCCCATCATGAGAATTCCCGCGGGTCTATACGAGGGCTTCTATATGAGTATTACGACAATCGCCCTGGCTCGTTGCGACTGGTCACCGCGGAAGGCTGACCGCACTGGCGTGAGGTCGAGCGGGCGAGTTATAGTTACTTGACTATAACTTCGTGACCCAGGTCTCAGCTTCCCGGCGGGGCGTTGTGCCCCCTCCATAGCGCCCGTCGACTCCGGCCCGGAGACACACCTCCCATGGAGGTCCCGTCGTCGGTCCGGTATTTCCTCTCAGACCTTGAGCGCTTCAATCACGATGTGGACCGGAATCTGGGCGATATACGTCCCTTCGGAACTACCTTCCACAAATGCTTGCGAGGGTGAGGGTTCCTCGAGAGATTGGATTAGGAGGGAAGCGTCACGCAGAGCTCGGGCATACCAGGAGAGCGGTCGATGGTACCCGGTCGTCGTGACGATCTGGCTGGGAGCGATTTGCCAAGGGACCTCGTCGGCAAAGGGCTCTCGGTACTTCTCGATCTTCCGCCAGACTTTCGTCGAACGAAAGAGCCGTTCGATCAGCCACGTCGAACTGGGCCCCTGGTCGAAACAGGGATGGGAAAGGCTCGCCACGAATCGGCCGCCACGACGTAGGACCCGACCGACCTCGCCGATCGCGGCGCCCGCGTCCTCCATGTCCATCAGGGCCATGTTGCACGCCACGAGATCCACGCTGGCGTCTCGCAGAAACTCGAGTCGGGCCGCGTCGGCGACACGGTACTCGATTCCGAGCGGTTCCTGCGATTCTCGAGCCCGGGCCCGTTCCACGATTGGGGCCGATGCATCGATCGCTACGACTGTCGCGCCTCCTCGGCTGAACCGACGGGAAAGGTACCCGTTCCCGCATCCGAGGTCTAGGACCCGAAGGCCACGGACGTCCCCCACGACCCGAAGGAATGTGGGGTCGATGAGCGTCCGGTGCCAGAGATCACCGGTGTCACCCTGCTTCGCATCGTACCACTCGGCCATTCGCTCCCAGGAACCGGGGCTCATGGAGTGCTCCATGCTCGGTGCCGCCATAAGCATGCCGTCCGGTTGGCGCGGGAGCTTTCGGAAGTCGGAAGAGACGCCCGTCCTGAGGGAATTCATTGATGTCGCCATTCGGGTGTGGTGCGCTGAGATTTATATGGAACCATCTTCCTATGGAAGACCAGGTGCCAATCATGGCAGAGAAACAGGTTGCGGTATCCGCATCAGACAAGCCAATTCATGTCACCGACGCCGAGTTCGACCGGGTCATCAAGGAGCATCCCTACGTCATCGTGGATTTCTGGGCGGAGTGGTGCGCGCCCTGTCGTGCGATCGCGCCGATTGTCGACGAGCTCGCGAAGAAGTATGCGGGGAAGGTCACCTTCGTGAAGCTGAACACGGACGAGAACCCGGAGGTTCCGCAGCGATACATGGTCATGGGCATCCCGACCCTGCTCTTCTTCAAAGACGGGAAGCTCGCGGATCAAGTCGTCGGAGCGATGCCTCGTGCCCCGTTCGAGGAACGTGTCAAAAAGCATCTGTCGTGACGTTAGGTAGAAATACCGACCGAATCCTTCGAGGGATTTGATGAGCAGCCTGATCGAGATGCTCGCAAGCAAGAAGAAAGCGCCGGCCGCGCCGGCCGAAGCCCTGATGCTCCTCCCGGTCGTCCACAAAGAGCACGGGGGCACGTGCGGGCCGAATTGCGATTGCGGGCGCGAGGAAGAAGGCGGTTGCTGCGGCGGCTAATCCTGCCGGTCTGCGGAGCGCTTTCACGTTTGAGAATCAGTGCCGATAACCGGCCCCCTCGCTTTAATATCCTCCATCGCGTCGATTCCTCCATACGAGGAGGAACTGACGATGGATCCCCTTGAAGCGTCGCGACTCGTGACCGACGAGTATTCTGCAAAGATTCTCGTGGCGACCTTCAAGAAGCCGAAATCCGCGATCGACCTCAGCCGGGAATACGGCATCCCGATCGCCGCGTGCTACCGCCGGATCCACGCGCTCGAGCGCGCGGGCCTGATCCGATGCACGGAGCGCGCCTTGACCCAGAAGGGCAAGCGCATCTCGCTCTACATGTCCCAGTTGAAGAACGCGTACATCTTCTTCGAGAACGGCCGCCTGCGGGTCCGATTCCAGCTCGCGACCGGCATCACGAAGGACTTCGGCGGCGATTGGAGGGCCGTCGACGTCGTCGAACCGATCCTCCCAACGCAATACCCAACCCAATAACCCCTCCTCCACAACCCACAGGCAGGACCGAGAACCCCTCGTCCTGCCTTTTTTATTCTTGCCATCGAAGGGAGGGGACCGACCGTCGCGGACAGCGTCCCGGGCCCCATTGACAAAGGCGCCAACGTCCCATCGTCCGACGGGGCCGCCGATGCTCTCGAAAATGAGACCATTGACAATTTTCTCTTATACGGCCGCCTCGGATGGTCCGGCTCACCATGGACCGCGAGCGGATGAAGTACCTGTTCCGGGAGATCCTGGGCGTCGACGTGGACGACGTCGTGCGAAAGGTCGTCGCGACGATCGCCGTGGAGCGCGCGAAGCAGGTGCAGCAGAACACGAAAGACTGGAAGCGGTACATGGAAGCCGAGGGCGGGATCGTGATCCTCCCCTCGAACGTCACCCAGTTGGGGCGGAGAGATCCGAAGCCGTAGGCCGGCCGCGGGGCGGTCCGCGGCACTCTTCCTTCCGGCGCGCCCGTATGCCCGGATTGTTTTAAATCGAACCTATGAATTAGGGACTTGATGTCGAGCTTCCGAGGGCGAGACGTCCTCTCGATCCGCGACTTCACCCCGGCCGACATCCAGCTCGTTTTGAGGACCGCCCGCAAGATGGTCCCGATCGCCGTCGGCGAGAAGCGTTCCCGGTCGCTCGAGGGAAAGATCCTCTCGACGCTGTTCTACGAACCGTCCACCCGGACGCGGCTCTCGTTCGAGAGCGCGATGGCGCGGCTCGGAGGGCGCGCCCTGGGTTTCAGCAGCGCGGAGGGTACCTCGGTCCAGAAGGGGGAGACCCTCGCGGACACGATCCGGATGGTCGAGGCGTACAGCGACGCGATCGTGCTTCGCCATCCGCACGAGGGCGCCGCGCGTCTCGCCGCGGAGTTTACCGAGAAGCCGGTGATCAATGCCGGCGACGGTGCGGGCCAGCATCCGACGCAGACGCTCCTCGACCTGTACACGATCTGGGACGAGAAAGGCTCGTTCGAGGGCCAGAACGTCACCCTCGTCGGCGATCTGAAGTACGGCCGCACGGTCCACTCGCTCGCGTACGCGCTCGCGGAGCTCGGAGCCCACCTCACCTTCGTGAGCCCGCCGACCCTCGAGATGCCGACGGAGATCCTCGAGCAGGTGAAGGAAAAAGGGCTCTCGTTCCGGGCGGCACACCGCCTCGAGGAAGTGATCCGGGACGCGGACGTCCTGTACGTCACCCGGATCCAGAAAGAACGCTTCCCCGACCCGCAGGAATACGAGAAGGTCGCCGGATCGTACCGCGTCGACATGGAGGTGCTGCGGGATGCGAAGCGCGGGCTCATCATCATGCATCCCCTCCCGCGAGTGACGGAGATCGCTCCCGAGGTCGATCGAACGAAACACGCGGTGTACTTCAAACAGGCGTTCAACGCCGTCCCGGTCCGGATGGCGCTCCTCGACCTGATCCTGGGAGAAGGGGCATGAGGGAACTCCGCGTCACCCCGATCAAGAATGGGACCGTGATCGACCACATTCCGGCGGGCCTCGCCCTGAAAGTCCTCAAGATCCTCGGCATCGGGGACGCCGTCACATCGACCGTGACGGTCGCGATGCACGTTCCGAGTCAGGCGATGGGGTGGAAGGACATCGTCAAGGTCGAGGACCGCGAGCTCGGCGGACGGGAGCTCGACAAGATCGCACTCATCGCTCCCGCCGCCACCGTGAACGTGATCCGGAACTACAACGTCGCGGAGAAACGTCCCCTGGCCCTCCCGGACCGGGCGGTCGGCATCCTCCGGTGCGCGAATCCGAACTGCATCTCGAACGTCCGAGAGCCGATCGAATCGTCGTTCGTCGTGCGCTCGAAGAGTCCCCTCCGCGTCGTCTGCAAGTACTGCGACCGAGAGCTCGAAGACATCGTGAGTCACATTCTCTGACGATCGCAACCCATCGGGTCGAACGAATTCGGCGCTTCACCGAAGCGTTTAAGAACGCCTCCTCAGATACGCGCCAACAGAAGGGATGGTGTAGCGCGTTGCTCGAAGAGCTGTCCGAAATCATCGGGCTCCAGGTCTACACGCACAACGGCGTGTTCCTGGGAAACGTGAACAACTTGGTCGTGGATGTGGACAACGGCGCGGTCGACGGCATCTTCGTCGGGGAGACGAATCCGCTCCTCGTGGAAGGCAGCCGGGCGGTCAGCGTCCCGTACCGCTGGGTGCAGAGCGTGGGGGACATCGTCGTATTGCGGTATTTCCCCAAACGCGTGTCCCTGCGGAAAGGGGGCGCGGCACCGCCGGTCGCGGCGGCTGCGAAATAGAGTCGAGCGACCGCGTCGCTGCGAAACCGTTATTCCCAAGCAGGCCCGTTATTCTCACGATGGCCCGCCAGAGCCGCGTGCCTCGGCGAACGCCGAGCCTCCGATTCGAGGTGGTGGAGATCGGCCGACTCCATGGCCACGAGCGAATCCGACCCGCGCTCCTCGAGCAGTTGATGGACCAGATCCGGAAGGACGGATACCTGCGGCGACCGATCCTCGTGGCGGACCACGACTTCGTGATCCTCGATGGGCATCATCGCGCCGAGGCGGTCCGTGCCCTCGGGGCCCGGAGAATTCCCGCGTACCTCATCGACTATTTCTCCGACATCGTGCACCTCACGACGTGGCCGGACGCAGTCGTCTCCGTCGTCACGAAGGAGGATGTGATCCGCCGCGGCCGGACCGGCGACTTGTTCCCGCCCAAAACGTCGCGCCACACGATGACCGTCCTCCTTGAAGACCGGCCGACGGACCTCGACGACCTGAGATGATCAGGTCTGCGGCTGGTTCGGCTCCGGTCCCGATGTTTTCGATCGACGACGGCGGCGAAGCCACAGGGTGGCAACCACACCCCCGACGGCGGCCACCGCGGTTCCGGCGATTGCCCAATCGGTCCCCGTGAGACCGAAGAACCGAGCCGGTTCGAGCGCCTGGTATCGATACGAAGTGAGTTCGCTGGTCGCGACCTTGGCCGTGCCGTTGTACGCCTCGGTCCGTGCATCGTTCCCTGTCGCGGGCGCGTAGTAGAGCAGGCCGTACGTCCCGTCCGGGGCGGCCTCACGGATCCGATACGCGCCGAAATGGCCCGCCGGGGTGTCGACCGCGATTTGCGCCTCGAGCGTGTACGTCGCGTTCCACCACAGACTTCCTTGCGAGTGCAACGGAGTCGATTGGAGTCCGTAGAAGAACCGGAAGTCCTCCGAGAAATTCATTCGCCTCGCCACCACACTCGAGTTCCCGATCTCGAGCGGGAACCGCCACGAGTCGTCGACGATCCGGAAGGTCGTCGTGTTCTGGACGCTAAGCTGGAATGGAATCGCCACGGGCGCCGCATGCAGGGTTCCCGAGGCCTCGAGGTCGAGGACGCTCGAGATCACCTTGAGACCGGCGGATTCGAGGACCTCGTTCCCTGAGAGGACCCAGCTTCCGGAGGCGCGCGCCGGGCCGAGCTGGGTCGCGACCGTCCCGCTCGCCGTGCCCGCACCCGACAGGGCGAATCGGACCGCGTCGTACGTCGTCCCCTCCACCGATACCCGCTCTCCGCCCTTTGTCGTCAGCGTCACGTTGCCGACGAGATAGAAGGCTCCGCCAATCGACGTGTTCGTGCGGTACGTCCAGGAGTCGCCCGGCGTCAGAACCGGCCCGCTCACCGCCGCACCGCTGTCCGGAAAGGCCAGAAGCGTCAGGAGGGCGAAGGCAAGGAGGATCGAGGCGCGCACACGTAGCCATTTCGACTGCGGTCGATTAAGCTTGCGGGTTCAGCCGCCCGAGCCGTCCACGGATTTCCCCCTCGGGTTTGGCCGGATGCGCACGGGAGCGGCCGCTTCAACCCGGAGGGACCGGCCGCCATGGAGCCGGTCCAGGAACACGGCGAGCGCCGCGACCTCGGAGTGGGGTTGATTCCCCACGGCCACGTTGAAGTCCACGAGGTCGTACACCTCTCGCGGGACTTTCTCCGCGCCGATGACGATCAGCAGATTTTCCCGCGGGATGCGCGTGAGCGCGTCCTCAATCGGTAGACCGTACATCGTCAGGTGGACCTTCGGGCCGTTCCATTCCTGCAAGGTGCGACGCCAGGGCACACCGGTCTGGATCCGGAACGAGCCTCCGAATCGGCGCACCACGTTCCGGACGGTCCGCTCGAGCACCGGATCCCGGGTCGAGACGAGGACCGCGTCCGCACCGAAGACCCGCGCGGTCAGCGCCACGTGGGTCGTGACCCGCTTGTCTCGTGCCGGGCGGTGCCCGAGACGGAGGACCGTGATCACCGATCAATCCTCGAACCGGATGATTCGGTGACCGCGGAAGTCGAGACGAGGCGAGCGTTTCACGAGGGCCTTCAATTTCGTCTGCGTCACCTTGAGCGTGTCGGCCACGTCACCCGAGAACTTGCCTTCCGTCCCGACCATCTCGAAGATCTTCTCTTCGATCGCTGCGTACGCCTCTTCCGACATCATCGCGGCGTGGAGGACATCGGAGATTTCCGGGACCGGGGCGGTCGCGTTGATGTGAAACGAGGAGTAGAACGCATGATACGCCTTTTCCGGGGAGGCGGTCGGACCGGTCTGCCATTTCGTCTCCACCAGTTTCATCTTCTCGAAGAACCGGAGGGCGTCGGAGCCCGATCCGCCGAACTTTTCCTCGATCTCGCGGGCCGTCTTCCAACCCGTGGAGACCTCCTTGAAGACCTCGCTCTTGACCTCCGTATCGACCGCGCGAAGAATGGGAACGAGTTCGGCGACTTCGCTAACAACCTTGATGCGATTCAAATAGACCGACGCGCTCGATATCCGGCTGTGCCGTTATAAGTTTTATTTCGGCGGCTGAAAGAATTTCACGAGCGTGGAGGAAATCAGCGGAACGACCTTCGCTTCCGCTCGATGCACGCGTCGCTCCCCCTCCATGATTTCTCGGTCCGCCGGGCCGCGGAAATGTTTAAGCGAAGCCGGGGCGTTCGTGGCACCGGTCGAATGAAAGTCAAGGAACTTCGCCCGGAGAGCAAGGTCGACGTCATCGAACTGACGATTCGTCAGAAGGGCGAGACGCGGGATTTCTCGAGCCGCAGTGGCTCGACCGGGAAGGTGGCCGACGCGAAGGCCGTCGACGACGAGGGCACTGAGGTCTCCGTCAGCCTGTGGAACGAGGAGATCGAACGCGTCCAGGCGAACGACCGGATCCGCATCACGAACGGTTGGGTCCGGGAATGGCGGGGCAACATGCAGGTCAGCGCCGGTCGATTCGGGAAACTCGAAGTTCTACGGTAGCATCGGTGGCTGGAAGATTAGCACGGCCAGCGTGAGGACCGCGAGCGGCACGACCAGCATGAGGAGATCATCGTCGAGTTGCGCGTGCTTCGGCCCTTCGACGATCATCGCGGATCCCGTCGCGAGCACCGCGAACAAGAACCGCCAGCTCCACGCTCGAACTCCGAGCATCGCGTATTCGGTGCCGAGGAAGAGCACGAAATAGGCCGCGACGACCGCGGCGCGAGGCCACGATCTCCTCCGGGCGAGCGCCGCGAGGGGATCGATCCACGCCATACCGAGGAAGACGGGAACGACGAGATACGGGGCCCGTGTCCCGAGGAGATCTCCGAAGAGGAAGAACGCAAGCGCCAAGCCGAGGGCGCCTTGAGCATATGCGGAGACGCGCTTGCCCTCGTACGGGCGCATGCCGAAAAGCCGGATGCCGAGCGCAATCCGCGCAATCTCGATACACGCCGCCGTTCCGAGAAAGAGCAGCGTCACGCTGGTGCGGGTGATGCCGGAGCCTAGTTGTTCGGGGAGAAGGTAGTACGACAGGAAGATTGGCGAGACGATGTGCATGGCTCGACGGAAGGCGGCGTTGCCGTCCATGGTGCTGACCCCGCGGCCATCACTCGCCGAATTCCGTGCCGCGCCATTTCTCGTCAATGCCCTTGAGCAAGATATACGTTATCGCGCCAAGGATGGCGAGGACGAGGCCGATACCGATGGCCGACAGCCGGAGGTCGCGGTCGATCGTGAACGATAAGATGGTGAGTCCGAAATCCGGCAGCATCGACATCACACTGAAACGCGCGAGGACGCCGGGATCGAAGAGAAATGAGTTCGTCCGGAGGCCGGTCAGGTAGGCCGTCATGACGACGATGTACAACGAGGTGACGAGGACAATCGGAATGGCGAGCCAGAGCAATCGGGTGTCTGCGTTCAGCCACGCGATCATCACGACGAATCCGACGCCGATCCACGTCGTCATGAGGAGGAACGCGATCAACTTCGTCCGGATCACCTGCGGGACCGAGACGGGCACCGTCGCGAGGTAGTCGGTCGCGTCGACGTTGTTCATCCAATTGTACAGGATCACGCCGAAGAATCCGACCATGCCGGCGTAGAAGACCGTGTTGAAGCCGACCGGCACTTGGAGTCCGTACCGGACGAACCACGCGGTGAAGGACAGGAGCAAGAGCGGCGTCACGAACGAGAAGAACATCTTCGCATACGTCCCGCTTCGTTGGAGATCGACGAATTCCTTGCCGAGGAGGGCGCTGTACCCTTCGAGCCGCGCGAGTCGCGCGATGATTCCAGGCAGCTCGTTGTGCACGCTGACCGTCGGAGGCTCAAATCGTTCCGGGACGAGGATCGCGGCCCCCCCAATCAGGGCCGCCACGATGCCCAATCCGAACAGGGCGAGGGACGCGGCCGCACCGAGGTTCGCTCCCAGGGGCGGGAGAAGCTCGTGGGCCGCGAGGCTCGGGAGGATCCAGGAGAAGGGGATGGCGCGCGCGGCCCCCGCGGTCGCGAAGATCGCGGATACAACCGCGACGGCGACGATAAATCCCGCGCGGCTTCGCATGTAGACGGTCGAGACGAAGAAACTCAGGGACATCCCCAAGAGGAACGACAAGAGCGCGGTGCCGAAGAGGACCCCGATGCTCGTCAGGCGAAAGTGCGTCACCGGCACGGAGAGGACGAGGCCGATGGTCGCGGGCACGAGGAGCAAGACCATGTAGAAAATCGCGTCTCGCACGAACATGCCCAGGAACGTCCTCCGGAACCGCATCGGAAGGATTCCGGGCATGGCGACGAGATAGTTGCGCGTCCCGGTCGTTCGCTCCAGGTACTGCCGGCCCAGGAATCCGAACGCGCCGACGCTGAGGCCGTAGAGGAAGACGCTCACATGCAGGAGCAGAATCGCATCCGGGAGCGGCGTGTACGCGAACAACCGCCCGCTCGTGACGGCGATCGAGAGACTGAACATCGTGATGATGAACGGGAAGGACACGAACATCGTTTGGCCGGAGTAGCTCGCGTGGACCCGGAATTCCTCTTTCAGCATGAGGCGAAGGAGCCAGCTCATCGTCACGCACCGACCAGCCGGAGGAACGCGGACTCCAGATCCGCATCGCCGCCCCGAATCTGGTCCACGGTCCCCGTCGCGATGATCGAACCGCTCTGGATGACCGCGACGCGATTGCAGAGCTTCCCGGCGATCTCGAGCAAGTGGGAGGCCATGAACGCGGTCCCTCCGCCCGCGACGTATTGGGCGAGGAAGTCCTTGAGCTTCCGTTGGTAGATGGGATCGAGGTTGATGAACGGCTCGTCGAGGAAGACGAGGGCCGGCTCGTGGATGAACGCGGCGGCGAGCATGAGCTTCTGTCGGGTCCCTTTCGAGAGGTCCTTGCACAGCGTCGTCCCGCCTTCATCGAGATCGAAGAACTCGAACCAGTGCGCGATTCGCTCCTCGAGGCCGTCCAGTTTCCGAACGCGCCCGACGAAGTACAGGTACTCGTGTGCGGTCAAGTACGACGGAGGCGACTCCACTTCGGGCACGATGCCGACGAGCGACTTGACCTGGAGCGGCTCTCGGACCACGTCGACGTTCAGGACGTGCGCTTCGCCGGAGGTCGGACGCAGCTGGCCGGTCAGGATTCGAAGCATCGTCGTCTTGCCCGCCCCGTTCGGACCAAAGAGGCCGAAGAATTCGCCCGGCTCCACCACCAGGTCGACTCCCTTCAACGCGTCCAGCGCACCGTAGCGTTTCGTGAGCTGGGACGCCTGGATCGCGGGCACTCCGCCGACGACGCGAGCCGCGTTATTTAGGACTTGGCTCATGATTATCGAGCGCCGCGGCCCGAATCTATTTGGCGTGCGCACGATTGTCTCACAGCATGCGCAGAGTGCTCTTCGTCTGCGTCGAGAACACGTTCCGGAGCGTGCTGTCCGAGGCGCTCTTCAACGCGACGGCGCCTCCCGGTTGGCACGCGGAGAGCGCGGGCGTTCAAGCGGCCGCGCGCATCAACCCTGTGGTGCCGGAGCTGCTCCGGGAAATCGGGATCGAGCTCGGTCCAAAGACGCCGCGAACGGTGACCCCCGAGATGACCGCTCGGGCGGCCCGGATCGTCACGTTTGGATGCCTCGACCGATGCCCGATCGGCGCTCGCGAGAAGTCGGAAGACTGGCCGATCCCGGGCGCGACCGGCAAGACGCGGGAGGAACTTCGCGCGATTCGCGACGAGCTCCGTCGCCGCGCGGCCGAACTCTCGGCTCGTCTCGAAGCGTCAACCGTGTCCGCAGAATCTGCGTGAGCAAAGGTTGAAACGCCCGGCGTATGTGCCGGCGTCGTGCGGCCTCTTTTGCTTACGCATTGCGGCGCCGGTTCCGATCCATCCGTGCAGGATGCCGCGGATCTCGCGGGGGCCCGCGGCATGGAGGTCCTGACGCGCGGAGGCCGGGCGTTGGACTCGGTCGTCGAAGCGATCGTGGTCCTCGAGGACGATCCGCGCTTGAATGCGGGGACAGGGTCGCGAATGCGGATCGACGGTCGGATTCAGATGGACGCGGCGCTGATGAACTGGGACCGCGAGGCGGGTTCGGTCGCCGCGATCGAGGAGGTGAAGAACCCGATCCGGGTCGCGTACGACGTCCTCAAGACGCCCCATATCCTCCTCGTGGGCCCCGACGCGATCGCGTTTGCGCGGTCGAAGGGCCACGCGAGATACGATCCCTCGACCCCGGATTCTCGCCGCCACCTTGAGGAGAGCCTGGAGAAGATCCGCAACGGCCGGCTCCCGCGGTACGCGCGGAAGTGGAAAGGCGTCGCGCTCCACGACACGGTGGGCGCCGTCGCGCGCGACCGACGGGGTCGCTTCGCCACCGGCTCATCGACCGGAGGCCTTGCGTTCATGCTGCCGGGACGCGTCGGCGACTCTCCAATCGTCGGCGCCGGATTGTATGCGGGTCCTCGCGGCGCGGTCTCCGTCACCGGCATCGGCGAGGAGATCATCAAGCAGGTCTTGTCCAAGTTCGTGTACGATCGCATCGCGGACGGCCTCTCGCCGCAAAGGGCGGCCGACCGCGGACTCGCCCTGTTCCCGCAGGATGTCCCGATCGGGATCATCGCGGTGACGTCCCGCGGATGGGGCGAATCGTGCAATCGGGACATGGCGTTCTTCGCATCGTCCGCGCGTCGAACCTTTTAAGAGAGCCCACGTTATCACGGACCATGTCACGGGTTGTAGGGGGACGTTTTTCGTGACTCGGAGGAGCGCGCTGACCAGCAAGATCGAGGCCGAGGTCAAGCTCCTGCAGCGACACGTCGCGATGCTCAAGGCCATCATGGAGAACCAGCCGATCGGCATCATTCGGCTCTCGGAACTGCTCAACTTCCCGCAGCACAAGGTGCGCTACTCCTTGCGGATCTTGGAGCAGGAAGGGTTGATCAAACCGTCGCCCGAAGGGGCCGTGACGACGGACAAGCTCGAGGAGTTCCTCGACTACTTGAAAGGCGTCCTCGACTCGATGTCCGGCACGGTCCAAGAGCTCCGAAAGACGCTCGGATGACGTCCGCCTTCATTCGCCCGGCGGGAGGTCACGCGGAAAGAAATCCAACGATGCCGCTCACGATTGCAAGGATCGACGCGATGCCGCCGACGCCTCCTGGGATCAGGAGCGTCAAGACGCCGATCGCGAGGTTGATCAGTGATCCGAGACGGGTTTTCCCCCAGCCGAACAGGATGCTTGTCTTGCCGCGGTAGATGAGGTAGCTGCCGTAGAGGACACCGATCCCGGCGATCAAGTCCACGAGATTGAGATCTTGCTTCGCCTGGACATCGAGGAGGATCAGGACTCCCGCCACGAGCCCGACGACGAGCGCGATGAGGCCGAACAGCCGCTTCTCGCCGATCATCGGCGGGCCGAGGGAGCCCTCCTATCTAAGCCTTATGAGCCGGACGTCGACCCCGGCGTTCTGGTTATTTAATAGCTCTCCCCGCGGGAACCCTGCACGGTCCTTGTCGACCCCTCACTCCGGTGCCGCTGAGAAACTATTTGAGGACCCCCTTTGTATCGCGTCGCAAGCCGTCGTAGCTCAGTCCGGTAGAGCCCCCGACTGTTAATCGGGTGGTCTGCGGTTCGAATCCGCACGACGGCGCTCTCTCCCACGCGAATCGCGATCTATCAAGGGCCCCGCGAAGGCGCGTTTGATCCGCGCAAGCGCATCCTTGGGTGAATCCATCACCTGTGGGCGGCGAAGGATGAGTTCCTCGGCGAGGTGGACGGCTGAGGTGATATCCCTTCACTTCGTCCCGCCACCGGGAGACCGTTCGTTCATGTTT
>Ga0137415_10000159_pt1 | contig 56400 bp, 95 predicted proteins | sample CZODoug3_1_1_16f_FD_183082 | JGI IMG/M metagenome (GOLD analysis project Ga0137415, IMG submission 183082) | Vadose zone soil fungal communities from Angelo Coast Range Reserve, California, USA - CZODoug3_1_1_16fungal (Hybrid Assembly) | ecosystem: Environmental > Terrestrial > Soil > Vadose...
AGCCACCAGCCGTAGGCCAGGGCAAACCCCAGCAGCGGCGAGAGGATCTGCGTGGCGCGTTCGGTGTCGATGCCCAGACCGGACAGCACCGGCGGCACGACCGGGAGCGCGAACAGCCACCCGACGATCATCGGGACGCCGGTGCGGACGGCGCTGATCAGGAAGTTCGAGACGGCATTGTCGAGCATGGCTCGGCCTCTCAGTAGGTGAATAGATGAGCCCAGTCGTCAGACCAGACCTGCCCGTACAGCGACGTGGACGCGGCGTAGTGGGCGTGCTGCCAGCGGGCGACCGCATCGAAGGTGGGCCGCTCGAACAGGCCATCCGCCCAACCGTCGGCCGGGTTCCGGACGCCGGGGACGTACCCGAGGGTGATCAGCCGCTGCTGGATCGCCTTCACGTCGCCACGCTCGGCCGGGTAGTACCCGCCGTGGCTCACAGCCGGGCCGGTGATCAGCCCGAAGTAGTTGCCCGGGTGCATGTAGCCCGGCCACGGCCGGTGCAGCGTCGGCTTGGCCGGTGGCTTCACCGGCGGTGGGGTGGGCTTCACCGGTGCGGCTCCCTGCTCTTGGTGCGCGCCGAGCGGGCCGGGGATCAGCACGACGTCCTCGTCGACCTGGCCGAGCTGGGGCCAGCCGTTGCCGGTCTGCCAGATGCACGAGGTCAGCTTGTGCCCGCCCATCTTGGACAGCAGGAACTTCATCGCCGGGGCGAGCTGTGTCGGCGTCGGCTGCCAAAGGTCCCAGGTGGTGACGGCGGGCGGTGCGCTGATCCCGAGGTCGTGGAGGAGCTGCTTGGCGACCGACCAGGACGACGCGCCGGGGATCCAGCCGTGCTTCGTGCGCCCGGTCTTGGACAGGGCGACCACCAGGGGCAGCGGCCCGTAGAAGCCGTCGGCGTGGTAGTACCCGCCCCAGATGCTGTTGGTCTCGTCGATGTACGCCTCGATCGCGCCGAGCTTGGAGGAGTCGTACGCGGTGTCGAGGTTCAGCATGATCGTCGAGCCCTTGGCCAGCCCGTTGCTGCGCCAGAAGTCCAGCGTCACTGGGGCGTCCTGCTTGGCGGCCGGTGCGCCTTCGATGGTGCGGTTGGCGTACCACTCGTCGTTGGCGATGAACAGTTCACCGGCCGCGACGATGTCCTTGAGCTCGCCGGGCTTGAGCAGCTTGTAGGCGTTCTTGCCGTGGCTCGGGTTCGACGGTGAGCTGGCGGCGCCGGCCGAGTACCGGACCTGGAATCGGCTTCCGGCGGCGTGGGCGGCGTGGGCGTTGACAGCGGTGGCGCTGTCGATGCCGTGCGTTCCTGCGGGCAGGCTCATCAGTGCGGCTCCCTCGGGTGGTTGTCGGCCCAGGGTGGCACGTGTTGTCCAGGTCAGGGCGTCGGTGTGGGGCCCGGTGGTGGTGAGCTGCACACGATGACCGAGCTTCCGTCGAGCTGTGGCTGCGCGCTCGGGGTGTATCCGTCTGGGCATGGCGGCCCGGCCGGGCCTGCCGGCCCCGAGGGGCCGACCTCGCCTTGCGGACCCTGCGGGCCTGGCTCACCGGGCGCCCCGGGTGTGCCGGGCGCTCCTGGGCTGCCCTCGGCCCCGGCGGCACCCGGTTCGCCGGAGGCGCCGTCGACCCCGTTCGCGCCGGGCGGCCCCGCCGTGCCGCCCGAACCGTTCACTCCGGCCGCGCCCGGGGCGCCGGGGATGCCCTGCGGACCCGACGGGCCGGGCGGTCCCTGCGGCCCCGGGACACCCTGGGCACCAGGTGAGCCAGCCGGGCCGGCCACCGGGATCGGGGCCGCCGTCGCAAGCTGGCTGGCCTGCTCACACGAGATCCCCAGCGCGGCCACCTTCGCCCGGCCGGCCGGCGTCTTGCACGCCTCATTGATCTGCCCAGCGACGTCCACACCCTGCGAGGCGAGCGCGCCGTTGGTGGCCGCTGCGCCCTGGGCGGTGCGCTTGCCGGCGATGAGCTGGTTGCCGTGATCGACCTGGCTGTAGATGAAGATCGCGAGCGCGATGGACAGCGCGATCAGGAACCCGCCGGTGAGGGCGCGGCGGCGGTTACGGCGGCGCAGTGCCGCTTGCTGCCCCACTCGGGTCGCCTTCGGGACTGCCTGCGTCTGGGCGTACTCCTGGAGCAGGTCCAGACCCCTGTCCGGGTCGGTCGTGTCTCGCGGCTCCATACCGGTCTCCTAGCTGCTGGAGCAGCACGGTGATCTGACCTTGTCTGTCAGTGAGTTGCTGTTCCATGAACGCGAGCTGCTGACGAAGCTCACGTATGGTCGCACGGGCCTCGCCCAGCTCATCCTCACGGCGATCCAACTGCCCCTGGAGGGCGTCGACCCGGTCGCCCATCTCGTGCAGTTGCCGGCGCATCGGCTGGATGACGTGCTCGTCGGCCCAGGTCAAGATCTCCCGCGACGCGGCGTTGGCGGCGACCTTCTCGCTGGGCTCGGGCGGTTCCGTCTTGGCGCCCCACCCGAACCGCTTGCGCGTCCAGTCCGCGAGCAGCGCGAGCACCCCGGCGGCGATGACGCCGACGACGCCCCAGATGCCCGAGGTCGTGACGGGGCTCTCGGCCAGCAGCATGGCGGTCTCCACTCATGTCAGCCAGCCGATCTGCTGGACGGCGAGCCAGCACGAGTCCGCCGACAGGGCGGTGGCTGTCGCGCTGATTTGCACCCCGATGTCGAAGAACGTGAACAGGTCCATGATCGCGGACATCTGGCAGCCCCCACCGGCGATCGCCTCACAGACGGGAGTCTTCATCGGCCACTGCTGATCACTGGAGTGGCCGCCGTCGAGCCACATCTGGTAGGCGATCACGGTGGACTGCGCGAAGCTCGCGCTGATCAGGTACCGCCCGGTCACCGGTACGTGGAAGGTGTTGTCCAGGGGCTGCCAGCCGTTGTGGGTGTCCTCCACGATCGTCGTCCAGGGGATGTACGCGGCGCCCACCGTCGCCGACCCGGTGGTCGCACCTGTCTTGGTCGCCCGGAACGACACCCAGTTCGAACCGTGCACCCGGGCGACGTCGCCGAGCTGGTTGAGCGGCAGGTCGATCCGCTGATGGAGCTTGACGTCGTTGATCGGTTCGCCCTTATGCCACTGGGTTCCTGCCAGCAGCGGGTCGGGTAGGGACGGGTTGCCTTGGGTCTGTCGTAGCGGCATGTCAGCGGCCCACCTGGATCAGTTCGAACCGGTTCTTCTCAGTGCCGGCGGTGGTGATGCCTTCGATGCTGATCGCGGCGGTGACCCGCACGCCGACGGTTTCGCCACCGGCGAACCGGACCGGGGTGAGGCGCACGCGGCTGGACCGGCCGATGCTCTGGATCGCGGTGCCGCTGATGTTAACGCTCCCGAACGTGTTCGGGACGCCGGACACGTAGAGCCGGTAGTTGACGGCGGTCGCGAGCGTGGAATACGCGGTGAGCAGGAACAGTCCGCCACCGGCAGGGACGGTGTACAGCCCCGTGGTGACGCTCCAGCCCCCGGCCGAGTCGACCAGCGTGGTGTCGAACTTGATCGTGGCGTTCGCGGCGATCGCCGTGGCGCCGGCTGCCCGATGCGACACCCTCAGCCGCGCCAGATTCAGCGTCGGCATCCCGAACATCCACGTCCGCAACAAGTTGAGCTGCACGTCGGTCGCGTTGTGCATCGCGGTGGCGTCCTCCAGCACCGAACGCGGGTTGGTCGGGTGGCTGAACTGGTCGGCCAGCGGGGTGGCGGGGAACACCATGTCAGTAGCCGATCATCATGATCGACAGGTAGGTGAGGGTCTGGCTCGCGACGGTGGCGGCGGTGGCGAGCGCGCCGCGCATCCGCAGCGCGATCTGCGCCCCGGCGACGAAGTTGTCGGTGGTGTCGATGTCCTGGCCGAAGTTCGCGGCGGCGCCCATCTGCCCGGAGAAGATGATGCCGCTGCGCGGCGCTGGGAACGTCAGCAGCTCCAGCACCCCGGCCACGGCCGAGGCTTGCGACCAGCCCGCCTGCACCGCGTACAGCCCGTCCTTCTGCACCACGTACCGCTTGTTGACGGCGTCCCACCCTGAGCCGGTGCCGTTCCACGAGTCGACGAAGTCGGCGACGATGATGTTGAACCCGATGTTCGCGTCGAGCGCGGCCGGGTTGACGGCGCCGATCGCCCGGAACTCCGGCAGGCCCTTGCCCCACAGCGAGATCGCGTCGCCCATCGCATTGAGAGGCACGTCGATGCGGTTGAACATGTCGGTCTCGCTGACGAACGCGTTCGTCCACTGGTTGGGTAGCGGTACCGCTGGGTAGGTCACCGTGCCTCCTCTCAGATGTAGGTGGTCGTGCCGAGCTCGGAGCGGCCGGCCACGCCGAGGATCCACTGCCGGGGCCGGCCGACAAGTCGGGCTGTGATGTCCTGGACGAACCCGCCGTCCTTGCTGGCCGTCGGATGGATGCTGGTGATGATCAGGTCATCGGACAGGATGGCCGGGGATCGGGCGGGGTTGCCGAGGCTGGCCAGCTCGCCCCGGTCCTGCGCGGTGATGCGGTCCCCGAGCTGGAGTGAGCTGTCCCCGACGATGGTGAACTGCACGAACATGGGGCGCGGCACGACCAGGTCGGCGAGGACGTCGGTGCATAGGGTCTGCACGGTGTCCTGGTCCTGGCGCCACTGCGAATCAGGCAGGGACAGCGCCGGCAGGCCCGAGCCATAGCTGGAGCTGACCGTGATCGAAGAGGTGCCCTGCGGGACGAGCGGGCCGCCGTTGACGGGGAGACCGATGAGCCAGATCGAGGGCGTCCCGACGGGGTAGTCGTTGTAGATGCTGGGCGACACCATGTAGGTGGCGTGGCTGGCGGGGTTGGCCAGGGTGACTTTGACGGTCTGCGAGTCGAGCTGCACCACGGTCATGTTGATCGTGTCGGTGTCCGGGCCGGTGCCGTCGGATTTGGTGTTGCCCCGGTAGGAGTTGACCCCGCCGAGCTGGGCGATCGGGTTCTGGGCGTTGCCGAGGATCGCCCCGCCGTTCGGGACGAACGCTGTCGGCCCGTTCAGGGTGACGAAGAAAGTGATCGACCCCTTGGCCGGGACCAAATATGTCTCGGTGGCTTGCCACACCACGGCGATCGGTTGGACCGCGAACGGCGTGCAGGACGCGGTGACCGTGCGTGCGCGGTTGGCTTCGTTGACCTCGTGGGATAGATCCTTGATCTGCGTCAACGATGTGACGATGGCCCCGGCCACTCCGGGCACGTTGTAGCGGTTGGTGAACCGGAAGATCAGATCCTCGTCGAACCCGCCCGTCGCCAGCTCGGCGTCGCAGAGCTGCTGGATCAGCCCCCACGCGTCGGTGACGTTGCGGATGTCCGGGGTGGCCGTCATCTGGTTGAGCGACGCGTCCAGGTAGGCGGTCGGGACGAAGTTCACCGGCACAGCGGTGGGGTCATCGGCCCAGCACTGCCACGTGTCCAGCGTCAACCCGGCGTTGGAGGTCAGCTCCACGCTGATGCCATCGCTGACGTAGGCACCCAGCCCGGTCAGGTTGGTGGTGGTGAGAACGCCGTCCATCCAGATCTCGGCGGTCGCTGTCGTGGCGCCGGTGAACGTCACCCGGTACATGATCTGGTGGAAGAACCCGATGGCCGTCGAGGTGCTGATGGCGTGGGCCGTGCTGACGGTGACCCCGGACCGTTCGACATCGATCGAGGCGTAGACATGGCCGGCGAGATCTTCCTGGCCCATGTTGAAGTTGATCAGGTTGTTGGCGTCGCTCCTGATCACCATCTCGGCGCCCCCGCCGACGATGATCCCCGACAGCGACGCCCAGCCCTCACCCAGCACTGAGTGGCCTGTCGCGAACGAGACGGTCTTGGTGGTGGCGGTGCGGATCTCGCATTGCTGCGGCGCGGCGCCGGCCCACTTACCGGGGAGCCAGTTCGGCTGGAACCCCGAGAAGCTGTAGGACTCGGCCTCGAAGTTCGCCGAGGTGGGGGAGCCGATCTGCGGCCACAGCGTCTGATGCAGCGTCGCGTACCACACGGCACCCGAGCCGGCCGTGCGCGGCTGCGGAGAGGCGTAGATGCCGTTCGCGGCCAGGATGTACTCCAGCAGCGGCAGCGACGAGAGCCCCGGCGCGGCGGTCGGGTAGATCGTGTTCGCCAGGATCATCGGCAACGACGGGACCGTGGACAGCTTCGGGCGGAAGTCCAGCAGCGCCAGCGTGACGTCGCCGGTGTCGCGGTTGATCGAGCAGTTGTCGACGTAGCCGGTCATGATCACATACGTCTCGGGGACGACGACGCCCTGGAGGCGCAGGCCCTGCTCGATGACGATCTTCACCCCGGAGATGCCGGTCCAGTCGAAGTCGTACAACGGGCTCGACGTTGACCACGGGTCGAACAGTTGTTGCACGGTCTGGGTCGGGTCACCGCCGATCGCACCGCCGAGCACCATCGACGCGTTGCGGGTCGAGTAGCCGGCGATGAGCCGCGTCCCGGCAGGGGCGTCGGTGGTCAGGTCAGCTTGCGGCTGGATCGAGATGAACAGGGCGGACAGGTCGGTGGGGGCGCCGACGACACCGGCCGGCCACGTCGCAGTCACCTTGGTGGCGGGTTGCGTGTCGGGCTTGCCGACGGCGGCCCGGAACGCCGGGGTGACGGTCCTCATGCTGCCTCGACGAGTGTCAGGATGTGCGAGCGCCGGGCGTACATCCGGTCTGAGTTGGCGGCCATCGTGCCGTACGGGAGCAGCTTCGGGACGCCGAGCCCGAGCACCCACGGCGGGACCAGCGTCGCGGTGGGGCCAGCCCCGGCCGGGTCGACCGTGCCGGTGGTCTGCTGGATGTCCGGTGCTGAGACGTAGACGTGCGGCGGGGCGGCCGAAAGTGCCGACAGCGCTAGCCCGTAGGTGACGGCGCCGGCCGGCACGGCCCCCGGCGCCAGCGACGCTCCGAATCGCTGCCAGGTGGTGGTGACGGCGGCCGAGGCGACCAGCGACACCGTGCCGAGCGAGGCGCCGTTGATGTCGGTGAAGTAGGCCAGGAGCTGCACGTTGGTCGTGCCGGCCGGGACGCGCAGCCAGCACGCGGCAGTGAACGGCTCGGCGAGATTCACCGGCGGGGCGCCGGGCTCGGTGATGTTCGCGGCGGTGGCGTTGAGCCACAGGAAGCTGTTCTGGACGGTGGTCCAGTCCTGCACTCCGCACAGTGGGGCCAGCGGCGGTGCGGTGATCGCGGGAGCGGCGAACGCGACCGCGCCACCGGCCGAGACGAAGAACCCCACGCTGGTCTGCTCGATCTGGCCACCACCGGAGATGTGCGCCGGCAACAGGTTCCGGAACGCCGGGTCGATCAGGTAGTACGGGCCGGGGCCGAGCATCCCCGCGAAGATCGACAGCACGAGGTCGGACTGGTCCCAGGTCCGCTGCGCGAAGTCCAGCTCGTAGATCCGGCGCGTCTTGCCGAGGTGCTGCACCGCGTGCGGGCCGCCGAGCAGCGCGTGGTCGACCTTGCCCTGGTCCAGGGTGACCTTGTACCCGGCGTCGGGCATCGTCAGCAGCCGCAGCTTGCCAGCCGGGCCGAGGTAGAACTGCTTGAGCTGCGGGGCACACAGCAGGGGGCTGGTCATGACCACCGTCCGTTGCGCAGGTTGCGGGTATTGACCACGGCGGTGAGCTTCTGCCCATCGACGGACAGGGTGTGGCTGGCCATGATGGCGGCGATCAGCCGGTCGATCTGATCGTCGGTGAACGTCCCCGCTTCGCCCCCGTCGCTGCCCCGGGCCTTGCCCATCGCGGCGGCGAGGAGGTCAACTGTCTTGGGGGAGTCGAGCGGCGCGACCAGCTCCTGGCCCGAGGGGTTGTCGCCGAGAACGGCCATCATCTCGCCGTCGACCAGGCCACCTGTCGCGAGGCGCGGGATGAGGGTCTGCCCGCCGATGGAGACGTAGTGGCCGAACGCGCCGATCCGGATGCGGGGCACCGTCAGCGGCAGCCCGAGCAGATCGTTGATGCCTTCCTTCAACGCGTTGACCAGGCCCCGCGCGAGGTCGACCGCGCCCGAGGCGATCGACCTGAGCCCGTTCCACAGCGCGGTCATCAGCGACTTGCCGGCGCTGGCCATGCGCCCAGCGGCAGCACCGATCCTGCCGGGCAGCGAACCTATGGCCGACACGATGTCATTCACCCAGCCGACTACGGCGTGGTAGGTGGACGAGGCCCAGCGGCTGATTGTCGTGCTGACCGCCGACCAGGCCCGCGACACGAACCCGGAGATCTGGCTCCAGTGCTGCCAGATCAGTAAGGGGATGCCGATGAAGGGTGCGAGCACGGCGATCGCGGCCGGTCCCCAGCGCTTGACGAAGGCGTACACGGTGTCCCAGACGCGGGTAAGGAACCCGATGATCTGGGACCAGTGCTGCCAGATGAGCAGTGGGATGCCGAGCACGGGGAAGAACAACGCGAGGATGGCCGGCCCCCACGTCTTGAGGAACTCCCAGACGCCCTGCAAGATCGCCCGGAACGTCGCCGAGCGCTGATAGGCAATCACGATGGCGGCGGCCAGCGCGACCAGCGCGACGACGATCAGCACGATCGGGTTGGCCAGCATGACGGCATTGAGGATGGCCTGGGCGATGGCGACGGTCTTGGTGATGATCGCGTAGGCGGCCCACGCGGCGATCAGCGGCGCCAGCACCATCGCCACCGTCTTGATGGTGGAGCTGTTGTCCTGGAACCACGTGATGATCGCCCGGATCGCGGGGACGACGTCGTTGGTCATGTAGCCGACGAGCCTGTTTAGCATGGGTAGCAGCGCCGCGCCGACTTGCTCCTCCAGGTTCTTCCACGCGGCAGACAGCTTCGCGGCCGGGGTCGCAGCGGCGCCGGCCGCACCGCCGAACTCGCGGTTGACCTCGGCCAGCACGATCTTCTGCGCGCCGAGCTTGTCCCCGGCTTCGGCCATCGACTTGATCTGCTTTTTCTGGCCCTCGTCGAAGCTCACCCCGACGCGGGTCAACGCGGTCAGGCCCTTCACCGGGTCGTTGAGCGCTTTACCGAGCAGGATCGCGCTGGACTTGCCGTCGGTGTGCATCGCGGCCGACATGTCCAGCACAGCCTTGGTGGTCTGGTCGAAGATGTCGTTGCCCTTGCCGGCTTCGTTCCTGATGTTCGTGAACGTCAGGATCAGGTTCTCGGTCGACTGCACCGCGCTGTCGTCCATCGCGGCGTACTCGCCCATCCGCTCGGCGAGGCTCTTGACCTCCTCAGCGCTGACGTTCGCCGCACCGCCCGTGGACTTGATCACGGCGGCGGTCGTCCGGCCGATCACCTCAGCCTCGCGGGCCGCCTCCACCGCCTTGCCGAAGAAATCGGCCACGGCCAGCCCTGCCATCGCGCCCAGGATCTGCCCGCCGAACTCCTTGCCCTTCTCCTTGAACGTCTTGCTGGCCTCCGAGCCGCCCTTCTCACCGAGCGCCTTGCCGCCCTTAGTGCCGGCCTTACCCATCTCCTCTTCGGCGACCTTGGACGTGCCCGACAGTGACCGCTTGAGGTCGGCCTCGGTCTGCCCGGCCAGGCCCTTGAGGTCGCTGGTCGTGATCTCGACCCGAGCTCGGGCAACGACGGGGGCGCTCACGGCGCCCAGTGTCTCCGGTGCCGTCCAGCCTCAGCGGCCCATCGCGGCGGCCATCTGCGCGACGAGCACGTCGGGATCCCATTCGGGCTCCTCAGCGGCGATGCCGCCGAGCTTCGCGCGGAGTTGCCGCTCGCCGAGGCCGAGCACTTCCACCCACCAGGACTGGATCATCTCGGTGCACCGCTCGGGGTCATCGAGCGGGATGGAGATGGTGTCGGCGTCGCGCTGGTTGACCCGTTCGATGAATCGCTGCGCCCGCAGGTTGGCGTCGGTGGCGTAGCTGTTCTCGAAGCCGGTGAGGACAAAGTCGACCGCGATGTCGACGAGCAGCGTCGGCGCTACCGTCCAGAGGTCTTGGCCGGTCGCTTGCGCGAACCGGCCCCGGATGCGGATCCAGTGCGGCGCGGCTTCGCGGAAGATGCGGGCCGCGCTCCAGTAGGGCGGTCGAACATGCCCTCCAGTACGGACTTGAACACGGGCATCAGGTCGACGAGGTCGAAGCTGTCCTCCGGGTCGGCCAGCCGGGCGTCGAGCAGCGCCCGGCCCTGCACGCGACCGGCGGGGTGCGCCTCGGTGGGCTTGGTGCGCGGCGCGGCTTCGATGTAGCGGAACAGGCCCGACACGCAGCGCAGCAGATCCGCTGACAGCTCCAGGGTGGGCCGGTCGGCTTCGGCGTCGATGAGCTGCACCGCCGTGGTAGCGACGGCGAGCTTGGGCCGGATCATGGTGAACGGTTCACCGTCGATCTTGAACCGGACCCGGTCACGGGCCTCGATCTTGCGGCGGCCGGCTGTAGTGAATTCCAGCGGCGTGTCGTCGTAGGTCTCGTCGTCGTGCTCGTGCTGTGCGGCAGTCACGGCGTGCTCCTGTCAGATGGTGGCGAACACCTCGACCAGCGCGTTCCGTAGGAACGGGCGGGCCTTGGTGCCTGGGTGGTGGACGCGGCGGGCGAACACCGGCGCGCCTTCGAACTGCCAGCCGGTCAGCGCCCTGCGACGCGTCGGCACGATCTCGTGCGGGCGTGAACCCTCGTGGACGATCAGCGAGTAGCTGGCCGTGTTCTGGAGGACAGCGATGATGCGGGTGCCGACGTTGGTCAGCACTGGCGGGGCCTGGCTGGAGCGTAGGTTGCCGGTGCGGACGTTGACCATGTCGTTGGACAGGAACAGCTTGGCCCGGGCATCGACCTTCAATGACACGGTGAGCACGTACCGGTAGATCTGCCCCGACGGACCACGGCCGAGGTCGTAGAGCCGTTCCCGGTAGAACTCGATCTGCGTGTGGGCCATCAGCCAGCCGGCGCGTCGGCTGCTGCGATCGGGTCGGGCTCGGCGTGCTCGATGACGATGCCGTTGGCCAGCAGCGTCTCCAGCAGCTCGGTGCGCTCGACGTTCGGGATGACGTCGCCCTTCGCGCCGAGTCCGATGACGTCCTGGTTGACGCGCACGGTGATGGTCTTGCTTGCCATGGCTCCTCCTAGAGCATGATGAACGGCGCTTCGCACACGATCCTGTCGATGAGCATCCCACCCGAGCAGGCGCCGTCGGGGCCGATCGGTGCCCAGGGGTCGATGCGGTGCCCGAGCGAGCAGGGCTTGATCAGCGGCGGCAGGTCGTAAGCAGCCGCTTTGTATAAAGCGGCCCGGTAGTCGGAGTCGCGGTTGGCGTACGTCGTTTCCTCGTTCGGGTCGATCGCCGAGCCGTCGGACTCCACGTTGTTGTGGCACCACAGGCAGCCCATCTCGATCGCGAAGCACACTGCCCGAGTCGCCAGGTCGAAGTCGACGCGCGGCTCAGTGAACGGGTCGGCCCCGCCGTCGGTCGGATACTGGGTGGCGACGCGGGTCCACAGCAGCCCGTCGCAGCAGTCCTCGATCGGGATTGTCGAGCCGGCGATGAATAGGGCGATCTTGGGCGCGGCGAGCCCGAGCCCGGCGATGGAGGCCAGCGCGGCGTCGAGGAGCTGAGTGGCGAGGTGCTTGCCCAGGTCTGTCATCACCGGCATGGGGTGCAGTCTGGCACGGGAGGTTCACGCAGAACCTGGGCGCGGCCAAGCCCAGTCAGCGCCTCCCGTGCGATCAGGGCCGGGCGTGGGTGTCTGGGTGCCGATCCGGGAGAATTGATCCTAGGGCCGCGAGGGGGTTACGGCGCTGGGATGTTCGACCCGGCGAACGGCCACGCGTTACGCGGCACATCCGGGGAGTAGACGCTCGGCTCGCGCGCGAGGCTCTGCGGGTTGACCGTCGCCACCCACTGGTCGACCTCCTGCACGCCGGTCGTGCGCGCGGCCATCAGGATGTCGCGGTTGATCGTCACCCCGGCCCGGGTCACAGTCGTCGCGTTGAACGCGATCCGGCACTTGGTGCCCGAGATCTGCTTGCCGAGCTCGCAGGCGAGCACCCCGGCGGCGTACTGGCCGCTGGCCGGCACGGTCACGCCCCGCTCGAACACCACCGTCCAGGTGTTCGGCTGGCCGGCCGCGATGATCAGATCCTGCGTGATCGGCCACTGCAAGCCGTCCTGGCGGACCAGGAAGTTGCCCTCCAGCCGGTACAGCGCCGGATTCACGACCGAGCCGTCGATGGTGACGCTGTCGATCGACACGGCCGGGCGGGGCAGCTCCAGCACCTTCCTAGCGGTCGGGTCCGGGGAGCGCGGGTCGCCGGAGAACGGCCAGCCCGACCCGTAGATCGACTGGAGGTACGGCGGCCAGCCATCGCAGCAGCCCCACGGCAGCAGCGCCTGCGGCCGGTAGGTGGTCATGCGGGTGCCGTAGTAGCGGCCCGACAGCGTCCAGATCCACTCGATCGCGCGGGCCTGAGCATCCGCCCACTGGGGGGCAGTGATGCCCAGGCCTGCTGCGTCGCAGTTCGGGGCCATCGGCCACAGCACCGGCCCGGCGCTGATCGTCATGGCCCGAACCCTACGGAACGATGACTACGGGGCCGCCAGGCGCTGTCGGGGCGGGCGCCGCGATCGGCGTCAGCTCGAAGTGCCGGTGCGCGGCCGGGTCCATGTTGGCGATGAGCCGGCTCGGGGTGTTGATCGCATCGGCCGCGACGGGCAGGTAGGTCGAAGGACCCTTGAGCCAGTTCGGGTTGCCCAGGGTGGTGCCGTGCAGCGTCGCCGTGCACTCCTTGGAGGTGATGTCGTCGAACTCCACCCAGCCGTGGATGATCAGCGGGTACAGCATGTAGCCGTTGATCGAGCCTCCCGCGACGCAGGCGACACCGGCGGTCGCGGTCCAGATCTCCATCCCGAAGTTCTGCGACAGCGCGACGCCACCCTTCTCCTCCCAGCCCGCGATGGTGCCCTGCCAGTCGAGCACGGCGGGGGAGCCCGGGGCGGTCAGCATGACGATCGCGGCCGGGTTCACCTTGACCAGGTTCACCTCGATCGTCATGTCCAGCAGCGAAGTGTTGCCGCGCTGGTAGACCTGCACGACGTCGTTGGCGCCCCGGATGTTGATGTCCGTGCCGTTGTCCATGTTCTTCGTCGTCTTGGCGGTGATGAACCCGTCGGTGACGTAGGACGTGCGGGTGGGTGTGCCGATGAACGCGCCGCACTGGTCCAGCAGAGTGAACCGGACCGTGCGGCCCCGGATCAGGGTCTGCTCGTTGGCGCCGTAGGCCGCAACCATGAGGATGTCCTCTCAATCGGTGCCCGGCCATTGCGCCAGCGGCGGTTCGGATGTGCGTGGTGGTGCTACTGCGCGGCGTGCGCCCCCGTCGCGTCTGCCGCCGGAGCGGCCTGCGCGGCGCGGTACTCGCGCAGGCGGCCCTGGAGCTCGGCCTTGTTGCCCGAGGTGGGCTGTTCAGCCGCGCCCAGCTCGTCCCGCATCTGGTCGTTGGTCATGGCCTCGATCTCGTCCACGGTGCCGTCGGCGTTGTCATCGGTGCCGGCCGGGCTGTCGCCCTCGGCGACCTCATCGGTGCCCTCGGGGAGCGCGGCCTCGGCCTTGTCCGCCAGGTCGACCGGCACCCGGAAGTAGCCGTCACCGGAGGACTGGACGTCCTCGGGCTGGTCGGCCGCGTCAAGCAGCGCCTTCGCGGTCTCGGCTTCCTTGCCGGGCTCCGGGTAGATGTCGACGTACTCGATCTCGGGCGCCGGGTCGGCATGCGGGGCTGAGCCCGGCTCGGCCAGATCCACCGTCTCGTCATCGGCCGGGGCAGCAGTCTCGGTCATGGTCTTTCCTCTCAGAGAGTGAAGTCGACGAGGGCTGCACCGATGGCGCAGTCGTAACCGACGACGTAGGGCTGCTCGGCGAACACGCCCACGTTGTTGATCGAGCGGTTCAACGCCTCGGCCATCGTGAAGTCAGTGACCGGGCCGCGCCGGATGGTGAGCTGCCCCGTGGCGTAGATCCAGCCCTGAGTGGCGCCCGGTGCGACACCTGCCGGGCCGGTGCCGTCATAGCCCCCGCCGAACACCCACCGGGAGCCAAGCCCGGTGGTCAGCGCCTCCGGGTTGATCGAGTCGCGGACTGTCAGACGAGCGCGGCGCGCGTAGGCGTTCACGCCGCGCTTGGCATGGATCACCCCGACCCCGGAGTAGTGATCAGCCAGCCAGTTCTCCAGCGCGCTGACCGCTGCGGTCAGGCTCGTCGCGGCGCCCGACACGATCGGGGTGGCCGCTGCGTTCAGCGGTCCCGTGTTGCCCCCGGCGCCGGTCCACAGCGCGGCCTCAGCGGCGTGCTGCCCGGCCAGCTCCAAGATGGTGCGCGCCCTCTCCTGGTACGCACCCTCGTGGTCGTAGCCGACCGACCCGCATTGCATCCCGGCGTACACCGCGAACGGGTGCGCCTGAGTGGTCGCCGCACCGGCCGGGAGCGCCTTCTGCGGGTCGGTGCCGGCCGTGTTGGTCGTGGGCGGCGTAGCGGGAGTACCCGCCGTACCCGTGTCCAGGTAGGCCACCACAGCGCCGAGCGTGGCGACCAGGACGTTCTCCGCACCCGAAGCGGTGCCCCGGTAGACCTTCACGCCCGTGGTCCCAGCGGGCAGCGCGGACCAGGTCAGGTTCGCGGAGCCGTTGAGCGCGATCGTCGCAGTGGCCTCGTTCGACTTGGTCGTCTCACCCTGGGCGTTCGTGCCGGTGACCACCCAGAAGTACGTGCCAGCGGCGAAGGTGCCGCCACCGACGACAGCCCCCGCAGCGAGCGCCGACGGGGTCCCGATCACGCCGGTGGAACAGCGCAGCCCCGCCAGGTAGAAGTTCCCCGCGTAGCAGGCCAGCGGCTCCCACTCGATGCCGAGCTGCCAGTGGACGTCATCGTCATTGATGGGCTGTGCGGCGCCGAACAGGCCATAGCGGTATGGCTCGACGACCGGTGGTGCGACGTAGAGCAGAGGCTGGGTCACGGTCCTTCACCACCCTTCCTGGGCGTTGTGCGGGGCGCCGGCAGGCTCACACCGGGCCGGCGCCCCAGCGCCGATTAGATGAAGGGAGCGACAGCGGCCTGGGCGAGCGTGGTCGCGCCGTTGGCCAGGATCGGGATCGTCACCAGGCGGGCGTCGAAGCCGCGCAGCATGGTCAGCCGTGCCCGCTCCAGGAACAGCGCGACGTACTGGTTGGTCTTGAGCAGCGTGCTGTCGTAGACCGCGTTCAGCTCGATCACGTCGCTATTGGCCTGCACCCACGCACCGGCCGGGTAGATCAGGGCGTTCACGGTGACCGGCCACGCCAGGATCGCTGTGGCCGCGCCGAACCCGGCGGCGACGCCGGTGAAGGCGTCCTGCCAGTCGTACACGAACTGGACGTTCGCGCCGCGCTCGGCGAAGTAGGACACGATCTGCGCGTCGGTCACCGCGAGTGCGTTGTCCACGCCGGTGCGCTTGGCCAGATCCGAACGGATCGCGCCCTTGACCCACAGCGGCAGGACGACCTCAACCGGCGCCGTCTCGGACATGCGGTTCTTGTAGCGCATGTCCGTGATCTGGAGCTCCACCGAGCCGAGCAACATCGTGGACGCAGCGGCATCGGTGGCCGGCGCCGCGATCACCACGGGCGCGGACCCGGTGGCCATGTCGGCGATCGTCTTGAAGTTCTGGTAGTGCGCGAACGCCTTCAACGCCTTGCGGGTGAAGTCGGTGTACGCCTCGGGGTAGCCCTTCGCGGTGAGGATGTCACCGGTCAGGTAGATGAAGTCGACGCCCATCCGGTGGTCGGTGAACGCCGGGCATGGGATGTTGACGACCGGCTTGACGGTACCGGCGATGTTCTGCGCCTCGGTCTGGCTGCCGATGCCCGAGCCGGCGCCGGAGGCGCCCCACATCGCGGTGAAGTCCGGGCCGAGCGCGTACCGCACGCCACCCCGGGTCACCGTGATGCCCGGCAGGTTCAGGATGCCGTCCTCGGAGGTGAAGTCGAGCAGGTCGTACAGCGTCTCGGACGGGGCGCACCAGCCGGCCGCCGTCAGGTGGTCCTCGCCGGTCTCGGCCAGGAGTCGCTCCTGGCTGACCGCCCAGGCCATCGCCTCGTCGATGTCGGCCGTGTCCGGGCCAGCACTCGCGCTGGCCACCAGCCGCTCGTCGGTCGTGTCCAGCCGCAGATCGGAGATGCGCTGCTGCGAACGGGGCGCGCCGGTCCGCTTGGGCAGCGAGCTGAAACGCGCCTCGGCCGCACGGCCGAACGACTCCCAGGTCATCTCCGCGCCGGCCGCAACCCCGGCCACCTCAGCAGCGGCCACCAAGTGCGTGCCGTTGCCCAGCTCACCGCTGGCCTTGCGCCGCGCCGGGACCGTTGGCTGGCCGGCGCCGCGAGCCGCTGCCGCAACGGACGAGCGCCGGCCAGCACTGGCCACGAGCACCGGCTCGCCCGCAGGGGCAGCCGCTGCCGGGTCGGTTGCCGTGCCTGTCTGCGCCACGGGCACGCCACCTTCGGGGTCGGTCTCATCGGCGGCCGGGTCGGCGTCGGGGTCCGCGTCGGCCTCGGGCTCCGGGTCGGGGTCGGTCTGCGCCTTGAGCCGGGCGCGGGTCTCGTCGAGCTGCGCCTTCTGCGCGGTGTCGTCGGCGACGATCGCGTCCTGGCGGCCCTTCATGCCCTCGATGGCGCCGATGTACCAGTTGGCCTTGTCGACACGCTCCCCCATCGGCCCCTTGGCGTCGTCGGCGAGCAGGGCGTTCGCTGCGTCGGTCGCCGACTTGATCATCTCGGTCAGCTCGGCGACGGAGGCGTCCTCCGGCGGGGTGTAGCCAGTCCCGAGGTCGGCCGGTAGTTCGATCTTGCGCGTCTTCGTGGTAGGCATCGTGGCGCTCCTTCGGCCATGGACGATGAGGGGAGCCCGGCCATTGCGCCAGCGGCGACGTGCGTTCGAGTTGGGACGCTAGCGCGGCCCGTCCACTCAGCTCGTGCGCTTCACGATCCGCAGCAGCGTGCCCTTGCCCCCGGCCGCCTTGCGCGCGGTCTCGGCCTCAGCCTGGGTGGCGAATTCGCGGGCCGCCTTGTTCGGCTCGCGGTACTGCCAGACAGCGACGAAGCCGTCGGCTGTGCCGCCGCAGCAGGCCATCAGGCCAGCCCTCCGGCCGGGGCCGGCACGTCGGTCTCATTGCGGGCGATCGAGGCGTTGGCCCACATGACCGATTCCTCCAGCGCCGTCAGGGCGAGCGACTTCTCCCGGCTGTCCGGGCAGTGCCGATCGAGCAGCACCGCGAACGCGCGGGCGTGCTCGCGGATGTCCTGGTAGCGGTTCACCTGGTCATCGTGGGGTGGGTGGTAGGTGAACCGCTTCGCCAGCTCGGGCAGCCCGAGCATCAGCCGGCCGCCGTCAGGGAGTGCAGCCGCAGCCGGGCCTTCGCTCGGCGCAGCGCCAGCTCGTCGACCGGGCCGTCGATCACGATGCCCTTGCCCCGGTCCATCGCCTCGACCATCGAGGCCACCAGGGTCTCGAAGTCGCCGCGCGCGATGCGCGCGCCCGAGGGCAGGGCGACGTCGGTGTCGGGCTCGGGCGGGTACACGATGCCGGCCGCGACCAGCGACGTCTGCTCACCGTTCGCGTCGAGCCCGACGATCGGGGAGATCCGCTTGACCGGGAAGCTGCCCTGGTTGACGGCCAGCGCCGCGACCAGCTTGCGGTTCGGTGAGCGGCCCCGCCAGTCGCCGGAGAGCTGCCCGGCGGTCATCAGCTCGTCGACCTTCTCCGAGGTGATGCCGTGCGCGAGCTGCCCGGCGACCTGGATGCCGTACTCGTCGTAGTAGGCCCGCACCGGTGCGGCGATCGAGCTGGTCGAGTCGTAGTGCTCGACCGCGCCCCGGACCCCACCGGAGCCGTAGTGGCCCCCGCCGACGGTGATCTTGCCGACCTGGATCGGGCCATCCTCGGTGATGACCTCGCCCAGGTGGAACAGCCCGAAATCATCGCCCTCCGGGACGGTGACACACATGCCGGTCTCGGCGAGCTTCGCGACGTGGCACGTGTCGAACGCGCCGAGATGGCCGCTGACCTGCCCGGTCTCGCGGTCCACCTGGATGGCCGTCGGCCCGTCGAGGGGCTGCTGGCGGAAGAACTCGGCCCGGTACGGCTCGCCGTAGCTCGACGCCAACAGGGCGTAGTCCTGGTCGACGTTCTCGTCCGCTGCCTTGATCGAGTCGGGCATGGAGTCACCTTCTCCGAGGGTTTCGTAGGCGCCGCGCAGCGACGCCTTGGCGGATGCGATCTTGTCCGGCGGGGCATCGACGGCAGACACGCCGTGTCCGCCAGCAGCGGCGTGCACCGCGTTGCGGTTCAGGGTGCCGTCGGGCTCGCGGATCGGGAGCTTGTGCAGATCCTTGCTGTTCGGATCCTGCCCCTGCGCCGGGTCCAGGTGGATGATGCAGGCCCGCTTCCACTGGTCCGGGTTGTAGTCGGCCTCGGTGAAGTCGCTCCACGGCTTGTCCGAGACGGGCTCGTCGGCGAACTGCGCGGACATCGTGCCGGCCGGCGCCGGTGGTGTCTCCTCGGTGCCTGGCTTGTTCGTCGGCGTCGAGGGCGGCGGCACCAGCCGGGAGATCGGCAGGGAGATCTTCACCGGGTTGTTGACGTCGTCATCGGCGTCGTTGTCGCCGTCGGGCAGGACCGTGACGTCGACCGCCTGGCCTTCGGAGTCGATCGCGGTGATGGTGCCCGTGTCGTCATCGCCGTCGCCGTCGGTGTCGCCGAGCCCGACCGTGTCGCCCACGGTCACCGTGGAGCCGTCCTGCAAGACGATCGAGGTGCCGTCCTCGGACAGCGTCGGCCCTTCGGGGGTGGCACCGGCGAACTCGGCGGGCATCGGCATCCCGATGTCGATCACCTCGGTGGGCTGCACCTCCGGCGCTGGGTCGTTCGCGATGCGGGCGTTGGCGAACGCCTGCACCGACACGATGGTGGCGCCGCAGAACTCCCACTCCACGGCGACCAGGTTGACGTCCTCATCGCCGTCGTACAGGGCCGGGTCGGTCGGGTTGCCGTCGGCGTCGGCGAACCCCACGGCGGTCGGGACGAGGTCCACGGAGATCATTCCCATGCCGGCGTCGACCTGGGCCATCGCCTGCTCGGCGTCGAAGTTCAGCATCGGGTCCATGTAGTCCCCGGTGCCCCACAGGACGTCGCCTCGGTCCTCGACGGTCAGGATGCGGCCGATGATGACCGACCCGTCGTGCTCGTCGTCGGAGGACTTCTGCCACGACAGGGGCAGCGGCAGTGGCCGGATCGTGCCGCCACCGGCCTTGATCATGCGGTGGTCGCTGGAGGGCATGGACAGCTCGGCGAGCGGCCCGGACCAGGTCTGCCCGACCGGGGTGAGATCCGTCGCCGGTGGGGCGCTGTCGGGGGCCGGCGCGACGACATCGGCAGGCGGGGCAGTGGGCGTGGTCACGGGTGCCTCCGTAGCGGCGGTCAAGGACTGTTCGGTCAGGTCGATCTGCTCGCCACCCCAGGCCATCACCAGACGGTCGTAGGTGACGTCTTGCCCGGCGGCGAGCTCGGGTGGCAGCGGTGTCGCGGCGTTGTAGGCCAGCGCGGTATGGGGGATCCAGATCGGGAACGTCGTCGAGGCCAGCCCGCCGATCGCGTCGGTGATGCCCTGATGGGCGCCGGCCAGCTCCTCGGACTGCACGAGCAGCACGGAGCAGGGCTCACGCTCGGGGTCGCTGGCGTTGAACACGGCGGTGGCGAACGCCTTCGCCTTGACCGGCCCCTGCCAGGCGGACGCGAGCGCCTCGGTCAGGCTGGCCTTGACGTCGTCGCTGTACTCGGTGGCGTCCTTGGCGAGGTAGCCCAGCGTGCAGTGCAGCTCCTCCGGCGCCTCACCACCGGGCTGCGCGAGCGCGGCGGCGTCGGTCTGGGACAGCATCGCCATGATTGCGACGCCTTTCGGTGCGTCCTGCACGTCATCAGCCACGGGGGCAGTGTCGCCTGGGGCGTCCAGGGCGAAGTCGTCCAGGAAGTAGATCACCGGCGCCGGCGCCCCTGAGCCGGCCGCGACGAGCTGGTCCTCCAGCTCGGTCGCCTGCTCGGCGACAGCCGACGGTGCGTCGGAGGGGATGTCGAAGGTGAGGGTGCAGCGGCAGTTGCACACGTTCGCTGCCGAGCCGTCACCCGGGCCGGAGATGTCCTCGCCCATGACGGTGAAGCTGTCGTTGATGCCGACGGTCTGCCCGTTCGCTTCGGCGTGCTCGGGGCGCGTCCGGCCGTCCGGGGTGGCGAGCCACGTCTTGGTGGCGGTGACCTGCGCCGAGTCGGCGAGCGCCGACCAGGAGGCCAGCGCGCCCTGGTTGTTCGCCGCGACGGTCTCGGTGCGGGCGATCAGCTCGGCCCGACCTAGCCACGATGGGTACCCATCGCTGAGCATCTTCTCGACGGCCACCTGCGCGTCGTCCACGTTGGTGCCCTCGCTGGCAGCGAGCCCGTCCAGCGCGGTGCGGAGCTGCGCGGTGATCGCGTCGGGGATGTGCACCAGGATCTGTCGGCGGTCCTTGATCCATTGCGAGCGCCACGCCTGCACGGCGTTGGCTGTGGTCGGGTCGGCGAGGGCGGCGGCGGTGATCGGGCCGAGCATCGCCGAGTAGGCGGGCATGATCACCCCGTCGAGGATGGGGTGCCAGCGCTCGGGGTCGGAGATCATCAGCGTGTAGATCCGGTCGGCGTCGCGCTGGGTGAACGGCGCCTGCTGCGGCACCGGCGCCGCATCGGCGACCAGACGTGAGATCGGCCCACCGTTGATGGGCTGCGCGGCCAGATCATCTCGGAGCAGCGCGAGGTACTGGCCGATGGCGTCGGTGACCACCGGCTTGAACTTCCGCTCGCCCCGCTCGTAGCGGTCCGACGCTGAGCGGGCGAACGCGGCTTGCCGGCCGGCGTCCAGGCGCATCGGCCACGTCCTACGCGTCATCCCAGACCTCCACCGGCGGCAGGGTGCCGAGCACGTCGATCAGCCGGGCCGGACGGTGCGATTGGCCCATCATCAGCAGCACTCTCGTGTACTGCTCCAGCAGCGTGGCCCACGCCGTGGTGTCGACCTCCAGGTGGTGCCGCGTCGCGAGCAGCGGGCACAGCCCGAACATGTCCTTCACGATGTGGTCGATCTTCTCGACCGGCACCGGGTTGTCCTCATAGGCCCGGTGCCGCGAGTGCGGGGAAACAGCTCGGCGCCGGGCTCGGGCACCGAACGTCGAAGCCCGCTCCAGCGCCTTGAGCACGAGCAGGTCCGAACAGGCCACTAGGACTGGGTCGACGTCGCTCACGGCGCACCGCTATTCGGTGCGTGGACCTGTCCTTGCGGTGCCACGGCGGGGGGTCGGGCCGGTGGCGCGTTCAACGCCGGGGTCGGGGTCGGTTCACCGCCTGCGGCCGGGTTCGGCTCGTAGGCGGGCACCGGCGCCCCGAGCCCCGTCGCGGTGATCGGCTGGATCGAGATGCCCGGGTACAGCGCGGCGATCGCGGCGGCGACCTCGGCCAGCGTCTGCGGGTTGCCTCGCTTGAGCATTTCGGTGAGCAGCATCCGGGCGCGCTCGTCGTTGTCGGCGATGTCCGACGTCGAGAAGCCCAGCACCTCCATGTAGGTCCGCTCCCGTAGCAGGCCAGCGGTGTACGCCTTCTCGGCGTTGTCGACGGTGATCTGGTTGGGCAGCAGCTTGTTCAGGTCGAAGTAGATCGCGAACGGGCGCGGGTTGCGGCGACGTGAACGCAGAGCCGGCGCGAGGTAGTACTTGGTCAGCGCGGCTGCGACCAGCTCCAGCTTCGGCGCGATGTACTGCTTGGCGAAGTCCTCAGTGATCGACCACTGCCCCCAGTGGTTGATATCGCCCGAGCCGGTCAGCTTCTCCGGGGGTAGGTCCATGCCGACGGCGAGGCGCAACACGCAGGCGTCGCGCAGCGGCTGGATCATCTGGTCCAGGTCGCGGCCGAACTCCATGTGCACGATCTTGGAGATCAGGTCGCCCTTGACCGTGGACACGAGCGGCACCACGGCGCTCGCCGAGTCGGGGTCGCGGATCGGGGCGATCATGGCCTCGGTGATCAGATCGAGCCAGCCCTGCGCGCCGGCCGACTCGGACTTGACCTGCGTGTCGTCAGCGGCCGGCCCGGACGTCGGCTTCGGTAGCTGGATCTCTTCGGGGATCCATAGGATGCCGGCTGACGCGAGCCTCGACTTGACGGTGGCGCTGACCATGTTGGTGAGCGCGGCCAGCTCCCGCAGCACCGGCAGCAGCGAGCGGGTCGCCGCGTCGGCCTCCCAGCGGCGCTTCGGGTGCGGCTCCCAGATCCGGACCAGCAGCTCGTTCTCTGTGTCGATCTCGCGGGGCAGCCCGTTCATCTGCTCCACCACGATCCGTTCAGCCGACGTGGCGCTGACCTCGGTGGTGCCCAGCACCTCCCACGTGGCCTGGTCAAGGTCCGGGTTGTCGGTGGCGAGCACCCACAGGTCGCCAGCGACGGTGAGGTGCTTGCCGATCATCTTGAGCGCCTGGGACTGCTCGGCCGGGCCGCCGAACAGGTCGCCCATGATCTCGGCGACGTCGGTGTCCTTTGTGGGCTGGGTGCCGGGGTCGCCGGTGAGCGGGTCGATGTCGACAGCGATCAGCCTGGCCCGGGACAGCGCCCACGCCATGAGCCGCACCCCGGCGCCGAACTCGGGGCAGTTGTCGTAGTGCAGCCAGCCTTCCTGCTGCCAGTCGGTGGCGCCCCAGCGGATGTTCGAGAAGCCGGCGGTGACGCGCACGTTGACTGCGCTGGCCACCAGCGACGTCCGCGACGGCGCCGGGTCGGTGGCGAGGGCCAGGCCAGTGCCGGCCCGGCGGGAGTACTTCTTACGCATCGTGATCCTCCAGCCGTGCCAGTAGTCCTGTGATGTGCGAAGCGGCCAGCGCGATCAGAGGGATCGCGATCCACCAGCGGGTCGGCCAGTTGTAGACGGCGGCGGCCACGCCAGCGCCGAGCCAGATCGAGGCGCACCACCGGCAGTGCACCAGGTAGGTGACGCCGGGACCGGCGTGAGCCGCGAGCCACGCCCGGGGCGGGTCGGTGATCGCGTCGCGGACGACCAGGCGCGTCAGCCTCGCCGTGGCGAGCACGGAGAGCAGGACGATCAGCCAAGCCGGCATGGCGGCCAGTCTCCCCGAGGACGTCCAGACGTGACGAGGCCCCGGGTGGCCGTCTCGTGAAACGGCTGCCCGGGGCCTGGCTGTCCTCCAGCCAACCCGCGTCCTTCACGACGCAGGTCGAACGATAGCTCAGCCGGCTGGCGGGGGCGGCACGGCCGGGTCGTCGCGGTCCACGGCGGCCTGGAGGTCGGTGCCGACGGTGGTGATCTTGTCGCGCAGTGCGTCCAGGTCGGTCTGGCTGATGGTGCCGCCAGCGTCGAGCTTGGCCTTGAGGTCGTCCAGCGCCACGATGACGGCGCCCTCCTCGGTCACGAGGTCGTCGACAGCGGCGGTCAGTGCGGTGAGGTCGGCCATGACTTGATCCAGCTTCCTTTCGATGCGTTGCGGCCACGGCACGTGACGCCGGTGCCAACGGGGGTCATCCACAGCCCAGGACGCTAGCACCGGGCGCTCACCGCGCGACGCGGGCACCGAACGTCGAAGGAAGCCGCGACGAGGGCTGGCCTGGGCGCCTACCGCGCCGCTCGCGGGCCGCAGCCGACGCGACCTGGGCGATGCCTGGCCCCTGCTCCCACAGGTAGGTAGCGGCCCACACGAGCGCGTCGAGACGGTCCGGGCTGTCCGGGGTCTCGTCCGGTACCCAGGTGGTGAGCTGCGCCTCCAGCACCGGGAACGGGCCGACCATGTGCAGCCGCTTCTGCATCGACAGCGCGGCCACCGGCTCGGCGCGGATCTTCTTGCCCTTCGAGGCGACGACCGGCTGGAGGTTCGGCATCGGCTCGTCGATCTCGCCCTCGGCGCGCATATTCTGCCACGTCGACTCGATGACGGTGGGGATCCACTCACCGCCTTGGTTCTTCTCATAGACCAGGGCCGTGGCGCCGATCTCGTAGTAGAGGCTGATCGCCGCGCGGGCGGCCTGGGTCGGGGTGCCGTTCAGGGACCGGTCGTGAGTGACGTAGAACTGCGGGTCTCGGCGGTGCCCGGCGTAGCCCATGCCGATGATGCCGTGCTCGTCGTGGCCGATTCCGGCCCCGCCCGAGGGGTCCATCGCCACCACCGAGCGGTGCAGGCCGACGGCGTCCAGCGACACGACGCGGTCGCGGTCGATGACCGACTGCTGCCACAGGGCGCCCTCGACGTCCTCCAGCAGCTCACCGCCGAGCTCCTGCCGGCCGAGTGTGGTGCCGATCATCGGGGTGACCACGGCGGCCTTGTAGTCAGCGTCCAGGTTGTGCAGGTTGTCCATCGTCGACCCACGGGTCATGACGACGTCCGGGCGCTGGGTAAGCCCGGCCAGGTGGGGCTGCTCGGCGACCATGTCGTCGGGCATCTTGAGCAGCGGCACCCGGCGCGGGGTGCAGGTCAGCACCGCCCGTGGGCGGAACGCGTTGTCCCAGTCGCGGCGCGGCGGCAAGCGCATCGCGAAGTTCAGGTTGGAGAACGTGGAGTCCTTCGCGGTGCCCCGCCCGACGTCAGCCCAGTAGCTTGGCTCGTCGCCCCACGCGAAGTGGAACTGCGGGCCACGGAGCTGCCTCGGCTTCTCCGAGGAGTAGATCTTGAAATGGGTGCCGTTGGCCATGAACAGCTCACCGAGCGAGCGGTTCCATGCCGACTCGACGCGGCCCCCGCGCAGCTCGGACGGGCGCAGCACCGACAGCAGCCCCGCTTCACCCTCGACCATCGTGTCGCGGCCATCGCCGAACGTGATCGCCACCAACGCGATCCGCGCCCCCGGGTAGCGCCGCGCCCACTTGACGATCGACTCAGCACCGGTGCGGGTCTTGCCGAATCCACGTCCGGCCATGATCAGCCAGAACCGCCAGCCCCCGGCCGGCTCCTGCTGCTCGGGCCGCGACATGAGCCACCACGGCAGCGTCGGCAGCTCGGCCTGCATCTCGATCGGCAGGCGGTGAAGGAACGCGGCCTGCTGTTCCGGTGACTCCTCGGCGAGCCGCTGGAACAGCGACAGGCTCATGCCGGCGCTTCGATGGCGCGCGGCTCCTGCCGCTCACGGAAGTCGGCCAGTGCCTGCGACAGGGCGCCCGAGGCGATCTTGAACACCTCGTCGGGGTCGGTCACGTTGGCGACCTGGACGGGGCCGCCGTCGGGGCCGGTGAACTGATGCTGCACCGGCGAGTACAGCCCGAGGTACTTGGCGCGCTGGTCCATGATCTTGATCATGCGGTCGATCGCCAGGAGGTCGCCGCGTCGGACCTGCACCCAGATCGCGGTCAGCGCCGCGTCCAGCCGCGACAGCTCCCCGGCGATGACCTCGCGGCCGGGCTCCTCGATCAGTGCCCGCAGCACCGTCATCACGTCGCGGTAGGCGCTCGCCCGGTCGTACCCGCCCGGCGCGGCCGGGTAGCGGGCCTTGACCTGCTCGGCGACCCGGTCGAAGGACAGCCCCGAGCGGCGCAGCTCCACAGCCAGCGAGCGACGCTCCAGCAGGGCGATCTCCTGCGCGGACGTAGTGCTGTTCTTCGTGGTGCGCCGGCCCCGTCGGTTGCCCGGGTTGACCGGCGTCTTGCGGGGCGGCATCAGTGGACCGTCCGGTTCGCCTCGCGTTCCGCCTTCTTGCGGGCCTGATCGGCGAGGTAGGGCACGCAGGTCGCGAAGTGGGTGATGTACAGCCGCTCGTACGGCTTGGCCTCCTCGTCCTTGCCCAGGGCGCGGCCGACCAGTCCACCGGAGGCGTTGCGGTACACCGCGATGCGGCCCTCGTCGTTCTCCAGCACATCGACCGGCATCGTCTTGTTCCGGGCCGTCGTGACCAGCAGGATCTGCCGGCCGCACCCGGGCCGGTTGCAGCGGCGGGCGAACCGCGCATACTGGCCCGCGCTCACGACTCGTCCCGCTTCCACGCACCGGCCGAGCGCCGCGCCGCGTGGCGGACGTCCTTGACCTGGAGCATCGGCTGCTTGGGGTCGCCGGTCATCGCGGCGAGCTGCCCCGAGTGGCGGGCTTCCTGGGCGATGATCGTTGTCTCCAGGAGCTGCGCGTACAGCGCCATCCCCTCCAGCAGTTTCGGGTCAAGGTCGGCCAGCTCAGCAGCCGTGGCCTCCCCGGTGCTGTACATGGTGATGGCGTCGATGGCGTCGGTGCACAGACGTTCGGCTTGCTGTGGCGTCAGGCGTGAGGCGGCGGTCACGGCTGGCTCCTCTCATCGGTGATTGCGGGCCTGGGCGAGCACGGAAGCTACGAGCGAGCGGCTGTAGCCGAAGTGGCGGGCGATCTCATCCAGCCCGACGTTGCGTTGCAGCGACATCCGCCACATCGCCAGGCGGGCCTCGGTGGGTGACAGTTCAGCGGCGTGACCGGCGGCGGCACGCTCTACGGCTACTCGATCGACGTGGCCATCCTCGCGGCGACGTGTGCAGCACCCTTGTGCCATGCGTTCCCCCTTCGTGTTCTCGGGAGCGTAACCCCGGCTTGATCAGCCCAGACGTGAACGATCAGGTCAGTCTCACCGGGTGTGGGGCGCCGGCCGTAGGTCCGGCCGGCCCAGACACCCTGCGCGAGCACCCCGAGCTGCTTGCGCAGGATCGCGCATTCGGCCAGCGCGGTGCACTCGAACAGGCAGATCGCCCTGGCAGCGGCACGACGATGCAGCCCCGCGTCGTGGGACTCGTGGTCGACGTCGAGATCCCACCGCGCCGGGTCGGGGGTGCAGGGCAGCGAGTCGAACGGCCGGCCGGCGTGGTCGAGCAGGGGCGGGCTGATGAAGGACACCGGACGCGGGCTCATCGCGTCTCCAGGGACGTGCGCACCACCAGCCACGTCGCAGGCCCCTTGGCCTTGTCGGGCTCGTGGAGCACCGGCGGCGACCAGGACACGTACCGGGCGTCGTCCCCGGCGAGCAGACCTACCCACCCGGAGCGGACGTCGGGCTGATGGAACGCGTCGATCATCGGCTTGAGCGTCGCCACCAGGTTGTCGACGTCGCGGAGCTGGCGGGTCTTGGGCCGGTAGTGCATCTCGATGTGGGCGTGGCGCATCGGCGGAATGTCGGCGTCGCGGAGCGCCTGCCGGGTGAGGGCCTTGACCTTCTCCACCTTGCTGGCGTGGGCCATGTAGTTGGTGGTGCGGTCGTTCAGCGACAGCAGCGGCTTGCCGTCCTTGAACGGGATCGGCACGCGCCACTCGGCGATCAGCTCGCGGGGGTCGGGCTGCCCGGTCAGGTGGGCGAACGCGATCCAGTACGGGCACGGCTCGCCCTGATGCTTCGCTGCGTGCTGCGCGGTGGCGCCGAGCGCGGCGTGGGGGCACAGCGCCAGCAGCGCGTCGGCTTGCTCGCTCGTGTGCATCAGCGCGGCCTGGACGATCTGCTGCATGGCGATCGGGTAGGGCTCGGCCGCAGCGTTCATCGCCTCGAATAGGCCAGCCTCGTAGGTGCCGGCCGGGATCGGCTCGCCGTACTTGACCCCGCCACGCACGGCGGGTGGCACCTCGGGCAGCGAATGCCCCGGGCCGTCGCTCCAGACCACGCCAGCCGGTGCGCACCAGCCGGACGCCATGCGCATCTCCTGCTCGTCCAGGGCGTGCTGGAGCGCCTTCGGGGGCACCCAGCCCGGGGCGCTCACTGCGGCACCGCCGTCAGGACGTTCAGCGGGTTCGGGCCTTCGTAGCCCCAGCGGCATGCCTTGCACCGCACGCCGATCAGCTCGACGGGCTTGGCCTCGTCCAGGTCGCGGTCGGTCCACTCGTCGGTCATCGGGTCGACCTCGGGCACGGTCGCGACGTCGACCTTGAACACGGCGGCCACCAGACGGTTGACCGTGGCCCGCTCGACGAGGACCAGGTCGTCGCCGGAGTGGCAGTTCGGGCAGCCCAGGGGATGCTCGGCCCCGGCGTGGCGGACGGTGTGCTCGATGGGCTTCGGGCCGCTTTGCCCGGCGTGTGCGGCTGGCACGGTCATGGGGCGCCTCCTTGGGTGAGGGTTAACAGGCAGTATGCGCGGGGTTGATCTTGTCTGGCAATCCCAGACGCCCTTACGTCTGTGGGCCGAACGGGCTCGCCGGGCCGAGACGCGACCCGTTCTGGGTGGCCGGCGGCATCGGCGGAACGTCGCCCGGCTTGGCCAGCGTGATCCCGGTGCGGGCCTGACGCGACAGGTCGGCCAGCTTCTCGCTCACCTGCTGCGCACCCAGCGGATCGAGGAACGCCACGAAGATCCCCGTCGGGCTGTCGAACCGCACGCACACCATCTTGGAGCCGTCCTCCATCGGGACCAGGTCGGCGGCGTAGGTCATCGGCACGGGCATGGGCTGGACAGGCATCAGCGGTCTCCTTGGTCGGGGTTGAGCAGTTCGTCGGTGAGTGTGGCGGCGTGGCGGCCGGGCCGGTCGTAGGCGCCGGGTGGCTGGCGTTCGTCGGTGGACCAGTACACGTCGGCGCCTAGGCCCCGTTCGAGCATGTGCAGCCCGTCGTGGCGACGGTGTAGGTCGCACCGGCCCCAGTCGTACTGCCCGGTCCGCTTGTCCCGGACCGCGATGCAGCGGCGCCCCTCCAGCAGCCACCCCGACAGCTCCCAGATCAGGATGCCGCCGCAGATGCCCACCATGAGCAGCGCGAAGTCGACAGCGGTCACAGGTCGCGCCGGTCCTTGATGAACTTCACCAGCCCCGGCAGCAGCGCAGCCGCATCGACCGGGTGCTCATCGAGCCAGCCGAGCAGCCTGTCCAAGGTGACCTGCGGGGCGACCGGGTTGCGCCAGGTCGCGTCCGCGTAGGTCTCCAGCAGTCCCGAGGGCAGGACGGCCATTAGCCGAGCTCGGCCGGCGCGTCGAAGATCACGCGGAGCTTCGCCACGACGTCGTCGATCGCCAGGGGCACGTAGATGTGGTCGGGGCCGCCAGCGACCAGCGCCGCGCCCAGCATGATCACTGTCTGCGGCGGGACGTCCTCGCCGGGCACGGTGGCCACGGACTGCAACGCGAGCACCGCATCGGGGTTGACCCACACGTTGTCGGTGATCTGCACCAGTGCTGTCATCGTTCTTACCTCTCGATCATCTCTTGTGCCGGCCCTTGGGTCGGGCTGGGCGTTTGTTGGGTGGCGGGGTCTTCTTGCCGAACATGATCCGCCAGAGCACGGCGGGCGCCGAGACAACCATGAAGAGCAGTTCGGCGACGAGGGCGACCATGGTGGGTGGGGCCTTTCCGAGGGAGGGTGACGGCGGCCAGGAGCAGCCCGAGGGCGGTGCAGACGGCGCCGGTCCACATCAGCGCCCACGTCACGGCGGGGTGCCGTCTACGGGGTGCTCGGCCGCGTCGAAGCCCTCGCGCAGTCGCCGGTCGGCTGCGTCGAGGTCGGCCTGGATGTTGCCATAGTGGATGCGGCGGTTCGCGCGGGCCAGCAGCTCGGCGAGCAGCGTCTGCTCCACCCAGCCGGCCAGCGTCAGCCCGTCCTCATCGGCCGCGCGTTCGGCCGCGCTCACGGTCTTCGCGGACAGGCGGACAGTGAGCTGTCTCGTGCGGCGCACCAGTAGCCGGCTCGTGCGGTGCGCCCAGTTCAGGCCCACCTTGGCCAGGGCGTTGTCGTCGCTGCGCTGTTCAGGCATCGGTGATCTCCACTCGCTCGGCGGGCAGCGTGATCTCGACCATCACGCGGAAGCTGTAGCACAGACGCTCGGGGTTGCCGTCGAGGCCGTCCGGGTCGACCAGGGTGGGCTCGCCGGTCTCGAAGTACAGGACGCCGAACCGGTACACGCGGCGCGTGATGCGGCCGGTGAGCCAGTCGGCCCACCGGCCCTGCATGTGCGGGTAGCCGGCGTGCTGGGCGTCCGCTCGGGCCGCCAGCTCGCCGGGCATCAGACCAGGACGAGCTTGTGCGGCCGGGTCACCAGCAGCGGCCCGTCGGGGCCTTTGCCCCAGCGCACCGACACCTCGTCAGGGTTCTCCAGCCCGTCGGGCATCAGCGCCACGACAACGCCGACCTGCGAACCCTCGGCGCCGTCGGACAGTCGGTGCACCCGGGCCCCGACGGTGAGCACCTGGCCGCGTCCGTCGCGGAGCGTCGCGTCGTGCGTCCGGGTCGGCGTGATGGCGTCGAGCTGCAACGTGTTCAGGCCCCGTAGGAACGCCGTGGCCACGCGCAGCTCCCGGTCGGCGATGGAGGCCAGCTCCTGTCCGAGCGTGAAGTAGTCGTCCTCCTCGTCGGCGGTGGCCAGCGGCGGCATCGGCAGCAGCTCGGGCTTGGTCAGGCCCAGCAGCTCGGTGAGCTGGGCGTGGATGCGGCTGGCCTGCTCGACGGTGAAGCCGAGCGAGGAGAACCCCGTGCCGACGGTGCGGCCGATGCTGATGCCGCCGTCGGCGTCCCAGTCAGCGTCGACCATGGCCTGCTGCCTGACCGGGCTGTGCTTGGACGTGTCGTCAGCGGCCGGCTGAGCGGCGCCCGGGATGGGCCACCCGGTGGCCACCAGCGCGTACTGGCCGTGGAACGACCGGGCGCCCGAGGGCCACTCGATTAGCAGCGGACTGTCCGGGCGGTCGGCCACGATCCCCACGACGGTGCCGGGGCCTTCCCCGGCCGCTTCCATCGCGGCCGGATCGTGGTCGTAGCGGTCGGCGTCCTGGGCGAGCAGGACACGCATGCCGAGCACAGCCGGCTCGACGTTGGCCTCATCAGCGGCGCCGAACACGGGCACGGTGATCATCAGATGCCGCCCCGACGCCAGCCGAGCGTGTCGCGCGCGCCGACGGACAGGATCAGGCAGGACCACACGAGCGCCAGCGCGGCGCGGGGCAGCCCGAACGGCCCCTCGATGGTGCGAGCGATGCCGGCGCTGTACGAGTCGGCAGAGGCCACGGCGCACAGCGGGCAGCCTGCTGCGGCGCGTTCGGCTCGGTAGCCGGCCACCAGGGCGAGGGCGCGGGCCTTCGGGCGGCGGATGCCACGGGTCTGCGTCCAGAGGCGGGTGAACAGGCTCGTGAGGTAGACGAGCCATTGACGGCGGTTCATGCGGTACTCCTTGGGTGGGGGTTTGTCTGGTCAGCCAAGACCATACCGGCCCGGCCAGACAGAGTCAGCCCGGCTCGGTGGCCAGGTAGCAGTGCTGGCAGATCCAGCCCGAGGATTGCCGGCCGGACTTGAGATCGAAGTCGCTGTTCGGGCCGCCGTTGTGCAGATCGAGCAGCCCGAACGGGTCATCCCCCCAGCAGCGGTCCTCATCGACGTGGCCGTACAGCACCTCGCCCGGGTCGACCTCGCGGTGACAGCTCTCGCAGGTCTGCCCGGGCGCGGCGTCCATCGTGTCGAGCACGGTGTGCGGCTAGCTCTTGGCCTTGCCGGAGGCCCGCTTGAACGGCACCGTGTTGTCCGGCTCGCTCGCCTCCACCGTCGAGCCGACGGGGTCGGCCTCGTCCACGATGTCCGCGTCGACCACCTCAGCCTCATCCAGCGAGGTCTGCCCGGTCTGCTCGGCGCGGAGCCGCTCGGTCTCCAGCGCGGCCTCGTCGATCGACTTGCGGGCCAGCTCCGGGTCGATCGCGGTGATGCCCTGCGTCTCGATCACGTGGATGCGGGTCACCACCCCATCGACGTCCTTGTGCCCAACCTGCGTCACCCGGCCGTGCAGGACGAAGTACTGATCCGACCCGAGGAACAGGGCCTCCGGGGCGACCTTGAGCGCGGCTGAGAGGCCGTCCCCGGCCTTGGTGATCTTCACGGTGCTGTTCGCTACCGCGTTTTCCTCGAACAGCGGTAGCTGGTTGGCGTTCTTCACTCGGGCTCCTTGGGCTCGGGCTGGCTGGGACACGGGCGGTCGCTCGCTTCCTGTTCTGCCACCTCCGGTGAGGTGATCGGGTTGATGCCGAGAATCCGGGCACGTGCCTCGGCGATGGACACGAGGGCGTGCGCGGCCTTCACGTTGCCGGCCATCGCCAGCTTGTCCATCTGTCGCCACGCCTCGGCGAGGGTGGCCAGCGCGCGGTTGATCAGCTCACGCTGGGTGGGGATGTCGTCGGCCTCAGCCATCGGCCGGCGCCGTCGCTAGGCGGTGCAGCGCGGCGTGGAGCACGCCCAGCACCTCAGCCGGGCCGGCAGCGGCCAGCAGCTCGAAGGACTGCGCGATGTTGTTGCTGACGCAGGGCGGCCCCGACGTGCACGTCTCGTAGTGGGCGCGGAGCAGCTCGACCAGCATGTCGCAGCCCTCATTGGCGCGTGCCCAGCTCTGGTCCATGTGGGCGTGCTGGCCGGGTGTCAGATCCTTCGGGTTGACGTGGCTGACGAAGTCCGGCATCAGGTGCTCCCGCCATCCGAGATGAACTGCGCCGCGTGGAACGCGTCGAGGATGCTACGGCCGGTCGCCTGCTCCTCGCGGATCTCGTTCAGGATGCGCCCCTCGTGGTGGCTGCGCACCGTGTGGTCGATCAGCGCCATCCAGGCGTTGCGCGTCAGCGCGTAGACCTGGTCGACGTGGACAGGATTGAAGCCGTCGGCGGCGAGAGTGACCTCGTGCACCACCGGCTTGTGGTGGCCGATCCAGTCGCACGGCTCGTACTCGGCGTGGACCTGGAGCTCGGGATTGAGCGTGACCTCGCCCTCGACCGGGTCGTCCACTGTGCGGGGCGGCGCCACCTCGGCAGTGATCTTCGGCCAGTGCTCGGGCCAGACCATGCTGTTGATGATCTCGACGGCGGTCGCCGGGTGCATCACCTCCGGGATCGGGCGCATCAGTTCTCCTCCGTTCCGAAGCCGGCCAGCGACGTGACCTCGATCGTCAGCCATGCGGACCGGCCGTCGGCGGCGACCTTCGCGCCGAGCAGCTTGCCCTTGGCAGTGGGCACCACGTGCAGCGACGCCAGGATCTGGACGTCCTGGCCGATGTGGTCGGCGTACGCGTCGGGGTGCAGCACAGTGTCGCCCGGGGCGGGTTGGCGGATGTTGACGCGCATCAGCCCCGGCCGCCATCGCTCGGCTTGGGCTGTGGGCGCCCGGCACGGCGCTGGAGCCGGAGCCGGCCGTGGTCGTCCATGTAGGTCGCAGCGAACGTCAGCATCGCCCGGATCACCTCGGCACGCGTCTGGCCGACCTGCCCGATGCGGCGGTCAAGCTCGGCGATGCCCGAGCGGGAGATCCGCACTGTGACGTTGACCCGGTCGTCGTCCTTGGGTGGTGACATGGTGCCGACGATAGCCGCTGAGTCTGCAAGCGCAAGACCGTTGTCAGCGGCGTCGCGCTTGCGCCGGAATTCAGCGCCGGTCATGTGGAGGCCCTCGGCGGCGGCCTCGGCCGGGTGGGCGCCGACCCAGTCGTGGCAGCGGCGGCACAGCCAGACCTGGAGGTCCACGCGGGCCGCCGAGTCGGCCTGAGAGCGCCGCACGATCTCGTGCAGGTCATCGGCCGCGTTCCCGCAGATCGCCTGCCGAGCACACGCTGGGTGCCCATGCTCCCGGTCCCGGACGTTGCTGCGGCGACGAGCCAGCGTCCGGGCGCGTTTCGGGGAGACAGGGCGCATCGGCTAGCTCGTGGTGAGGCAGTAGACGGTGGCGTGGACGGTGACGAGGTAGGCGCCGGCTTGGTTGAACATGCTGACGGTGTAGGTCGGCGCCGGATCAGGCGGGTAGGTGTAGGACGTGGGTCCGCCGTTCACCGCTGCGTTGTTGACGTTGGCGGGGTGGCCGTTGACGATTTCGCCGTTGTAGGTGTCGATGTGCCAGGAGCCGTTGAACGGAGTCTCGTTCGCGGCGCACGACACGGTGACAGGCTGATATTCGGCGGTGGGCGTGAGATACACGGGGGCGCCGTCGACCTTGCGGACGCCGGACGGGCCGAAGCTGACACCCGTCTGCGTCCAGTTCAGGCTGGTCTCGCCCGCATTACAGGTCGCGCCGGCCGGGATGACGCGGACCGCGCCCGTCCCCAGCCCCAGCAGGAACCCGTTGTAGACGCACGCGTGGATCTGGTCGTTCGGTGTGGTCGCCCGAGCGGTGAGGCCCAGCGTGGCCATCGCTCCGAGCATCGCAGCGGACAGGACGAGAGCGCCGTAGCGCAGATGTTTTCTCATGCCTCGCACGGTGCGCCCGGCCGTCCACTCGGGCATTGCGCTCACGAGGGCGCGGACCGGGCGGATCACGTTGGGTCGATTCCCTGTGTTGCGGCGACTTGGGCTTGGTAGCTCCGTTCGTCGAGCTGTCCGATGGCGGCTTTCCAGTGGGGTAGCCGGGTGGCGTACCAGCCGGGGTGGTGGGCGATCCAGGTGAGCTTCAGCTCGGGCGGGCACGTCGGGTGGCCGAATAGGACGTCCATGGTGGCGTGGCATAGGGCGCATAGCAGGACCAGGTTGTCTGGGGTGGAGGGGCCGCCGTGGGCATGAGCGATGAGATGGGCGCGTTCGGTGTGGGTCCAGGAGTCGAAGCCGAGCTGGCAGGCGAAGCAGCAGGGCTCGTTGCCACCGAGGTGTACGACGAGCTGTTGGCGCCAGGGGCTGATGTCCAGCCAGTACCGGCGGATGGCCTCATGCGCCGGTGGGCCGGGGCGGTAGCCCGTCACGGCGCGGCCAGCAGGTCTTGGACCTCGGGTGGCGGCGCCCACAGCCCGAGGGCTCCGGGGCAGTCGATCGGCGGGGTGATGCGGCGGGCGTCGCGGAGCACCAGGTGGACGACGTCGGTGCGGAGGCTGTGATCGGCGCTGCGGTAGCGGGCTTCACCCCAGGGCTCGCAGCAGGTCCGGGACGACTGGTAGTCGGCGGCGGGATGGATGTCGGCCAGGTCGACGACGGCGATGATGGCGCCGGTGACGAACTCGGGTTGGCCTGCGGCGACCGGGATGCTGGCGGCGATGCGGGCGCGCCACGCCGTCTCGATCAGGGTGGAGCCCTCGCCGCGTCGTGACCAGTGGCGGCCAGCGTGGATCGCGAGGGGGCCACGGTAGGACCAGTTGGTGGTGCGGTTCTCGACGTCCTTGAACCCGGCGGCGATGGCCCAGGCCCAGGGCTGCTTGACGGTGATCGCGTACATCAGGGGTTCCGCGCGGTGTCGGCCGCGATGCCCGGATCTGGGCTTGTGAGGGCCGGGTCGAGTCCGGTCGCAGCAGACTGTTCGGTGTTGAGGGTGTCGGCGGTGTCCCACGACGGGGGGTCGAGGGCGTCGGAAAGCTGCTGCGCGAAGCCTCGGATCGTCTCGCCACCGGCTAGGTCCCAGGTCTGCATCAGCTCCCGGACGCGGGCGATGGCTTCGTGGTCTGCGCGGTTGGCCACGGCGGCGATTTCGGCTTGGCGTTCAGCGGAGCGGAGACGGGCCAGCTCGTCGAGGATGGACCGGCCGTCGTTGATCAGACGGTGGAGGCAGACCTCGGCGATGACGCGGGCGGACTCGGCCACGGCGAGCGGGTCGGCGGCGGCCTTGTAGGGGCGGTTAGCCATGGGTGTTCTCCTTGGGTGGGCCGCTGCGGGCGGCGTCGGGGGACAGGGCGCTGTCGCCGTACTCGTGGTCGGTGCAGCCGGGCCACCAGGCCCGCACGTCGGACTGCGCCGAGTGGGCGATGCGGGCGGCGTCGCGGACGGTGCACTTCGGGTACTTGCGGTCGTGCCACTGCTCCAGCACCCGGAACCGGCAGTTGCCGCACCGGGCGTCCGCATCGGCGCTGAGCCGGCCGTGGGACAGGGGATGGCGCCCGGCGGCGATGTCGGCGCGCTGGCGCAGGGTCACGCGGCGCTGCGCCGAAAGCCCCGGCTCAGCCGGGGGCGGGTCGGGCAGGTCGGGGAACAGCGCCGGCTGGCTCATGTCTCCTCGGGCACCCGGATGACGGTGAGCCGGTAGGTGCCGCGCATGAACGACAGCTCGAAGTCGATCGACGGTTCGCCGCTGATGCCGATCACGCGCCCGAGCGAGGGGAACAGCTCCCGGACCCGTTTGTCGCCGAGCACCGCCCAGAGCGCGCCGGCCACGAGCTGGTTGCCCATCGCCTCGTCGACGGTGGCCCGGCCGGACAGGCGGCGGATCTCGTCCACCAGCTTGCGCACGTCGCCGGTGTCGACGTCGTTGCGGCCAGCGGCCTCCTCGACGGCGCGTAGATCGGACTCGTCAGGGATATGGGTCATGTGCTGCGTCCTTCCAGTTGGGTGGGGCCGGCGCCGGGCAGCAGCCCCGGCATCATGTGCTGCGTGAGCGCGGCCTCCAGTTGCGGGGCGGCCCACGTCGACATCGTGGCGCCGTCGGGGAGCACAGTGAACGCGAGCAGGGCGTCCTCGGCCCGGAGCACGCCGTCGGCGATCGCGACCAGGATGGCCTTCACCACCAGCACCAGGGACCGCCAGCGGCGCTGGTCCTCTTTCTCGGCTGCGGCGCGGGCCTGCGTCTCGGTGCGGCGCTGCCCGTTGCGCATCTTGTAGAAGCCGGCCGGGTCGGGCATCGCGACGTCCAGGCGGTAGACGCGGCCGGCCAGCTTGAACTGGGCGCGGGTCATGCGCTGCTCCTCGTCGGCGCCGAACGCGAACCCGGTCGCGCCGTGCTTGCGGAGCAGCCCGGCCAGCTCGGTCATGGAGCGGTCGATCGAGACGGTGGTGCCGTCGGCGTAGGGCATCAGCAGCCCCCCGGGCAGGACACGATCGAGGGCCGCTTAGCGTCGTAGTGGTAGAGCAGGCGCCACGCCCCGGTGCGGGCGTCCCAGAGCTCGGCGGTGACGGTGTGCTCGTACGGCTCGCCGTCGGCCAGCCCAGTGCGGGACAGCCACAGCCGGACCCGGCCGTCGTCCCACTTGAGGTCACCGAAGTTGTCCTGCGCGGTGGTCGGCATCGCGGCCAGCTCATCGAGGCGGTAGCGCGGGATGCCCTGGAACAGCTTCACGACGGCAACGCCAGGCCCGCGCTGCGCACCGCGTCCTCCAGCAGCGACGGCAGCCGGCCGGCGACGATGCTGCCCGGGTGGTAGGTCTCGGCGACCAGATCCTTGCTGTACTCGCCGGACTTGAGCTTGCGCCGGCCAGACATCCGGACCGAGACGTCCTGCGGCGCGGTCGGGTCGATCGTGGAGCTGTCGTAGGTGACTATGACCGTGTCGACGGTGAACTCCCGTCGGCTGTAGCGGCAGGGCTGCACCCAGCGTTCGTGCTCGGCCAGCTCGATCGTCCAAACCTCGGTGGTCTTGACGTGCTGCGTTACCTCGGGCATCTCAGGTCTCCTCGGGTGGGGCCGGCGGCATCGGGCCGTCGGGTCGGTAGGTGAAGCCGGTGCCCTGGTCGACGATCACCTCTACCTCGACCAGGCTCGCGGTGAACTGGTAGAACACGCCGAACAGGTGCTCAGCGATCGCAGCGCCGGAGGCGGGGAACGGCAGCGTGTCGGACAGGTTCACCCCCTCCATGTAGCTGGCCAGCCAGTAGTCGATCTCGGCGGTCGGCGAGATGTCGCCGTTGCTGGCGTCGAAGCGGGCCGTGACGTCGAAGGTGTGGCCGTGTAGGCGGCCCTCGGGGTCGGTGCGGGGCCGGTTGTCCAGGGCATGGATGGCGGCGAACCGGGCGTGGTGGGACAGGATGATCAAGGCGCTCCTCCTCGGGATGGGTACCGGGCCGCGCGTCGGAGTCAAGTCTCGGCGCGCGGCCCGGCATGGGGTGGCCGGCCCAGCCCCGGCGGGGGGGCTGGGCCGGGCCGTCAGGGACGCTCGTTCCAGGTCTCCACCTCGAACGGGTCGTACTCGTGTGCGGGGCACAGGTCGGCGAACGCGCCCAACTCGCACAGCTCGTCGCAGCCGGGGAACTCGCAGTACGTCTCCGGCGTGTAGGCGTCAGGCTCGTCGGCCTGCTCGGCGAAGTGACCGGCCGCGCCGCAGTGCTTGCAGGCGCTCAGGGCCTCGGCGTGCGCGGCCTCGATCAGGTCCAGCTCCTCGCTCGTGCGGAACGGGTGCCGGTTGTCGCGGCCCTTCACGCCTGCCTCGACGAGCTGGGTGATGTCGCGTCCGCAGTCGCGGCACACGCCGTGCCGGTGGCCGTAGAGGGCGTCGGGCTGGCTGATGTCCCAGCCGGTGCTGACGCTGCGGAGGTAGGTCAGCTCGTGGCAGTGGGTGAAGGCTGTCGATGTGAGCGTCGAGGTCACGGCGTGCTCCCTTGGGTGGGGTGTCTGGTCTACCCAGACCATATCTGACGAGTCAAGTGCGGCACAACAGGCTCACCGGCACGCCACGCTTGCGGAGCAGAGCGAACACGGTCGCGGCCATCGGCTCCGCGCCGTGGTGGGACAGATCGAGGGTCGCTGCCCCGAAGCGGGCCGCTAGCCGCGCGGCCTTGCTGCCCCGGCCCTGCACCCACGATTCGTTCTGGAGGCGCGTACCGGCCTCCTCGGCTCGGTGGCGGCGGCGCCAGGCGACAGTGCCAGGGTTCGCGATGGCGTGGAGCAGGTGCAGCCGATACCCGGCGGACTCGGCGACGCCGAAGAACTTCGCGTAGGCCAGCCGGTCGCCCTCGGCGAGCACCAGCGGCGCCGGCATCGACGCAATCCAGGCTTCCGCTGACCGGGCGATCGACATGCCTAGGGTGTCGGTGCCGCCGAACGGCTCCCGCTTGCGGCCGGGCATGACCAGGTCGCCGCGTCGCAGGTGCGGGATCGGCTCGAAGTGCTCGGCGAAGTCGTCCATTCCGCCGACCATCGCGGTCACGAGCGTGGTTTTGCCGACGCCTGGCGGGCCGATCAGGTAGACCAGGTCAGCCACGGCGGCGCTCCACTTCCACGAGACGGTCCACGATCTCCGGCGCCCAGCGGACGCCCGAGTGCCACAGCGGCGGCACCGACCGCATGTCCAGCGTGCCGGTGTCGCCCTCGACGGGGACCGGGCGCCAGCCCTGCGTCAGCTCGCCGACGCCGATGACCGGGACGGACGGCCACAGCTCGCGCCACGCGTCCAGCCACCGGTCGAAGTGCTTGCCCGCGTCCAGACGGCGTGGCCTGTCCTTGGCCTGCGCGATCAGCGACGAGCCGGCCCACCACCAGCCCGGCCGGGTCGGGATGACGTACGCGTACGCGATCTGGAACCGGCCCCGGCGCGAGTAGAACGCTGCCCGATACGGCAGGCCCTGGAGGGCGTCGGGGACGTCGAGCTGCACCTCGGCCGACCAGCCCCAGCGCAGAGCCCCGCACCGGTCGCCGAAGCCGTGAGCGACCAGCACCCGATGCCCCGGGCGGGCACGGTCGATGCGGCGGGCGACGAAGCGCAGCCGGGCGGCCTGGACGATCGCCGGGACGTCCACAGCGATGCCCGCGCTGTGGCCGACTCGGTACGGCCCGAGGTCGTCCTGGCGGTAGCGGCCCTCGTGGGGGGGCTGCTTGTGGGTGTAGACGTAGCTGACCGGGCGGACCATGCCGGCCGGGAACAGCTTGGATTCGTGCCAGTTCCACCACAGGTCGAGGTTGCGCGCACTGCGCTCATCTCCGGCGGGGTAGACCATGCCGGTGCTGGCCGGCCACGCCCGAACCTCGACGTCGGTGTCGTGCCAGGTGAAGGCGATGCCCTTACGTTCCAGGGCGAACGCGGTCGCGGCGCCGAACCACCCCATGCCCTCCAGGTGAAGCGTCACGCTGCGCTCACCCCGTCGAGCCACCACAGCAGCCGGCCCGTGTCGCGGTAGCGGCGGTTCAGCTCCTTGCGCACGCCCGGCCAGCCGGAGATCTCGCCGAGCAGGTGCGGCTCGAAGCTGCGGCCCCGGGCGATCAGCGCCACCCCGTCCAGGCGCGTCGGGGACTTGCGGAGCTGATCCAGCATCTGATCAACATCGTGGCCAACGTAATAGCGGCCCTCGGTGACGGCGTGCCAGTCGCACAAGGTGGTCTCGGCCGTCTCCAGGGTGGCGGACAGCCCGGCGTCGTGCAGATGCGCAAGGTGATCCAGGGACAGCCTGTCCAGCTCGGCCAGGGTGTTCCGGTCGTTGCCGGTCGGCACGTCGGGGTAGAGCACGGCGAGGCCGTGGCGGGGGCCGGTGCTGTTCGCGTGGCCCATGTCCGGCGCGGCCAGCGGGAAGCCGTTCACGGCGGCCAGCATCTCCCCCGTCTTGAAGGCGGCCCACCGGCCGTTCCCGTGGACCCGGGTCACCGCGCTCGATACAGCGCTCCACCGGTCTTGGCTGCTGCCGGAGCCATACGCGGCGCCACCGAGCCAGCGGCTGATGCCGCCGTAGGAGTCGATCGTGTCGACCAGGGAGCGCATGTGCGCCCGGAGCTGGCGGTGATCGCGGTGCGCCCGGCGCTCCGTCCCGGTCGGCAGGACCAGGTCGGCCGGGGGCATCGCGACCTTGCCGTCGGTGGCCTCGAACGCGGCCAGCGCGCTCCCGAGGTGGTAGTAGGCGACGTGCAGGAACGTCAGCCACAGCCGGGCCTCACCGTCGAGCTCTAGCAGCTCGCCGACCTCACGCAGCACCGGGTAGACCGGGTCGACGTCACCGGACTTGAGCTGCCAGTGGTGGAACGTGCAGTAGTCGGCCCACCCGGTGCCCTCGGTCCAGGAGCCGGTCACATCAGCTCCAGATCTTCGGGGCGGGTCGCCTGCGTGCCACCCCGGCCGTACGCCACGAACACGTAGCGGTCGTTGACCGAGCTGATCACGCCGACCTCCGTGCGGTCGGTCGCCCCGGCGATGGGCGGGTGGTAGCGCACCTTGTGCCCGATCGCCGCGCGGGCCTGCGCCAGCGTCATCGCCATGACTTCTCCCCACTCACGACAGCCCGTTGGTTCTCCTCGCGCTCGGTGCGTTTGGCCTGCCCCTGGGCGAGCTCTGCCGCGAACGTCGCGCAGTCCTTCATGCCTCGCAGGGCGTAGTACACGATCGAATAGCGGTAGCCCTTCGGCTGCCCGGCGGCGGCCGGGCGGATCCTGGTCAGCGGCGTCACCCCGTGGACCAGGCGGAAGCCGTTGAAGAACACGACGTAGCCGGAGCGGCACGACAGGGTGACGTCGTACTCGGGGATGTGCAGCCCCCCACCGGACACGCCGGAGCGGACCACGGGCATCGCCGACCAGGCGTCGAAGTTCATGCTGTCGCGGTGGTACGGGAGCTGAGCCGTGTGGTTGACGACGCCGGAGGTCCAGTGGCTGTGCGGGGCCATCCGCCAGTCGTCGTCGATCTCGCCGATCGTCAGGACGTCGCGGTCAGCGATGACCGGGCTGATCGTGCGGAGCATGCCCCCCAGGTGCAGCGACAGCATCGCGAGCACGCCGTGCACCTCGGGCATATCCCGCGCGAGCGAGGTGATCCGGCACGAGTCGTGCAGCATCGTCGGCCGGCGCGGCGCCATCCCGAACGTCCGCGACAGCGAGCGGAGCTTGCCGGCGCGGCCCAGACCGGTGAACCCGTCGATCGCAAGAACAGCCTCGGTCAGGCGCGCCGTCCAGTCCGGTGGCAGCGGCAGGTAGGCGATGACGGGCTCGCCCAGGTCGGGGTCGGTGATGACCGTCGGGCCGTTGATGACCTGCCCGCGTGTCTCGGGCACCATCTGCCCGACCAGGGCGTCGGCCTGGTCCTTGGACAGGGCGCGGCGGAACTCCACCTGGGCGTCAGGCATCGGACTCGCCCTCGGCAGCCTCGGGCTCAGCGGCGGCGGTCTCGCCGTCGCCCTCAGCCTGCCCAGCCGGTGGGGTCCGCCCGGACACGGCGGCCACGACCGCGATCAGCGCCTCGGCGTTCGAGGGCAGCTCGTGGGCGGTGCGGTAGTCGTTCAGCCGCTCGACCACCCACGCGAACAAGTCGGTGGTGTACTCGAAGTACAGCGACCGGGTCGCCTTGCCCTCGTAGCGTTCGCCGAGCGCGGCCATGCCCGCGTGGGGCTGCTGGCCGGGGAACTCCTGCTCGCCGTACTGGCTGCCCCCGGCTTCGGCCTTCGCGGCGGCGGCCAAGATCTCGTCCAGCTCCACCTGGTCGAAGCCGGCCGCGTCGAGCAGTGAGGCGTTGAACCCGTCGAGCTGTTCGGCCAGCACCGCCTGTTCCCACTCGGCCAGCTCGCCGGAGCGGTTGTCGGCGATGGCGTAGGCGCGGGCCTCCTCGGTGGTGCCCGGGAACCGGGTCACGTGGACCTCAGCGTAGGGCGCCGGCTGCTCCCGCCCGAGGGCTTCGGTGTTCAGCTCGCGCATCGCCTCGACGGTGCCGTTGCCGGCGATCGCCATGTACCGGCCGTTCACCACGAGCGGCTTGCGCTGCCCGAACCGGGTGAGGCTAGCCCGGATGACGTCGAGGTTGCGGCGGTTGTGCTTGCGGGCGTTGCGCGGGTCGATCTTGATCTTCTCGATCGGCACGGTCTCTACGGGCAGCTCAGTGTGGTCAGGCTTCGGCATGCGGGGTCTCCTCGGGGATGGGGGCCAGGATCAGGTCGGCCAGCGCGGCGAGCTGGCGGGCGAGCTGCACCGGTGAGGGCATCGGCTCGGCGTCGAGGTTGGCCGCGATCGCCCGGCACCGGTTGCGGACGTCAGGTGAGGCGGTCAGGTGCAGCCCGTAGTTGCAGCCGCACCCGTTCGGGTCGCGCACCGGCGCCGGGTCGGCGGCCACCTGCCAGCGCCCGTCGGCCCAGACCAGCCGAAGGGACACAGTGGTCGACCAGGCGTGGCCCTCGGGCCACAGGTCCGGTTCGGGCTCGGCCGGCTTGCGCGGGGTCACCGTAGGCCCGGATCGCCCAGCTCGGCGACCAGGGCATCCCAGATCGGCAGGCCCGTGCCGACGCGGCGGTGGCGGGGGAACAGCTTGCGGAACAGGCTCATCAGATCTCCTTGGGTGGGGGCTTGCGAGCGGCGTAGCGCCGTCGATCGTTGACACGTTGACAGGCCCGGCAATTGCCGTTGACGGTGCGGCCGAGCAAGGCCACGAGATGGCCGTTTCGGCAGTGCGAGAGGACAACACGCGGCCGGCGGATAGCGCGGCGCAGATTCTCGCCGTGAGTCACAGCCTCCAGATGCTCGACGCGGATACAGAGCGTGCGCCGGCACAGATGATCCGGTTCGAGCCCGGGAGGGATGACGCCGTGCTCTAGCTCGAACGCAACGCGGTGCGCTGGCCGCAAGCGGCCAGCGATCTTGATCTGGCCGTAGCGAGCACCGCCCCGCGAAGGCACCGTTTTGCCGTGCCAGATCCGGCACTCACCTTCGGTGTGCGACAACCGCGCAAGCCGATCTGATACCGGCGTGCCGGTAGGGCTACGCCTCATCGCTCTGCGCCTCTCGCGGCGGTCGCCCTGGGCCTCGGAGATCCGCTAGGTGAGCGTCAATGGTCGCCGAATACCACCAGGGCACGTTGCCGACGTAGCCGTCCGGCTCAGGGAACCGGGGCCACGGCTTGCCGGCCCGGTCATGGCCGGCTGGGTAGGTGCGGGGCTCCTTGCGGTCGCGGTAGCGCAGCCGCTGGATCGAGCCGGGCGCGATGCCCGCCTTGGCTGCGGCAGCGCGGGTGTCGAGCTGCTTGCCTCGGGTGCGAGTCGCCATCGCGAATCCTTCCTGGGTGGGGCCAGCCCCGGGCAGCGTCGGGGGGCGCTGCGCCGGGGCTGACGTCGGGGTGAGCGTCACGCGCTCGCTGCGACGAACTCCATCGCCTCGATGGCCTTGGCGTCCATCTCGTGGGCGACGTCGGCGTCGTCGATCGTCTGGCTGTAGGAGGTGAACGCCTGGGCGACGCCACCGGCGGTGACCTGCCCGCCCTTGATGAAGTGGTCCAGGATGCCGTCGATGTGCGACTGCGGGAAGCCCAGACGCTTCACGACGGCGGTGATGGTGTCCTGCGGCTTGGCGACCGGGGCGCCAGCGCTGGCCTCCAGGCGGGCCACTGCACCGTTCAGGTACTCCGGGGCCAGGAAGCTCGCCACGGCGTCGCGGGTCTTGGCTACGACCAGCTCGACGTTCTTGGTGGCCGTGTCCTGGCTCCAGCGGATGACGCCGTCGTCGAGCTTCGAGCCGACGTGGACGGCGCGGATCGCGTCGCGGGTCACGGTCATGCCGTTGGTGCAGACCTGCACGACGATCTGCGGGGCCAGGCTCCAGGCGCCGTCGCCGACCTCGGAGTTACGCAGGACCAGCCCGGCCGACACGACGGGCAGCTTGTCGCCGGACTCGCCGGAGAACGGGGAGCGGTAGCCCTTGAGCAGCTCGGGGGCCATCGCGGTGATCTCGGGCGCCCGGAGCTGGACGTACATGCGGCGGTCGGTCAGGTCGCAGCGACCGACCTCGACCTTGACCCCGGCCTGCTGCACGCCGTCGAGGACCGCGACCAGGGCGTCGAGGTTGTCCATGACGCCGTAGCCGTTGGACAGCAGCGCCCGGACCACGCCGGTGCCGCCGTCGTCGTCGCGGAACGCGCGGACCAGGAACGACCGCGAGTCAGGCTCGGCGATGACCTCGGTGCCGGCGTCCAGGCGGGTGACCGACCGGCCGTGGAGCCAGCCGTTGACGTTGGCGTCGTACAGGTCGGGGCGCGTCTCACGGAGCTTGCGGACGTAGGCCAGCGGGATGCCGAGCTTGTCGGCGACGCCCTCGTCGAACACGACGGTCGGGCGGTACACGCCGTCGGTGGTGGTGACGCCGTCGGGGGTGAGGATCTGCTCGGCGCCCCGGACGTGGATCAGAGCGTTGCGGGAGCGGAGCGCGGTCGCCGGGGCGACGACGTCGAGCTTGCGGGCGTGCTGGTCGCGGAGCAGGGCGACCATGTCGTCGAGCGTCGCGTTGCGGGCGGTGGTGGTGATGGTCATTGCGGTCTCCCTTGGGTGGAAACGGTCTGGTCAAGTAAGACTATAGCCCGGCCCCCAGACAGTTTCGCAAGTCGGGGCTAGATCGTCCCGAGGATGCGGAAGTCGGGCAGCACATTCCGGCCGTCGACTCGGCCGTACAGGTGGAGCACTTCCTTGAGGTTGACGTGCTGATCGGCCGGGACGAAGCACTGCCAGGAGTGGCGGCGCCGACCGAATACGGCGCGGTGCAGCATCGTCATGTCCTGGTAGGTCGGGGTGGTGTTGTCCCCGAGGTAGATGGAGGCGTGGAGCCAGTCCTGGTCGTCAAACACGTGCTGCGTCACGATGATCGAGCAGCGTAGTGGCCAGCCGGTGCCCTCGCCTCGGGTCTCGGTGCGGTGCCGGTGCTCGCCGTGGAGCTGGAAGCCGTCCCGGGCCGGGGACGGCTTGAACTCGGTCAGGATCCAGCCGGCGTCCTGGAGGGTCCGGGTGAACAGCCCGTAGGAGATGGCGATCGGCGGGGCGCCGGAGAACAGGACCGTCACCGGTCGTCCTCGGGGCCTCGGGAGCGCCACGCCATCGGGAGCCGGCCGCCCATCGTCAGGTGGGTGTCCAGGTCGGCGGCGCGGTCTCGGATCGTCTCGGCGTGGTGCTGCTCCTCGTCGGTGGTCTCGGCCGTGTCGTAGCCTCGGATCGCCTCGCGGAGGTCGGCGAGCGCGGCGTTGGCGTCGATGGGCTGTTCGGTGGGTGGGGTCATGGTGGGCTCCTAGAGCGGGTCGACGTCGATGATCTTGCCGAGCCGGTCGCGCCGGCCCCGTTCCACGTGCGGCACCGACGGCAGCGGGCCACGGTCATCGGTGCCGGGGATGCCGAGCCGGCCCAGGCCCTGGGCGTGCTGGTAGGCGATGATGCGGCGGCGGGCTTCTACCGACAGCTCGGACAGCTTGATCGGGACGCCGTTCAGGTAGTCGGCGAGCATGGAGCACAGCTCGCACGCCAGCCGGTACTCGAACTCGGCACGGGCCTCGGTGGACGCCTTGTCCTTGGCGGCGGCGTCCAGCAGCTCGATCTGGCGGTTGACCGTGGCCAGTGCCGGGCCGAGCAGATCCTCCTCGGTCTGGGCGCGGGCCGTCTCGACGACGTGGTCCTGGTCGTGGGTCACGGCGACGGCGCACTGCGCGCAGCAGGGGCGCTGGTCGCGGCGCAGCTTCATCTCGCACCGCGACCAGGACGCCCCGCAGTTGGAGCACTTGCCGGGGTTCGGGTTGGCGTTCATGCGCTCCATCACGGCTTCGGCTTCTTGGTCGATTGGGTCTTGGTGACCTTGCCGCCCCGGATGACCTTCTGCGGCACGTGCGGCTTGCCTTGCTCGGCGTGGCGTTTGCCGCCGGTGGCTCCGGCGAGCCGGGCGAGCCCGGTCTTCTTGGCCCGGTTGCCGCCGTGCTGGCCTTTAGGCATGGTCGTCTCCCTTGGGTGGGGGTCTGGTCACCCCAGACCATAGCGGCCGGGGTCAAGCCTCGTCAGCTCGAACCCCGGCCGCTACGGCGCCGGTCAGGCGGTCAGCTCCCCCATGTCCTCCAACAGCCGCTCGAACTGCTTGGTGATCGGGTTGGTGACCTTCGCATCGCCGAGCTCATCCAGGTATGGCTTCATGACGCCAGTCCACAGACGCCGCATCGTGGTGTGCGCAGTGCGGGCGCGCCACTGCCGGAACGCGACCACGTCATCGGCGTCGGTCGACCAGCGGTACCCATCCCGGCCCGAGACGAGCGGCAGGTCCGGGTAGGTATCGCGGAGATAGGCCACGGCGGCGGCGACCTGCGCCGCTGTCAGCCCGGTCAGCGCAGCCAGCTCGGCCTTGCCGCGCCAGATGTCACCGTCCACGCCGACTTCGGGGATGTGTTCGAAGATCGCGGCGGCCCACGTCGGCCGCTCGGCCGGGCGGCCCATCAGCGTGCCTCGCTCAGGATGGCCTCGATGCCGGCGTCCAGGTCGGACTTGCCGGTCTCCACGAAGCGGCGCACAGCGGCGAGGGTGATCTCGGCACGTTCCAGCGCCTCGGTGAGCAGGGTGCGGTCGACGTCGGGCAGGTCGCCGACGCGGCGTAACACGTCGCCGGTGTCCCGGTTGAACGTGGACAGCGCCCGGGCCAGGTCTAGCAGCGCCACGCGGCTGTCGATCTTCGCGGGGATGGGGTCGGTCTCGGCCTTGCGCTCGGCGCGGCGGACCCGTTCGTTGTGGAGCTTCGTCAGCGACCTGGCGGCCTCACCGGCGATCTTGGGGTCGGCTTCGATCGCGGCGGCGACGGCGGCCGGGGTGTTCACCACCTGGATCACGGTGTTCGGGGAGACGTCGTGCTCGGCGGCGGTCCGCTCGATCTTGGCCATCTCCTCGGGGTGGGCCTCGCGGTAGAGCCGGGCGTTCTTCGGCTCGTAGGGCCAGGGCGCGTCGGGGAGCGCGACGGACTTGCCGGGTTCGACGGGCTGTGCCTTGCCGTCGGCGACGGCGGCGGCCCACGCCTCGGCGTAGAGCTGCACTGTGTCCTTGGACTTGAGCCCGTTGATGCCGAGCTTCGCGAAGCCGGCCGGGGTGAGAGATCGGCTGGAATCAGCCGATCTCTTGGGGCCGGGCTTGTTGTCGAGCCGGACGAACGCGGCGACGATCGCAGCGCGGGTCCACTGCTTGGCCGTCAACAACGCCTCCAGGCCACCGAGCGAGTCGACGGCCTCCTGCACGCTGGACGGGATCTTGATGCGGGTCATGCGGGTGTTCCTTCCTTGGGTTGGGGTCTTGCTAGACCAGACAGGATATCCCCGGCCGGCGCCGCTGGCAGGCGGTCTCGCGCGCGGTCTGTGGTACAAGGCTGGGGGCTGAGTTGCAAGGTGGGTTCCTCGCAGGGCGACCACGTTATTCGTCTCCCAACCACAACGGCACAGGACAGTTCAGTTCCTTTGGACGCCAAGCTCCGCTTGGCCAAGAGCATCGTGGCGGCGCCGGCCGAACCCGGTTGGGGGCGGGGCGCAGGGTGCGCACTTATGACCCGAGTGGCTGCCAGCTCGTGGCTGTGCTGCTCGGGTAGAACGGGTAGCTGGTCGGTCGTGGCCACGGCCTCCGCTACGGCTAGCGGGGCGGGCTCAGGGTGAGCGGTCGCGCGGTGTCGGCGATGGCGGATACACTCGGCGCTACCTCCAGTCTGGGGCTGTCAGACTTGGTGGGGAGCTTCACCGAAGGGCCGCCGTGGCTGGCGGCCTTTCGTGTTCCCCGGTTCGATCGAGAGCATAGCGCCCGGCACCAGGTGTGGCGGTCTTCGCGACGGTCCCCGCCGACGCCGGTGCCGGGCATGCGCCGGCCGAGAGGCAGACCCACCCAATAGGTTTCTGCCCCCGGCTCGACGACTTCCCGGCGCGCTTGGCCCCGGGCTACCGCGCGACGATAGCTCAGTGCGAGCGGCGCGGCCGGGCAGCGGGGCACTCATGCACCGCGTAGCCCCGGGTGGTGTTCAGCCGGCCAGCGCGCGCGTCGGCGGCCTCGGCGACCACGCGGGCGATGGGCCGGCGCACAGCCCGGCCCCGCTCGTCCAGGTCGTAAAGGCCACCGGGGACGCGCAGCTCGTCGAGCACCTTCCGGGAGCCGTGGCGGTCGACTGTGATCAGGACTCGGTGGCGCAGGCAACGGGCGCACAGAGTGGCGGGCAGGGCGTCGCGGGTGAGCGTGCTGTTTGCGCTCATCGCGGCCTCCTCGGCTCAGGGAGCAGCGCCTCCACACGGGCGCCTGTCTGCTCTCACAAGACCAATGTACGTGCCGGGGCCGACATCATCCACAGGGTTGTTCACATGTGGAAGGTCTAGCCGGTGAATTGCCACACCCGGCAGGACACGGCAGGGAACGTGGGGTGGGCCTCGAACCGGTCCGTCGGCACGTAGAGCATCGTCTTGCCGACATGCTCGGTGGAGTGGCGTTCCTGCTCGGCGTCGGCCTCGAAGTAACACCAGCCGTCCCGATAGCCCCCTCGGAAGAGAACTACGGGACGGCCGATGTCCCAGCCTGGCTTAGCTGTTGTCGCCATCCGGGTCGTCCCCGAGGTCGATCTGCCCGGCGTGCTCGGCCTCGAACCGCTCGGCCTCGTAGGCGGCGTCGATTGCGGCCTCCTGGTCCGCGTCGGACAGCGCCGTGGCCTCCGGGCCGGCGACAGGTGCTGCGGCCGGCTCGGGCTCGCTCGGGGCCGCCACCGGCGGGTTCCACGCCAGTGCCGCCTTGAGCTCGTCGGTGGTGGCGAACTCGATCGGGATGGTGGCGCCGTGCTGGATCACCTTGAGCACCGACGCGAGCTGCCCGCCGTGCTTGTCGATGCCGGCGTCGCGGAGCCCCTTCCACAGGGCCGTCTGCCGGGCGCGAGCGCGGCCCTGCTCATCGTCGGCTGTCCCGGCTGGCGGGACAGCTTGTGTCGGCTCCTGGGACGCCTCGGCCGCGTCGCTGGCCTGCTCGGCTTCCATCTGCTCGGCCGTCGGCGGTTCGGTGCCGCCGGTGCCGCCCGGCTCGCCGTCGAACTGGTCCAGCGCGTCCGGGGACAGGTCGACGCGGACCGACTCGTCCGACGCGATGGCCTGCGCGAGCAGCGTCGACTTCGGCAGGAACTTGAACATCGCCCGCACGCAGGACTTGCGGGCCATCGCGTCGTAGTCCGTCGCCCACGGCGACCGGGCGTTGCGCCCGGACTGCGAGCGGAGGCGGATCGTCTCGACGTCGTCGCGGCCCATCACGTGGAACACCCGGCCGCCGTTCACCATCCGCGCCACGGCGTAGTAGAGGATCGGCTCGCCCTTCTCGGCGTCGAACCGGGGCCGGTGCACGAGCTTGTCCTCCAGCCCGTACTCGATCTCGTAGTCCTCACCGGCGAAGATCGTGTGGGCCTTGATCTCGGCGACGAGCTGGGACCGCTGCGCCAGCTCGATCATGCCCTGATACCCGAGGATCCACTGCGCCTCGGTCACGCCCCGCTGGCTGTTCTTGAACGGCAACACCCACCCGTGCCCGAGCGCGGGCACGTTGGGTCGGAGCCCGAGCTGCGCGGCGGTCATCAGCGCACCGAACAGGGTCGGCTTGGTGCAGGCGAGCAACTGCGGGACGTTGCGGACGGCGGTGATCGCGTCGCGGATGAGCTGGGTGGCTTCCATGCCGCGTGGCATCGCAAGCTGGAACTGCTCCTGCATCAGCATCAGCTCGGCCTGGAGGTTGACGACGCGGTCGACCTCCTTGCCGGGCTTGAGCCCGGCGGCCTCGCGGGCTGCGGTGGACGTGGTCGGTTCGGTCATGGCTTTCTCCTTGGGGTGGGGATTTGCTTCACGACGAGCTTGCCCGGGATCCGGGTCTCGTCAACGGTCAGCGGCCTGTACGCGGCGGCCGGGTACAGCGTGCGGGGATGGATCAGGATGTGGTCGCGGATCAGGATCTCGATCAGGTCCGCCCAGTACGGGCCGAGCGGGTCATGGTGGGTGCGGATGCCGCGCACCCCGGCACCCATCGAGGCGGGCCGGCTCAGCTTGGGCCGCCAGCCCTGCGGCGACCAGACGATCAGCTCCCGGCGGGCGGCCTCGACGAGCATCTGCATGTCGGGCGTCATCGGCCGAAGATCTTGCGGTGCCGGCGCCGGTAGAACTCCGGCTCACGCTCCCCGGTCTCGACGTCCTTCGTGGTGAGGCGGACCTCGGGCGGGGTCTCGTCATCGGCCACGACGTCATCGGTCGGCAACGGCTCGAACGCGCCGGACTTGGGCCGGGCGCGCAGCAGCCGGTCGACCTCTCGTTCGCGGCGAGACAGGTCGCCGGTCACCCCGACCACGTCCAGGTCCGTCGGCGCCGGAGCTCGGCCAGCGCCTCCGGGTGCTCCTCGATCAGCGCGGCCAGCCCCTTGTTGTCGATCTTCCGGGCGGGCTGCGAGTAGTCCTCGAACCACTCGGGGTGGCGGCGTTGCCACGCCTGGTCCGCGCCGTCGATCTGCTTGCCCGGCTTCCACGACGCGATCGGCGTTCCGTCGGGCCACGCCAGCTCGCTCGCGTTGCCGGCGCGGGTCTGGAGCAGCGCGACGAGCCCGTCGTACTCGGCCTTGAGCGCGGCCAGCTCGACGTAGAGCTTGCGCGCCCGTCGCACCGCCTCGGCGTCCTCATCGGGCAGCAGCGCGACCGCGTCGACCGGGTCGCGGTAGAGCTGCTTGGGCAGCCCCGTCGACTTCTCCGACGGCGCCGGGGGCACGTCGGCCACGATGTGCTTGTCCCACCAGTGGTCAGCCCGGGTGAACATCGCCCGGATCAGCTCCTCGTCGCGGTCCATCCGCCGGTGCTGCACCCGGAACCGGGGGCCGAGCGCCACGAAGTGGATGTGGCCGCGTCCGGTGACGGCGAGCTGCCACTGCCCCTGGAACTGGAACCCGGTCGGGACGGTGTCGTTGCCGTCATCGTCGAACCACTCATCGAAGCTGGACTGCACCTTGGCCTCGATCAGGCACTTGCCGGCGGGGCAGATCGACAGCGAGTCGACGGTGGCCCCGCCGTTCGGGAACGCCCGGGACCGCATCAGGCCCTGCCTGCGGGTGGCGACCGGGAACGGCGCCTGCCGCTCAGCCCAGAACTTGATGATCTCCCGCTCGAACGCCCGGCCCCGGGCCATCGACTCGGTCTCCGGCGACTCGTCGAGGCGGCCTGTCTTGTCGGCCCACAGACCGAATTCGTCCTTGTAGCCGTGGCCAAAGAGCACCGCGACGTCAGAGGCGCCGAGTAGCTTCCTGCGTTCGGCGCGCCACACGTCCAGGTCGACGTCCACGGAGCAGACGAGCGAGCCTCCTGGGCAGCTCCAGGGCCGGGCGATGCCGGCCAGGTCAGGATGGGTCATTGCGATCTCCCTTGGGTTGGGGGTTCGAGTATCGCGTGCAGCGCAGACAATTTTGCGGGCGTTAGCGGCCCCGGGTCGCGGCATAGATGCACAGCGCACCGAAGGCGATGACGCACCAGATGCCGAGCACGCCGAGTGCCCAGTGCCAGATCGTCCACCCGTGCGGCGGCGTGGGGTCGGCCTCGGCGGGGTCGTAGCGCCATCGGGTGATCACCAGCCTCTCGGTGCAGGGCCACTCGCCCTCGGGCGCCCAGCCGCACTGCGGCGGCGTGGGCGGCCCGAGGGGTGCGGGTTCGACGCGGCCCCGGTGGACGGGGCAGCCATAGATGGCGTAGAAGCTCACAGCAGCCGGCCGGCTTGCCGGTACCCGAGCCGGTACAGCTCGGACAGGTCAGGCAGGTCGGTCAGGGTGCGGGCCAGCCGCTCGTCCAGCTCGGCCTCGACGATGAGCCGGGCGCGCACCAGCCGGGACCGCAGCGCGTCGGACTCGGCCGTGGCCGGCCGGGAGACGGCGGCGAACGCGTCGATGCGCCAGCCGAGCTGTTCCTTGGCGCGGCACAGCCACTCGGTGGAGTGGTCGTGGAGCTGGGACGGGTGCTGCGGTGTCAGGTCGGCCAGCTCGATCCAGCCGTACTCGCGGTGGTTCATCGGCGTGCCTTCCTGTCGGCGTAGATCCGGTCGAGCCAGCCCGGGTACAGCGCCTCGACCGCGTCCACCAGTTTCACCATGCGCTCCAGGTGGACCCTCGGGTCGGTGTGGCGGGCCGGCTTGCGCAGCGACCGGTAGTTGGCCTCGGACAGGGACGTGATGACCTCGACTGCGGCCAGCGCCAGCTCCTGCTCGGGCGTGTAGTCAGCCACGGCTCGTCCCATCGCCGGGCGTCCAGTAGCCGTAGACGCAGCGGGTGCCGTCGCGGCTGGAGTCGTGGGTGTCGTGGAGCACCCCGTCGATGACGGCGGCGATGTGCTTTGACATCTGCACGATCACCCGTCCGGCGGGCAGCTCGTCGGCGCGGACGTGGACGGTGGTGCCGGTGCCGATGCCCATCGTGGGCGTCCAGTGCCAGCCGAGATCGGCGAGCGTGGCGCGGGTGATGTCCTTGTGGATGCCGGTGCGGGCGCCCTCATTTCGGCGGCGCTCCTTGCGGTCGCGGGCGCGGCTGTTCAGCTCGTCGTAGACGTCGCGGTAGACCAGCCCGGTGCCGATGGCGATGGCGCGGGTGACGCAGTCCCCGGCTGTGCCCCGGAAGCCGGCGTCCGCCCGGCCGCCGTCGTCGTGGACCCAGTCGATGCCGGCCATCAGCGGCCTCCGTCGATGTGGAGCACCTTGGCCGACTTCACCGTCGGCAAGAGGATCCGGGCGATGTCCACCTGGGCCAGGCCCAGCTCGGCCTCGTTCAGCCCGGCCTCGATCTTGCGGCGCGCGGCGCGGGCCAGCTCCAGCTCACGGAAGTGGCCGTGCGCCGAGACGATCAGCGTGCCGTCCTCCATGTTCGAGGTGACCACGATCGTCCAGTAGGCGCGGGTCGGGGCCGGCATCACGCACCGTCCTTCGCGGTCGCGCGGCGGGCCGGCAGGCACCACAGCTTCCAGGTGGTGCCGATCACGCCGAGCGGGTCGGTCTCGGGCAGCCGGGTGGTGTTGGGCATCTTGTCGATCTCGCGCCACTCGCGCAGTGCGGTCTCGCGCATCATCCCGGAGTAGCGGTGCGCCGAGATGACCCTGCCGCCACGCAGCCACACCACCCAGGTGACCTCGCTGGCCAGGAAGTCGGTCTTGGCGCCGTCGGAGGCTTGGCCGTCGAACCGGCCGACGAGCACGAGGTTGCCGTCCGCGTCGGTGGCCTTGAACACGTCGGCCAGCCGCGACTTCATGTACGGGGTATTCATCACAGCCCCCGACGGGACAGGCCACGGCCGAGCACGCGGCGGAACGAACGCCGCAGCAGCCGGGGCAGCAGCGTGCCCCGGCGTGCGGCCTGATAGTCGCCGATGCTGCGCTGGGCGAGGTACAGATTGCGGCGGAAGGACTCCAGCCCGGAACGGCGGGCCATCACAGCTCACCGGCCCGGAGCTGAGCGTGGACGTCGGAGAGCTTCACGCCGGTGAGCAGCGAGATGGCCTGCTCCCAGCCGACCATCATCCCGGCGGCGAACATGTCCTGCTCGCGCGGCAGGCGCCCGGCGCGCTCCACGGCGCGGTGCCAGCGCGCACGCAGCTCCTCGACTGCGGTCACGTTCTGCTGCGCGGCGTCGACGAGCGGCTGGAGCTGCGCCCATGCCAGCGTGTTCACTCGGTCACCTCGCCACGGGTGAGGGCCAGGATGGCGGCCTTCGCGGTCATCGTGTGCTTGGCGCCGATGTTCCAGTCGGTGACGAGGTGGGCGGGGCAGTCCTCTTTCCAGTCGTAGATCGTGGCGATCAGCCCGTTGTCGTTCGCGAGGGTCCACTCGGCCTGAGTCTTGTCGCCGTCGCCCGGGTCGGGCTGGCCGAGCATCGCGACCAGGTCGGCGTAGCTCATGTGCAGGACGTCACGGTGGAACGCGGTGCCGTTGGCGGCGCCGAGCTCGTGGGTGCGGAACCACGTCATGTCGGTCTCCCTTGGGTGGGGGTTGTCTTGTCACCCCAGACAATAGTCTGGTTGGTCAAGTCCAGCAATGCGGGCCGTTAGCCGGGTGCGAGCCGACTTGACGAGCCGATCTTGATACCGCCAGTCTGTGCCTCCCAGACACGTCCCCACCCAGGAGACCCGATGCTCGCGACCCTTGACCGGCTGACAGCACGAGCTGAGCGCTGCCCTGCGCCGGGCCACGTGCCGGCCGTGCTCGGTCCGTGCCTGCTATGGGGTGGCTGCCTCGACGGCGCCGGGTACGGGCAGATCACCGTCCAGGGACGCGACGAGCGAGTGCACCGGGTGGCCTGGGTCGAGAGGCACGGACCGATCCCGGCGGGCCTGATGGTGCTACACCGCTGCGACGTCCGACCGTGCATCGCCGACTGGCACCTTTGGCTCGGCACGCGCGCCGACAATATGGCCGACATGGTGGCCAAGGGCCGCGCGGGCAGCGGCCACGGCGCCGAGACGCACTGTCCGTCCGGCCACGCCTACGACGAGGCCAACACCTACCGGCGACCCAGCACGGGCTACCGCCAATGCCGTCAGTGCCGTGACGCTGCCCGGTCCGGGGGGTGACTTCGGACCCCACCCAAGGACTCGCGAAATCATCCCAGCTCCGAACCGGGCAGCTCCCAGAGCATAAGGGCTACCCACCGACCGAAAGGATCGACCGATGAAGATCAGAGCCCTGCTCGCGGGCGTCGCGCTCGCACTGGGCGTGGCGGCCACAGCCGGCATCGCGCATGCCGGCGCATGGACCGCGACGCTCGACGGCGACGCGTCTTGCACCCCGGCGCCCCGCACCGCTACCGACACGTGGGTGGTGACGTGGGTTTACACCAACACGGAGGACAGCTCCGACCACGCGTTCATCACCGCCGAGTCTGACCAGCACTCCGGCGATCAGCAGCTCGTCGGCCACGAACTGGCCAGCGGTCAGGGCGGATTCCTCGTCGTCTCGTACCCGGCGAGCGCGGTCAGCGACACCCTGTCGCTGACGTTCACGTGGAAGAACGCGAAGGGCAACGTCGATGACCACAAGATGGTCAAGGCGACCGTTAAGCAGCCCGAGGGCTGCACTGTGTACGTGCCGCCGACGGTGCCCGAGCCGGGCTGGACGCAGCAGGTCTGCGACGTCGACCACGGCGGCATCGCCACCCCGGCGTCCTACACCACGACAGCGGTGCCCAATGTGCACTACGACGTCACCGACGACGCCGGGCAGCACCCCACCCAGCCAGCCGGGACTCACACGGTGCCGTTCCTGAATCAGCAAGACACCACCGTCTACGTCCAGGCCTGGGATGACACCCCCGGGGGCATAGTCGCGGTGATCCACCAGTGGACCCACGTGTTCAGCTACGCCACCTGCCCGAAGCCGGTGACCTCGACGCCGGTGACCCCGCCGTCATCTTCCAGCTCGCACGTGCCCCCGCCGGTGACCAGCTCCAGCCACACGCCGGTGCACAGCCAGCCGAAGTCCACAGCCGCGAAGCACGTCGCTGTCGCGTCGTCGAGCGCCCCCGCGCCGGCCCCGAGCACGTCGAGTAGCCCCGCAGCAGCGCTGGCCTCCACCGGCACCAGCTACCCGGCCGGCAAGGCGACCCTGATCGGGCTCGCCGCGCTCCTGGCCGGTCTCGGCCTGCTCACCGGCGGATGGTTCATGACCCGCACCCGGCGCGGCCACTAGGCTGCCCCGGTCCCCCTTCGGACGACAGCGGCCCCGCACCCATTAAGGTGCGGGGCCGCTCCGTTCCCCAAGGTTGACGCCCCGCCAGAATAGCGGCGGTAGTGCGATCCAGGTGGGCCGCCCCGGCTGCTCGGCCAGCCCAGGCGACCCCGTGCCGCCCCATCTCGTGCGGGGCCATCGGGCGCTTGTCCGAGGCGCGCCAATCGGTAGCTCAGGTGGCCGGCGCCGTGGTGATGCTAACAGCCTGCCCGTCGGCCGTCGGCGTCGCGACGACCGTCGCATTGGCCGGCGCGTACAACGGCTTGGCGGGCTTGCCGATCAGCCACCCGAGGGACGGCCACTTGGACTCCAGCCACCGGGCGAGCAGCCACCAGCCGTAGGCCAGGGCAAACCCCAGCAGCGGCGAGAGGATCTGCGTGGCGCGTTCGGTGTCGATGCCCAG